>Ga0193729_1001112_pt1 | contig 13839 bp, 14 predicted proteins | sample U1c2metaG_FD_143036 | JGI IMG/M metagenome (GOLD analysis project Ga0193729, IMG submission 143036) | Soil microbial communities from a riparian zone of the East river system, Colorado, United States - U1c2 | ecosystem: Environmental > Terrestrial > Soil > Riparian zone | place: USA: East River... | reverse complement strand
CCGCGACGCGGCCCTGCCACCGCTCGGCCCAGCGGGCGAGGCTTTCCCGATCGGCCGCGAAGCGCTCCTCGACCACCTCACCGCTCTCGGAATCGAGCACCGCCGCCTGGAACGCGTGCTTGTGGATGTCGATCGCTGCGTACACGATCACGGACCTCCTCTCTTGTTGACACCGAGGCCCGATCATCCTCACGTGCTCAGGACAGAGCCCTTATGACATCCAGAAGGCGACAACGCTCAAGTCGACCGCCGTTCTTCAACGAGTGGAAGCGCGCGAGCACTGCCCCCCAGCGCTGGTTCACGCAGGCGCTGCCATGAGGCAAACGGATCACCCGGAAGGGTGACGAGCCCGAGCCGTTGCAGGCCGATCCTCCTTGCATCAGGGAAGGGGAGTAACCGGAGCCGCGCGTTTCGCAGCGCATCGCCGGGGAAGCTCGCCAAGCTGCTTCGCCTTCCATAGATCCTCCGCCCGCGCGTCGTGCGTTTCTCCAGCGCCCGGCGCGCGGCAGTCTCTTTAGACGGTCGAACCTTCGCCGCTTCGGCTGGCGGCTGCGAGTCCGAGATCGGCCGCGCGCCGCAGGACCGCGTCGGCTTCCCCGTCGCGGCCGCGATCACGCAGCAGCGCTCCCCACTCGGAGGCCGCCAGTGCTGCGTCGCTGCGGCGCCCGTGAACGACGAGCAGATCGACGGCGCGGCGGTACGAGTCGATCGCTCCGACGTCGTCGAGGTCAAGCGCGAGCCCGCGCGCGAGCATCCAAACGGCCGTCCCCTGCTCGCTGCCGTACGAGTCGGCGAGGACGTCGAGCGCCCGCCGCGCGCGTGCGACCGCGGTGGCTGCGTCGCGCTCGAGCGACGCGAGCCAGGACTGACCGATGAGAAGCATTCCGAGGTCGCGCGGCTCAGGCTCGCGTCCGACGAGCTCGTCGGCGAGTCGAAGGTCCTCGCCCATCTGCTCGACGTTTCCCTCTCGTCCTTCGATGCCGGCGGCGAGGAGATAGCCGCGAGCGAGCTGCACCGTATCGTCAGTGGCTTCGAGGAGCACGATGGCGCGGCGGATGTAGTCGAGCGCCTCGAGATGGCGCCCGTCGACGTTCGCGGCGCGGCCAAGCGCCCAGTACAGACGGATCCGGTGTTGCGGACTGACGTCGCCGCCGACGCGTTGCAACGCCGACCGCACGACGGTGGCGGCGCGAGCCGGATCGCCGGCGTCGCCGAGCGCGTAGCTGAGCAGGGTCGCGAACCGAACCTGAACGGCGGTGTCGTCGGGCGCGGCGGTCTGCACGTGCTCGAGGCACTGCTCGAAGAGCGTGACGGCCCGCTCCGCTGCGCCGAGCGCCGCGTATGACTGGCCGAGCGTGGCGTAGACGTCGGGCCGCAGGTGGGGAGCGGCGCGGTGCTGGTCGAGCGCCGCCTCGAGCCGCTCGACTGCGTCAAGGTGGTTGCCGCGTTGCGCTGCGCTGAAGCCGAGCGCGGAGAGCGCGCGCGCTGCGCTGACGCGGTCGCCGGCACGCAACGATTCCTCATGGACTTGCCGCAGCTTCATCTCGGCGTCGCGCGCGTCGTCGGCGCCGAGCCGCAACTCGAGCTCCGCGTCGGTGAGCTTCAGCTCCCGCTGCTCCGCCTCGCCGATCTCGCGTCCTGTCTCGAGGTACTCGCCCGTGACCCCCAGCTTGGCGGCCAGCATCCGCAGCGCCTTCACCGACGGGGTCCGTGCTTCGGCCTCGATCCGCGAAATGTAGGCGTAGGTGACGCCCTTCGACGACAGCTCGCGCTGTGACAAGCCCCGTTCGAGGCGGAGTCGCTTCAGGCGCGCGCCGATCGTCTCTTGCATCGCGTCCTCGGACCGACTAGGCACCAGCCGTGATGTTGAGGGGACGTCGGACATAAGTCAAATAGTCAACTTGTCTTTCCCCCTGACAACATAGCCCCCCTTCGGCACACGAAAGGAGGCTCGGCATGAATCCGTGGGGCGAATAACGCCGTGACGGGCGGAACGCTCTAATGCGCGCTGCCGCCCAGCACTAGCTCGTCGCGCGGCGACCGGTGCTGCGCCTGCGGTCTCTCGTTTTGCTGCTCGGGGACGGCCGGCGTCGCCTGTCGCGCAGACCGGTCGTCGCGCCCTTCCGCCGCTCTCAGCCGCTCCCGCCGCGGGGTCGACGCCCAGCTCTCTCCCGGTGTCGCAGTTCCAACAGACCGCGACGGGGGCGCTTGGGTCGGCCAGATGGCCAGCCGTTCGTCACGCTTACGTCGAACGAGCCGATGTGATATTCGCACGCGCGTGTGTACTTCAAACTCGACTCCGCGCGCCGCGTCGCCTTTTGGCGGGAACGCGACAGTCGTGTCCCGCTGGGACCCATGCCGGTTGCGAAACTGACAACCGTACCACCCAGGCCGAGATCATGGACACAATGAGCTCATGCGGAAGGCGAGGGCGGCGGCGGGCAGCGTGGTGTTCCTCGCGGTGGCGCCGGGTCTCGTCCCCTGGTGGCTGACGCGCTGGCAAGTGGAAGAGCCGTTCCGTATTGGCTACCGCTGCGGGTCGCAGGTGTGATCCTGCTCGCCGCCGGTATCGTCGTGTTGTTGCGGGCGTCCGCGCGCTTCGTGGTTGAAGGCCTCGGCACGCCAGCGCCGGTGCTCGCCTACGAGAACAGTTCTCGATCGCGGATCTTGCGTGGATCGGTGTAGTCCTCGGACCACCAGGGCGTGTCACCGGGGTTGCGTGGCGGCAGTTGAAGGTCGAGTTTCGTTTTCGCCGAGTTGGCGTCGTTCTGGAGGACGCGGAACTCGTAGTGGTCGAACAGGCTGAGTGCTTCAACTGCGTAGGAGACGGCGATTCTGCGGTCGCTGATGAGTACGAGGTTTTCTCCGTTTTGGGTGTCGGCCGCGATGGAGAAGTTGTATGAGCCGAGGTAGACGCGGGCGGTGGGTTTGTCAAAGTCGATGACGACGAATTTGTGGTGCATACGCACGCCGCTGCCGCCGGTCGGTTCGGACTTGAACGGCTCGGGAGCGTTTCTCCCGGTCAGCTGGGAGGGGTAGACGGGTGCCACGTTTCCATCCGGTGTCTGCACTTCGAGGCCTCCGACCTTGCGGTCGGAAATGCCGTAGACGAACAGGTTGGGGTCGTCCATCACCTTCCTGATCGCGTCCTGGATCACGCCGGGAGTCTGGTAGAGGAACGCGAGCGAGTAGAGCAGGCTGGAGCTGGTGTTGGCGCTGATGTCGGCGGCGACAGCGTCGAGTTGTGCGTTGGCCGGCGAGTGCGGCGAAAATGCGACTTGGGCGTCGATTCCGGCCAGACCGAGGGGTGTCCGCTCGGCGGAGGGGGTTACAGCGAACTCGTTGGGTGTGCCGTGATCCCAGTAGTTGTCGAAGGCGGCGGCGAACGGCTGGATCGCGTCTTGGCCGCGAATGACGACCGCGCTGTTCGCCTGCACATAGAAGCCGCGCCAGGACATGTTGGTGGAGCCGCACACGGCGGTCTGCAGCGTCGGCCCGTTGACCACGATTGTCTTGTTGTGCTGCAAGTGCCCGACATGCTGGCGCTTCACCTCCGCCCCGACATCCGTGCCGGCAAGAATGGCAGCTGCCTGCGACTCTGCCGACGTGTCGGGCTTATGGCTGCCCGAGTCGTCGATAATGATCCTCAGCCTCGAGCCGAGTTGTCTCAGCCGGTCTACGATCTCGGGCAGGTTCAGGTCATACGCGACCACACGCACCTGCGCTTGGGCGTCGGCGATCGCCGCGTCCAGCAGATCAAGAATCGCGCCCCTGGCCTCGAACCCCATCCACGTGTATGCGTCCTGCGCCTTCGGATGCGTCGGGACGAACGTGAGCCCATCATCGGGTGTCGCGGGCAGAAGCGTCGCGATCGGCGCGTACTGCTCGTAGCGGTCGACGAACGCTTGCGAGGAAACAAACCCGCGTGTGAAGGCGACGTTCAGTTCTCCGGGGTAGGTCTCGCGCCTCAGCTCGATCCCGACTTCTTGGGCGTCGCCGTAGCTGAGCACACCGGCGTTGTTCATGAAGACTGGGGTGACGCGGTAGGTGAAGGTGCCTGGGAGCTCGGCGTGGAATGGGAAGTGAACCCAGCGGAACTTCTGGATCGGCGCGCGCAGCGTTGAGTTCTCGTTCGGATCTACCGCTCCTCCGGGCCCTGGGAAGCTAAGCCGGTTCTGTAGCGCCCAGTACCTGTCGACGTCGGGCTCTTTGTATTCGATCCCGAAGCCGACAAAGTCACCGGGTGGCTGACCCTCCCTCCAGTTCATGGCTAGGAGCGCCATTCCATCGCCGCGATGAACCTTCAACGTAAACGGCGCCGCAGCGTTCGTTCCGACAACTTCGAAGTCTTCGCTCATCGCGTTCTCCTTAGCGGTTCAAGGCCTTCCGGGCATCGAGCAGACGCTGCTCGCTGATTCCGGACTCGGCTACGACGAACACACCGGCGCGATCCACGTCCCGAAACACTCTTTGACTCGTGACGAGTCGAGCCCCTCCTCGGTGGCCTGGCCGAAGAAGCGCGGCAAGCCTGGCAGTTTGACGTAATAGAGGGGCGCGTCGAGCACCCGCTTGGCGAACCCAGCCGAGGGCTACCCGAGCAGGAGTGCGTGCCAAGGCTCAGGCGATGTGAGCACCAAGCACGCCGAGAACTCCGAGCGTCGCGCAAATCCTCAAGACCGCTGCGTAGGCGCTGTCAATGGCGGTGCTTCAGGTGGGCCAGCCACCTGTGACGGGGACGGAGCTTGCCGGCACGAGCGTCGCGACTGAGACATGCGGCCATGAGAGGCCGTTGAAGTTCAAGATCACCGTCTGCGAGTACTGAATCTGCGTGGTCCGGATTGTGATCGGGTGGGGGCGCGGGATCGGCACTGGCGGATGAACTATGAACGTTGGGACCAGCGCGCCCGGCGTGTGTCCTTCCGGTCGCAGTTCGATTGGCTCAGCGGGGGGTTCGGGAAACGGCGGGAGCACGATCGTGTGCTCGACCGTCTCGATCCAAAACGTCGCGTTCACGATGACGGTCTGGGCGTTCTGGCCCGGATTGTTCGGGTTGCTTGTGGCGCCCGGGAAGCCGAGCAGGAAGGCGATGTTGTCGGTGCCTCCGCCAAATAGCGGCTGCGGCGGCGATGTCGAGATCGTGATCGTTATCGTCGAGTCGATGTGTTGGCTTGCGATCTGATCGCGCAGGACGGAGTTCGGATCGTCGAGCATCGCCTGCGTGATCGGAACGCTTGTAAGGTCCTGCGGGATCCGCGCGGTCCCCTGCGCGGAGGCGGTTTGGCTTGGGAATCTGATTCGCTGTCCGGACGATGAGAAGAACGGTGTGATATCGACTGGCGGGATCGTCGGGGCACCGGGTGTGGTCGATGCGGTTCCCTGGGCGTTGATTGTCGTTCCGTGGGGGATCGAAGCCATTCGTGCGAGCGTCTGAGTGGGCTCCGCCGGATCCGAGGTCGAGGGAACCGCAATCCAGATGCCCGGCTCGACGTGGATTCCGATCGGCTGCCCGGTTGTCACGTCGCTGATCGCCTGCAAGTACGGGACGCCGTTGAGGAAGACGTCGCCCTGCACCATGCCGCGATTCGGCACCGAGCCGAGGCTCGGCGAGAATGACATGCTCTCCGCCGTCAGATTGAGCTCGAGCACATTGTCCCCGCCCGCAGGCGTCGGCAGCGGCGTCGGAGTCTGCGCGCTATCCGGCCGGAAGATCGTGTTGAAGCCGTTGCCTTTCCAGGCCCCGACGAACGCTGCGAGAGGGCCAAGGTCCGGCGGGGGCACCGGCGGGAGGTTTGCGATATGGACCGGATCGACCGGGTCGAAATGGAACCGCGCCGGAAGTGCGATGTGCGCGGCACCCAAACCGGCGAGTTCCTCTCGTGCTGCTTCGATCTTCTTGGCGGTCTCGGCCGTTTTTTGCGGGGACACGGGAATCTCCTCTCCTCGAACGGATCGAAGACGCACCGGGCGCGCCGCAAAACGTCTGGTTGCGCCTTGACAACGTACTACTCCTCGCGCCAACGAAAGTCAAGAGTAAGGGGACGGTAAGACTTGGCGAGTCGGTCTCTCTGCGGCCGTTGCCAAAAGCGACGGCTCAGGGCCGCGTCACATTCGGTCGATGCGTTTTCGGGCTGAGTTGGCGGGTTTTTGGCTCTGGGAGGCTGTTTACGTGCGGGTTGGGCCGGGCGTCGTGCTCACATTTTTGTGACGCGTGAACGAAGCGCCCTGGGGAGGTTGGAGCGGGCGACGGGTTTCGTCGACATTGTCTCTTGGATCGGCGAAGCGATGCCGATGGGTGCTTCGATGCTGCGAACCGGTCAGGCATAGCCACGGTGGGCGGGGCAGCCGCACAGGACAGCCGTCGTCAAGGGTCGCGGCGCAGCTTCTCTGCTCGTGCCCGGCGGGCGGCCTTCCTGCAAGCGCACGGCCACTCACGGAGCGAGACCGCCAGGATCATTGGGGTCCGACCGGAAACGGTCTCCGTCTGGAAGCGCCACCCCCAGTGGCAGCTCGAGCTGGATCGCTGGCGCGCGCTTTCCGAGGAGCGACTCGACAAGACGCAGCTGCGCCTCCAGCTCGAGGCGACCGAGGCGGCAATCGAGGCGCTCGCGCTCCTACAACTGATCATGGGCAGCGCAACCAAGCGCGTCCGGACGGCCACCGGCATCAAGGAAGAACCCGACTGGGCGACGCAACTGAAGGCCTGCCGGCTCGTCCTGGCGATGGCCTTCGCGGCGGTCCCACAGTTTCGCGCCGCCGCGAGCCAGGCCCCGCCCGACCGGCGCACGCTTCGGATCGTGCCCTGATCCGGAACCTCTCTCAGATCACTGCGCTCACCGTCAGACACAGCCAGCAAACGTCCTTGCCAAACAAGCAGCGACGCGACCAGGCGCCCGAAGGCCGGCCGCGTGCGCGGCCATCAACGAGGCCAGGCCGTCCCCCTCCACCCCCACCGTCGCTTTGGCGCGCATCCGAGAGGACTCCCGCGGCGAATGTTGTCGAGTGCGTCAGCCGCGATCGCTAGCCGCGGCTTGTGGAGGCGGTGAAGCCTTCGGCGAGCAGCTGCTCGTAGCGCGTCGATTCGGCGAGCGGATCGACCCAGCAAGCCTCCTTGCCGCGGCGCAGCCGTACGAGCCCGTCCGCGAAGCCGCCGCGGGAGGGACTGACAGCCGCGACAGCAGCGGATGCGCTTGGGCCGACACGCCGGCGCGGCCCGGGCGCTCGATCACGCTCACCGGCGGGCTCACCCGCGAGCTCGGGCTGACGCTCGCGCTCCTGCCTCAGGCGCGCACGTGCGCGCCTGAGCCGCTTCGAGAGCGCCTGATGGCTGAGGGATAGTCGGCAGCGATTGCCCGCAGCGGCTCGCCGGCGTCGTGCCGGGCGAGGATGGCTAACTCGTCCTGGGCGCTGATCTTGGCAGCTGCCGGCACGCCGCTCAGCCTACCGGTGAAGGTTGCCAGGCTCGGCGAACCGCCCAGCTGGAGCCCTCAGCGCCGCCCGGCTGGCAACCTTCCCCCGCCCCGGCAACCTTCAATCGCCGCGAGGCCAGAGACCCACTTTGGCCACAAAGAGACCGGCCCCGCCGTCGCCGGCTTCACCTCCCCAGGGCGCTTCGTTCACGCGTCACAGAATGTGAGCACGACGTCCGGCCCCACCCGCACGCAAACAGCCTCCCAGAGCCAAAAACCCGCCGACTCAGCCCGAAAACGCATCGACCGAATGTGACGGGTCCGGCGCTGGCCGAAAGCCCGCGCGTTGGGGCCGAGGTCGGGCGGGATGAACGAGCACGACCGGAAGAGCGCGACCCCGCAGCAGCTCTGGCTGAGGGTGAAGTCATTGACTCGCGACCGGATCACTCTAGGCATCCGCAACGATCAGCTCGTACTCATCGAGATCGGACTGAAAGGCCGTACCAGGTACGGCCAGGTCGGAGAGCACGGCGAGCAGCTGGCCCACCTCGCCTGGGTCATCGTGTAAGGCAGCTCTCTCGGTCTGAAACACGGCAAAGCTCTCGTACTCGTGCTCGATGACGATCTCATTGACGAGGCCGCTGATCGCGTGCCAGACGCGCGGCGGAGCCCACGCGCGGGCCGTTTCCGCCGTATTGAGTTTGTGGATCAACTCGGTGAACTGCTCGCGCATGCCAAAGCGCAGCACAAAGCGCAGCTGATGCCGGTACATGTCGACCTCCTCGAGAAAGACGATGGCCCCGGCGAGTGCCGAGGCCGTCAGTGCGTGGCGAAGCTAACTGGCAGCCTCGGCACTGTCAACCCTTGAGATCCCGGCTGCGATGCCCCGAGCGCGGCCTGGCAACAAGCAGCGCAGCCTGCGCCAGTGTGTTCGGGAATGTCCCCGAGTCGGATGGGCGGCGTTCGGCCGCATGCCGTACGCTCATCCGGACGGTGCCATGACGAATCTCGCCTCCGACGATTCCCGGATCGCCGAGCTGAGCCGGGAACTGGATGAGCTCCGAAGCCGGCAGGAGGCGGTGGCGGGCGTGCTTAAGCTGCTGGCGATCGGGGATGCGCCTCCAGCCGATCCTCGGGCAGATCGTCGCCCTAGGCGCCAGGCTCTGCCGGTCGGAGGCCGCGTTCATTCATCTCGCCGACGACGGCATGTTCATACCGCGCGCGAGCGTCGGGCTACCGTCGGAGTTCGTGGAGTACGAGCACCAGCATCCCGACAAGCCGGGGCCGCACTCCCTCGTCGGGCGGGTGGCGATGACAAAGAAACCTGCGCACATTCCCGACGCCGTTGCTGACCCCGACTAACCTTCCCGGCGTTTGAGCTCGGCCAGATCCGAACGCGGCTTGGACTACCCGTGCTTGTGGAGGATGAACTGGTGGGCGTGATCGCCGTCGGAAGGCGCGACATGAGGAAGGCCCTATGACGACAGCGAGATCGAGCTCATGGCGACCTTCGCCGACCAAAGCGCGATCGCCATCGCCAACGTGGGGCTGTTCGACACGGTCGAGCGCCAGAAAGCCGAGCTCGCACGCTTCGTCTCCCCGGAAGTCGCCGCGCTCGTCTCGAGGGACGAAGGCGCCCAACTTCTCGGGTCATCGCGTCTACATCAGTGTCGTCTACTTCGACTTGCGGCGCCGGCCGGTTTGCCCGCGAGTTGCACTCCGGGGGCATCCTTGACCTAGACGCCGGCCAGATGGACAAGCTTGTCCTCGCCTGCCGGACACACACTGACGGGACAATCTCGAGCGACGCGACCGTGGGCGCTTGCTTCGACGCAGACCGTCTAGACCTTGACCGCGTCGGTATCGAGCCCGACCCGGAGCTGATGTCAACCGATGCCGGACGCGAACGCGCGCGCGTCCTCTCACGGCTGAACTAGGCGCGCGGACAAAAGAGGGTGGCGCAGCGCCCATGACCTCCACAGACGGCGCGCCACCTCACCTCGATCTCTATCAGTCTGTGATCGCGGCTGTCGTTGATCCTTCTCAGCACCCCCGAACTAGCCCCTTCGCAAGTAATCGCCTGGGCTTGAAGCTCGGTAAGCCCGAACTCACTGGCTCCGCTCGAAGATCAGTGTGGCCTCCTCATCTCCCGGGCCGGTCTCGATCTCCACGAGAAGCCAACGTGTGCCTTCGTGCCAGATGTCGATTTCGTTGCCGAGAGTCAAGCCCTCGGGCGGTTCGAAGTCGTCCGAGTTCAGGTCTGGAGGGGTGAGGAACGTCGCCCGAAAAAGCATCGCAAGTGGCCTTAGGTGGAGGCGAAAGAGGGACCCCAGGCGAGGGCGCAGTCGAAGGTCGGGCGCTAGGCATCGCCCTTCAATCGCAAGCCCACGCCTGGTGTCGCAACTGCACGATGGCACGCCCGAAACGAGATCGAAATAGGCCAGGCGGCTCAATATGCGCTGATTTATCCCAACGGGACAAAGACAGAACGTCCGATGGCTCACGCCGTCGCCGTCGCCCAAGGGGCTAGACCTGCCAAGCGAGTAAGTAGGGGCCGGCCATCGAGTTCGACCCTCACACTGGCGATGTCATTTTGCGCTCAGACATGTCTCGGGTCGCGGACAGGAGTCCAAACAGTTGAAACCGCTCGACTTCAAGGGGCGGCTGCGTTTGCCGGGTGCTGTCAGATCGGCCTGTGACTATGAGGTGGGCGAGTCCTCCGATGCCGCGCTTGCGCCGCAGTGAGTGCGACCTCTCCCCGGGGCTCGCCCCCTCCACTTTAGTCCGCGCGGTTTTGCCGATCTGGACATTCGTCCCGCGCTGAAGCGCTGATGCTGCGGTTAATGAGAAATGGGGAGAGGCCGCGAGCACCAGAACTGCGGCTCCGGGCGCGCGCGCCGCTCCCCGCCACGGTGGCGCCGTCGCGCTCACACTTCCCCTCACAAGCGTGCGGCTGCCTCCTCCAACTTGATTCCTGTGACACTCGCCGGGTCAGCGTTCCGCGACGACGTAGGCGATGAGCAGGAGCGCGAGCAGTAGCGCCAGTAGGAGCAGCCTCGCAATCCGATATGGCAGGCGTTGGCTCCGCCGTAGTCGAACTCGGTAGTGCTGCAGCATGGATGTGTGTCCTTGGCCTCGGTCAGATTCGGATAGCGCCGTGGTGGTGCGGGCGGCGTGTGACTGTCGGCGCCGCAACGCCAGCTGTCTCTCGCGCGCTCGCACCACCACCAATTATTCGTCCGCCCAGGCGCGTGAGACAAGGCCCACGGCGTTGATCTTTCTCAACGTCGGCTGGGTTCGTAAAGCTTCGAACGTGCTGTTGAAAACCGAATTAGTCGTCGCCGAACGGGAGATGTTGGGCACGACCCCTAGCCAGCCACCGAAGCTCCAACACAGCTTGTCAATCCCCTTCGCGAGCTTGGCCTTACGGACAAGCAGATAGCTCGAGCGCTCAGCGGCAAAGTCGTACAGAAGCCCTAGCGCCTCCTCCTAATTCCGCCTCACGCGCCTAGACACCTCCGCGCCGCAAATTGATGTCGCGCTTCCGCCAGAAGACGACGCGTGTCGCTCGTGGGGGTCGAAGCCCGGCTCGGTGCCTTTCGTGGTTCAGTTCGCGAACCTTCACATCTTCGACGCCCGGTAGCCAGCAGGTGGATCAACACCGAATCTCTCGTGAAGGACCTCAATCTCGTCGTAGTCTTTCTGCGAGAGCTCGTAGCCAGTATGGACGAGCATCTGGACTTCTGGCGTCAGGCATCGCACCGGTCGCCCAGCGACAAGGCCGGTTCCCCCGAAACCGGCCGCGGGATAAGCCCAAGTTTTCCCGTTCCCCGTCTGATAGATGCCATCTCCGCTCTCGTTGAAGGTCACGGGGTGCACGTCGACCTGACGCCCATCGCGGTCAACAAGCTCAAAGCTCAGAGGCGCCTCGCCACGTTGGAAGTTGTACCCCTGTCGTCTCAGTGTCTCGTTCAACTTCGCAACCTCACTCATCTCGACTACCAGGTCAAAGTCATCGTGTGAACGCCGCTGTTCCTCGAGGAGCGCGTCGACACCCCACCCACCGTCCACCCAGACAGGTACGCCCGCTTGGTCCAGGGCGTTGAGTAGGCGAACAAGCTCACCGGCAGCCATCTCGGCAGAAGGACTTCGTCCGCGTCCGGCTCGCTGCTCCGCTAGTTGTTCGGATGACCTGTCTTGATTCACAATGACCGTTTACGCGCATGTCGTCAGTTTTGACAACGACTCTCAATATATCAGCCAGCGTCGATCGGCCGGCTGAACGTCGCCTGCTGCGGCCCCAGAGCGATGAAACTCGACGCAAGATGGGCCATCTGGCCCATTGTTGATCTTGGGCCGGAGGCGGATGATCGAAAGTGCGCCGCCGCCGCCGTGCCTGACTTCGACCTCCATCAGTGGTTTGCCGATGAGGAGCTTGAGCTCTGCCCCTCGTGTGGTGAACGAGCAGGGCTCAAGATCGGGACGGCAGAGTCGTTCATGTGCTTCGCCTGCGGACTCATTCAGTCACGCGACGGCGAAACGAGCGTCGGTCAAGTGCAGGGCCGCAAACAGGGCGGCAAGCCAGCAGACTGACCCCGATTCTCTTCGCGGCGGCGCGAGCACTGAATGAGGCTGGCCACGAGCGTTCAGGAAGCCCGAGCGGACCGCGACAAACGCTCGTCCTATCGGAAGACGTTCCGCAATTCCGCGTGGCCCGAGAGCGAGCGCCTATGTCAACGAGTCGAGGTCGGGCGGTTCAAGCGCCACGGCCCCCCCGGGATAGTCACCGGCAGCCGTTTGTGATCGGGTCAGCCACCGAGCTCTTCGAGCCGCTTCCGAAGCTCGGCACGTTCGGCCTCCTGGCGGTCTTTGATGACTTGCTCGGCTGCCCGGCGGGCGGCTTCTCGGGCGCCCTCTTCTGCCGCCGCCCGAATCCGACGCAGCTCGGCCGTTGTTAGCGATCCGTACTCGACACCAGCGTCCGAGACGCCGAGTTCGGTTGAGGTCGGTTCGCCTGTTTCCAGATGTTCGACCGTCACGCCGAGCTTGCCGGCGATTCGTCGCAGCGCCTTCACCGATGGCGTTCGCAAACCAGCCTCGATCCGCGAGATGTAGGCATAACTGATGCCTGGAGAGGAAAGGTCGCGCTGCGACAGGCCGCGCCCAAGACGAAGTCGCTTCAGTCGTGCGCCGATGCCCTCGCGCCTCGCCACGACGCGATCTTCCCACGCGCACCCCTAACCAATGGTCAACGCCGCCGCTCAAGTGTCAACACAACCATGATCTAGGTCGTGCGGCCTTTCGTGCGCAGAGGCGATCGGACTATGTTCCACACCGGCCGCGGTCGAAGAGGCTGTGAGACTGTTCCAAAGTATGTGCGCACGCCGTGAGTGCAGGTCGGCAAGCGACTCGAACTTGGATTTGTGCGGCTGCGCGTCTGGATCGTTCGTGACTACATCTTGAGCGTTGTAGTTCTCGAGACTTTCGAAGGGGTCGACCAATCCAGCGCCACGTTGACGCGAGGTTCGCTGTTCATCGAGTTCGACCGGGTTGCTCGCCGCCTCGAATCACGCGCCGCAGCCCGTCCCTGACTTCCGCCGCCACCTCATCCTTCGCTGGCGACGAGTGTTCGAGCGAGTAAAGCAGTCCCTCGGCATACGCGAGGAGACCGGAATCGCTCATCTCATTGAGCGTCTCGTAGTCCGGATACTCCGCGGGATGCTTGGCGTTCGCGGCGACGAGGATCGCCACAAGCGCGAAGCGATTGACATCGATGTCCTCCTCTGGCATTCGCTCCTCCGCAGATAAAACCATGTTCGTCGAATTGAATTCACTCATTCCAACCGGCGACGCGCCAACTCCCGGCGCCCTTCATCGGTCAGCCGCCAGTACGAGGCCGCTGTCGTCAGATTCCCCTCCAGCTTGCCGACGCTGAGAACATCGACCAGCCCGCCCTCCCGCAGGTCTACGAGAGCGCTGCGTACCGCGTCAGGCGGCTCGCCGACATGCGCCGCGATCTGCTCGTAGCCGAGGGAGCCGTGCTGCTCCAGCAGCTCGAGGATAGACCCCTCCATCGCCGACAAGATAGCCGCGCGCTGTTAGGAGAACGCCTTGCCGGTCCGCAAGGCAGCTTGCCGCCCTAGGCTTCAGTGGCCAGAGCGCCCGTCGCGAGGTCGGCCCACCATGTCGTCTTTCCGCCAAAAGGCGACGCGGGAGTCGTGTCTGACTCGCCGTCCTCGCGCGGCTTGCGGCTCGTCTGACGCACAGCCCGGCTCGTGTTGTGGTATTCGCGCGCGTGAAACAAAGAGCCGTCTCTGCCACGTTGTCTGGCAAACCGCAGCGCGGTAGGGTGACTGTACCTACGGTCTCGGAGTTTTCGATGACTCAGCAATACATCGTCGGGGAGTTCTCGTCGTTGCTTGCCGGGTTGCAA
>Ga0193729_1001111_pt1 | contig 13839 bp, 10 predicted proteins | sample U1c2metaG_FD_143036 | JGI IMG/M metagenome (GOLD analysis project Ga0193729, IMG submission 143036) | Soil microbial communities from a riparian zone of the East river system, Colorado, United States - U1c2 | ecosystem: Environmental > Terrestrial > Soil > Riparian zone | place: USA: East River... | reverse complement strand
GGGGCATCTACCTTACCAATGTACATCTCTACATGCCCGGCTGGTTTTGTCTGGGTCTGGCGGGCATCACAACATTGAGTATGATTGTGCGGAGGTAGCCCACTCCGGCTCTCAGCTCTGCATTGCTATTGTATTTGCAGAGCACGTACGTTATACTTGGTGATATCAACGTAGCAGGGGGAAACACATTATCGAGGAGGTTTTACAAGTGCAGTACCAGATTGATCCCATCATCAGGGAGAATCCCAGGATTATGGCCATTGTGGCCGAGGGTGAGGCCAAGGGAAAGGCCGAGGGTCTCCGAGAAGCGATCTTAGACCTCGTTAGTGCTCGTTTCCCAGCCCTGGTTGTCTCCCAAGTCGAACAAACTATCGCGCCTACTCAGGATGTCGAGCAGTTGAAAAAGTTTCACCACCAACTGGTTCGCGTGTCTGATGAGCAAGAGGTCCCAGCTTTGCTCGCCCAATGTTTCCCGCTCGATGGTGAGACAAAGTCCCGTATTGAGTGCGAGTGTATACAAGACTCGATCCTTGATGTTGTCAGTGCCCGCTTCTCATCCCAAGTTGCGACCCGAGTGCAACACACCATTGCACCTGTTCAGGATATACAGCAGTTGAGAAAGTTTCTGCGTCAACTGGCTCGCATGTCTGATGAAGAAGAGGTCTATGCCTCACTAGCCCAGTGTTTCCCGACCCATTGAGGTTGAACAACACCCGAATTAGCCATGGATGTGGCGATTTCATGCCAACCTGCTACGAGCGAGCAAGGTCATGTCATGCTCAGCTTGCCACAGTCTGCCTGAGCATAGGGCTAATTAGTTGGCGACAAAATATGGGATGAGACCCATATTTTGCCGCCTTCGTCTTGAACTCCACTAACCAATGGCTGTATTAGCACTATTAAAGCGATAAATTATGCGTATTCTGATGAATAGAGCAATAATTATTCGACAGCACCAACAGCTGGGGCGGCAATGCCGAGCCCTTCAGCAACACGGCGGCCATAGTTGGGATCGGCCTGCGTAAAGTGATAGACCATGCGTTCCTGGATGGCTGGTGGGCAGACCTTGAGGTGGCTGACCAGATTGTTAATCAGCTCCTCGCGCTCCCAGTCCTCGAAAGTGCGATAGCGCTCGCCTGCCTGCGTATAGGGATCGGTACGACTGATCGGCTGGCGTACCAGTTTGCCCGAAACCTGGGGAGTGTGATCTTTGGCATCACTCACCGCTTCTCTCACCCCACCCAGTGAGCTTGGCTCGTAGTTGACGTGAGGATTTGCCAGGTTGTCCTGGTTATCAACGTGGTAAGTCATATTGCCATCACGCTGGTTAGTGGCGACATGTGTCTTGGGCTGATTGACGGGCAACTGCAGATAATTAGGACCAACGCGATAGCGCTGCGTATCAGAGTACGAGAAGGTGCGCCCTTGCAGCATCTTGTCGTCGGAAAAGTCCAGGCCATCAACGAGAACGCCAGTACCAAATGCGGCCTGTTCAACTTCGGCGAAGAAGTTCTTGGGGTTCCGGTTGAGTACCATGCGACCGACAGGTCGCCAGGGAAACTGTTCCTTGGGCCACAATTTGGTATCGTCGAGCGGATCAAAGTCGAGTTCGGGATGCTCGTCGTCGGATATGATCTGGACCTGCAGCTCCCACTCGGGATACTCACCACGCTCTATGGCCTCATAGAGATCCTGAGTGGCATGGTTGAAATTGGTAGCCTGGAGGGCATTGGCTTGCTCCTGGGTCAGGTTCTTGACACCCTGCTTGGGAACCCAGTGATACTTCACCAGCACGGCCTCCCCCTTGGCATTTACCCACTTATAGGTATTAACGCTTGATCCTTCCATGTGCCGGTAGTCAGCTGGTATACCCCAGGGACTAAATAGCCAGGTGATCATGTGGATTGATTCTGGAGTATTGCTGATAAAATCGAAGATGCGCTTGGCATCCTGTCTGGCAGTTACCGGGTCTGGCTTAAAGGCATGAACAACATCCGGGAATTTGACCGCATCCCGAATGAAGAAAACCTTTAAGTTGTTCCCAACCAGATCCCAATTGCCATCTTCAGTATAGAATTTGACGGCAAAACCGCGTGGGTCACGCAGCGTCTCTGGGGAGTGCGTACCATGAATGACAGTTGAGAAACGGATAAAGAGAGGAGTTTGCTTGCCTTTCTCCTGCAATAGCTTTGCCCTGGTATATTTGCTAATTGGTTCATTTCCGACAGTACCGTAAGCTTCAAAGTAGCCATGCGCTCCTGTGCCGCGAGCATGCACAACCCGCTCTGGAATACGCTCACGGTCGAAGTGCGAGAGCTTCTCGATAAAGTGATAGTTTTCGAGAGTTGCCGGTCCGCGCTCACCCACCGTACGGATACTCTGATTATCGTGAATAGGATGCCCCTGACGCGTGGTCAGAATCGGCTTCTCTTGATTGGTTTCGTCGCTCATGAGAGTCCTTTCTTTGGTCTCAATACTACCATCGCTATAATATTTTCTGGCCTATAGCCATCTTCGTCCCTTTCTGGGTACCCCTTTCTTCAGATATGGGGGTGAAAGAAAGCAGCCCGCAGGCTGAGTCTGTTCAAAAGGAGTCCCCTTGCGGGGAGCCGTTTTGTGTCGGAACGGCTAAACCCCTCTGGTTTCCCAGGTAATGGTAGCCTTGACGAAGATATCAGACGGTACTATCTCCTGAGCACTGATCTAACCCCGCTACATCTGGTTAACCCAGGAGTTTTAGAGCGGCACGCTGGCTAACGCACGCGACGGTAAGAACTTGAACGCTTTCTGATATCGTAGCCCGATAGGTGCAAGCACCCCTGGCTGGGTCTGGTCAGGATAGTGAACGTGCCAGCCTAGACAAACATGTCCAACAGATACACGTCTTCGCTGAGGAGTGGAGCAAGCCCCTTGCTTCAGCTATGGGGTTCCTGACTTAATGTAAGGCCCCTTTCGCTCAAAGGCCTTTTTATATCATATCATAAGGAGAGCAGTTACTGTGCTCTGATAGTTAGCCATCTGCACTCAAGGCGATGTCGAGCGCGAAATCTGTGCGGGAGGAGAACTCGTCGGCATGCTCGAGACGTTTCTTGATAGATGGATGATTATGGAAGAGAAACTCAACAATTGGCGACGGCTCGACTTCGGCAAGGTTCTGATTTGCCAGTCTGGTCATGGCACTTTTAAATGATTCGCGACAAATGTCACTAGTCGCACTGTCCCTGTTTCCCCCTGGAAAAGCAGGCAATCTTCTACTATACTGACTCTTGAAGACAGCTAGATAATTGTAGATCAATCTCTCTGATAACCATTGTAACCCACATTGTAGGGAAACTACTCAGGTCGGTGATAGGCAGAACTTGTAGAACAGGATCTTGAAGTTAGAAAAGCATATGATCAAACTAGAAGTCAGAAATGCAGCCGTACCGAAACTGAAAGCCACTCAGGCTGAACTAGAAACCACTCAGGCTGAACTAGAAACCACTCAGGCTGAACTAGAAGCTACTCAGACTAAACTGGAAGCTTCGCAGGCCAAACTGGCTTCTGCGCAGGCCGGACAGAAAACCTCACGGGCCGAACTAGAAACTACACAGACCGAACTGGAAGCTTCGCAGAAACAAGTGGTCCAGTTGAGGAAGCAGCTCCAAGAACTGAAAAGGCTGCAGCAGGCAAAAGAGACCCGTGACCTGCAGCAGGCAAAAGAGACCATTGATCTTAGTAACCCATCTCCCAGCGAAAATACACTTCGCTATCCAGCATGGATCTTGCTACCAATGCGGATCTTTCTGGGACTGACCTTTATCTACGCTGGTATGCAAAAATTGACTGACCCACAATTCTTTAATTCCTCCATGCCAGGATATATCGGTACGCAAATTAAGGGGATGGCACATGGATCACCACTACACGATTTTCTCTTAAATATTGCTCTGCCCCATGCAGTGCTCTTCGGGTGGATGACGTTACTAGGTGAAATTGCTGTCGGTTTAGCTGTCTATGCTGGTTTCTTCTTTCGCCCAGCAGCTTTTGTTGGCATGATGCTGAGTCTGACATTCTTTCTCTCCGCTAGCTGGAATACGTATCCCTACTTCTTTGGGTCCGATATTGTCTTCGTATTCTGCTGGGTGACGATGATCCTTGGTGGTCCTCTCAACACAGGCTTGCCCTCGATCGATGATTGGCTGGTGGACCAGCTCATTGCAACAGGCTATACTCCGCAGGAATTACACCCTGTCCTCCAGTTATATATTCTCCTGGTAGTCGCTGGCGCCCCTCATAAATCATCATATACCGCTGGAATGAGCCTGCTTAGTACCAACCCGATCACTGGTAGTCTACAAAGCTATCGGCATAAGTCCAGTATGATACAAACAGAAGAAATGACGCGCCGAACTATGATTCGAGATTGGACTGTAGGTGCTGCAGCAGTAGCTAGTATTACTCTCCTTGGCATTCCGTTGCGCATCTTCGGTAACGATCCAAATGCAAGTGCTCCTCAAACAACTGATAATACTCCTGACACGTCTGGCATTTCTGATACGACTGGCACGACTCCCACTCCCGATACAACTAGTACTAGTGCCACTCCCGATACAACTAGTACTAGTGCCACTCCCGATACAACTGGCACGACTCCCACTCCCGATACAACTGGCACGACTCCCGCTCCTAGTCCAATTAGCACGACCACTACGACTACTACGAGCACAACTCCTATTCCGGTGAGACTTGTTTCGGTAGGTCAGAGCATTGCACCAAGGAGTGCAGTTTCGACAAATGCGACTGTTAAATTCCTTATTTCAACCGGATCTTCTCAGGATGCTGCTATCCTTATCCATCTCCCCAACGGTACGTTAGTTGCCTATGATGCAGTCTGCACCCACGCAGGATGCACAGTGGAGTACCAGCAAGATACCCATATCCTAGCATGTCCCTGCCATGGCTCTCAATTCGATCCCGCTCACAAAGGAGCAGTGCTCCAAGGACCCGCAACTACCCCACTTAGTGCGCTCGGAATCCACCTCGATAGTGCTACCGGTGCTATTAAGCTTATATCCATACCAAGTTGAAAAAGAGCGATTATCATACTATCTACCCAATCTAAAGAGGAGATTGCCAACACAAGAAAAGGGCCTGAAGCCACGGTCCCTCGTCGCAGCATGCTGGCCCTTCGTCATTGAGATCTTCTCGCCTGTTATTGGACGATCACGGTGAGATTCATATGAGGATGAATCGAGCAATATAGGTGAAATGTGCCAGCGGTCGTAAATGGTCCAATGCTTTGCCGACTATCGCCTGTGACTACGATACTCACTTTGGGAGCACCCGCTTCAACATTCGCTATCATGTTTCCCGATGCATCCCAGGACCCATTAGCGATGACATGAAGTGCTGGCGTGTCATTGATCAGGATCAGAGGCTCCCCTTTTTTGATGGTGATAGTATGTTGAATAAAGTCTGTATCCTTCAAATGAACTTGGTTTGTTGGTACACTTTTATCAGCAATTTGCTTCTTTTGGCTATCAGGATTACCTGTATCCTTGATGTGAACCTGGTTCGTTGTTGCACTTGCGGTACTCGATAATTCGCTCACGGATGCGCCACAGATGACCAAACACGTCGTCAGCACTATGAGAAATCCAGAAAACATAACGATAGGACGTAACATTTTTATCGTTCCCTTCTGTTTTTCCAGCAAATGAGATATAACAGCATTAGCTATTGTCGCCAGTATCTTGGACAGTGACTATGAATTGCTGATTAGGAAACTGCACGCAGGAGATGGTGTAGGTTCCTTTATCTGTGAAGCGAAGCAGCTCGTGCTCATTCTTAGTGATCTTAATACTGCTCAAGTGAGTGTCAGGTTTACTGGTAAAAGTGAGATCCTGATCTGACAGGTTGGAGAGTGTGATACTCTCGCCTACATTGATCGTCACCTCGGTTGGCGTGAAAAAGTAACGGTTCTTTGGATCGGCATAATTGGCATCGAAACTCACTGTTGCCACAGGAGTCATCCCACATGTGGTTCCTGCTGCTGTGGACACAATGACAGTGGCTTTGGCATCTGGATGCTCCTGGCTAGAGAGTATAAAGGTCCCAGCGTTGGGGAAGACGACATATTTGGTCTCGCCTGGATTGACACTCGTAAAGCTTATCCCTGCATCGGGAGTTGTTGTGAGCGTATAGGTATCACTACCGCTGTCCGTAATTGTGAGGGTATCTCCCCTGTTAAGCGATACACTTGCAGGAGTGAAAGCATTGTTGACAATCTTGGTCGTGAGGGCAGGGTCACACAACCCCATATTCATACCACCGGGCCGTGAGGTCACAGAAAAGGGCTGCGCATTATTGGGATAGGGAGAAACCGATGCGCCTGGGGCTGCATTGACCACGATATCCTGATGCATGCCCGCTTCATAGTGTCCTCCATAGTGGCAACTAAACTCTAACATGCCGTGGGGGGCGGTATGGTCAAAAGTAAAGTTCAGGGTTTTGGTTTCATTGGGAGCGATATTATAAATGTAGATCAGGGCTCGCTTGTACACCTCATCCATAGTCAACGTCATTGTCTCCATGGGATGCATGATGAGAAAATCGTGATGATGCGTCCCAACATTAGTGACCACAAACTGATATTTCGTCCCTGTCGTGAAGGTAGTCACAGGTGAACGAACGTAAAAGTCTCCAATGCTGATTTTGACCTCTTGCGGTGACGACCCGGCTGCTGTTCTTGCAGTGTTGGTGGATGTACTACCACATGCAGCCAGCATGAAACACACCATCGAAAGAACCAAGCAAGCAAGCAGGGATCGTTTCATTCTACTCTTTTCCTCTTTTCTGGACGGAAAATAGACGATGCCATCATGAAGTACACTTTAGCAGAAGTTTATGTGCCCTGCTAGGAGGAAAGAGGGACAATTGTCAAAGGTAAGGAGAGCCACACCTTACTTCATTTTAGAAACTGGTTGGCTCTCCTTTGAAATGTGACAGGATTAGTTGTTGTCACCGCCACCGCCAGCACCTTGGACAGTGACCACGAATTTCTCATTGGAGAACTGCACACAGGAGATGGTATAGGTTCCATTGTCTTTAAAGCGAAGCTCCTGGTGCTCATTTTTAGTGATCGTGATATCGCCCAAGTTAGCATCAGGATTACTCTTAAAAGTAAGATCCTGATCTGACAGGTTAGAGAGTGTGATGCTCTGGCCTACTTTGATCGTTACCTGGGTTGGCGTGAAAAAGTAACGGTCTTTGCTTGCATCGGCGTAATTGGCATCGAAACTTACCGTTGCCACAGGAGTCATCCCACATGTGGTTCCAGCTGTCGTGGACACAATCACAGTGGCTTTGGCTTCTGGATACTCCTGGCTAGAGAGCATAAAGGTCCCAGCTTTAGGGAAGGCAACATACTCGGTCTCGCCTGGATCGACACTGGTAAAACGTATCCCTGCCTCAGGAACTGTCGTGAGCGTATAGGTATCACTACCTGTGTTCGTAACTGAGAGAGTATCTCCCATCTTAAGCGATACACTTGCAGGAGTGAAAGTATTGTTGACAATCTTAGTCGTGATGGGTTGGTCACACGGCCCCGTAGTGGTCCCACTAGTCTGCGAGTTTGCAGCAAGAGGGATCGCATTGTTAGAATAGGGAGCAACCGACGCGCCCGGAGCAGCATTGACCACGATGGCCTGATGCATGCCCGCTTCGTAGTGTCCTCCATAGTGACAGCTAAACTCTAACATGCCCTGAGGAGCGGTGTGGTCAAAGGTAAAGTCCAGGGTTTTGGTTTCATTGGGAGCAATGTTGTAGACATAGGTCAGGGCTTGCTGGTACACTTGATCCATGGTCATCGCCATCGTCTTCATCGGATGCATGATGAGAAAATCGTGATGATGAGTCCCGACATTGGTAACCACAAACTGATATTTCGTGCCTGTCGTGAAGGTGGTCACAGGTGAACGGACATAAAAGTCTCCAACGCTGATTTTAACCTCTTGCGGTGATGGCCCTGCTGCTGTCGTTGTCGTTGTCGTGGCGGAGGATGTGCTCCCACATGCTGCCAGCATGAAGCACACCATCGAAAGAACCAAGCAAGCAAGAAGGGATCGTTTCATTATTTTTCCTCTTTTCTACACGGGAAATAGACGACAGGCGTCATACTGCTCTGCCGCACTTTTCGCATCATATGGCCTTGTGTTAAGTACACTTTAGCAGAAGTTTACATACTCTTCTAGGGGGAAAGAGGGACAAAGCCGCTTCTCAAGGGACCATCGTCACTTTAAAAGCGACTTTGTCACTTTAAAAGGGCACTTGTTAGTAGATTACAAGGGAAAACCCATTTTTGAGAGTAACCGCCCGCTTTTTCTGAGCCGAGCGCCAAGCATATTTGCTCATCCCGACGTTTTTGCGCAGGATGTTCAGTTTCTCCTCAGGAAAATGTTCAGATGCAGCAAGGACAACACTTCTCAGTTCGGCACGAATAGCGTTGATGTAGGCTTCAAGTTCTGCCAACCGGTTGGCATCGTAAGGCAGACCCTGAACGGCCAGCCGTGCGAGATCCGCCCATTGCCGGGCAGGGGTACGCATAGCATCAACCCTTTCCTTGATAAAGGCGGTGACTTCATCAAAGTCTGGTATAGATGTGAGATTGGGCATGCTGAGGTCTCCTCTCCATTATCTCTATGGTTGCTACATCTTCCAAGCTTTTTTAGTATATCATCTTTATATCTCAGGCACGGGAAAACCTTCGTCTTTCAAGTGGAAAATGAGAGCACTGTTCCTTAAATCTGGTTCCTACGTCTCGGGCAATCACCTAAAGGTGACACGGCAAACTAACCAACGTGCAACAAATTGCGATTCTATCATCAATAACATGAATTGCAATTTATTGCGTGTCTTGTAGGGACCCGATTTACCGTGTCACCTTTAGGTGATCGCGTCCGCCTAGCCGACAATTGCATGAACATAGCGCTGCGTCTCCGCAGGCGTATAAGCAAGCCAGTTTGCCCCTCCACTGTTAATAGCACGAGTTACTGCGGGAGGACCTGCATTATAAGCTGCCAGGGCCTTGGCATAATCACCATTATACGAATTATCTAACCTTGCCATATAACGAGCTGCACCGTAGAGTGACGCGACTGGATCATAAGGATTGATACCCAGGCCCGCAGCTGTGCTGGGCTCGAACTGGGCAATTCCTACAGCTCCAGCCGAAGAAACTGCATTGGGGTTAAAACCGCTTTCTTCATTAATCTGGCGCACAAAATAATCTGGCGGGATGCCAGCACTGACAGCAGCTTGTCTAGCAATAGCAACATAATCGCTCTTTGGTAAGACCACTGGTCCGGGATTGCTCATCTGAGGCTCAGGTGTAGGTGTAGGACCTCTTTGCGCGACTGGTGCATAGTCACCGGTGAGGAGGCTCCAATTTATCTGCCGGTCGTGCACCCACTGCACCGCATCTCCCACAAAGGGAATGTTTGCATAAGTATCCGAAAGCGGAGTGAAGGAGAATAACGAAAAAAGGATGAAGGCGGCTACAGCTCCCAGGGGAATCCCATGTCGGAGGGGAAGGTATAAATGCCGCGACTTGGACAATCCTCTTGTCCGCGCTACGTCCCTTGCCCCAGGAATAACTACCGGTTGCCTGCAGGTCGTTGGAGCCATTGTTGCCTGCAACACAGCAACCAGCGACTCTGTTGTCGGTGCATTACCTCGCGCATTGATTACAATGTCCTGCTCTAGAGTCGTTACCGCATACAGACTACCTGTATCACGCCCCTTCGCAACCGTTATAGCAACTGATCCCGTCTCTACAAGAAGCCCAGAGGATGTAGAGACAGGGGCGGGCACTTTTCTTGAGGAATCAGCCATAGGAGTGGACACTTTTCTCGGAGAGTCAACCACAGGGGCAGGCATTTCTCTTGAGGATGGTTTGGATACAGGTTCAGACATTTTCCTGGAGGGAGGGTTGGATACAGGCAGAGGAATTCTTCTTGAGGGAGATTTGGACATAGATTCAGACATTTTTCTTGAGGAATTGAATATAGGCTCTGGCTTCATCCCAATCGCGGCGTGGCTATCCCTACCTTGAACCTTGAGGTCTGAGATATGTCGTGTTTAAGCGAACGGAAACGCCGCCTCTCCTTTCGTGATGCTATTGCTTATCGAATGTTCCAGTAACTAAGCCAGAAAACCCCGTCATTAATGGTGGGGATGAACTAGTACTAAGAATCTCCGTGCATTCTTGCCGAGGAGCCTCAGTTTGATCACGCCAGGAATACCATGAACTAAGTTACCTGAACAGTTACAGTTTACCCAAATGAATCAAGCTACGTCAACTGGTGAGGCAAAGGAGAGAGCAAAAAGTAATGGACATTTGGGCCAATCTTTACTAGATCTTAACCGAAACTCAATGGCAGAGATATTAGTAGTAGGTAAATGTCGGGTAAGTGAGGAGGAAAATAGCTGAAATAGTTGAGATGCCAAAACCTGGGAGGCAGGCAAGACCATACTGACTTACCCGCCTCCCGGCTTGCAAAAATGAAGGCTCAATGATACTTTGATCAGCTAAACACCACGCGCAGCGGAGTAAAGAGCGGCCTCAGGTTCGGGTTTAGTTTCTCGCAGGCGTATCGTCTTGCGCTCTGGTTGACGTAGGAGGCGCACAGGAAGATACGGCTCCATTGCTCGCAACGCATTGAGGTAGACCTGCTGCTGCTCATAAATGACACCGTTTGCACCCAACGCCCACCATTCGGATGGCGTGAAGTACGCAGAAACCTCAGCCTCTGGCCCACTACGTCCATACCACTGGATCAGGTGCAGATTATCCGATTGCGCAAGCCAGAGGGTCAAGTCAATAAGTTCAGGATTTTCGGTGAGCTTGGCCATCCCATAGACATGCCCCATCAACTGCAAAATAACTTTCTGTGCTTCATTACCCAGGAAGAATTCCATGCCACCGCTTCCTGCCCAAGTTGAGGGGTAAACCGGTAGCGGCAAGTGATTCGTATGAGCACAATGGCGATCAATCAACTCACTGACGGTATAGGTAGTCACGCCACTCTTGCCCAATTGACTGGGAAGAGCACGCATAAACTCGAAAATACCACTATCCAGACGATGGTGTTCGCCAAAAGTCTCATAGTCCCATCCGAGTAAGAGCATCTCACCCCAAGTACGCCCAATCCAGTGGGCATAGGCATCTGCATAGAGCGGAAAACCCGACCAACCGCGATTGGAAAAGCGATAGCCGACGTCATCGCTCAATTCCAAGTGCCGTGCTAATAGATAAGGAGGATTCTCACGATCCTCTTTCTCATCTTTTCGCACTGAACGTTTCCCATAGACAGCGGCCCGTGCAGCCTTTCTATCACCAATTGGCTGCGCATATGGGCCATCATCACCATAGCGATAGAGATGGGTACTCTCACGCCATCCCATCACCCAGGGACGGCCATCGATTAACGCGCCGCGAAAACCAGCTGCATCAAGCGCATTGTAGATCGTCGCTGACATACACATCTCGGTTGTGTCGGTCACTACCGGACGCTTGCCAAAAAGAGACACCATTTCCTGGACCATCTCCTGCATACGTGAGATAAAAGCAGGCAGATCGAGCAGGAAGAGAAAACTGTGATAGGGTTCGACCCCTATCAGTTCGACATTTTCCTCCGCTACCAGTTCACGAAACAGCTCAAGCAAGGTTGTATCCCAATTCTGAGCTTGCCGCAAGAATGAGAGCGAAAAGCCGATCGACAACTTCAATCCCTGCCGCACCAAGTCTAAAAACATGCGTGTGGCAGGATAATAGCAATATTTCGCCACCTTTCTGAAGTAGTGCTCGTTCATACTCTCATCAAAGAGGCAGCGGGTAATATCTTCGATTGAAGCTCCGCGCGGAATCGGCTGCGCGGGAAGCTTGAGACGACGTGGCTGGTGTACCACGGTGTAAATTGCCAAATCCGCAACCATACCAAATTCTTTCTATTATTCTTTTACGATCCGCTTTGAGGATACTGCAATACCGAAGCAGTCTGTGCTATCACATTTTGTTCTGTGGATTTATCTGGAGCCTTTCTAGCCCCATTTAAGCCATGATTTAGTGGTAGCACAATGTTCTGTTTGCGTGCCAGGAACTCCAGTTTTCCAATCAAGTTTTCGATCACACGGTCCCACAGGAACTGCCTCGCTGTTTCCTGCCCACTGACACGAATACGCTGCTGTTCCTCGGGATGGCGCATCAGGTATAGGAGATAGCCGACAATCTCATCGGGATCATCTGTTTCGCTCACAATGGAGTTCTCAAACGAAATAGCATAGTCTTCACCAGTGCAACCTGTTACCGCGATACCCTGTGTCGCCATCACTTCCAGAGCCACCAGCCCGAAGGGTTCATGGCCACTATTGGCCAGCGTTGCATCCGCAGCAGCATAAGTTGTACGCACGAATTCTTCGGGCAGGAAGAAGCGCAGATTGTAGACATCGGCCGGGTTAGCTTTCTCTACAGCGTCGACACACTGAGCCATATTCGGACGCTGCGCCTCGACATCGCTAATCTGCAAGCCACGATGATACGCATGGCGGAAGACCTCAGCACCATGCGGCTCAATTCCCCCTCGCACAAAGAGGGTTACCGGATGTCCGCTCTCCTTCAAGCGTGCTACTGCCTCGATTGCCATGATCCAACGTTTGTCGGGATCGAAACGGCCGATCTTAAAGAGGAACAGTCGCTTAGGATCGCCTCGCTGGACAATCGCTCGTAAACGCTGGACCATGTCGGGATCAACGGGATCAAGATGGCGTGCCGGGATACCATTGGGGATCACAAGCGCATTAACGCCCAGATTCCACATCTTGTGCTTCATATATTTGCTCACTGTGCACAGCGTAGCAACAAAGTTCAGCCGTCCCCAATTGACACGATGCAGCGACATCAAACTGTTAAGATTCCATAACATTAAGACCTTTTGTCGTATACCAAACCAGTGGAATAGGTCGGAGGTACGGGACATCACCTCGGCAGTATGCCAGTCCTCACCCATGATGACCACCGTCTTGCCTTCTGCCACTGCCGGACGCACAATTTCGTTAAAAATATGGTAGGGAACACTTTCATTCAAATCGTACAGTTTTTGCTCTTCACCATCATATACGCCGTTAGGATAGTATCTACTGACCCACTGCGACCAGCGCTTGAGTATCAGACACCCATCCATACGAAGTTCTGTTGATGGCCTATACGGATCACCGATAAAAATTAAGTGGGTCGTATACCCTTGTGTTGCAAGAGCCTCGCTCAACTCGGAGACACGTGTTCCTAAGCCACCAGCAGTGGAATAGACATCTGGTCCCTCGAAGCAAAGCAGAACAAACAGCGTATTCTCTGGCGATATTGCTCCGTCTAACTTTATCATCTGAATTGCGGCAGGATACTCCTACCTAAAGGTATGAGGTACGTCGCGATCTAGCGAACAATGTCGCGGTCTAGCGAACGAAAACGCCGCCTCTCCTTTCGTGGTATGTTCCTTGTGGAATAACAATTTAGGTGGGAACGCCCAAACCCCTACCAGTTTCCCAGGTATATGAGGTTTTGACGATCTGGTAGCTATCATGTAAAGTGCAGCGTGGAAACCCCTTGCACTTCTGCCTGGGATATGCCACGATTTAGCGGATTACGCCGCGATCTAGCGAACGGAAATGTTGCTAGTTGTAGTATAGCACGTCGCACCTAGCGAACGTGTTCTTGCAAGAGAGGACGTTCTCTCCTATTTGGCATCATAGTGCAGAGGTAACTCTTTCACAGAGCAGGGTTCTTTCATTGATCTAGACAGCAGG
>Ga0193729_1001110_pt1 | contig 13844 bp, 11 predicted proteins | sample U1c2metaG_FD_143036 | JGI IMG/M metagenome (GOLD analysis project Ga0193729, IMG submission 143036) | Soil microbial communities from a riparian zone of the East river system, Colorado, United States - U1c2 | ecosystem: Environmental > Terrestrial > Soil > Riparian zone | place: USA: East River... | reverse complement strand
TTGGCGGCGCAGAGCCAAACGTGCCGGACACCTGGCGCTTCAGCATCGAGGTCGCAACTGGATGGGAACGCGTGTTCCGCGAATCTCCAACACCGAACACGCGTCGTGTGGCGATGCGCAGCGCCATTGTGATGCATCCGGATTCTGGTTCGCCCTTCGACATCTTGCTGCGGTTAGTCCGGTTCGGTTTAGGCGGGCAGGCCGGCGATGGCAGACAGTACATGTCGTGGATCCATGAGGCAGACTTTGTGCGGGCGGTGATGTGGTTAATTCAGCACGAAGAGCTTGAAGGACCGGTTAATCTGGCGTCGCCGAATCCTTTGACCAATGCCGATTTCATGCGTGGGTTGCGATCAGCCCGGGGAGTGCCGTTTGGCTTGCCGGCAAGTCAGTGGATGTTGAAGCTGGGCGCCTTCCTGGCGCAAAGCGAAACTGAATTGATCCTTAAGAGCCGCCGCGTGGTTCCAACCAGACTGTTGGAATCCGGATTTACTTTTCAGTTTCCAAACTGGCCCGAAGCAGCGAGCGACCTGTGCCAAAGAACGGCAGGGAATGGTTTCTCGCTGCTCGGATAACCGCTCGCGACTCTCCAGGGTTTCTCTGTTTATGGAATGAGACAAACCACTAAGTCACAAAGAACACGAAGGACAGATCACCGAAAAGGTGCTCTCCACTTTTCGTTTTCCTTCGTGTCTTCGTGTCTTTGTGGTGAACATACTGCCGGGCTGTGCGACGCCAAATTACATCGCTGACGCTCTCGCCAGATGCACGCCGCCGTTCGTGGTGGTCGCGCGAATCGTGGGACCGCCTGAACCAAGGTCGACGCTAATCTCTTTCGGCAGGCGACCACGCTCAGTCATCGGCACATTCAGCGGAAACTCCGAATTCACATTTCCATTGACCGTGCTGGTCTCGACGTGCGCTGAATAGTTGGCTGGCAACACCAGATTGACGCCACCGTTGGTCGTGGTCACGTTGAGCATCTCGCCTTCCCAACTGGCGCCGGCAAGTACGACGTGCACGCCGCCGTTGGTCGTGCTGCCGCGAACTGCGCCGCCGACCCGTACCAGCGAAACGCCGCCGTTCAAAGTTTTGAACTCAATCTTTCCCGTCACCTCGCTGATCGCGATGCCGCCGTTGTGCGCAGTCAATGAAAGGTCGGCGCGGCGCGGCACAAAAATCTCGTAGCTCACGTACCATTGATAATCGTTGCGCGACTCTGGCCCTTCGGCGTGGATGTTAAGCGCAACCGTTTCGATTCGCACCTGTTGCGCCAACAGGTCGGCTTCGGATTGAGTTGGAGCGCGGCTTTCAATCTTTGACCGCACCAGGATCTCATTGCGGTCCCAACCTTTGACGGCCACGCCGCCGTTCTGTTTACCGTCAACGGTGATAGCGCCGCCGGCGGGCAGCGTCTGTTCCTTGATCTCGCAATGGCTGTACAGCCGATCATCGTTGCGGGAATCGCCGCATTTCATTGAGCCTTCGGTTTTCTTTTGAGCGGACACGGCGCCAGCCATGCAGCCGGCGATGGCCAGCACCACGAACGCGGAGCGAAGTAACTTAGTCATGATGGTTCTCCTTAACTTCAAAATCGGATTGCTTTATCCACAGCGGTTTCAAGTAAGTGACCTGGGAAGGAGAAAAGTCGCAGAAATTCCGAAAAACTCTAGGTCCCGGATTTTGAGGAGGTCAGTACCGGAAGCGGTAGCGACCGGGTCGCAGCTTATCGCGAGAGTCACGTTACCAGTAAATTTACCCGGTCGCTATCGCTCCCGGTACTGCCTCCATTGATACTCGACCACTTTGAATCCGCGCGGGTTCTCCTCTATCATTGCTCGCACGTCATCGGCCGATCATCGCGGCCGGCAATCGTTGGGGCCGTAGCTCAGCTGGGAGAGCGCATGACTGGCAGTCATGAGGTCAGGGGTTCGATCCCCCTCGGCTCCACCAAATCCTCAAATCACACTGAGTAGTTTTATGACAGGAATAAACGGCAAGCCGAGACCAGACCTTCACGCAAAGGAATTCACCGAGCACCGGGCTGTGTTTGCAACGAACTTACGATCTGCTCGGCGACGAACTTCGCAAACACGTCATTTCCCGCCTGATTATAATGGCAACAGGCGTCAACATAGACACTGTCTTCGACCTTGTCGAACGCGTTCACCGCGCTGATTACTTTGACTCCAGATTTTTTGAGATCGTCCAACTGCGCAATCAGGGCCGGATAGCCTTTGATTACACCCTCCGTATAAATGGTCGAGCAATTAAGAATCTTCTTCTCAGCGTCGGTAAATTTTCTGCCAGTTGAATAATACTGATTCGGTTGGACTACCGCGAAATACGGTATCCGTTTAGCCGTTAATAGTTCATTCATCGACAGCTCTGATTTGGCCCACACGCCGGAGATTTCCGCGAGAACCGCCGCATCATCGAGCGGCTGGTCGCGTTTATCTACGTACACCAGAGAACCACGTGCGTTCTCATTTCGGGCCAGCCGGTTGAATGCCTCTGACTTCTTTTGATATTGAGATAAAAAATATCTCAGTTGAGTCCATCTAAGAGTGTAGCAAGTAGCAATCCGGCATTTGAGTAAACTGGTTCGTGTGTCTCTTAGTTCTTCTTTCAATTGTAGAATCTGCAGGGAGAGATTGAGTTGATCTGATGAAAAGTTTCGGTTTGCAAGCCGGACCAATGGCCCAAACATCTCGATGTTGGGCATCGAAGGGTCAAGCCCCGATTTATTGTTCAAGTATGCGAGCGAGGTTTCATTGAATCCATCTATGTTGATTACCAGATCAAAATCCTGGCCCAGCGAAGTGACGTAGTTCAGCTCCAGGAGTTGCTGCGGTTGTTTGTAACTGCCGGCGGCGAATGGCAAAACGATTATCTGTTTATTCTTGAAGTAGGGGAGTCGCTTCAGCGCGCTTACCAGTACATGATGCTCAAGCTCGTAAAACCCATAATACATCGCCACCGATCCGCCAAAGATCCCAACAATGAATTGGTCACTGGAAGTCTTTTTAAATGGATAATCGTAAGGAGAAAAGATGCCCAAATTATTGGGCGCATACTCGACGTCTGAGAACTGTAATCTAATTCTGGCGTGCTCATCGTAAACAAATCCAAGATAGGGATGAAGGATGCGGTTGAGGGTCGCAGGTCCGCCGTCGTCAAACAATTCATTGTTTGACAGCATCGTATTCGTACCGACTTCGCTTTTGTTTGCGGTATAAAAGAATTTTCTCGTGTGATGAAAATAGAGCGCAATCGATGCCGTCTCTAAGAGCAGTACGAGCAGCAATAGATTAATCGTTACTATCTTGATCGACTTCGTCAGGGTTCTTTTCATTTCAATCACTCGAAGCAAGAACATGATTTGGCAACTCTCCCGGCCTCAGGCGCGGGTTGGTACTAAGGGGGGTCCGTCGAGCTACTGACGACACGCGGAGTGGCCTTATTTTCGTATGCTATCATGCGCTCGGGTTGGCAGGGGCAAGATGATTTGCATCATGCACGTAGCGTTTACTGCTTAAAGAAGATGTCGCCAAGCAGATTAGTCGATAGACTTGACGAGAGCAATCGGGTAATTCAAGGCCTGTGGATTGGATCCGAACTTTCTGTGATGGAGCGGCTCTCTGTTGTTTCCTTTCTGCGCCAGGGGCACGAGTATCATTTATATACCTACAACGAATTACCAGATGTTCCGGATGGAGTAGTGGTCAAGGATGCCAACGCAATCCTGCCGGCGTCGGCAATTTTCCAATACAAGGAACGTCCGAGCTATGCAGGTTTCGCAAACCAATTTCGTTACCAACTATTGCTCGAGCGTGGCGGCTGGTGGGCGGATGCCGATGTTATTTGCCTGCGGCCGTTTGATTTTGCGGAAGACTACGTTTTCGCAAGTGAAGAATTTGCCGGACAAGCCATAAGGGTAAACAACAATGTCATCAAGTCTCCGGTTGGAAGCGAAGTGATGGCTTACGCGACTCAGGTTTGCCGGGCAAAGAAACCGGACCAACTGGTTTGGGGAGAGACTGGTCCCAAATTACTATCCAAGCTGGTCAAAAAGTATTGCCTCGACAAATATCAGAAACCATATTACATATTTTGTCCGATTTCGGATTGGCATAAGTTGTTAGAGCCTTACGTTGCCGGAGTAAACGAAGATGCTTATGCGATTCACCTTTGGAACGAGATGTGGCGATTGGAAAAGTGCGACAAGAACGCGACTTATCATCCCGCGTGTATTTACGAACAACTTAAGTCGAAGTATCTTGGACCGCAGTCCTCATCGTTAGATGTGCGCGAGAGTTAACCGCGCGCATGAATTAAGTGGGATGTGGACGACTGGCAAATCATCGCTGGTCCTGCGCAATCGAATAGCGCATGACAATTCTCCAGGAGAACCCAATGGCGGTGACCGTTATCATACCGACTTATAATCGAGCTAGTTTGTTTCCTGCCGCTGTCGAAAGCGCCAAGCGCGCCGGTTCGCATGTACAGGTAATCGTTGTCGATGACGCGTCGACTGACAATACCGCGCAAGTCTGCGCGAGTTTGTCCGAGGTTTACTATCTCAGGTTACCGCGAAATGAAGGGTTAGCAGCGGCCCGAAATGCCGGCATCCTTGCTAGTCAAACTGAACTAGTTGCTTTCCTCGACGACGATGATCTTCGTCTGCCGGGCTCGCTTGACTCGCAGATAAGTGAGCTTGAAGCATCACCGGACGCGGCATTCTGTTATGGGCGGCTGTTCGTTGCGAACTCTTCAAATGCTCTGACGGGTGATGTAATTCCAAAGCAATGCGCAGCGGGCGATATCTTTTGGGAATTATTGGAACAGAATTTCGTCGGTCCCAGCTCAGTCGTCGCGCGTAAGCACGTGATGATCGAGTGCAATCTGTTTAATGCGGAACTGAGGCAAGTTGAAGATTGGGACCTTTGGCTCCGCGTCACTGAAAAATGGCCGGTGGTCACAGTGCAGGAACCGGTCGCGATTTATAGAAAAGCAAACAGCACTTCAAATCAGATCTGTTCGGACAGCGTGTCGATCTACAGACAGATGCTTAAAATCCAAGAACTCGCGTTGCAATTGCCCAGAGCCGCGGCCGCGCCGGGCTGGAAACGTCGACGCGCGCGATCGCGATTATTGAGCCTCGCCTACAACGCAATGGTGCATGAGGCAGAGACTGCGCTGGTCGAAGGCGACCCCGCAACTGCGCGCGCCAAATCGCATGAGGCTTTGAGGCTGCGACCGCTACGCGCGCGCACTGATCTGAACCTGTTGCGTCTTTTGCGTGCAGCTTGATCGAAGCGGATGGCAACGAATGATTCTTTCGAAACACTGACGAAACGTTAAATCACGTGACGAATCTGAAAATAGCATTGTGTAAGAGCAGTCTGCTTGGACCGGTAAGTGGCGCGGATGAAATCATGTTGAATTACGCTGTCCATTTGCGCCAGCGCGGTTACGACGTCGAGGTGGTGTTGTTGTACTCGCCGAATGAAAACGATCAATATCTTCGCCGATTGCGGAGCAATGGGGTCCCGGTCACCATCATTGTCAGAAAATCTTTTCTCTTCGCTGTGCTGCGGATGCTGCGGAACGTTTTTTCCAGTGTCCTCTTTTTTCTCTTTCTCCTGCGGCGTGCGCCCGATCGCCTTCGCAAATTCTGGCAGGTCGCGCTCAGGTTAATCGCACATCTTCACTATCGCGAGTGTCGTGCATACTTCGCCAGGAATCGGCCGCATCTTATGCATATCTTCACGCCTGATGCAGGCGCGGCGATGATGATCCGGGCGGGCCACGAGTTAGGTATTCCCGTTCTCTATCACGAAATGGGAACGCCCCATCACCTGCCGATGCTGGAAGATTATTACCGTCGTCTGGAAACCGTCCTGCCGCTGTGCACCGAGTTCGCCGCGCTCTCGCCGCGGCTGGCGTCCGACTGGTTGGTGCGCTTTCCTTTTCTTCGCTCGGTCACGGTCCTGCCGCTGATCATGGAGCGTTCGAAAACGTTCGATCTCCGCGGGCAACTGTCCGCGCCCCCTGAGGAAACAGTTTTCGGTTTCGCTGCTCGCGTAGAAGAAGGCAAAGGACCGATGGTATTGCTGGATGCTCTCGCGATAATGAATCGGGAAGGACCGGTGGCGATCGCCAGAATAGCCGGCAGCGGCCCCCAATTGTCAGAGGTCAAAGCGCGAGCGCGAGAATTGGCGCTCGGCGACGCGTGTGAATTTGTCGGCCAGTATTCAGAGCCGCTCGGAAGAAGCGCTTTCATGGAAAGCCTGGATGTATTCGTGCTGCCTTCGCTCGCCGAAGGAACACCGAACGGCATCATCGAGGCGATGGCCCACGCAGTTCCGATCATAGCTTCAGCCGTCGGCGGCATTCCCGATATCATCGACTCTCAGTCAGGTATTTTGATCCCCCCGGGTGACGCAGACGCTCTCGCGAATGCGATGCTGCTTCTGTCCCGGGATCCTGAACGTCGCAAACGGATGGGTGCGGCGGCGAGAGAGAGATACCAGAAGCTCTTCGAGCCAGCCGTAGTAGTGCCGCTTATGCTCAAGGTTTATGGAAGAGTTGCGGGAAACGGTCACATGGCGATCGCTTCAGGTAATGGACATTCGCATCCCTGGGCGGACGTGCAGCTGCAAACCGCTATTGAAAGTATCTCTCTTTAGGAAAGCAATCGCCGCCTCTTTTTTCGCGGTGATGAGACGAACCGCCAACTGATTTCGCCGATGAGCACTTCTGTGAATGACGCAACCTCAGTAGTGTCGGACCTCACCGCTCCGCCTTTTGGAATGGAGCGGACGGCCAAACTCCTGCCGGCAGAACCGGTCACCAGAATCCGCCCGGCAAGATTCTGGGAGATGATTGATTTACGTGAGCTGTGGGCGCATCGCGAAGTGCTTTACTTTCTTATCTGGCGTGACCTCAAGGTTCGGTACAAGCAAACAATCCTGGGCGCGGCGTGGGTCATCATGCAGCCGCTTTTGATAACCGCGGTGTTCGCGATCTTCCTGGGCCGGCTTATCAAAGTACCTTCAGACGGGGTGCCTTACCCAATCTTCGCTTATGCCGCGTTGTTGCTTTGGACCTTCGTCTCGAATGCAGTTTTGAGCAGCACATATAGTCTGGTCATCAACTCGCAGATCATCACCCGGGTCTATTTTTCGCGTTTATTGATTCCTGCTGCCGCCGTCGGCGTCCGCGTCGTAGATCTTCTCATCGCATCAGTTGTTCTGGTTGGGTTGATGCTCTACTATCGCGTGCCGATCAGCAGCAGTATCCTGATGTTTCCGGTTTTTGTAGTGCTGGTTGCTGTGCTCACGTTTGCAATTGGGGTTCTGGGGGCGTCATTGAACGTGCGCTACCGCGATGTGGGAACGGTGCTGCCGATCCTGCTCCAGGTTTGGATGTTCGTTTCGCCCGTAGTTTATTCATCGAGTATCCTGCCGCCGCGAGTTCGACTTCTTTATTCACTAAACCCGCTCGTCGGAATTATTAATGGGTTTCGCGCTTCGTTGTTCCATCTTCCGTTCGATTGGCCCAGCATCATCATATCCGCCATTGTGACTTTGCCGTTGTTGGTTGTTTCCGTTCATTTGTTCCGACGAATGGAAAGCAGTTTCGCCGACGACGTCTGACCGGGCGGTCAGACCGCTCACGCACTCTTTGATTGTCAATGAGGCCAATCATCACTGTTCATAACCTCGGCAAAAAATATTTTCTCGGCCGGCGAGAAAGGGTGCCGCCGACTTTGCGCGAGGCCGTCAAAAACTCCGTTCGTAACCTAAGACTCTTATCGCGACGAAATGGTGGTCATCCTTTGGTCTGGGCTCTAAAGGACGTCAGTTTTGAAATCGCTCCCGGTGAAGTGGTCGGAATCATCGGCAGCAACGGCGCTGGTAAGTCGACCCTTTTGAGAATTCTTGCGCGAATCACGCGGCCGACCGCTGGTCACGCGGATCTTTATGGACGGGCAGGAAGCCTGCTTGGCGTTGGCACTGGTTTCCACCCCGACCTGACGGGACGCGAAAATATTTACTTGAACGGCGCGATACTGGGAATGAGTCGGATTGAGATTGCGCGGAAGTTTGACGAAATAATCGCCTTTGCCGGAATTGAAGATTTTATGGATACGCCGGCCAAACGCTATTCGAGTGGCATGTACCTGCGTTTGGGCTTTGCGATCGCCGCGCACCTTGAGCCGGAGATCCTGCTACTGGATGAAGTATTGACGATGGCGGACGCTGCTTTTCAGAAGAAATGTCTAGAAAAGATTAAGCATGCCAACCGCGAAGGGACTACGGTCCTATTCGTCAGTCATAATCTCTCTTCAGTCCAGGAACTTTGCAGCCGCGTGCTTCATATTCATTCAGGCAAACTCCATGAGGATGGAAATCCTGAAACCATAATCAACAATTATCTGAATGAAGTAACCACCATGATTCCCGGTGAGACGGATCCACGCTCAAAACCTGCATGCCAAGAATCAGCGTAATCATTCCAACTCATAATCGGCCACACCTCTTGATTCGCGCGATCGAGAGTGCACGAGCGGCTGCAACCGACGTCGAGATAATTGTGGTTGATGACGCTTCTGCTGATAACACCGCTGAAGTGTGTCGACAGTTGGTCGGCATAAACCATGTCCGTGTCGAAAGAAACCAGGGTGTCGCGGGCGCGCGCAACATTGGCATCTTCGAAAGTAGCGCGCAGTACATAGCCTTTCTCGACGATGATGATCTGCGCGTGCCAGGCTCGCTCGATTTGCAGGCGGATGTGCTGGATAGAGATCCCGCCGCTGGCTTTGTTTGCGGCGCAATGATCATGGCCGATCAGGATTATCGGCCCACCGGAGAGATCATCCGTCCGCGTCACATTTCGGGAGACGCGTTCTGGTCTTTTCTGGAGCTCGATTTCCCCGTAATGCCGCTGTGCGCACTCATTCGCAAGGAGTGTTTCTTGCGGGTGGGATTGCTCAATCGAAATGTCAGCAGCATTGACGATTGGGACATGTTCACGCGGATTGCCGAACTCTACCCGGTGATTACGATTCAGGAGGCCGTCGGGATTTATCGTCAGCCGACCCCATCCTCTGCTCAGGGGTCGTCAGCCCGTGCCGCTCAACTTCAATTGGCTGCCAGACACCAACTGAAGCTTCTGCGTCTGCCGCGAGTTGCCGCAGTCCCGCTGAAAGAGAGACGGTTGATTCGCAAGCGGACGATCAATCGTGTATGCGAGCACTTGATTTGGAATGCCGCCAGGAATCATTTGCCCGCCGGCAAGCTGAGGCCGGCAGTTGCGAATATCGCGGTAGCGTTGAAACTCGATCCGCTAATTCCGTTACGCCCGCGCGAGTATCAGAAAGTAGCCAGGAAACTAAGCGAAAAGTTCCGAGGTTTCTCAAACCTTTAATGCCCAGAGCCAGCATCGTCATCACGACCCACAATCGGCCCCACACGTTGCCGCGCGCGATAGCGAGCGCATTTGCCGCAGGCGCAGACGTCGAAGTGATCGTTGTCGATGATGCCTCAAGCGATGAAACCTCGCGGATCTGCGAGTCAACTCCGGAAATAAAATATGTGCGCCTCGACCGCAATCAAGGTGTCGCCGGCGCCCGCAACGTTGGACTGGTCGCAACTCGCGGCGAATTTGTAAGTTTTCTGGATGATGATGATGTGCGGCTGCCTCACTCACTTGATGAACAAATTGCCGTGCTACAGAGGTCGCCCGAAGCAATGTTTTGTTACGCGCAAGCGATCCCCGAAGATCAAAGCGGTGAACAGGCGCCACCTTTTCCCGCGATCTGCGAAACTTCATTCCCTGTGGCAGTGTTGTTTTCCGGCGCGCGTGCCTCTCTCGCGTGGGACTCCTGGATAACAGCGTCGCCGGCATCGATGATTGGGACATTTGGATTCGCATCGCCGAGCTATTTCCGATTGTAAGTATTCAGACACCGGTAATGATCTGGCGACAAGCGACTCGCACTTCAGCACAAGGAAGCTCTAATACAGTCGGGTTGATCGGCCTCGGCGCCAAGCAGTTTCGTAGCCGTTGGTGGAAGTTGCCTCGTATGACGGCCGCAGGCCGGCAACGTCGACAAGAAGCGTGGCGGGCTTTTTCTGAGAATTTTGTAGAACATCTCGCCTGGGAAACTTTCCGCGGTCTTTGCGAAGCCCGGCCTGGTCGGGCCCTCGCCGGTGCGCGAACACTCTTGCGATTGCACCCGAGCGCGCTCTTAGGCTTGCTCCGCCGCTGGACGCGTCCTGGTACGATCATTACCCTGATAACCAGCAACCGGACCACCGAGGATTTGGCGAATGCAAAGATACGCTTGAAACAAATCCGATCCGATGTACCCCGACAATGAAAATTATCTTATGTAAGAGCCACCTTGACGGGCCAATTAGCGGCGCCGATGAAACACTGGTGACCTATGCGGCCCAGTTGCAAAGAGCCGGCGAATCCGTCTCCGTGCTGCTCATCTACCTGCACGCGGAAGAGGATCAATACTATCAACGCCTGCTGGAATCCGGCGTTCCGGTTTCCTGGATTGCTTCAAACCTGGCCCAGAATTCTTTGGGCGCCGGCCGCAGGCTGGCCGCCCTGATGTTTCACAACTTTCCCGGTGCCAAGCCTTTCGTGCGTCGTAAGACTCAACCGATGCTTTCCGCCGTGGCCAACAGCTACTATCAGGATTGCCGAAAGTTTCTTGAGCGTGAGAATCCTGATGTGGTGCATGTGATGACCCCGAACGCGGGAGCCACCGTGATGATCCGCGCCGCGCATGATGCCAAAGTTCCAGTCATTTATCAGGAACTCGGCATTCCCTATCATCCACCGGAATTCGATTACTACGGCGAGTTCACCTCTGTGCTGCCGTTGTGCTCTGAAGTAGCAGCGCTTTCGCCGAGGTTGATCGAAGACTGTCGCGACAAACTTCCTTCGTGTCGATCGCTATCAGTTTTACCGATCATGTCACAGGAGTTTTCCAATGGCGACGGTCACGCGCCACACCACGCGGACGGAAAAATCACTTTCGGTTTCGCGGCCCGGATCGAAAAGCTCAAGGGGCCAATGGTATTGATCGAAGCGCTGGGGCGTGCCTGCCGGCAAGAATCAAATATCTTCGTTAACTTTGCGGGTGATGGCGCACAACGGCACACCATCGCGGCAAAGGTAAAAGCTCTGAATGTTGCCGGTCATTATCGTTATCACGGCGTTTACACTCATCCCGAGGAATGCCGCGCTTTTATGAACAGCCTCGATGTTTTCGTGATGCCTTCGTTCACCGAAGGCACTCCAAACAGTGTCGTCGAGGCAATGGCGTGCGGCAAACCGATTATCGCCTCTGCGGTTGGCGGCATCCCGGACATGATTGGCCATGATGCGGGTTTGCTCGTCGCGCCCGGCGACGCAAATGAGCTGGCATCTGCAATGTTGTTGTTGGCGCGTGACAGTGAACTGCGAAAACGGATGGGCATCGCCGCAAGGAAGCGCTACCTCGAACTGTTCTCACCAGAAATGGTGATGCCGCTGATGCTGGATATCTATCGTCGCGTCATAGGAAACGGATATTCGGGCGAGCTTAGCGCCAGCGGAAAACTACATCCATGGGCGTGCCCTCTGACTTTAGAATTGTGAAACTGCGCTTCAACGAATCTCAGCCGCATTCTTCGTCGGCTGACAATTCTCAACAACTTCGCACGACGTGGATCGAGTGGTTTACGGCGGCTGCGCTGTTCGCCGCCACAGCTTTGGTCGTCGTCTGGCAAAACCGGCACCTCGCCGTGCTCTGGGACCTGAGTTACGTCCTCGACCATTCGTATCGAATTGCGCTCGGCCAAATTCCCTATCGCGATTTTCCCTTCGCGCATCCGCCACTCACCTTCTTAGTTCAGGCCGCGATCATCAAACTCAGCGGACGAGTATTCTGGCACCATGTCGCTTACTGTGCTTTGGCTGGCGGAGGCGGAACATTTTTGACGTGGCGCATCTTGCGCCGAATCCTGGCTGGCACGACACACCAGAAATCAATCGCGCTTCTGTTAAGCCTTCCACTGGTGCCTCTGGGTATTTACTCGGTCTTTCCACATCCGTTTTATGATCCGGATTGTTCCCTGGCGATTCTCGTCAGCCTCGCTCTGTTGCTGCACATCGACCGCAAGCGTTCGGCCGTGTTCCTTCCGATCATCGCCGGTATCTCTTTGGCAGTTCCGCTATTCGTTAAGCAAAACACCGGCCTTGCGTTTCTCGCAGCCGCTTCTGTCTCAATCCTGGCGTTGATAGTTTGGCAAGGGATGCGTCGTGAACCGGTGCGTCCGTTTTTGATTACGCTCTTATCAGCAGGTGCCGCGCTGGCAATTGTAATTGTTCTCATTCATCGCGCGGCCGGTCTGGGGAATTACTGGCAATGGACCATTCGATTCGCCGCCGAGCGGCGCACGCCTGCGCGTGGAGAAATGCTGGGCATTTACGCGGACAAAATGATTCTGGTGTGGCTCGCATTCATCGCTGCCGGCATCGTGTTGTTCTGGCTGAATCGAAACCGGAACAAGCTGCTACTAATATTGACGGCGGCCCTTGTTTCAGTCCCCTTCATTTGGCCGGCGATCTATTTGCTGCGCGACTCTGATTCGTCAGAGCGGGCCGATAGGCTAATCAACATCTGGCCCGTCCTGCTGATTGTTTGTTTCATCTCAGCCCTCTTTACCATTCGCCGGCGCAAAGGAATCTCGCAACTCTTGCCGTTTGTCGTTATCGCAGCGATTAACGGCTGCTTCATGTCGCAACAGCTTTGGGGATCGACGTACGCCGTCTGGCCGCTGTTGATGATTCTCATCGCGATGACGCTGGCAGATCTTTCATCAGTTAGCACGGCCTCTAAACAATGGCTTGATTCCAGGTGGTTGCCGCTAGCCCTCACGACCGCGATCGCTTTGTCGCTAACGATCGCCGGGGCGTTCTACGTTCGATCTCATGAACGTCTGAGCTATGCCAATCTCGACGATGGTGAACTGCAGCGGGCGACGCTGCCGCAGTTGAAAGGACTGTCGACGCGCGGCGACTGGATTCCAAATTTCGAAGAGCTGGTTCGCTATTCCGACACGAACATTCCTGTGGACGCGGGAATTTTGCTTCTGCCCGGGGAAGATGCTTTTTACTACGCGACCGGACGCAGGCCACAGTTTCCGGTCCTGTTGTTCGATCACACCGTCAACCCTTATTCACCCGAGCAGATTCGGCAAATCTGTCGCGAGCGAAACATCACCTGGCTGATCGTCAAGCAGGACCTGCAGAACGAAGAAGATGCCGTCGACGAGGAGAAAGATCGAATCACAACAGCGCTCGAAGATGATTTTGAGCAGGTCGAGTCGCTAAAGAATTACGATATCTATCGAAGGATCGATCCTAGTGCGAAGAAGGATTCGGATGACGACGATGATGATGACCAACCGTAGGAAAGTGGCACGGGCATCTCGCCCGTAAACCACGCGCAACATGCGTGTGTCACACCAGGGCTGTTGCGCAATCAATCGGTCGCTGCTCTAATTATTCGTTCACTGGAAGCTTAATCCTTCGACACCTCAATCAATGCAAGCGCAAGATTACGCCTACCTTTACGAGCTGGAAGAAAATTTTTGGTGGTTCGTCGGTATGCGTGAGATCAGCAAAGTGTTGCTCGATCCAATTTGCGCCGCGGCCCACGAAAGACAGGTCCTCGATGCAGGGTGCGGAACCGGAGGAATGCTCACCTGGTTAGCTCAATATGCGGGAAGTCACCGCGTCGTCGGCATCGATCTATCACCAACCGCGCTCGAGTT
>Ga0193729_1001105_pt1 | contig 13878 bp, 14 predicted proteins | sample U1c2metaG_FD_143036 | JGI IMG/M metagenome (GOLD analysis project Ga0193729, IMG submission 143036) | Soil microbial communities from a riparian zone of the East river system, Colorado, United States - U1c2 | ecosystem: Environmental > Terrestrial > Soil > Riparian zone | place: USA: East River... | reverse complement strand
GCGCAGACCGATCCCGAGCTGGGCTACAAGGGCCTTGCGTGCTTCCTCGTCGACACCGACCAGCCGGGCTACAAAGCGCAGACGATCGAGCACAAGATGGGACTGCACGCGTCGGACACGGCATCGATCGCGTTGGACGACGTGGAGGTCTCCGACGAGCAGATGCTCGGCGGCGTCGGCGACGGGTTCAAGGTGGCGATGTCGGCGCTCGACTCGGGGCGCTACTCGGTGGCGGCCGGCTGCGTGGGCATCTGCCAGGGATGCGTCGAGGAGTCGGTCAGCTATGCCAAGGAGCGCGAGCAGTTCGGACGCCCGATCGCGAGCTTCCAGCTGGTGCAGGCGATGATCGCCGACATGGTGCTGAAGACCGACGCGTCGCGGATGCTCGTGTGGCGGGCGGGCTGGCTGAAGGACAAGGGCCGGCCGAACACGCTGGAGACGTCGATCGCCAAGCTGCACGCGACGGAGGCGTCGCTGGAGTGCGCGAACCTGGCGATCCAGGTGCACGGCGGCGCGGGCTATGTCGATGACCACCCCGTCGAGCGCTACTTCCGCGACGCGCGCGTGACGACGCTGTACGAGGGCACCTCGCAGATCCAGAAACTGATCATCGGCCGCGCGATGACTGGCGTGAACGCGCTCGTCCCCGCCTGACGCGGCGGTCAACCGCGCGATGTCCGATCAGCGGGGGGACGATAAGGATGAGAAGGCCGGCATAGCCGGCAAGGATGGTCGCGCAGCGAGCGTGATAGGGGTTCTCGGGGCGGGCACGATGGGTGCTGGAATCGCCCAGCTGGCCGCGCGCTCCGGTGCGCGCACGTTGCTGCATGACCCGATCGCGGACGCGCTCGCACGCGGGGTCGAGCGGGTCCAGGACGGGTTGGGAAAAGAAGCCGCGAAGGGTCGCCTGAGCGAGGAGCAGGCGGGCGCGGCGCGCGAGCGGCTGCAGGCGGTCGACGACCTCGCGCGGCTGGCGCCGTGCGAGCTGGTGATCGAGGCGGCTCCGGAGCGACTGGAGCTCAAGCACGAGCTGTACCGGAAGCTGTCGGAGATCGTCGGCGAGCATTGCGTGCTCGCGAGCAACACCTCCTCGCTGGCGGTCACGGCGATCGCGACCGCGGCGAGCCATCCGGAGCGGGTCGTGGGCATGCACTTCTTCAACCCCGCGCCGATCATGAAGCTGCTCGAGGTGGTCGCCGGAGAGCAGTCGTCGAGACGCGCGCTGGCGCTGGCGGACGCGACGGGCGCGGCGATGGGCAAGACGGTGATCCGCGCGAGCGACGGCCCGGGCTTCCTGGTCAACCGCTGCAACCGGCCGTTCGGGCTGGAGGCGCTGCGGCTGTTGCAGGAGCGGATCGCAGACATCGAGACGATCGATCGGATCTGCCGGCTGGAGGGCGGCTTCCGCATGGGCCCCTTCGAGCTGATGGACCTGGTCGGCGTCGACGTCGGGTTCGGGATCTCCAAGAGCTTCTACGAGCAGAGCTTCGGCGAGCCGCGCTGGCGTCCCTCGCCGATCACCGCCCGCTACGTCGCCGCTGGGTTGTACGGGCGCAAGAGCGGCCGCGGCTACTACTCCTACGAGAACACGGACGCGGGAACGGGGGCCGGCCGGGCGGGCGGCGGCTCGACGAGCGTCCCGCAGCGCCGCGCGGACCCCGAGCCGCTCCAGGCCGAGCGCCCGGGTCATGGCGAGGGGGTGATCGTGATCGCCGGCTCAGGCGTGCTTGCGGAGGAGCTGCGCCACGCCGCGGCGCAGGCAGGCTATGAGGTGCGCTCACCCCACGACCCGACGGGCGGGGTGCTGCCGGCGCTGATCGTCGAGTGTGACCGGCTGCCGGCCTCACGCGAGGGCGCCGCAACCGACTCGCGCTCGCGTGACGCGCGCGAGCAGTCCCCGCCGCAGGGCGGGGCGCATCTTCTGCTTTGCCAGGCGGGCTCGCTTGGCGCGCTCGACCCGGGCGGCAGCGCGGTCGGCTTTCACGTGCTCGCGCCGCTGGAGCACGCCGGGCTGGTCGAGCTGACGCGCAACGAGAGCTCCTCGCCGCTCGCCGCGGCGCGCGCCGAGCGCTTCTTCGCGGCGCTCGGCATGCACGTCGCGTGGGTCGCAGACGCGCCGGGGCTGGTGCTTGGTCGGATCGTCTGCCAGGTGATCAACGAGTGCGCATTCGCGCTCGGCGAAGGCGTGGGCGGCGCGCGGGACATCGACACGGGCATGGTGCTGGGCCTGAGCCATCCGCGCGGGCCGCTGGCGTGGGCCGACACGATCGGGCTCGATCATGTGCTGACGGTGCTCGAATCGCTGTGCGACGAGTACCGCGAGGAGCGCTACCGGCCGGCGCCGGCGCTGCGGGGGCTCGTGCAGGCGGGGCGCCTGGGGCGCGCGAGCGGCGCAGGCTTCTTCGAGTACGACATCGAGCGCTGAGCGGCGCGGCCTCACGTTCGCGCGCTTGGAGACGTTCTACACACGTGAGCGCAGGGCCGCCCCCCTTCCAACGCTTCCTGGATGCGCAGCGCGACGTCGTGTGGCGCTTCCTCGTCTCGACGGTCGGCAGCTCCGAGGCCGAGGACTGCTTCCAGGAGACGTTCATCGCCGCGCTGCGCGCCTACCCGCGGCTGCGCGCGGACTCGAACATGCGCGCGTGGGTCTTGACAATCGCACATCGCAAGGCGCTCGACTCCCATCGGGCGCGCGCCCGGCGGGCGTTGCCGGTAGCCGAGCTGGCGGCGGCCGACGCGCGCATCGCGCAATCGCCCACTGCCCGCGACGAGACGCTGTGGGAGGCCGTCGGCGAGCTGCCGGCGCGTCAGCGCTCGGCGGTCGTGCTGCGCTATGTGGGCGACCTGCCGCACCGCGACATCGCGTCTGCGATCGGCTGCTCGGAGGAGGCGGCGCAACGCTCCCTGCACGAAGGACTCACAAAGCTGAGAAAGGTGGTTGAGGCATGACCGAGCACAGCACACGAGAGCACACGAGCATCGAGCGGGCGCTGCGCGATGGCGCGCCGGCCGGCGCGAACGGCGACCACCTGGCCGGCGATGTGGGCGAACCGGCCGTGGGCGGCCGCGCCGCGGAGGCCGCGCGGCGCCTCAGCGAGCGCATCGCGGCGCAGGGCCTCGCGGACGTCAGCTATGCGTCCGTCGACTCGCCGCTCGGCACTCTCCTTCTGGCCGGCACCAAGCGCGGCCTGGTGCGCCTGGCGTTTCCCGAGGAGAGCGTCGATTCGGTGCTCGAGCGCCTCGCGCGCAAGGTCTCGCCGCGGATCGTCGAGGCGCCGGCACCGCTCGACGCGGTCCGCCGCGAGCTCGAGGAGTACTTCGAGGGACGCAGAGAGCGCTTCGAGCTGCCGCTCGACTGGACGCTCGTCGGACCATTCGGGCGGCGCGTGCTAGGCGTCACCTCGCAGATCCCCTACGGAGGCGTGCTCAGCTACGGCGAGGTCGCCGCCGACGCCGGCAGCCCGCGTGCCTCGCGCGCCGCCGGCAACGCGCTCGGCGCCAACCCGATCCCGATCGTCGTGCCATGTCACCGCGTGCTGCGCAGCGGCGGCTCGCTCGGCGGGTACGGCGGCGGGCCGCGGCGCAAGCGTTGGCTCCTCGAGCTCGAGGGCGCTATCCGGGGCGATCGCTGATCGGACAGGGCGCCGCCTTGCGCGGCCGGCCTACCGGCTACGCGGGCTCGATGGCCGGAGCCTGGGCCGGCGGTGCCCACTGGGCCTCCGCGAGGTCGCCCTCGGGCATGCCCTCGGGCGTGGGAACCTCGGGGGTGTCGCGCAGGTACCACTCGGCGTCGAGCGCCGCCTGACATCCGGTGCCGGCGGCGGTGATCGCCTGACGGTAGGTGCGGTCGACGAGGTCGCCGGCCGCGAACACGCCTGGGCGGTTGGTGCGAGTGGACTTGCCCTCGGTTGCCACGTAGCCCTCCTCGTCGACGTCGATCTGTCCGGTGACGAGCCCCGACTTCGGCTCGTGGCCGACCGCTACGAACGCGCCGGTGATGGGAATCTCGCGCGGCTCGCCGGTCTCCGTGTTCGTAAGGGTCGCATGTCCGAGCGCGCCGTTCTCGCCGGCGACGAACTCGCGCACGACATAAGGCGTCAGCAGCTCGATGTTCTCTTGAGCGCGCGCTCGCTCGAGCATGATCTTCGAAGCCCTGAAGTCGGCGCGGCGGTGAACGATCGTGACCTTATGGGCGAACTTCGAGAGGAAGATCGCCTCCTCCATGGCGGAGTCGCCGCCGCCGACGATGATCGTCTCGGTGTCGCGGAAGAAGGCCGCATCGCATGTCGCGCAGTAGCTGACGCCGCGGCCGGCGAGCTGCTCCTCGCCGGGAACACACAGCTTCTTGTGCTCGGCGCCCATCGCCAGGACGACCGCGCGGGCGCGGTACTCGGTGTCTCCAACCCACACGCGGTGGACGCCGCCGGGCGCGCCGGCGAGCTCCACGCGGTCGGCGTCCTCGGTCAGCAGGCGCGCGCCGAAGCGCTCGGCTTGCGCGCGCAGCTTGCCCATCATCTCGGGTCCCATGATCCCGTCGGGGAAGCCGGGGTAGTTCTCGACGTCGGTCGTCTGCTGGAGCAGGCCGCCCCACGCGAAGCCCTCGATCACGAGCGGGTGCAGGTTGGCTCGCGCCGTGTACAGCGCGGCCGTGTATCCGGCCGGCCCGCTGCCGATGATGATCACGTTCTCAACGTCGCTCATACGATCTCCGATCTACACTTCACAAAGTAAAGTATAGCGACTGCGCCGAGGTTTTGCATCACCTGGCGCCGAGCGCTCCGGCCGCCCCTACCGATCCTCCGCGCGTCCCGGGCGCGGACGGCGTGCCCTGCTCCTCGCGCCACCGCGCGACCGTGCGACGCAACTGGAAGTATGCGATGGCACCAGGCAGCGTGGGCAGCCAGAATGATATGCCGCGGTAGGCGAGAACCGCGAGCACAGACAGGTTGAAGTCGACGCCGAACGCCGCGAACGCGCCGATCATCCCCCCCTCCACGCCGCCGAGCCCGCCGGGGAGCGGCAGCAGGTTGCCCAGCATGCCGACGAAATAGGCCATCCAGATGACGGTGAACGCGGGCGGCGACCCGAACGCATGGAACATCGCCCACAGCACGCTGATGTCAAAGCCCCACCAGGCCACCGCGCCCAGCATGCCGGGGTTGCGCGAGCGGATCAGGTCGATTGCGGTGCGCACGCCACTCGCTCCCAGCGCCGGCACGGTCACCGCGCGAGCCACCCAGCGCGCGAGGCGGCCCGAGCCGGTGGCCCGCGCCTCCAAGCGTCGCTCGACGTCATCCGGCAGCGTCGCCACGGCGGCGGCGACGCCGAGCAGGAGCGCGGCGACGATCGCGGGGACGACGGTGATCGCGAACGAGCCGCCGCCCGGAAACAGGCCCGTGCCCAGGCCGATGCCGTCGATCAGCAGCGAGCCCGCGTAGACCACGTACAGCAGCACGATGAAGGCCACCATCCGACAGGCGACGATCCGGGGCTCCATGCCGGAGCGCCGCAGCGCCCACGCTGTCAGCGCGATTCCCCCGGCGCCCGCAGCCGCGAACAGCCGCGTCGCGGCCAGGCCGGCCAGCGTGATCTCATAGCTCTCGGGCCAGCCGATGCGTCCGTGCCCGCGCACGAACACGGCGCGGAACAGCACCACATAGCCGGCGAACGACAGCAGCTCCAGGATCACGCCGATGCCGATCCACCAGCTGTTGCCGCGCTCGATGCGGTGCAGGGTCGTACCCACTCCGGCCAGCTTGGGCAGCACGAAGTAGAAGAACGCGACGGCCGTGAGGATGAACAGGCCGAAGGCGATCGCCTGCCGGCGCGTGACGACCACGCGCGGCATCTCCTCCTCGTTGGGACCTCCCGCCGCCACCCGCGGCACGGCTTGCTCGAGCTCCGCTTCGCTCATGTCCGCCTGCGCCTCGCCCCCCTGCACGCTCACCTTCCCCTCAGCCTCTCCCGTGTGCGATTGCCTCCAGTGTCCCGACCGCCCGCCCCAGGCGATTCGCCAGCGGGCCGGCACGCGGGCCCAGCCGGCGCACCGCGCCCGTCAGCGCGGCTCCCGCGAGCAGGTCGACGACATAGTGCTCTCCAAGGTAGACGAGTGCGAAGCCAAGCGTCAGCGCATAGGAGAAGCCGAGCGCGCCCGCGAGCGGTCCCACCTCTGCGAGCAGGAGCGCGGCCATCAGTGATGTGGCGAAGTGAAGCGAGGGCATCGCGGCCAAGGGGTTGCCTCCAAGGACACTGTAGAGAGGGCCCCAGCCGTCTCGCCAGAAGTGCTCGCCGTATTCGACCATCATGCGTCGCACGGCCAGGCTCCCGTTGACGTCGTGCGCCCCGGGCGCGCCTTCGGCGCCGGCTGCCGCGGCATACCACGGAGGCGCGGTGGGGGCCAGCCAGTAGAAGCTCGCGCCGACGTTGAACACCGCATAGGTCATCACCGCCGCGCGCGGGAAACGCGCGGGGTGGCGCACGAGCATGTAGGCGACGGCGCCATGCGGGACCATGAACCAAGACCAGTGGGCCCACACCAGCAGCCGATCGAGCGCGCGCCATTCGGGTCCGTTGGCACCTTGCCGGGCGAGGGCCCGCTGCAGGCGGACCGTCGGCAACTCGCCCAGCCCGAGCACGCGATCCGCGACGATCGGATAGGCGAAGTGCGTGCGGCGCTCCTGAGCATCGGAATCGTCGTGCGGCGACTTGTAGGCGGCCACGTACGCCCACATCTGAAGGCCGCATACGGCCACGTCGCGCACGCGGGAGCGGCGCATCGCGACGCAAAGGCCGAGCGGGGCGGCGAAGGCGACCGTCTGCGAGACGATCGGCGGTGCAGACACGCGCTTGCGCAGCAGCGGCGCGGCGATCCCAGCCGCCACCAGCCCCCAGGCGGTTGCTCTGAGGGCGACCTTGCGCACCGCGCCGAGTATATGGCGGCGCGCGGCGCGCGCCGAGCCGGCGTACTGGCGAGCTAGGAGGCGATCCCCCGGGACCGCGCCTGCGCGTCCGCCGCCTGCACGAGACCGCCGATCACGGGGCTCATCGCGTCGGCCTCGGGGTGCCATTGCACGCCGAGCACGAAGCTCCGCTCGGGCAGCTCGATGGCCTCCACCAAGCCGTCCATCGCGGAGCTCGCGCTGACCTGCAGCCCTTCCCCGATGCGATCGACGCCCTGGTGGTGGTGCGACTTCGTGCCGTGTCGCGCGGCCCCGACCACGCGCATAGCGAGCGAGTCCGCGACGAGCTCCACCTCATGATCGGAGCCGTCGAAGGAGCCGAGCGCCCGGCGGTGCTCCTGGTGACCGAGGTGCTCGGGCAGGTCCTGGGTGAGCGTTCCGCCGAGCGCGACGTTGATCAACTGCATGCCGCGGCAAATGCCAAGGACCGGCAGATCCCGCTCGATCGCCGCGCGCGCGAGCGCGATCTCGAACACGTCCCGTTCGAGCACAGTGTCGAGCGTCTGGGGGTGAGCCCGCTGCCCGTACGTCGAGGGGTCGATGTCGGCGCCGCCTGCGAGCAGGAGCCCGTCGATCAGCTCGAGCGCCTCGCCGGGATCCTCGACCAACTGCGGGTCCGGCGCCAGCATGACGGCCAGGCCGCCCGCCGCCTGCACCGCCTGCACGTAGTTGCGCGGGAGCAGCACAGCCTCCTGATCCCACACCGACCAGCGAGCGCGCTCCAGCGCGGTGCACAGGCCGATCACGGGGCGCTCCATGCCACACACCATAGGATCAACGCACGTCGGTCGGCGCGCGCCGCACCGCGGAGCAGCTCAACAGATCGGAGGAGAGGCATGAACGAGCCGACGAGCCAGTTGCAGACCGTCAACGTACACAGGGCCGACGGCACGGCGACGGTCGAGTTGAACCGCCCCGAGGCGCTGAACGCCTGGAACGCGCAGTTCGGAGAAGACCTGCTCGCGGCCGTGCGCGGGCTGGCCGGGGACGACTCGGTGCGCTCGGTGGTCATCACCGGGGCCGGCCGCGGATTCTCCTCGGGCGCCGACCTGAAGGACGCGGGCACCGGCGAGACCACGCCCGACGGGCGGCCCGACGTCTACACGACGCTGACCGAGCGCTACCACCCGATAATGCAGACGATCCGCGCGATGCCAAAGCCGGTCGTGGCGTCGGTGAACGGCCCGGCCGTCGGCATCGGCTGCTCGCTGGCGCTGTGCTGCGATCTGATCCTGGCCGCCGAGAGCGCCTACTTCCTGCTGGCGTTCGTCAACATCGGGCTGGTCCCAGACGGCGGCTCCTCGCTGTTCGTGCCCACGCGCGTCGGGATGGCGCGCGCGAGCGAACTATCGATGCTCGGCGAGCGCCTGCCGGCGCAGCAGGCGCTCGATTGGGGCCTGATCAACCGCGTGGTTCCCGACGAGCTCCTGCGCGATGAGACGGCGGCGCTCGCGGCACGGCTCGCCGCCGGCCCGACGCGCTCCTACGCCGGAACCAAGCGCCAGCTGAACAACTGGCTGTTCGCGCGGATGGACGAGCAGCTCGAGCTGGAGGCGCAGATCCAGCAGGAGATGGCCGGGAGCGAAGACTTCCTGGAGGGCGCGATGGCCTTTGCGCAGAAGCGCGCCGCGCGCTTCTCGGGGAGCTAGGCGAGCCAAGTGGAACCCGTGACATTCCTCATCAATGCGCATCCCGTCCAGGCCTGAATAGAATCACCGCCGCCTTGGGCCATCTCGTCTCCGCAACGCTGGCGTTCTTCACTCCGCAGTCGGGCGGCTCGCCGAATGCGAACGAGATCAGCAGCCTGTACAAGATCGCGCTGTACATCGCGCTCGTGATCTTCGTGCTCGTCGAGGGTGGCCTGGCCTACGCACTGGTCAAGTTCCGCGCGCGCAAGGGCGCCGTGGCCGCGCAGATCCGCGGCAACACGCGCTTGGAGGTCGGCTGGACGGTCGCCGCGAGCGTGATCCTGCTCGCGCTGGCCGTGCTGACCTTCGCCAAGCTCTCCTCGATCCAGGACCCGGCCAACTCGAGCCCCGGCGGAGACAAGCTGGCCGGCAGCAGCGGCCCGCTGTACGCGAGCTCCGAGCGCAAGCTGCCGCAAAACGGTAAATCGCTGAACATCCAGGTGATCGGCCGACAGTACATCTGGCAGTTCATCTACCCCGGTGCGAGCGAACCCGACGGGCTCGGCGCACCGTACTCATACGAGCAGCTGGAGGTCCCGACGAACACGACCGTCACGCTGGACATCGTCTCGGCGGACGTCGTTCACTCGTGGTGGATCCCCGCGCTGGGAGGAAAGTTCCAGGCGGTGCCTGGCTACCACAACTACACGTGGTTCAAGGTCGAAAAGCCGGGCGTCTACCGGGGCCAGTGCGCGATCCTCTGCGGGCGGGGGCACGCGCGCATGATCGCAACCGTCAAGGCGGTCCCCCCTGCGCAGTTCGACCAGTGGCTCTCCTACCAGAAGACGCTGATCAAAGAAGCCAACGAGCAGGCGAAGGTCGCGCGCGCCAAACTGAACGCCCAGACGGGCGCCGGACAGGTTGAGAACCCCTAGGACATAGAGGAAGCCAGACCCAGCAAATGGCCACCCAGCTCGCCCCAGTCCCCCAGATAGCGACCCACCGCGTCGAGCGCCCGGCGCGCGGCTGGACGAGTTGGATCACGACAACCGATCACAAGCGCATCGGGATCATGTACATGGTCACGACCTTCGTGTTCTTCTGCCTGGGCGGCGTCGAGGCGCTGCTCATGCGCCTACAGCTCGGAGCGCCCAACAACACGCTGGTGACACCACAGACGTACAACCAGCTGTTCACCACACACGGCACGACGATGATCTTCCTGTTCGTCGTGCCGATGATGGCCGGCCTGGCCAACTACTTCGTGCCGCTGATGATCGGCGCGCGCGACATGGCCTTCCCGCGGCTGAACGCCCTGTCCTTCTGGCTGCTGCTGGCAGGGGGTGTCGTGTTCTACGCCTCGATCTTCTGGAACCCGCCGGAAGCCGGCTGGACGAGCTATCCGCCGCTGTCCAGCGTGCTGTACTCGCCGAGCGGCGGGCAGGACGCATGGATCTATCTCATCCACCTGACCGGGCTCTCCTCGATCCTCGGCGCCATCAACTTCTACGCGACGATCGCCAATATGCGCGCGCGCGGCATGAGCTGGGGGCGCCTGCCGCTGTTCGTGTGGGCGATCCTGACGTACTCGGTCTTGATCATCTTCGCGATGCCGGTGATCGCGGCGGCCGTCACGATGCTGCTGACCGACCGGCACTTCGGGACGCACTTCTTCGATCCGGCCACCGGCGGCTCGCCGCTGTTGTGGCAGAACCTATTCTGGTTCTTCGGGCATCCCGAGGTGTACATAATGGTGCTGCCGGGCTTCGGGCTGGTGTCGGAGATCCTGCCCGTGTTCGCGCGTAAGCCGATCTTCGGCTACAAGGCGATCGCAGCCGCGACCGTCGCGATCGCCTTTCTCGGCTTCCTCACGTGGGCACACCACATGTTCACGGCGCCGATCCCCGAGGCGATCCTCGTGTTCGTGATGCTCAGCTCGTTCCTGATCGCCGTGCCGACGGGCGTGAAGATCCTCAACTGGATCGCCACCCTGTGGCGCGGCACTATCGAGTTCAAGACGCCGCTCCTGTTCTGCGCCGGCTTCATCGCGCTGTTCTTGATCGGCGGCATCTCGGGCATCTTCCTGGCGATCTTCCCGGTTGACTGGCAGCTCAACGAAACGTACTTCGTGGTCGCGCACATCCACTTCGTGCTGATGGGCGGCGCGGTCTTCACGATCTTCGCCGCGATCTACTACTGGTTCCCGAAGATCACCGGGCGTATGCTCAGCGAGGGGCTCGGCAAGCTGAGCTTCTGGCTGATGTTCTTCGGCTTCCTGATCACGTTCCTGATCCAGCACGTGATGGGCCTGGACGGCATGCCGCGGCGCGTCTACGAGTACGACAACGTCGGCCACCTGGAGCTCTACAACGTGATCTCGACGGTCGGCTCGTTCATCCTCGGAGCCGGTGTGATCGTGACGATCGTGAACGTCGCACGCAGCCTCAAGGTGGGCGTCGTGGCCGGGCCGGACCCTTGGAAGGCGAACACGCTCGAGTGGTTCACGACCTCTCCCCCGCCGGCCAACAACTTCGACGTCGTGCCGCAGGTACGCTCGGTTGAGCCGATGAAGGACATCCGCCGCGAGATCGAGCGCCGCACCGGAGTCGCGCCGGTGTCCGGCGCGATCGTGCCTTCCGGAGCCACGCAGGTCGGTGTGTAGCGTGCCGAGCGTCGCCCCTCCGCTCGATGCCGCCCGCCTCGGGCTCGCCACCGATCAAAGATCGGCCAGCAAGCGCCAACTGCTGAGCGACTACCTCGAGCTGACCAAGCCGAAGGTCCAGTCGCTGCTGCTGCTGACGACGATCGCCACGATGTACGTGGCCGGCGACCCCTCGCCGGCGCTCGTCCTGCTGACGTGCCTCGGCGGCTACCTGTCGGCCGGGGGCGCCGGTGCGGTCAACCATTGGTTCGACCGCGACATCGACGCGCGCATGAAGCGCACCGCGGGGCGGCCGGTGCCCTCCGGGCGCGTCTCAGCGCGCGCCGCGCTGGCCTTCGGCTGCTCACTCGCCGCGCTGTCGCTGCTCGAGCTCTCGCTGGCCGTCAACCCGCTGGCCGCCGGCCTGTCGTTCGCCGGCTTCCTCGGCTACGTGCTCGTGTACACGGTCTGGCTGAAGCGGCGCACGCCGCAGAACATCGTGATCGGCGGCGCCGCCGGCGCCGTCCCACCGCTCGTCGGCTGGGCGGCCGTCACGGGCTCGGTCGGCGGAACGGCCGTGATCCTCTTCTTCATCGTGTTCTTCTGGACTCCGCCGCACTTCTGGGCGCTGTCGCTGCTGATGAAGGACGAGTACGAGAAGGTCGGCGTTCCGATGCTGCCGGTCGTGCGCGGCGAGGCGGAGACACGCCGGCAGATCCTGCTCTACTCGGTCCTGCTCTACGCGGTCACCCAACTGCCGTTCTGCGCCGGTGGCTTCGGGGTCATCTATCTGGTCGCGTCGCTGACGCTGGGGCTCGGGTTCATCGCCGGCGCCGTGCGGCTGTACCGCCGCGCCGATCGTCGCTCCGCGCTGACCTTGTATCTCTTCTCGCTTGCCTACCTGGCCCTGCTGTTCTGCGCGATGGTGGCCGATGCGCATCTATAGAATCCGGGCCCGCCGATGATGACGCGACGCCTGGCACGCAAGAACATCCGCACCGGCCTGATCGTGGGTGCGATCTGCATGTTCATGTTCGGCATGACGTTCTTCGTCGCCGCGGTCTACGTCTCGTGAGCCCGCTCGACCCCGAGGTGCCGCCGGTCGGCGAGGAGATCCACCTGCCCGGACCGACGATCCTGCCGCTGCTGAGCGCCGTCGGCATCACGCTGGTGCTGGTGGGGATCACGACGTTCATCGTGCTGACGATCGCCGGCGGACTGCTGACGATCGGCTGCGTCGTCCGCTGGATCAAAGACACCCGACGAGAAATAGACGAGCTGCCGCTCGACTGAGCGAATCGGACGTCGGCGGGGTGTCGCGCGCTGGCCGATCCCCGATCGGTCCCTGCCGCGCGCGAGCCCCTCACCCCACCGCAGCGCTGGCCGGCACAGGACAGATTGCGCCGTCCTCCGTCCAGCAGCGCACAACGTCGCGAACGGAGAGAATACCCACGGTCTCTCCCCTTTCGACGACGATCAGGTGGCGAAAGCCGCCACGAACCATCGCAGCGGCGGCCTCCTCCAGCGACCAGTCCGGCGCGGCGTACACGACGTCGCTCGTGAGGTGATCGGCGACGAGCTCGCGGTCGGGATCCTGCCCGGAGCCAAGCGAGGAGAGTATGTCCCGCTCGGTGATGATCCCCGGGCCGGCGCCATCCGGATCCATCACCACCGCGGCGCCCACCTGGCGACGCGCCATCAGCTGCGCGACGGCCCGCAGCGAGTGATCCGGTCCGACCGCCAGGACCGTCGGACTCATGCCTTCGCTGACTTGCATGGACGCTCCTTTCGCGCGCAGCCTCTTGACAATGGACTGGTCGAAGCATTTGCAACTATTGGCTCAATCTAGTACCACCGACCTCGGACGTCAAGCGCTGGGCCGTTCGGGGGGAGAAGGCATTAGGATCACGCCTCCCGATGGAGAGGATCGCCGCAGACACCAAGCACATGCCCGTCCGTGCAGGAGCCGGCTCGGCCCATGGGTAAACAGCGCCCGCTGATCCTCACGCTCGTCGCAGCGGTCCTCGCAATCGCGATCGGGATCGTCCTCAGCTACGTGATCCACTGGTTCCCGGTAGAGGCCTCGACGCAGGCGCGCAACACCGACCGGCTGTACCACGTGCTCGTGATCGCCTCGATCCCGATCTTCGTGCTGGTCGTCACCGTCGTGCTCTACTGCGCGTGGCAGTTCCGCATGAAGCCCGGCGAGGAGCTCAAGGACGGACCTCCAATCCACGGCAATACGCGCCTGGAGGTCGTGTGGACGACGATCCCCGCGGTCATCCTGCTGGCGCTCGTCTCCTACTCGTTCGTGGTCCTGCGCGACAACGAGAAAAAGCCGGCCCGCGACCTCGAGATCGGCGTGACCGGAGAACAGTTCGCGTGGAGCTTCCAATATCCACCGTCGGTCACCGGCGGCGCCCCGGTGAGGTCCGATCAGCTGTACCTGCCCAATGGCGAGACTGTCCGCTTCGGCCTGCATTCCAAGGACGTCATCCACGCGTTCTGGATCCCGGCCTTCCGCCTGCAGGAGGACGTCGTGCCCGGAATCACGGTGCATTACCGCGCGACCCCCGATCGCGTCGGCAACTATCCGATCGTCTGCAACCTGCTCTGCGGCTTGGGTCACTCGCTGATGCGCTCGACGGTG
>Ga0193729_1001104_pt1 | contig 13879 bp, 6 predicted proteins | sample U1c2metaG_FD_143036 | JGI IMG/M metagenome (GOLD analysis project Ga0193729, IMG submission 143036) | Soil microbial communities from a riparian zone of the East river system, Colorado, United States - U1c2 | ecosystem: Environmental > Terrestrial > Soil > Riparian zone | place: USA: East River... | reverse complement strand
GGCGAGCACTTATGGGGCGTGCGACAGGTTAAAGCAGGAAATGATCCTTTCTCACAAATACAAATTCATCTTCATCAAGACCGCGAAGACTGCCGGCACAAGCATTGAGGTGTTCCTGTCAAAGCACTGTGGCCCTAAAGACATCGTGACGCGGATTGCGCCGACCGTCAAAGGACATCAGCCGCGCAATTACGAGGGGTTCATTAATCCAGTTCCCGAAATCCTCCAACGCCCTGGCAAGCTCTTCTCCGTGTTGCGACACGCAATTACAAGTCGGGACAAATTTTATAATCACATGCCGGCACGTGAGATCAAAAACCGCGTACCGGCCGACGTCTGGAACAGCTACTTCAAGTTTTGCGTGGAAAGAAATCCGTGGGACAAAGTTTTGTCTCACTACCACATGCATGCCGCGCGTGAAGGCGGCTCCCTTTCACTGGATGAATATCTCGCCCGTGGCAGGTTTCCAATTAACTATTTCCGATACACCGATCGCTCCGGCACGAAAATCATCGTCGACCGGATCCTTCGCTACGAGAACCTGGTCGCGGAATTCAGCGAAGTCTTCTCGCAACTAAAAATTCCTTTTGACGGCACTCTTGGCGTCACGGCCAAATCCGGATACCGGTCCGATCGCAGACCGTATCAGGAAGTCTTCAATGACGACCAACGAAAAATCGTCGAAAAAGCATTCGCCAAAGAAATCAAGCTACACGGCTATCGGTTTGAGCCGTAGCTGTGGCGTAGACTTTGTTGAGATTCGTGCTCGCTTAAATGCAGACTTGCTTTGGCGTGGTTTTTTAGTTCAATCGTCCCGTGGTCCCCGCTGAGGATGAGGTCACTCCACTGACCGCGATTGGCGGAAATGCTCATCACGGCCCGGTGGCGTTTACTACCACGCACTGGAGCGTGGTGCTGCAGGCACAAAGCGAATCGCCAGCGGCGCAAGAGGCGCTCGAAAAGCTTTGTCGCACTTATTGGCGACCTATCTATGGATTTGTGCGCCGACAAGGCGCCGAGGCCGAGGACGCGGAGGACCTCACCCAGGGATTCTTTGCCTTGTTATTGGAGCGCAAAGATCTCAATACTGTTCGCAAGGAAAAGGGACGACTTCGTTCGTACCTGCTTACATCGGTGAAACATTTTCTGGCCGACGAGTCGCGCCATGCGATGGCAGTCAAACGCGGCAAAGGACAGCGCTTAATTCCGTTGGATGACATTCGCGAGAGTGAGCGCATCGATGTTGAGCGAAGCGACAGGTTAACGGCCGACCAAATCTACGAACGTCGTTGGGCATTTACAGTTCTCGAGCAGGTAATGGCGCGGTTGCGGGACGAGTATCGTAGTGCGGGTAATGTGCGGTTCTTTGATCAGATGAAAAAAATGCTCATGGATGAACCGGACCGGCCTTCGCAAGCCCAAATCGCCAGCGAATTCGACATGACCGAGAACGCGGTCAAGCAGGCCTTTTACCGATTTCGTCAGCGTTACCAAGCGTTACTGCGGGAAGAGATTTCCCACACGGTAGCGATGCCTGGCGACATTGAAGATGAGCTGCGCCATCTAATTGCTGTGGTCCGGGCGTAACTTCTGACCGAATTTTACGCAGTAAAAGAGGGGAGCGCACGAGCGACTCTCCGACAATGACCAGCGCACTCAGACTTTGCCCAAAGTGCGGAGGGGAAATCCCTGCCGACGCCCCGGAAGGAGGTTGCCCAGGTTGTCTTCTCGAGAATGGTCTTGGTCTGCTCCCGGACGCTCGCGCCGCGTCCACCGTGATCTCGACGAAGGCGGATGAGGGTGGATCTGCTGAAGACCTTGAAGCGAATGCTGCGGGTCCTGCTAGCCACAGTAAAAACGCAGAGCGTGCCGCCGAGACACTGGGCGAACTCGGCGACTACGAATTACTGGAAGTCGTCGGCAGGGGTGGTCAGGGCGTGGTATTTCGCGCCCGGCAAAAGAGCCTCAACCGCACAGTTGCGCTAAAAATGATCAGCCTGGGCTCTTGGGCCACCGAAGCGCACCTGAAGCGTTTTCGCCGGGAGGCCGAAGCTGCTGCGAGTCTCGAACATCCGGGGATTGTACCCATCTATGAGGTAGGCGAGGGCGACGGCTCGTGCTACTTCAGCATGAGATTTGTCGAGGGCGGGCAGCTTGACCAAGTAATCGAGCGAAAGCCGATGTCGATCCGACAGGCGGCCGAATTGATTTCAAAGGTAGCTCGCACCGTTCATTACGCGCATGAGCACGGGATTCTGCATCGGGACATCAAGCCAGGGAACATTCTGCTCGATGCAAAAGGCGAACCATTGCTCACCGATTTCGGTCTTGCCCGATTAGTGGAAGCTGAGAGCACGGTGACGCGCACGAAGGAAGTGATGGGCACACCCAGTTACATGGCCCCGGAACAAGCTATAGGAAACAACGCAGCTGTTAGCAGCGTGACGGATGTTTATGGCCTTGGCGCGGTCCTGTACCAACTCCTTACTGGGCATCCGCCTTTTGCCGGGGGAACAACCTACGAGACAATCAAGTTAGTGTTGGATACTGAGCCGCGGCAACCGCGCTCGTTAAATCCGAAAATCGATCGTGATCTCTCAACAATCTGCCTCAAGTGTCTGGAGAAAGATCCGAAGCGGCGTTACGCTTCCGCTCTCGCGCTTGCGGAAGACTTAGAACACTGGCTAAAGCACGAACCGATTCAAGCTCGACACGCTGGAATCTTCACTCGTGGAGCAAAGTGGGTGCGACGGAATCCAACTACGACGGGGCTGATAGCAGCATTAATTGTTGCTATTGCGGCAGCGATCGGGGGGGTGACGGTTTGGAAAAGTGAATTTATTCGTCCTCTAGTAAATAACGGAGTCGCCGTTCTGCCGTTTGAAAACCTCAGCGCCGATCCGGATAACGCCTATTTTGCCGAGGGGATTCAAGAGGAGATCCTGACGAGGCTGGCTGGCATTGCAGGCTTAAAAGTCATTTCGCACACTTCCGCTCGGCAGTATCAAAGCAAACCCAGGAATCTCCGCGACATCGCGAGGCAGCTAGGCGTAGCAAACATTGTGGAGGGCAGCGTGCAAAAAGCGGCTGATCAGGTGCGAGTCAATGTTCAGTTGATTAACGCACAGACCGATTCCCATCTCTGGGCTGAAACTTATGATCGGAAGTTGACAGACATCTTTGGGGTGGAGAGCGAGATCGCCAAAGGAATCGCGGAGTCGTTGCAAGCGAAGCTAACGGGTCGCGAGGAGCAAGAGTTAGCAGTTAAACCAACAAACAATCCAGAGGCCTATGACGCGTATCTTCGCGGCGTGGCTTTTCAAGCACGTAGCTTATACTCGGGCGATTTGCTAAGAAAAGCGATCGATTCTTACGAGCGGGCAGTGCAGCTTGATCCGAACTTTGCGCTTGCCTGGGCGCGGCTTTCTCGTGTGGACGCGGAGCTTTACTTCCGCGGCTGGGACACTACTGCCGCTCGGCGCGATGCGGCCAAAAGAGCTCTGGAGAACGCGCAGCAACTGCAGCCAAACTCCCCCGAAACCCTGCTCGCCTTGGGTCATTACCAATATTGGGTACTGCGTGATTACGGGCTCGCCAAATCTACGTTCGCCCTCGTTAGCAAAATGTTACCGGGCAACAGCTATGTCCTAAACGGTCTCGGCGCAGTTAGCCGACGCGAGGGACACTGGGATCAAAGCATTGCCTACTTCGAGCAAGCCCTGGCATTGGACCCACGTAACGTGCAATTGCTCCTAGAGTCGGCAGGGACTTACACCATCCTTCGACAATTCCCGGCTGCGCTAAAGCTCAATGATCGAGCGCTGGACATTACGCCAAACGATCCGGATGTGATTGCATCAAAGGCCCGTATTTATCAGGCCGAGGGTAACCTGCAAGAAGCCGATAAATTGTTAAAAGAGGTAAACACCCCGACTGCTTCGACCCATGTGTTCCAAGCCGTTCTTGCCCAATTTAGACTTGAACGCCATTATGGTGAAGCCATCCAATTGGTGCAAGCCCGACTGGTTCAATTCCATTTTACCTCTGAGATCGACAAGGGCCTTAATCAGGACTTGCTGGCTCTAAATCAACGCCTTGGCGGTGATACCGTTGGCGCAAAGGCTACCGCTCAAGATGCGCGCAACACGCTGCAGCCGCTCTGCAGAAACCAACCAGATAACCCCCCGCTTGCGGTACTGCTGTCTCAAGCTTATGCCGCGCTCGGGGAGAAGGACTCTGCTCTAAAGGAAGCGGAACGCGCAATCACGCTTTTACCGAGTGCTAAAGATCCGGTGAATGGACCTGCCGCAGAAGAGAGCCATGCGATGATTCAGACGATCTTCGGCGAGAATAGCCGCGCGATTTCAACTCTCACGCAGTTGTTACAAACATCGTATTTTAGCTTACTTTACGTCACACCTGTTACGCCGGCCCTTCTTAGGCTGGATCCGATCTGGGACCCTTTGCGCTCCGATCCGCGTTTCCAAAAACTCTGCGAGGAAAAGCAGCCGTGATCAGTGCAACCAGACTTTGCCCAAAGTGCGGAGGGAAAATCCCAGCCGACGCGCCGGAAGGAGGTTGCCCAGGTTGCCTTCTCGAGAGTGGCCTTGGTCTGCTCCCGGAGGCATCTGTAGCCGTGGTCGATGACGTCGGCCACGTGGACAAGCTAGATAGCAAGAAAGCAGAGCGCGCTGCGGCGATGCTGGGAGAACTGGGCGACTACGAATTGCTGGAAGAGGTCGGTCGTGGCGGTCAGGGCGTGGTATTTCGCGCCCGGCAGAAAAGTCTCAACCGCACAGTCGCGCTCAAAGTCATTAGCCTTGGTCAATGGGCGAGCAAAGCGCATCTGAAGCGTTTTCGCCGGGAAGCCGAAGCTGCCGCCAGTCTCGATCATCCGAGCATTGTCCCCATCTACGAAGTGGGCGAACGCGATGGCTCCTGCTATTTCAGCATGAAGTTCGTCGAAGGCGGTCAGCTTCACGAAGTGATCAGGCGCAGGCCGATATCGATCCGGCAGGCCGCGAAATTAATCGCCAAACTCGCGCGCACGGTGCATTACGCGCATGAACACGGAATTCTGCATCGAGACATTAAGCCGGGAAACATTTTGCTCGACGCAAAAGGCGAGCCGCACCTGACGGATTTCGGTCTCGCGAGATTGGTCGAAACGGAGAGCACGGTCACCCGCACGCTGGAAGTGCTGGGCACGCCCAGCTACATGGCGCCTGAACAAGCAGCCGGTAACAGGAAGCTAAGCGGCGCCACAGATGTTTATGGACTTGGCGCGGTGCTTTACCAACTACTAACCGGGCATCCGCCGTTTGCTGGAGGAACAACATTTGAAACCGTGCGATTGGTTCTGGATACCGAGCCGCGCCAGCCCCGCCTGTTAAATCCGAAAATAGGTCGCGATCTTTCCACGATTTGTCTGAAGTGTCTGGAGAAAGATCCAACGCGCCGATATGCCTCTGCACTTGCCCTGGCGGAAGATTTGGAGCACTGGCTAAGGCACGAACCAATCCACGCGAAGCGAAGTGGATTTTTCACTCACGTCCGCAAATGGGTGCGCCGCAATCCAACTAGCGCGCTACTCGTTGCGTCCCTGATCGCTTTGGCAGCGGCCATGGGCTGGAATGTGTGGAAAAGCGAACTAGTCACTCGTCCCGCAGCAAAGGGCATCGCTGTCCTTCCCTTTGAAAACCTGAGTCATGATCCCGATAACGCGTACTTTACTGAAGGAATTGAAGAGGAGATCCTGACGCGGCTGGCCAGCATCGCGAATCTAAGAGTAATTTCGCGCAGTTCGACGCAGCAATATCAGAATGGACCTCGCAATCTCTCGCAGATCGCGAAGCAGCTTGGGGTAGCGAACATTCTTGAGGGTAGCGTGCAGAAAGCCGCCGATCAGGTGCGAGTGAATGTTCAGCTGATTGACGCGCGAACCGATTCTCATCTCTGGGCACAGAGTTATGATCGCAAGTTAACTGACATCTTTGCAGTTCAGACTCAGATCGCCAGGGAAGTTGCCGATGCGTTGCAAGTAAACCTAACCGCACGAGAGAAGCAGACGTTAGCAGTTAAGCCGACAAACAATCTGGACGCGCACGATGCATATCTGCGCGGCCTGGCCTTTGAAGCACGCAGTCGCTCTCCCTTCTACTCTCCTGATCTGGTAGGAAAGGCAACGGCCTTTTACCAGCAGGCTGTGCAGTTGGACCCGAATTTCGCGCTGGCTTGGGCACGCCTTTCTCGTGCGAACGCATACATCTACAATTCCGGAACCGACAGTACCCCTGCGGCCCGGCGCGAGATAGCCAAAACGGCTTTGGATAATGCGCAGAAGCTGGAGCTTAACTCGCCTGAGACTCTGCTCGCCCTGGGTTATTACCAATACTGGGTACTACGTGATTACGAACGTGCCAAAATTACGTTCGATGGCATCAGAGGCCTGCTGCCGAGCAGCAGTGAGGTGCCACATGCCCTCGGCTTAATCGCCCGACGCGAGGGCCAGTGGGAACAAAGCGTTACCTATTTGCAGCAAGCTCTTGCCTTGGACCCACGGAATGTGCGGTTACTCATGAATTCGGCAGAGACCTACGCGGTTCTCCGGCAATTCCCGGCCGCGTTAAAGCTCTACGATCGAGTCCTGGATATTTTACCAAATGATCTGGATGTGATGGCGGCTAAGGCCACCGTTTATCAGGGCGAGGGTGACCTTAAACTAGCCAGCAGCTTACTATCAGAAATAACCGAGCAGACTCCCAATGAGGATACCATCAGAATTAAGGTCACCCAGTTGCAACTTGAGCGAAATTACAGTGAGGCTGTGAGACTGCTGCAAGCCCGGCAGGCGCAATTCCACTTTGCTTCTGAAGACGACAAGGCCAACGATCAGGTCACGCTGGCGATGGTTCAACGCCTGGCTGGCGATGCCGCTGGCGCAAAGATAACCGCTGAACCGGCACGCAACACATTCCAGCGTCTCTACCTGGATCAATCCGACAATTTCCACCTCGCGGCACAGCTGTCTCAAGCTTACGCCGCGATGGGCGAGAAGGACTCGGCCTTGAAGGCAGCTGAGCGCGCAATCGTGCTTCGTCCTCGTGCTAAAGATCGGATGCGGGGACCAGCCTTAGAAGAGAATCTTGCGCTAATTCAGACGATGTTCGGCGAGAACAGCCGTGCGATCTCAACTCTGAGGGAGCTGCTGCAAACACCATATAATAGCTGGGTTTACAGCCCGGTGCCTATCACGCCTGCTCTTCTTAAATTCGATCCGATCTGGGATCCTTTGCGCGGCGATCCCGCTTTTCAAAGACTTTCCGAGAAAAAGCAGCCGTGAACGCGTACAATTTTATGGTCGAGCTAAAGCAGCGCAGTGTTTACAAAGTCGGGATCACCTACGCTGTCGTGGCTTGGTTGCTGATGCAGGTCGCTACCCAGATCTTTCCGTTTTTCGAAATTCCGAATTGGGCTGTGCGTCTGGTGGTGCTGTTGCTCATAACCGGTTTTCCGGTGGCATTGATCCTGGCATGGGCGTTTGAGCTGACGCCGGAAGGCATTAAACGTGCGGCGGATGTCAATCCTGGTAGGTCGATCGCGCCGAAGAATCGCACTCTGACCACGATTTTCAGACACACTCGAAAGCTGGCGGAGCCATTTGCTACCACGCACTGGAGCGCGGTGCTGCACGCACAGGGCGAATCGCCAGCGGCGAAAGAAGCGCTCGAAAAGCTGTGCCGCATTTATTGGCGACCAATTTATGGTTTCGTGCGACGACAGGGTCTCCAGGCCGAAGAAGCGAAAGATCTGACTCAGGGTTTTTTCGCGTTGCTACTGGAACGCCGGGACCTGGAAACTGCGCGCAAAAAGAAGCGGCGCATGCGTTCTTATTTACTGACGTCCCTTAAACATTTCCTCACAAACGAACGAAGCCGCGCCATGGCCATCAAACGCGGCGAAGGCCAGCGGTTAATTCCGCTGGAAGCTTTTCGCGAGCGTGAACGCGCCGGTTTTGAACCGACGAATGCAGCGACTGCCGATCATATCTACGAGCGCCGTTGGGCGTTGACAGTGCTGGAGCAAGTGATGGCGCGGCTGCGGGACGAGTATCGCAGTGCGGGCAACGTGCTGTTCTTTGGTCAGATGAAGAAAATGCTCACGGATGAACCGAGCCGGCCTTCGCAAGCAGAGATCGCCAGCGAATTCAACATGACTGAGAACGCGGTCAAGCAGGCCTTTTACCGATTTCGTCGGCGTTACCAGGCATTATTGCGAGAAGAGATCTCCCACACGGTGGCGATGCCTGGCGACATTGAAGATGAGCTGCGCCATCTAATTGCCGTGGCACGCGCGTACCCTGTGTTAGAATTTTATGCAGTACGCGGGGAGACCACACGAGCGGCTCTGCGAAAATGAGCAGCGTAGTTAGGCTTTGCCCAAAGTGCGGAGGGGAAATCCCAGCCGACGCGCCGGAAGGAGGTTGCCCGGGTTGCCTTCTTGAGAGTGGCCTTGGTCTACTCGAGGAGGCATTTGTAGCCGGAGTCGACTCGTCCGCCGTAGCCTCGGCGAAGGCGGATGACCCCGGCCACGTGGGCACGCTTGCACGCGATGATGTCACGTCATTACCCCATGGGAAAAGAGCCGGACACGCTGCCGAAATGCTCGGAGAACTCGGCGACTACGAGCTGCTGGAAGAGGTCGGTCGCGGCGGTCAGGGCGTGGTGTTTCGTGCCCGGCAAAAGAGTCTCAATCGTACAGTCGCTTTAAAGGTAATCAGCCTTGGTCAGTGGGCGAGCACAGCACACTTGAAGCGCTTTCGCCGGGAAGCGGAAGCTGCCGCCAGCCTCGATCACCCGAGCATCGTTCCCATCTACGAAGTGGGCGAGCGCGATGGCTCTTGTTACTTCAGCATGAAGTTTGTTGAAGGAGGTCAGCTTGATGAAGTGGTCAGGCGCAAGCCGATCTCGATCCGGCAGGCGGCGGAACTCATCGCGAAGGTGGCGCGCACCGTGCATTACGCCCATGAGCACGGGATTGTGCATCGAGACATTAAACCGGGAAACATCCTGCTCGATGTAAAAGGCGAACCGCATCTTACTGATTTTGGTCTTGCGAGATTGGTCGAAACGGAGAGTGCAATGACGCGCACGATGGAGGTGTTGGGCACGCCAAGTTACATGGCGCCGGAACAAGCGGTTGGTAACAACGCGCAGTTTACAAGCGCAACGGATGTTTATGGACTTGGTGCCGTCCTTTACCAATTGCTCACCGATCATCCGCCGTTTGCCGGTGGAACGACCTTTGACACGATCAAGTTGGTGCTGGATACCGAACCGCAGCAGCCGCGCTTGTGGAATCGGAAAATAGACCGTGAGCTTTCCACGATCTGCCTGAAGTGCCTGGAGAAAGATCCAAAGCGTCGCTATCCTTCTGCACTCGCCCTGGCAGAAGATTTGGAGCACTGGCTAAGGCACGAACCAATCCACGCGAAGCGAAGTGGATTTTTCATCCATGCCCGCAAATGGGTGCGGAGGAAACCCGCTCTTGCTGCGTTGATTGCATCGTTGATTGCTTTGGCAGCGGCCATGGGCTGGAATGTGTGGAAAAGCGAACTAATTAGTCGTCCCACAACAAAGGGCATCGCCGTTCTTCCGTTTGAAAATCTGAGCCACGATCCAGATAACGCCTATTTTGCAGACGGTATCCAAGAGGAGATCCTGACGCGGTTGGCTAGCATTGCGGATTTGAAAGTGATTTCGCGCACTTCCACACAGCGCTATGAGAGCAAACCCAGGAATCTCCCTGAGATCGCGAAGCAACTAGGAGTGGCCAACATTCTTGAGGGCAGCGTGCAGAAAGCGGCCGATCAGGTGCGGGTCAATGTGCAGTTGGTTAATGCGCAAACTGAGTCCCATATCTGGGCCGAGACCTATGATCGCAAGCTGACTGACATCTTTTCGGTGGAGAGTGACGTCGCCAAAGCTGTCGCCGACCAGTTGCGAGCGCAACTCACGGGTCGCGAGCAGCAAGCGTTGGCAGCTATGCCGACAACCAATCCAGAAGCTTACGATGCCTACCTACGTGGGTTGGCTTATACTGTGAAAACGCTCCCCACAGCCGCCAACGCTATTGCTGCGCAGAAGTATCTAAGGGAGGCAGTGCGATTGGACCCGAAGTTCGCGCTTAGCTGGGCGCTCCTGTCATACGTTGATGCGCGCGGCTACATGACACAAAGTCTTCAACCAACGGTCGCCCTGCGTGAAGAGGCACGGCAAGCCGCCGAAACTGCGCTCACTCTTCAGCCTGATCTCGGCGAGGCCGTATTGGCCAAGGGGTCCTACTACTATTTTTGCCTGAAGGATTATGACACAGCAGTGCGTTACTTTGAACAAGCACGTCAGCTTCTACCGAATAGCAGCAGAATTCCACAATCGTTGGCTTTTGTCGCACGGAGACGAGGCCAGTGGGACAGGAGCGAGTCGTACTTCAACGAAGCCGAGAAGCTTGACCCGCGCAACGTCTACCTACTCACGCAGCACGCGAGTACCTATATCGATCTTCGCCGTTTCCCAGAAGCTCTGCGAAAGCTTGATGAGGTTCTTAACATCACACCGGACGACGTGGATGCTCTCGCGCTAAAGGCGAATATCGCACAAATGGAGGGCGACCTGCCGCGCGCCTCGGCACTCCTAGCTCCCCTCCGCCCCGGTGCCGACGACTCCAGTGCAGTGGAAACACAAGTTTATCAAGCAATCCTGGAGCGCCGGCCTGCGTCAATCATTCCTCGGCTAAAGGAAATACTCGCCCAGCCTGATCCAGCGCTGGGTTACATTAATGGCGAACTGCGCTTTTGGTTGGGCTGGGCGCAGGAAGCCGCCGGTGACCATGCCGCCGCTCAGGAAACCTGGCGCCTGGCGCGCAGCGAACTTGAATCTTTCCTTAAAGACCAGCCGGAAAATTATACCCTCATTGGAGATCTCGCACTGACAAACATGGGCCTTGGTGACAAGAGCAGTGCGTTAGCTTTGTCAGAGCGCGCAATAGCCGTGAATCCAGTCAAAAAGGACGCGTCGACGGGTCCCTTTCCGATCGAGATCCTCGCCCGAGTGGCGGCGCAAATGGGTGAACCCGACCGCGCCATCGCCGCTTTACAGAAACTACTTTCGGTACCGTATGCGGGCGTGGTTGCAAACATACCGCTCACGTCAGCACTGCTCCGGCTCGATCCCATGTTCGACCCGCTTCACGGCGATCCGCGATTTCAAGCACTTTGCAAAGATAAGCAGCCATGAATCCCCGCAACGTCTTCGCCGAGCTGAAACGCTGGAAAGGTTAACAACGTGGCGATCGCTTACTCGGTCTTCCCATTTTTTCAGATTCTAAATCGGAAATTGGGCTGATAGTATTGGTCATCGCAGTCGGATTTCCGATTGCATTGATGACTGCCTGGGCATTTAAGCTGACGTCGAAAGGTTTGAAGCGAACAGAGTCCGCTGACGATTTGCCAGTAAAATCATCCCGCAATCGCGTATGGATTTACGTGATTATCGTAGCGGGCGCGCTTTCGATCGGTTTGTTTTTTGTGGGTCGCTACACAGTTCTACGACAAACTGGGACTCTCGGCTCGCCGGCAAAATCCATCGCAGTTCTGCCCTTTGAAAACCTCAGCCGCGACCCCGATAACGCGTACTTCGCGGACGGCGTGCAGGATGAAATTCTAACCAACTTGTCCCGGATCGCAGATCTAAAGGTGATCGGCCGCATCTCTGTGATGCAATACAAGAGCGGTATCGCGCGCGATCTCCGCGAGATCGGTCAGCAGCTTGGGGTGGCGAATGTGGTGGAAGGAAGTGTGCAGCGTTCCGGCAACCGCGTGCGTGTCAATGCGCAGTTGGTCAATGCGCGCAGCCACCGCCAGTTATGGGGGCAGACCTATGACAGGGATCTTGCGGACATGTTCGCAATTCAAAGTGAGATCGCAACCTCGATTGCTGGCCAATTGCAGACCAGGCTTTCGCCAAGCGAAAAGAATGCCATTGAGCAAGCCCCAACGAACGACATCACCGCCTTCGAACTCTACACTCACGCGAAGAATCTTCTTCGGCCGGCGTTTGAGAGGAGTACCGGGAAAAACGACTTGCTGCAGGCGGTCGATCTACTGAATCAGGCTGTCTCGCGCGATCCATCATTTCTCCAAGCGTATTGTCAACTCGCTTCGGCTCACGACTACCTTTATGTTCTTGGCTTCGATCATACACCTGCGCGCCTAGCATTGGCAGAAGCGGCCATCCAAGCGGCGTTTCGTCTCCGACCGGACGCAGACGAAGTCCACCTTGCGCGTGCTGAGAATCTCTATCGTGGATACCACGATTATCGCGGAGCCCTGGCCGAACTGGAGGTTGCTCGCCAGACCTTGCCCAACGATGCGCGGGTATTCCAGCTGATAGGTTTCATCCAAAGGCGGCAGGGGCACTGGGAAGAGGCCACACAAAATCTGGAGCGCACAGTTGAGCTGGATCCCCGCAGCACCGATACGTTGCAGCAGATGGCATGGCAATACCTGTTTGTCCGCCGCTATGCTGAGGTAAAGCCGCTGTTGAACCGTGTGTTGGCCATCGAGTCAAACCGTGTCGACTCAGAAGTATTTCTCGCGTCCGTTGATTTTCATTGGAAAGCCGACATCAGGCCGTTCCATCAGATGATCGATTCAATTCGGACCACAAATCCCGCCGAATTGCCCGCTATCGCCGATGCCTGGCTTAACTGCGCGCTAGCGGAACGGGACCCCGGTGCAGCTGCTAATGCGATAACGGCAGTAGGCGAAAATGCTTTTGGTGATGATACGGTGCAGTTCAGTCGGACTTTCGTTGAAGGTCTCGTCGCCCGGATGATGCAAGATGAAGGCAAGGCCCAATCCGCCTTCACTGCCGCACGGTCGGAGCAGGAGAAAATTGTTCAAGCTCAACCAGATTACGGCCCGCCATTGTGCGTGCTGGGTTTGATCGACGCCGCTCTCGGTCGGAAAGAAGAAGCCCTACGCGAAGGCCGCCGCGCAGTTGAGCTGCTTCCCGTGGAAAAAGATGCAATCAATGGCGTGCGCATGATCAAGTATCTGGCCATGATTGCTGCATGGAGTGGCGACAAAAATCTCGCCTGCGAACAGTTTACCATTGCCCTGCGCTATCCAACCTCACCAAGCTATGGCGAATTGAAACTGCTGCCGTTTTGGGATCCGCTGCGAGGCGACCCTTGCTTTGAAAAAATCGTCGCCTCCCTTGCACCGAAGTAGAGTATCCCCACAGATCGCGATCTCTCACAGGGGTTGTTGGCCGACTGCTCATTTGAAGTAGCGACGCAAGTCTTCCACCTTTTTTTCAGATTCCTAAATCTGGAGTTAGGCTGATAGTATTGGTCATCGCACTCGGATTTCCGATTGCATTGATGACTCCCTGGACATTTAAGCTGACGTCGAAAGGTTTGAAGCGAACAGAGTCCGCTGACGATTCGCCAGCAAGATCAGCCGGTAATCGCGTGTGGATTTACGTGATTATCGTAGCCGTCGCGCTTTCGATCGGTTTGTTTTTTGTGGGCCGCTACACAGCTCTACGACAAACTGGGATTCTCAGCTCGCCGACGAAATCCATCGCCGTCCTGCCTTTCGAAAACCTCAGCCGCGACCCAGATAATGCGTATTTCGCGGACGGGGTGCAGGAGGAAATTCTAACCAACTTGTCGCGGATCGCCGATCTAAAGGTGATCGGCCAAATCTCGGTGATGAAATACAAGAGCGGTATCGCGCGCGATCTCCGCGAGATCGGTCAGCAGCTTGGGGTGGCGAATGTGGTGGAAGGAAGTGTGCAGCGTTCCGGCAATCGCG
>Ga0193729_1001103_pt1 | contig 13882 bp, 12 predicted proteins | sample U1c2metaG_FD_143036 | JGI IMG/M metagenome (GOLD analysis project Ga0193729, IMG submission 143036) | Soil microbial communities from a riparian zone of the East river system, Colorado, United States - U1c2 | ecosystem: Environmental > Terrestrial > Soil > Riparian zone | place: USA: East River... | reverse complement strand
TCGCGCGGCGCGCTTCGTAAGCTTTCACGTCCGGCAAAGTCGCGCCCAGCGGAAAACCTATCACCGTGCAGACGGGAACGCCGCTGCCTTGCAACTGACAGGCACACGCGCGCACCCAGGTCGGGTTTACGCAAACGGACGCAAAATGATATTGCGCTGCTTCTTCGCACAGATGTTTGATTTCGGTTTGCGAGGCGTCCGGCTTGAGCAACGTATGATCGATCAAGCTGGCCCAATCGCGCGCCGAGGCCGTCTGGCCCAGCACCAATCCGATACGCGCGGCGCCGGCGTCGACCACCCGATGCATGCGCTCCGGACAGCGATGAAAACACTCGGACGTGCAGCCGCACATCTGCTCCTGATCGGCGTGCTCGCCATTCAGGCGCGCATAGATCACATCGGTGATCTGCTCGACCAGTTGTTCAAAATCGCCGTTGGATGAATAGGGCATGTCGGTCTTGATGCGGATTATTCTAGCACGGTGAGTTGGGGAGTCAGTACCATCCGCGTGAGCCGGGTGAGGTCAGTACCGGGAGCGGTAGCGACCGGGTCGCACCTTGCGGACAAAGTCGAGAGACTGTCCGGGATTGTTACCCGGTCGCTACCGCTCCCGGTACTGACTCCGTATCACGCGAGACGATTATCTCTGATACTGTCGCTCGATCGCTTCGATCTTGCCGACGCGTTTGCGGTGGCGATCTTCGGTGAGTTCGGTCGAAAGCCAGGCGCGCACAATCTCGCGCATCTGATCGTTTGAAATTGTCTTGCTGCCGAGCGTCAGCACGTTCGCACCGTTATGCTCACGAGAATTGCGCGCGACTTCGGGCGAATAACAGGCCGCGGCGCGCACGCCCGGCACTTTGTTTGCCGTCATTGCCGAGCCCACCCCGGCTCCGTCAATCACAATTCCCACGTCGACCGCATGGTCAGCGACTGCGCGCGCGACCGCGTGAGCAAAGTCGGGATAATCAACCGCGCTTTCAGAATTAGTGCCAAAGTCGTTGACGCGATGACCGAGTCCGGAGAGAAAGCTCTTCAGCTCTTCCTTCATCGCATAACCGCCATGGTCCGCCCCGACGGCGATTGTCTTGTGCTGATTCGATCCGGCGCGCGGCACGCGGCGAACCAATTCAATTCCTTTTTCGTTGACGATGTCGGCAGCCAGCGGCGTCAGACGCGCGGCTTCGGCGATTCTTAGAATTGCGCCGCGCTCGAGCCCACGCACATCGTCTTCCGTAATGACGAGCTTTGCCGACTCATCACGCGTGACTGCCCCTCCCGCCGAACTGTTTAGAGGCGGGCTACTGCCCGTCATCTTCGGCTGCGCCGCAGGTTGATCCGTTTGCTCTGGCAGCGTCTTGCTCAACACATCACGCACCAGTGCGCGAACTCGATCTCTGGTTGCTTCGTCAGCCATAGGTTATGAATAACGTGTCAGAACCCGGAGCGTTAGCGACGGGATCGAAGAACCAACTTGAGCTAATGATCCGGTCGCTAACGCTCCCGGTTCTGACATACTAGCCCAGCGACTCGTCCCGCAAATCCAACAACCTGCCGGCAGATGCAATCACTTTCCCATCCTTCAATTTGAAATCGATGCGCCCGACATAGATGCCGCTCTTGCCGACCTGGAAAACGATCGTGTCTTTGCCTTCCGGATTTTTCTGCAGCACAGGTTTTTCCATGAACGTGTGCGTGTGGCCGCTGGCGATGAAATCGATGCCGCTGACTTGGGCGGCCACCTGGGTGTCGCCAATTTCGCCGTGAGTCGGATTGGCGTAATAGCCGAGATGCGACATGCCGACAACCAACTGGCACTTCTCCTGCTCGCGCAACAGACGCACCACGCCGCGACTCATCTGCACCGGATCCAGGTACTTAACACCTTTGAAATTCTCCGGCGTAATCAGATTGTCCGGACTGATTCCCATTCCAAAAAGTCCGATGCGCACATTCCCAAGCGTGCGCACGACGTAAGGTTTCACAAGCGCCTCGAGAGGCGTGCCGCGAAAATCGTAATTCGTCGAGACGAAATCAAAGTTAGCAAACTTCATCGCCGCCACCAGCCCGCTAACGCCGTTATCAAAATCGTGATTGCCCAGCGTGACCACGTCATAGCCAATCAGCGACATCGCCTTGTACTCGACCTCGCCTTTATAGAAGTTGAAGTACGGCGTGCCCTGAAACACGTCGCCCGCGTCAATCAAGAGCGTGTTCGGATTTTCCTTGCGGATACGCTTGACCAGCGTCGCGCGCCGCGCGACCCCGCCTTTGCCGCCATATTGCTTGTCACTGCTATCGACTGGATCGATTTGCGAGTGCGTATCGTTAGTATGAAGAATGGTGATGAGCGTTTCGCCGGCAGCTACTTCAAGCAGCGGCTCAGCAATAGCCGACCATGCTCGCGCTGAAATCAAACTGGACACAGTGCCCGGCAAAGCGAGCGCCGCACCACCGACCAGCGAACTCTTCAAGAAAAACCTTCGGGTGATCATTGGCGCGCCTCCTGCGGATTAGGAGTCGCGGTTTTGTCCTGCATGAATCGACCGTCAAGGTTTGTCTTGATGTCGCGTCCGGCGGCCGTCTCAGTCTTTACGTAGTGAATGATCGCGTCGCGTATAGTCAATCCTGACGGCTCGATTTTTTTCGCCTGATTCAATATTGAATAGTTCCCTTCGCTGTCGGAAGGAAGAGTCGAACTACGCTTCCACAGGTAATCGATGGACACGACTTTATAAGTCGCGGCGGGATCGATTTCCTGTTCCCGGCCATCGATCAGCAAACGCGCGCTGGCAAGCTGGGGCCGGTTATTAGCATCGTTCACATACTTAATGCGCGCCCCGGCCTGCGCATCGCGATGCGAGACAACCTGTTTCAGCAGGGTCAGGACCTGCGCGCCGGTCAGATCGAATTCGACCAGGGCATTTTCAAACGGTAGCAATTCGAAAATGTCTCGCTGTCGCAACTCGCCTTCGGAAATCGCACTCTTGCCGCGCAGCCCGCCCGCGTTCGTCACCGCCAACACGACGGAGTTACCCAGCTTCGCTCGCGACTCAGCGAGAATCCCGTCGGTAACAAAATTGCCGAGCGAACCCGCACCCATGCCGCCTTTACGCAACTCGCCCTTCAGTTTGCCGATTACGTTGTCGAGCTCGCGAACTTTCGGTGCGTAGACTGCCAACATCTTATCGACCGCCGGGTCATCAGCGATGGAAGCGTCAATCAGCGTTTCGGTGACGCGAGCATGGACTTCGGCGCCGCCGGCTGGCGCCGGAGTAGTCTGCGGTTTGGCAGAGGGCTGGGCCAACACCGGCATTGCGCCGGCTAACACCAGCATCAGCAGCAAAAGCAGTTGCCGCAGACGCCCGCCGGAGTTTTTCTGAATAAATGTTTTCATCGGTAATCTGTCTTGGAGATTTGTCGTCTTGAAAATATAACAAGCCAAAGATCACTTATGGTTGACCTGCGACGGAGAGCTTCAATAGTATCTCGCAGCATTGATGACCGCGCAATCCAGGAATGAGCAGTGGTCAGCGAGCTGCTTTTAAGTGTTCTTACTCTCTCTCCCTCTGGGAGAGGGTTGGGGTGAGGGCTTACGGAAGCCAACCAGACCTTCTTCTTTTTGCTCCGCGTCGCTCGTGTTACTGAAAGAAGGAAGGGGGGCTCTGGTCGGTGGTGTCAGCTAAACCCTCACCCCGGCCCTCTCCCATCGGGAGAGGGAGACAAGCCGGAATTCTTTGAAGGGAAAAACAAACAGTGGCAACATCAGAAGCACGAATCATGTCTGAGTTCAGCAACCCGAACCTTGAAGTCCTGATCAGTTCCGAAGAGATCCAACAGCGCATTAAGCAGCTGGGCGCCGAAGTTGCGCGCGATTACGCGGGACTCAACCCTCTCCTGATCGGTGTGTTGAAGGGCGCCTGCATTTTCCTGAGCGACTTGATGCGCGCGGCGGAAATCCCGCTCGGCCTTGAGTTTATGGCGATCTCAAGTTACGGCGCGAGCATGCGCACGTCAGGCGAAGTTCGCATCCTTAAAGATCTGGACGTGGCCATCGAAGGCCGGCACATCCTGGTCGTCGAGGACATCGTCGACACCGGACTCACCCTGAGTTATCTGCTGGCTAATTTGAAATCGCGCGGCGCGGCGAGCGTGAAGCTGGCGGCCTTGCTGGACAAGTTTGACCGGCGTGAGAAGGAAGTGCCGATCGATTATTTAGGTTTCAAAATTCCCGACAAGTTCGTGGTCGGATACGGATTGGATTTTGCCGAACGCTATCGGAATTTGCCGTTCATCGCGGTGGTGAAGAATCCGGAGGCTTGAGTGCGCAGCTTACGAAAGAACTTCACCACAAAGACACGAAGACCCGAAGATAGGGTCGAGTTGTCAGGTTTTATATTCCTTCGTGGTCTTTGTGTCTTTGTGGTTGACGATAGGATAAGCCCTAAAACTGCTTGCCGTAATAAACAAACAGCGCGTTCTTTCCGCGGCCATGATTCGCGATCGCGTATCCGGTGGTGAGCGCGGTGGTTTTTGAAGTAGTGATCGAAATGCCCGGACTCACGTAACCGAACCGGTTGTCACCACTGAACCAGTCAACCAGAAAAGAAACTCTCTTCGCCAGCGGTTGTTCGTAACCAGCGATCGCGCCACCCTTCGTCCGCTGATCAGCTCCCGCGCCCAGCAAGGCAAAACCTCCACCGGTAAAGCGCGGACCAAATCGCCCGCTAACGCGCTTGCTTCCCACCACGTAACACTGGCCCAAAGTATCCGTGCCTGCTCGATGAGTAATCGGAGCGTAGAGAATGCAACCGACGGCACCCGCAGTGCGCGCGCCTTCGTTGGAATAGAACTGCCACTTCACATTTGGCTGTATTTCGATCGGCGACTCCTGGCCAGAGACATGAGTGAATGAAACGTTCGCGCCCACCTCAACGTTACGCGCCACGCCAACCACCGCGCGCGGAATGTAATTCTGAAACGAATCCTTTCGTTGCCAGGCGTAGTTGGTCAGGAAGTCCATCTCTACATACACCTTCTTCGCGGCCACCACGTCGGTCGAGGGCACATTCATAAGTGTTGATTGAGCGGCAGCTTCATGCTGACCAAGACCAAGGAGAATGGACAGACCGCTCAGTGCCAGGATTATGCGTCGTTTGCTCATGAGTAGGTTTTTTCGCCTAAGCGTTTCGGATTGTGCCCGCCAAGTTACGCTCCCCAGCAAGCGAAACGCAAATCAGGTCGCCTTTTGGGATCAATGCCTTCAAGAGAAAAAGGCTATTTCAATACGCGATCCAGTTTTCCGCTCGCAACCTGCCACAAAACTACAGACGCATTGCCACTACCGACAGCCAAGATCGCTCCGTCCGGAGAGAACGCCAGCGAGGCAATCGCCAGGTCATGACCTTTCAATGTTCGGCGAGCTCTCCCCGACGCGACTTCCCAGATGATCGCGGTTCGATCGTCGCCACCCGTTGCCATCAGGGTTCCATCTCCCGAGAATGCGATCGCGTTGACCGCGCCCTGGTGTTTCCTGGCTTCGAAACTTATTGCGTTGTTCTGAGGATTCCACACGCTCAGGGTTCCGTCCGTCCGAGCGAACGCCAGCATCTGGTCTTGTGGACCAAATCGCAGAGCTGAAACTTCGGCGCCGGCCGCCCGGATCTGTCTGACAGTTCCGTCATTTACATTCCAGACTTTGACCGCGCCGTCAGACGTGCTCGCGGCCAAAAGGCCGCCATCAAAGGACAACGCGAGATGCGTGATCTTGTCCTGGCTGCCTTTGAGTGATTGTCTTGTCGTCAGATTGCCGGCATTCAGCAGCACTATTTCATCGGCGCAATCAATCGCCAGAATCTCGCCGTTACCCGATAACCCAATCGCCAGAGCTTTGCGGTTACCGAGAGGAACGTTGCGCTGTTCGCCGTTCACGGTGTTGCGCAGTCGCACTGCTTCGTCGGATGTCACTTCGGCGACGGCGGCTCCGCTTGTCGAAATCTCCGCGACGGATCCGGTCTCACCTTCCTCAGCTAAAGTTTTCTTCGTTTCACCGGTGCGCGTGTCCCATTGCTTGATTCCGCTATCTTCGATTTCGCCAACCACAGTCTTGCCGTCCGACAAAAACGCTACGGCGGTGACACTCTTGACTGTCACCATGAAACGCCGCAACGCGCCGCCAGAGCTGGCCTGATCGTCGCTGCCCAGCGTGTATCTGGTTCGCCAGGTCCGCGTCTCGAGTAGCTTTACCGTGGAAGCATCAGTTTGAAATGCCATCGTTGCGCCATCCGGCGATACGCAAACTGAACTAGCGGTTCCTTCATCCCTGGCTATTAACTTGCCGAGACTGCCGGTCTGCAAGTCCGCCAATTCCATGCTGGCATGTGAGTGATCTTCTTCGTCCTGCAAACCGCTAACGAATAGCTGTTGACCATTGTTCGCAAAGGTCAAGCTCGAAACGACTGGCGTCGTCAGGGGCAATACTTGACTGGGGGCGCCGGTGGCAACTTCCCAGGTATGAAGCTCACTCTTGACGTCCACCTGATTGCCCTTGCGTGAAATGTTTACGATGGCCGCCGCCAGCAGATGGCCGTCCGGAGAAAAAGCGATCGCCGTCAAAAGGCCTTTGAACTTTTTTATCTTGAGCACTTCAGCTCCAGTGCTCGTATTCCAAAGCCGAACTTCACTTTCATTCCAAGCGGCAACGAGATGGCCATCCGGCGAGAAGGCGATTGGCTGGCGGCGGTTATTCGGAAGAAAAGTCGACGAGAATTCACCGCGAGACCAATCTCTGAACATTGGATCTGGAGAACCGGAAAATCTATCTTTTAGATTCAGTAGGACTGCGCCGGTCTTAGCATTCAGTATTTTGAGATCTGAATTGAATGTCACCCCACTACCTACGCGAGCCTCGCGAGGAATGGGATCGAAACCGGGCATTCCGCGACTGTCAGACATAACCAGCCCAGGCGAGATGCGATTTTCTACTATTACCATGAGCCGGCCATCTGGTGAATGCATGGCGGCGATACTCACCAGCTCCTCGTCCGGTAATTCAAGCCGCTGCTTTAACTCGCCGGTAAGCGGATCCCACCATTTCAATTCCGTGAATGATCGTCCGTCGTGCGCTGAAGGCTTGGCAGCGATTTTCTCTTGATGCACACCGCCGCTGCCGGTAACCAGGGTTTTCCCGTCAGGAGAAAATGACACTGACCAGACAGCCCCGTCGAAACCTTTAATAGTTCGCAGCAGATTTCCCGAGTGCGTATCCCAAAGATCGACGCGATTGTCTTCACGTGAGCCGCGAGCAATCGCCAGCAGGTGACCGTCCGGGGAAAACTGCATCGCATTCACCACATCAGTCAAAGTAGTAATCACGCGCGGAGGCCGGCGCGTCTGCGAATATTGAGTTGTTGCCAGAACGAAGGCAGCGAGTATTACGGCAAGTTTCCGTGGAAAAGATGAATCGAAAATCCGGGGGAATTTCACTGTGTATTCCAGGCTCTTACGTGGGCCGCACGCTATTGAGGAAGCCGTCACCGGCGCGCAGGTCCAGGCCAAAATTATCGGCGATCGTTCTGCCAATATCCGCCAGCGACGATCGCGTTCCCAAATTCACACCCGCTTGCGCCTTCTTTCCATAGACGAGCAATGGCGCGTATTCCCTTGTGTGATCCGTGCCCGGGTAAGTCGGATCGTTTCCATGATCGGCAGTGATCATCAACAAATCACCTTCGCGCATCGCGTCTTCGATCTCTGGCCAGCGCGAATCGAAATGTTCCAGTGCCCGCGCATAACCTTCTGTATCGCGCCGATGGCCATAAAGCATGTCAAAGTCTACAAGGTTCGAAAAGATCAATCCGCGTGTCTCGTCCTTCAATGCCTTGATTGTCTGATCGATTGATTGCTCGTTGTTCTTGGCAGTCAGATCCTGCGTCACGCCTTCCGAATCGTAAATCGAAGCAATTTTTCCGATCGAGACTACGTCCAGGCCATTGTCGCTCAACAGTGGCAAGAGATTTTCGCGCGGTGGCGGGACTGCGTAGTCGTGACGATTCTCTGTGCGATAGAACGAGCCGGGCTGGCCGAGAAATGGACGCGCGATCACGCGGCCAACTTCGTGTTCGCCGCGCAGGATGTCGCGCGCGATTTCGCAAATCTCATAGAGACGATCGAGCAGAATGACTTCTTCGTGGGCCGCGATCTGAAAGACGGAATCGGCCGAAGTGTAAACGATCGGCTTCTTCGTCTTCACATGTTCCGCGCCCAACTCTTTTATGATTTCGGTGCCGCTGGCCGGCATGTTGCCGAGAATTCCCGGCACGCCGGTCTTCGCAATGAACTCATCGATCACTGACTGGGGAAAACCATTCGGGTAAGTTGGAAACGCGCGCTCAAGAATGATCCCGGCCATCTCCCAATGACCCGTCGTCGTGTCTTTCCCATTCGATTTCAGCGCGCACTTGCCATACGAGCCACGGGGTCTTTCGATTCTTGGGATGCCTGACAGCGGACGTATGTTCCCCAGTCCCAGGCTGCGCAGATTCGGCAGCTGAAGTTGTCGCGATTCACAAATGTGCCCGAACGTGTCCGATCCGGCGTCGCCCCATTCCGGCGCGTCCGGCATGGCACCGATGCCGGCGCCGTCAAGGACGATTAAGGTGATGCGATTGAAAGAAAAGCCCTCTGCCATGCTAATGCGAACCTCGAATGATCTTTTAGGATTGAGGCAACTAAGTTATATAATCACGCTCATGGAAGCAAACGGAAAGTACAGCTTCACAATGCTCTTCGAGCCAGCCGAAGAAGGCGGTTACGTCGTCACATGCCCAGCGCTACCTGGATTGGTCACTGAAGGCGACACGATGGAAGAAGCGCGACGAATGGCGGAAGATGCGTTGCGAGGGTATCTAGAAAGCCTACTTGAGGACGGTCTGTCGATTCCCGCTGATAAGAGTCCGATAGCAGAACCCATTGAAATTGCACTCGTATCCTAAGGCTGCCAATAGAATCCTTGTATTTAGTAAAGCTTCCCCTATTCGCGGCCACTCCCCGCACAATCGCATCAATGCTTTATGTTAACTTCCGGCCATGAAGCGAAATCTTCCAGTCGTTCGGCCCAAGGAATTAATTCGAACCGCCGGGTTCTTCGTTCATCGCGTGACTGGAAGCCATTACATTCTGAATCATCCTGCCAAACCAACTCTTCGCGTGACTGTTCCTTTTCACAATCGCGATTTGAAGCGCGGGACTCTTCAGTCGATTGTTAAGCAAGCAGGATTTACGAACGAAGCATTTCTCAAGCTTCTGTAAACGCCCTCACTTACGGTCGGGCTACTGCCCCGCTCGTTATTGCCTGCTTACTGCCCACTGCCTACTGCTTACTTTCCTTCGGCGCGTAATAACCATCGCGCGCGCGCACGTTGGCGTCTTTCACACCGCGCAGCTCAACTTTGATTTGGCGAAAGCGCCCATCACGAGTTTTGTCTGTCGGATAATAACCGAGGCTGTATTGAGTGCCGATTTCGTTAGCGACTTGCGCAAAGGCGGCGCTGGCTTCCTGCAAACTGGCGGCTGAGAAATTTCTTCCGCCGGTTGCTCGCGCGAGTTCGGCCATCTCGCGACGCGCCAGATTATAAAGCTGGCGGCTGATGTCCATTCTTTCGAACTGGCCCATCCGGCAAAAATCCTGATAGTCCTCGCGTTGGGCGGACGGCACAAACAGACGCCGAAACCTTTCCAACTGTTTCGCCGAAAGTGTCAGGCGGCCGTCGTCCTGACAGTCCTTCAACAGACGGTCTTCGACGTAATCTTCGGTGCTCACCTGAATGAAGTAAGCAGCGACACCGGCGCGCGACAGCCTGGTGCGCGCTTCAGCGAAATCAGAATTGCTGGTGGAGTCGACTCCGTCGGTCAGCGCCACGACCGCACGGCGGCCGCGAAATTGATCGGTTGGTGGATCACGAAAAACCTGATCGCCGATGCGCAGCAAAGCGTCGTAGAAAGGCGTGCCGTTGCTGGTGCCGAGATTCGCCACCGCATTGCGCAGGACGGTGCGTTTGTCCGTCAACGCCGTCAGCACATCCACTGAAGCGACCGGCCCATTAGCCCCACGCTCGTTGTTGAAGGCCACGAGCGAAACTCGATCGCCCGCTCTTAACGCGCTAATAAATGCGTTCGCGGCGTCGCGGATAAGACCCAGGTCTTCGCGCGTCGAACCTGAGGTGTCGAGCAACAGCGCAATTTCAAATGGCGCTTCAGTCGTCGCAAAGTTCGTCAGGCTTTGCGGCTTACCGTCTTCGAAAACTGCAAAGTTCTCCTGCCGGAGAGCAGACATCGGCCGGCCCGTCTGGTCCGTGACGATCGCGGGCACGGTGACGAGCTGGGTCTCGACGCGCACGACATCGCCCGCGTCGACCTCTTCCGCTGAATTTGTTTGCGACTGGTTCGTAGGCCGCGCGTTGGTGTTCTGATTGTTTCCGACCGTTCGCGGCCGTTGCTGTTGATTGGTTTGCTGGTTGCTCTGTGAAGACACCGTTTGTTGACAGAAAAGAAGCGCCACAAACAGTAGCGGCCAAACAAAATGAACCAATAGGTTGATTGAGACTCGATGTGCGCGCATGGAATTGATAAAGCTGACGGCTCCGGGGTTGATAAATGATAACGTCAATTCATAATCAGACCCAAGTCATTCCGTGCATGATGACAAGCCGACGCTACTGCTGCAAGTTTCAGAATTCGGAAGCCGCCTTATGCTGGGAGCGCGGACCTCTCGTCCGCACTGAGCGCGAAGCACGACCTGGGCTTGTCTCACCAGAAGTATTTCGCGCCTGTCCGCGCGTTGCGGGCGAGACGGCCGCGCTCAAGGTGCATCGCTCCCCGAGATGATTCGCTTCTTGACACCCCACCGTCCTTTCCTTACGATCACACTTCGTCGTGACACAGTAGTTCCGATTTGATTTTTGAAATGGGCACGTATGTCAATGGTAGACGGCTTCCCTTACAAGGAAGAGGTTGGGGGTTCGAGTCCCTCCGCGCCCACCAGTCTGAGTTCTCAAATCTCAATTTTTGAGATTTGAAATGCGGAGTCGTAGTTCAGTTGGTTAGAACGCCGGCCTGTCACGTCGGAGGTCGCGGGTTCGAGTCCCGTCGGCTCCGCCATTTTGCGAGAGCGGTTGCTTTTCCTTTGAGGAGCAACCGCTTTTTATTTTCCGCGCCGGCCTGGGTCGTTATTGCAGGCTTCTCTTACATCGCGATGGGTCACGGTGGTAACTGGGTCCGTCATCCCGCTTTGCCGGCCGCGGCCACCGGTCTTCGCGTGACCTCGCAACTCTTTCCACTTAAGATAACGTCTCTAACAGCTTCTTCATTGTGATGATTCCGATAGCCGAAGCAATTGAAATCGTTCTCAGCCATGCGCCATGCCTTGGCGTTGAATCTGTCCAGCTCAAAAACAGTGTGGGACGTATCCTTGCCGAAGACGTCGTCGCCGATACTGATTTGCCGCCATTCGATCGCGCACAGATGGATGGTTACGCAGTCCGCGCCGCGGATGTCACGACTACGCCGGCGCGTCTGCAGATTGCCGGTGAATCGGCGGCCGGCGCCGGTTGGCATCATGAAATGAGCTCGGGTTCGGCCGTGCGAATCATGACCGGAGCGCCGGTACCCAAAGGAGCGGACGCAGTTCAGCAAGTCGAATTGACCCGCGAAGTCAACGGTGAGGTGGAAATACTCGAGTCAGTCAGCAGCGGCCGATCGATTGTCCGGCAAGCCAGCGAGATAAGAGCCGGCGAGACAGTGCTGCGCCCGGGCGAACAGATAAGCGCCGCAATGATCGCCACGCTGGCATCGTTTGGTTATGCGGAGGTCAAAGTTAGCCGGCGACCGCGCGTGGCCGTGATGGCGACGGGCAGCGAACTGGTCGATGTAAATCAAAAGCCTGCGCGCGATCAGATTCGCGACTCAAACAACTACACGATCGAAGCCTACGCATCGCAATCGAACGCAATCGTTGCCAGGCTACCGCTCGCCGGTGACGATACCGAAGAATTGAAAAGGGCGATGCGTGAAGCAGCTGCAACATCAGACGTGCTGATTACTTCCGGCGGCGTCTCGCTGGGCGTTTATGACTTTACAAAAGCAGCGCTGAAAGAGCTCGGCGCTCAAATCTTCTTTGAACGAGTCGCCTTGCGCCCGGGCAAACCAACAGTCTTCGCGCGCCTTGGAAATGCGTTGGTATTCGGTCTGCCCGGCAATCCAGTGTCCGTGGCGGTGACTTTCAATTTGTTCGCGCGAACAGCGCTGCGCGCGATGCAAGGGGCGACTCAGACAACGCTCGCCGAAGATCATGCCGTGCTCGCGCGCGATCTTAAAGGCTCGATCGATCGGGAAAGTTATTTACCGGCAGTACTGAAAACGGATGAAAAAGGAATGTTGCTGGCTGAACCTTTGAAGTGGGGCGGCTCTTCTGATTTTGTTTCGTTCGCGAAAGCGACGGCGTTGATTAATATTCCCGCCGGCGCGAAAACAATTGACGCCGGCTCTCGCGTTAAAGTAGTACGATTGCCGGCCAATTCATGAGCCAGTCAGCCACAATGATTCGGAATTCCGGAAATGCCGGACGTCAGCCGACCCCGCTGGCACATGAGGCTATTCACGACACAGTACTCAATATTCTCAAATCACTTCCGCGCGGTGCCTTGCTCGACGTCCCCGCCGGCGAAGGGGCGCTCGCCGCTCGCTTGATCGATGCCGGCTTCGATGTTAGCTGTTGCGATCTTTATCCTGAGATTTTCCGGCTTGATGGTGTCGATATTCACCGCGGAAACCTCGACGCGGAACTGCCGTTCAGCGACCGCTCGTTTGATTACATAACTTGCCTCGAAGGGCTGGAGCATATCGAGAATCCGCAGCAGGCCATGCGCGAGTTCGCCCGCATGCTCAAGCCCGGCGGCCATCTAATTGTCAGTGTGCCGAACATTCTGAACATCGAAGAGCGTCTGAAATGGCTGATTCATGGCTACACCTCGCACTTCAAACCGATTTCGCGCGCTGCCGCGGAACGGTTGCGCGCGGAATACGACGACCGCGTGGAGATTGCCGCGCACGTCAATCCGATCGCTTATTCCGAGCTACGCTATATTCTTGAGAAGCACGGGTTCGAAGTCTTGACCACCCACCGCGATAAAGCTAAGGCCAACGCCTGGCTGTACTGGCCGCTCGTCGGGATAATCAAGCTGATTGCGAAGCTGACTCCGAAAGAAAAGCGATCGGAACGATGGACTGACGAGCTGGTTTCAAAGGAAGTACTGCTGGGCGGCAATACCTTGATTGTGCATGCTGTTCTGGGTATGGTGGCGCCAAATTAACCGCAGAGAAGAAACAGAGGATTTCGCAGAGGCCGCAGAGGATGACTGATTACGAGCTGACGCAAAGAGTCATTGGTTGCGCGATGAAAGTCCACAGCGCTCTCGGACCCGGCTTGCTTGAGTCTGCTTATAAAGAATGTCTGTGTTTTGAGTTGACGCGAGCGGGGCTTTTCGCCGAAAAGGAAAAACCGATGCCACTCGTTTATTCGAAGGTGCGGCTCGATTGCGGTTATCGCGTTGACATCATGGTTGAGCGCCGGCTTATTCTGGAAATCAAAGCCGTCGAAGCCATCAACGATGTCCACCTCGCTCAAGTTCTGACCTATCTGAAGCTAGCGGACCTTCGGCTTGGATTGATCATGAACTTCCACGTTCTCCACTTACGTAACGGCATACGGCGCGTTGTTAATAAGTACGACGACTCTGCGTCCTCTGCGGAATCCTCAGCGCCCTCTGCGGTTACTGTCTTATCCGAGAAAACCGCCCCTCATGAGTGACTTAACGCATATCGACGA
>Ga0193729_1001102_pt1 | contig 13888 bp, 11 predicted proteins | sample U1c2metaG_FD_143036 | JGI IMG/M metagenome (GOLD analysis project Ga0193729, IMG submission 143036) | Soil microbial communities from a riparian zone of the East river system, Colorado, United States - U1c2 | ecosystem: Environmental > Terrestrial > Soil > Riparian zone | place: USA: East River... | reverse complement strand
TTGCCAGAGCCACAAGGTGACACGAAAACAGGCGCGTCCGTGCTCGGGCTCAACCCACGAAACACGTTCGAATCTTTTGTGGTCGGCCCGAACAACGAGATTGCGCACGCCGCCAGTCTCGCGGTCGCACAGTCACCGGCGCGCACTTACAACCCACTCTTTATTTACGGCGGTGTGGGTCTCGGCAAGACACATCTGATGCAGGCAACCGGCCAGTACGTCTGGGCGAAGAAAAAAAACATGAAGGTGATGTATCTCTCCAGCGAGCTCTTCATCAACGAGTTCATCGATGCGATCCAGCACAGCAATCTGGTAAAGTTCCGAAAGCGCTATCGCCAGGCCGATCTCCTTTTAATCGACGACATCCAGTTTCTTGGCGGCAAGGAGCGTTCGCAGGAAGAATTTTTTCACACATTCAACACGCTCTTCGACGGGCACAAACAGATCGTGCTTTCCAGCGACCGGCCCGCTTCGGAAATCGCCAACCTGGAGCGCCGTTTGGTTTCCCGCTTCGAGTGGGGACTCACCGCCGAGCTTCAGCCGCCGGACATCGAGACGCGCCAGGCAATCCTGCGGAAAAAAGCGCGCACCATGCAGATTAAATTACACGATGACATTCTCCAATTTCTCGCCAGTCGCATTCGCACGAATGTGCGTCGCCTGGAGGGTGCGCTCATGCGCGTGGCCTCCTTTGCGTCACTCAGCGGGAAGGAGCTCACGCAGGAAGTCGTCGAACATCTGCTGAAGGATATTTTGCAGGAAGAAGGACGCCATTCCGTTACGATCGAGCAAATCCAGCGACGTGTAGCCGAACACTTTGATGTGCGTGTGGCGGATATGACGAGCAAACGGCGCCCGGCCAGCATCGCTTTTCCGCGGCAGGTCGCGATGTATCTGGCGCGCGAACTTACGAAGGCGTCTCTTAACGAAATCGGGGATGCATTTGGTGGACGCGACCACGGCACCGTCCTGCATGCTTGTAAACTGGTAAAGAAACGCATGGTCGAGCAGGACAACCTTCGTCAGACGATTTCCTTTATCGACAGTTCGCTACAGAGGTAGGAACGATTGACCTCAACTCGCGAAGGCCTTCGGAGTCAATCGTCGGGCGGTTTGAGTGAACCGCCTCTACCTGATTGTCCTTCCTGGCGCGCACGAGATTACGGTTGCCGAATAAAATCGAAAGCCTTAGAACTTAAGCGCTCCTTTCCATCATGAAATTCAGTGTCACGAAAGAAAAACTGCTTGAAGGCCTGCAACAGGTCCAAAACGTAGTCAGCACACGCACAACTCTGCCTATTCTTTCCAACGTTCTATTGCAGGCCGACGGCAGCGAAGTCCACCTCACCACAACCGATCTCGATGTCGGGGTGCGCGGCAGTTGCGAAGCACAGGTGGACAAGGAGGGCGCAACCACACTCCCGGCGCGCCGTCTTTTCAACATCGTTCGTGAGCTGCCCTCCAGCGAAATCCAGTTCGATGTCGATGGAAAGAACGCGGCGTCGATCCGGAGCGGACAAAGCTTTTTCAAAATTCTCGGGTTGCCCGAGGAAGAGTTTCCGCCGCTGCCGAAATTTGAGGACGCGAAAGTCGTCACTATTCGGCAAAAAGATTTGCGAGACGGTTTGCGCAAAACTTCCTACGCCATATCGACGGACGAAACCCGTTACGTGCTGAACGGGATCCTTTTTAGTTTCAAGGACAACAAGCTTACACTGGTCGCAACGGATGGCCGGCGCCTTGCCATGGTCGAAATCGAACTGGAATTCCCGCGCAGTCATGAAGCAGACATTATTATTCCCACAAAAGCGGTCACCGAATTGCAGCGCCTGCTTACCGATGACGGCGACGCGAAAGTCAGCATGGGCAACGGCCAGATCGCGTTCGATCTGAATAAGACGCTGCTCGTTTCGAAATTAATCGAAGGCAATTATCCAAATTATCGCCAGGTCATTCCGGCTGAAGCAAAGGAGCGCGTAAAACTCGAACGCGAAACATTTCTTAATTCGTTGCGACGCGTTTCGTTGCTGGCGAGCGACAAATCGAATTCGATCAAACTCAATTTCAGCAAGAACAACATCGACATCACCGCCAATACGCCGGAGGTCGGCGAAGCAAAGGAATCGCTGCCCGTCCAGTACAAAGGCCGAGATTTTTCCATGGCGTTCAATCCGGAATTTCTTATGGCGCCGCTGCGCGCCCTGACCGAGGACGAGGTCTTCCTCGATCTCATCGACGAGATGAGCCCGGGCGTCTTGAAGATTCAGACGCCGTTTCTCTATGTGCTGATGCCGATGCGCATCAGCTCGTAATCGCATAGTAGCACAGGCACCCTGCCTGTGGGGCCCGCGGGCGTCTCGCCTGCCGAATCCAGCGCCTGGCACCCCACGCAGTTGCCCTACAATCGAAGCGCATCGCCCACAGGATCGACATCGAGCCGGGCTAAATCGCCACTTGGCGCCCGAATTACCTGCACATTCGCGTTCATGGGCGCCCAGACAGCCGGATTGGTCGGACCAAAAAGCAAAATGCATTTTGCGCCCGCGGCCGCGGCCAGGTGCGAAATTCCGCTGTCGTGTCCGAGGAAAATCGAATTTCCAAGTAGCGCCGCCAGATGAACCAGCGGCAGATCCTTCGCGAAAGCGACACGCTCATTCTTCCAGAGCTCCTCCAATCGCGCGACTTGAGTGTGATCGGCTTCGCCTGAAATGACCACGATTGATCCACGAAAACTTTCCCGCGCGAGCAAATCGTTTCCAAGTTCGATCCAGTTTTCGAGAGGCCAATTCTTCCTGTCGCTTCCGCTGCCGGGATGAAGGGCGACCAGCGGCCCCATGAGATCGCGCAGAAATTCCTGCGCGCGATGTCGATCTTCCGTAGAAGGATAAATCCTCGGTGCGAAGTCGCTAGCTCGCAGCCCGAGTTCTTCGAGCGGTCGGGCAAGCTGACGTGCGGCATGCTCGTGATCATCGACCTTTGCAGGTCCGTGAATCAGATTTTCGACACCGCAGCGGCGCAGGTTGTTCTCAAAGATTCCATCCGGATCGTAGAGATAGCTGATGATCAAATCAAAACTTGCGAAATAATTTGCAAGTTCCGCGGGCAGTTTCGAGTTTTTCGCGAAGAAGCTCGAGAGCGCTCCGTATTCGATCGAGCGAATGGCTTGAGCGTAAAACCGGTTCTCAGCCAGCACTGCAATATGTTTGTAACCGAGGATCTCAAGGTGCGCGTGAGGATAGCCCTCACGCAACGCCTTCAGTGCTGGCAAGGTGAGAATGAAATCGCCGATCGCGCCGCCGCGGGTCACCAGAATCCGTTTCATACATTTGCTCTCGCGCTCGGGGAGCGTCGCATTAATTCGAGCGACGGTCATAGACCGCCGCTACAAGTCTAATATCGCGTAAGCGCGAATGTGAGAATCACGCCGCCATAAATGAACGCGATGGCATGCAGGAAGCGCCAGCGGAAAACGCTCCGCGTGCTCCAGTTGATTTGGTCGCGAAGTACGTAAGGGATCGCTACCCAAAACAGTCCGGCGACGATCAGCAGATAAGCAAATACCGTAAGGAGCAACCGGCTCGTTTCGTAGCGCAGAAACGCCGCATCGAGCAGCGGTTCGGCGGCCAGCAAGCAAAGAATTCCAAGCGCGCGTACCGCGAGAAATTCGTCGACGAAACTCAGGGCGAGCACGTAACCGATTGGCAACGCAATGAGAAGCGGGCGCCGGAAAGCTGAGAATTCGCCCATCTGGATTGTCGCCAGCAGCCAAAATGTCCAGGCAAGACAGATAGTCAGCAGAACAACTCCGGCGACACGAGAACGCGGAAACCGTTGGGCGACACCAGCAAGGTCCGGTTTCACCAACCCTGGCAAACTGATCAAAATGAGGAACGCGCCCGCGATGATGCTCGCGGTTTGCAAAGACAGTTGGTAAATCATGTTCGCGACGGCGAATCCGTCGTGTGGCGGACGTGATCGCCGTTGGATGCGCGCGAGATTGGCAGGACTGGCGTGCCATACAAGCTGAATCCATTGGCTTGACGCACCCGTACGTCGACAAGTCCCCCTGTAAGTTCCTCCCCGCCTTCGAACACGACAATCTTGTTCGTGCGCGTCCGACCCATTAATCGCGCCGGGTTTGTTTTGCTCGGCCCTTCACAAAGAATTTGCACAGTACGGCCGACCAGCCGCCCGCCGGCGCGTCGGGTCGATTCATTCACGATCCGGAGCAAATCCTGATTGCGCTCTTCTTTTACGCGCTCATCGATTTGGTCCGGCATTTCCGCTGCCGGCGTGTCGCGTCGCGGCGAATATCTAAAGACGAACGCGTTGTCGAATTGGATTTCTTCGACCAGATCGCGCGTCTGCTTATAATCGTCTTCAGTCTCGCCTGGAAAGCCGACGATAATGTCAGTTGTAATCGCGATTCCGTCGCGCGCCTGCCGGATGCGCTGGACGAGATCGACATATTTTTCGGCGGTATAAACTCGGTGCATCGCTTTTAGAATTTTATTTGAGCCAGATTGCAGCGGCAGGTGAACGTGCTCGGCCAATTTGGGCAGCCGCGCAAATGCGTCGATTAAATCATCGCGGAAACCGATCGGATGCGGCGAAGTAAAGCGGAGTCGCTCGAGACCATCGATTTCGTGCACAGCCTCCAGCAACTGCACGAAAGGACTCTTCTTCGGGCCGGGGTCAGCGACCCCGGCGACAGCTACAGCCGAAAATTCGTGACGGCCGTACAAGTTCACAATTTGTCCGAGCAAAGTGACTTCTTTTACACCGCGTGCGACGAGATCGCGCACTTCGCGCACAATCTCGTCGATTGAACGGCTGCGCTCCGCGCCACGCGTCTGCGGGACAATGCAAAAGGTGCAATGCATGTTGCATCCCTGCATGATCGAGACAAAAGCGGTCGCCTGCTTCGGCGCGAGTTGCTGGTCGCGAATCGTCGATTGCGAGCCTGCTTCCTCTGCAACATCGACAACCCCGAAATAATCGGAGCTCGCGAATTCTTTCGGAGTCGAAAATCGCAGATCGTCCATTTTCCTGTAGTCCGGCGGCTGCCGGAAGATCCCGGCCGGGCACGCCGTTTTCTTCGCGACGAGTTCTTCCACGTAATCGGCGACGCGATGGAATTTCTGCGTGCCGACGACGAGATCGACATGCGGCAAATTCTTCAGCAGCGATTCACCACGCGCCTGGGCCATGCAGCCAAGGAAACCGAACACAACATGCGGCCGCTCTTTTGCAATGCGGCCCAGCATTCCCATTTTGCCAAGCGCCTTCTGGTCCGCCATGTCGCGCACGCTGCACGTGTTCAAGAGCACAACGTCGGCCTCAGCCTCGTGCGCGACCCGCTCGTACCCGCGTGCCAACAGCGAATGCGCGACCTGTTCCGAGTCGCGTTCGTTCATCTGGCAACCGTAAGTCTTGATGAAAAATTTCGGCATGGACGGGCGAAAATAATACACGGGCAAGCCTCCTTCGCTACGTCAGAGATTATCCGCTTTTCAAACTGTCGATTTTTCGGATTAAATCGCGACGTGTCGGGAATGAAAAACGAGCCTCCAGCAATTGGTATCATTGGCGGCAGCGGCCTATATCAGATGGAAGAGGTGCGCGATGCGACCGAACACAAGATTGAAACTCCGTTTGGTAGGCCATCAGACATGCTCGTTGGCGGAAAAGTAAGCGGGCGCCAGGCTTATTTTTTGCCGCGACACGGCCGCGGGCATCGGATTCTGCCGCACGAAATAAATCACCAGGCCAACATCTACGCGCTGCGCTCGCTCAACGTCCGCTGGATTATCTCGGTGGCAGCGGTGGGCAGTTTACAGGAAAAATATGCGCCGCGAGATGTCTTGTTACCTTCGCAGTTTTATGACCGCACGAGTCAGCGCGCCGCTCATACTTTTTTTGGGGAGGGCATTGCCGCGCACATCGCATTTGCCGAGCCGATCAGCACGAAGCTGCGAAATTTGCTGGCCGAATCAGCGAGGTCTCTCGGCGTCACAGTCCACAACGGCGGAACTTATGTGAACATGGACGGCCCTGCGTTTTCCACGCGCGCGGAATCGGAATGGAATCGCCGCAACGGCTTTGATGTAATCGCGATGACGAATCTTCCAGAAGCCAAGCTGGCTCGCGAGGCGGAGATCGCGTTCGCGACGATGGCGATGATCACCGATTACGATTGCTGGAAGGTAGAAGAGGAACCGGTCTCAGCACAGACGGTCCTCGGTCATCTAATGGCAAATGCCGAAACGGCGAGGAAAATCCTCCTGCATGTGATCCCGCGACTTCCGACTGAGCCGAATTGGCCGGAACATTTCGCTCTGGATTCAGCGCTGGTCACTGACCGCAAGCTTTGGCCCGTGGCAACAGTCGAAAAGTTGAGACCAATTTTGGGACGATTTCTGTAGGGGACGCTGATAGCGTCCCGTGGATGAACTCGGGAAGCCAACGGCTTCCCCTACAGAAACGCTGCCACGGTGAGAGGCTGCGATCGATTTTGTGGCGATTTCTGGCGGATGAAAAATTCGCATCAGCCGTCCAATCGTCTAATCGCTTCGCAGAGCGATCGGATTTGATTTTCTTCGTGGGATGCGGTCACGGTTATGCGCAATCGCGCGGCCCCTTTCGCGACCGTGGGATAGCGAATCGCTGGAACGAGGAATCCTTCGCTTTGAAGCGCGGATGCAAAGTCGAGCGCCGCTTGCTCGTTGCCGATGACCCATGGGAAAATCGCGCTACGGGAGTCGTCACCATTTTTTTTCCATTCATTGCCGGGAAGAAGTTGCTGCATCAATCTGATTCTTTTCCAAAGCAAAATCCTGCGTTCTTCACCTTCGGAAGATGCAAGAAAATTAACTGCGGCCAGTGCGGCGCCGACGATTCCGGGAGGCGGCGCGGTGGAATAGATGAAGGAGCGTGCACGATTAATCAGCCATTCAACGAGATCGCGGGAACCGCAGATGTAACCCCCGCTTGCGCCGAGGGCCTTGCTCAGCGTTCCCATCTGTACATCGACATCTTCATTCAAGTTCTCCGCGGCGGCCAGGCCGCGACCATTTGGACCGATCACACCCACAGCGTGCGCTTCATCCAGCAATAAGAGCGCGCCGAAGCGTTTTTTTAATTCAACCAATTCGCGCAACGGCGCGCGATCACCATCCATGGAAAAAACGGATTCGGTCACGATGAGAATGCGTTTGCCCGCGTGTTCGCGCTGTGACCACTGAAGATGACTCTCCAGTTTGCCCAGATGATTGTGCGGAAATACGCGCAGGATTGCGCCGCTCAATTTTGCGCCATCGATCAATGAGGCGTGGCAGAGTTTATCGAGCAAGATGACGTCACCTTTGGTCACGAGAGCCGGGATCGTGCCGAGCGCGGCGGCGTATCCGCTACTGAAACAGAGCGCAGCTTCTGTTCCTTTCCACTTCACGAGCGCACGTTCCAAACGCAGATGTGGCGATTGTGTTCCGCTGATTAGCCGCGACGCTCCACCACCAACGCCAAATTCGCCGATCGCTGCGATTGCTGCTTGTCGCAATCGAGGATCGTTGGCGAGACCGAGATAATTGTTTGAAGAAAAGTTTACGAGCCGACGGCCGCCGATCTCGATTTCCGCTCCTTGCGCGCTACAAATTTCGCGAAGATGCCGATCCAACGAACGCGCACGGAGAGCTTCCAATTGCTCTTCGAAAAAATCGCGCACGGGGAGTTGGAAGGCTCGGAAAGCTATTTCTGCCTGAATTACATCCAAAGACCCCAGGAAAGTAGCGCGGACGCGTCGCGCCACACACCGGCCTTACTGTCGCCGAGCACGACAACGATGATGTCGCGGCCCCCGCGTGAACCGCTGCAGATCAAGCAGTGTCCGGCAGCCTCGGTGTAACCGGTCTTCATCCCGTTGCAGTAAGGAAGGCGTTTGAGAACTTTGTTCGTGTTTTCGAGCTCACGTGTGCGGCCATTGGCGTAGCGAAAAACAAGCTGTGGAAGACAAACGATTGATCGGATCGTTGCATTCGCATAAGCCGCGCGCGCGATAATCGAAAGATCGCGCGCCGACGAGTATTGATCGGGCACAGGTAACCCGTTCGGATTAACGAAATGCGAATGAGTCGCTCCAAGTTCGCGCGCACGCCCGTTCATAACCTCGGCAAATGCGTCCACACTGCCCGCATTGTCACGCGCCAGACATCGTGCGACATCGTTTGGGCTTTTCACAAGCAATGCGCGTAGCAGATCGATCCGCTGATATGTGTCGCCCGGTTTAATATTCAGCTTCACCGGTTCGGCCATGGTATCGATTTGTTGGACCGTAACGGTCTGATCCAAAAAGCCGCGCTCGGCTATAATTAGAGCGGTAAGCAATTTTTGCGTGCTTGCTGCAGCGCGCATCTGGTCCGCGTTTTTCTCGTATAATGTTTGGCCGCTGTGCGCGTCCACGACAATCACCGACGCTGCGCCAGTCTTTGGTATCCCTTCGGGAGTGAACTCTGTCGGTGCTGGTGCTGATTCTGATGTTTGCTTCGGCTTTGCATGCGCCCGGCGTGAGCGTGCACGAGTCGATTTCGTCGACGCCGCTTTCTGAGCAGGACTGGGCGAGACATCGAGCTCCTGTTTATCTTTTGCTGTAACCGCTTGCGCCTTCCGAACGGGCCCGGGCGAGATACCGCCTGGCCGCACCACCTCGGAATCAACAACGTCCTGACTCCAGGCAGTAAGCGCCGCCGCCGAGGCCAATGCGGCAACGAACAGGATCCGATTGGGCCACTTCATCGGCGGGAACTTAGCGATAGAATTTTAATCGGCGCAAGTCCATCGGACATTTCCCGGCGCGTCCGGCGGTCGCGGTCCTACCTGGCGCGCTCGATCAATTCGACCTCGTAACCTTCCGGTGCGTCGATGAAAGCAATTTTGCCGCTGCCAGTTGAATGCGGCCCATCCGACAGCGAATAACCTTTCGCTGCCGCTTCCCGTGCAAAGTTTTCCAAGTCATCCACTTCAAAGGCGAGGTGCGTAAGGTCAGGGCCGACTACAACCGGCCCGGCCTCATCGAATTTGCAGATCTCAATCTCCTCGTCCCCCTCGGGCGCTTTTAGAAAAACCAGTTGCGAGCCGCGACCGGACGTCTGGCGGCGCAGCTCCTTGAGCCCGAGAACACCTTTATAAAACGAGACCGTTTTCTCGAGATCCTTCACGCGATAGCGGGTATGTAAGAGTTTTTTGACCATACTATATCTTATTGCTCCCATACCGGATTAAATTCAAACTCAGGATAATTTCTACGATGAAACTTGTCATCGCCGCGACTGGGGCCAGCGGAACGATTTATCTGCAAAGGTTGATCGAGCAGATCGATTGCGCAGCGCACGAAATTCATCTCGTCATGAGCGCGCACGCTAAACAAGTAGCGAAGCAAGAACTGGGAACTCTCAAAATTCCGAAAGGAATCGCGCAACATTCTGAGAGGGATCTTGATGTTCCATTCGTCAGCGGTTCAGCGCGCTTTGACGCGATGCTCATAGTCCCCTGCTCGATGGCTACCCTTGGGCGGATCGCTTCCGGCTCCAGCGATAGCGCGTTGCTGCGCGCAGCTGATGTTTTTTTGAAGGAGCGGCGGAAATTAATTCTCGTCCCGCGGGAAACGCCTTGGAATTTAATTCACGCACGGAACGTCGTCACCCTGCTTGAGGCCGGGGCGGTTGTTATGCCGGCCATTCCCTCATTCTATAGCCGGCCAAATTCCGTCGCCGCCGTTGTCGACACAGTGGTTTGGCGCATTCTCGATCAAATCGGCTTACCGAACCCGAGCGCATACCGCTGGGGAAAAGATATGGCAAAATCTGCCCGCAAACATTGAAGATCGAAGGTCGATCCGCGCGCTGGCTGATCGCGGTTGGATTTCGCTTGTTGCAGCTCTGGGCGCGCACACTGCGCTATGAAGTAGAGGATCGCGCAGGCATTGTTGGAAAAACGATCTCCGAGAATTACATCGGCGCGCTCTGGCATAATCGATTGTTGTTATTTCCCTTCGTGCTGCGCCGTTTTTTCTCCAATCGTCACGGCGCGGCTTTGATTAGTGCCAGTCGCGACGGAGAATTACTGGCCGATGCAATCAAGCGCTTCGACTACGACGTTGTGCGTGGCTCAAGTTCGCGGCTGGGCGCGAGCGCAATTCTACAGCTCACGGAGGTGCTTGCATCCGGTCGCGACGTGGTGATCACGCCAGACGGCCCCCGCGGTCCTGTCTTCGAACTTGGCCCCGGCATTATTTTTCTCGCGCAAAAATCCGGAGCGGCTGTTGTGCCCTTCAACATGGAATATTCGAGCTATTGGCGGATCAAAAGCTGGGACCGGTTCATTGTTCCGCGCCCCTTCAGCAAAGTGCGTGTGATAATCGGCCAGCCGCACCGGGTAAAATCGACGAGCACGGACGAGGAGTTTGAAGCCGAGCGTTTGCGTTTGCAGAACGCCTTGATGGCGCTGGTTGAAATGCGCTGACTCATCTCGGGCCGCCGGCTCGTTCGATTGCTAACCCGAAGCGCCTCTTACTCGCCGCTCGTACAGCGCGTGAATCGTTTTACGTGCATCGACATATCTTTCTCGAAAAACATCGAACTCCTCATAGCCAAGACGAACGGCCAGCTTTCGTTGCTCGTCCGGTCCGCTCGGAAGAGCGGAAACAGCTTTGTTCTCGAAGCGTCGCAGCACAGATTCGCAACGGCGCAGGAATACGTACGCTTCTCTGAATGTGGCGACTTCTGAATCGGCCAGACATCCGCTCTCACGCAACCGATCGACGGCGCGCTCGAAATTTGGCTCCCAGATATTTTCTCGCATTTGCAGCGCCTGAACCAGAAATTCCGCTTCGATGATCCCGCCCGCTCCCGTTTTGAAATCCAGAAAATCAGATCCGCTCCCGCGGTCGCGCCGAATGCGCTCGAGCATGTTGTCGATCCTTGCTCGAAGATCGACATGTTGACCGGCGTCGCGCCAGGCGTGTTTTGCCATCTCGATAAACTCGCTTTGCAGCGGCCCGGTAACAGCCCGTGCCCGAGTTAGCGCCTGTAGCTCCCAAGGTTGAGCACGGCCCGCGTAATACGATTCGTAAGTCTCGAGTGAGCAGACAAGCGGGCCTTTTTCTCCCTCAGGACGCAGCCTTGCATCAAGCACCCAAATATTTCCCTCGGCAGTAGCCTGCGCCATCATGACAACCAGATTTTGCGCGGCGCGAATGTCGTCGCCGACAAATAGGACATCCAGATCCGCGCCATAGCTAATCTCGCGCCCGCCAAATTTCCCGAGAGCAATGATGGTCAATTGTTCGCGCCCGAGAAGCTTGCCCGCAAAGAGCAGGCAGGCTTCGGCCAGATCCGAAAGCTCAGTAAAGATCGCCCCAGCTTTGGCCAGGCCGAGCGCGTCGCGTAAAATGATGCGCAACAGCTGTCTGTGTCGATACGCGCGGATTGGATCGAGATTACTCGCATTCGCGCCTAACGAATCGAGCCGTCGTAAATTTTCCGCCGTCGATCGCGACTCAGAAAATGTTCGGTCCCGCGTGATGTCTTCGAGAAGCTGCGGCCGACGAATCAAAAGGTCGCTGGCGAACCGGCTGGCATCAAAGGTTTTTACCAGCAACTCGAGCAATCGAGGATTTGTCACGAGCAGCTCGAAGAGCAAACTGCGCAAGCCGTAGGCTTCAACGAAACGAACAAACTGATTGAGGGTTGCATCCGGATCCGCCGCCTTCGTTAGCCATCCGAGTAAAACCGGACGCAGCTTGCGGAAAATTTGGCGCGTGCGCGGCGCGATATGGAAACTCGCGGGGCCTTGCGCGAGGTCCGCAAGCGCCTTGGCCGCGCATTTTTGATCATTAAAGATTTCCAAGCCGACTTTGGCTGGCTCAACAGCGGTTTCGGAGATGATCCGTTGAAAAATCGGGCGAACAGCGCGCATGCTTTCTCGAAGCGTCGCCGTGAGATCTTCTGCGGACGAAAAGCGAAGGCTGAGTGCGACGCGGCGCAAAGCCTCCGGTTCCTGCGGAACGGTATGGGTCTGTTGCTCGGCCTCTATCTGCAAACGATGCTCAACGCGCCGGAGAAACCGGTATGCGTTGTCGAGTGTCAGCACCTCATCGTGCGGAAGGAGATCCAATTGACGGAGTGCGCGCAGCGCTTTGAGCATGCTTGGTTCCTGGAGGAAAGGATGACGCGCGCCGTGAATGAGCTGGAGCGCCTGCACGATGAATTCGATTTCGCGAATGCCGCCAATACCAAGTTTGACGTCGCGCTCGAGTTTGTCGGGTCCCACGACGTCGCGCTCAATGCGCCGCTTGATATTGGCGATCTCGTCGAGCAAATCGGGCGTGGCGCTCCTGGGATAGATAAAAGGCTGATGTTGCCGTAAGAATTCGTAAGCCAGCTCGCGGCTGCCACCGACTCCGCGCGCTTTGATCAGCGCGAGGCGCTCCCAGGTTTCGCCGAAACCAGCATAATAATTTTCCATACTGTCAAGCGACCGCGCGAGCGGTCCGGCCGAACCTTCTGGACGGAGCCGCAAATCCACCCGAAAAAGCGAACCTACCGGATGAGGGGTCGAAAATGTTTCGAGAATTTTGTTTCCCAGCCGGTTGAAAAACTCGTGATAGGAAAGATGCGGCGTGAGTTGACCTTCGTCGCTGTAGAGAAAGAGAAGATCGATATCGGAGCTGTGATTCAACTCGCTGCCTCCGAGCTTGCCCAGCGCGAGAATAGCGAATTCCGCCTTGGGAGAACCGTAGCGCCGGCGGAATTCGGTGTCCCAATGTTCGAAGACGCACCCGATGCAAATCTCTGCGACCTGCGAAAGCTCCCCGGTTGTTTCCTCCAGTGGCGCCGCCCTCGCAAGTTCGCGAAGGGCGACGCGCGTCATCTCACGGCCTTTCCAGAAACGAAGCGCCGCAAAACTCTGGTTCGACACGGAGCCGCCAGCCAGATTGTGAAGCTCATTCAACATTTCGGCATAGCCGCGAACCGCGAGACACACCTCAGGGTCGTGAAGCCAAAGAAGAGTTTCGGGATTCCGCATCAACCGCGTTGCGCAAATGCTGGACACTGCGAGAAGATGAATCAGGGCAGCTTCGCCCAACGGAAATTGTTCGACGACATCGACGAGGCGCGGCGCGGTTGCCGGCCACTTTTCGCTAAGTTGAACGAGAGTGGTTTCGACCTGCGGCGGATTGAGCGATGCCGCCGCTTTTTCTCGAATCCAAGGATTGACGCGATCCATCGCGCGGAACATCACGCGAATCTGGCCGAAAGACTAGTTGGCGCAGCGCGGTTGATTACGCAGAGGGGAGAGGCGCCAAAACGCGGAGCGCTTTCTCCTGGATTTGGAACATAACCGGACAATTTCCGGCCAGCTCGCCGTCAAGTTCCACCGGAACATCCTCCTCACTTGTTATGCGCAATTGCCGGGTCTGAAAATATTCTATCTCAGGGACTCGAATGTCCGAGCTGAACACGACGTCCTGCAGATATTTGATGATTTCCAGGTAGCCGAGCCGCTTGAAGACGACTACATCAAACAGGCCATCATCGATGAGCGCGTGTTTGAAAAATGGAAAAGGCCCTCCATAGAGGCGCCCATTTCCGATGAGAACAAACGATCCCTCAGCAACAGAAGCATTCTCCGATTCGATAAAAAGCCTGGGCGGCTGCCGTGCCGCAATCTGCGCTGCGGAGATAAGATAGCTGAGCGGACCAAAACTGCGTTTGAAAGCGAGGCTGGTCTCCTTAACGACCTGTGCGTCGAGTCCCACGCCGGCAAGTTGGACGAAGTATTTCCCGTTTGCGCTTGGAAGATCGATAAGACGCATGTTCTCGCCCTGAATCAC
>Ga0193729_1001101_pt1 | contig 13893 bp, 10 predicted proteins | sample U1c2metaG_FD_143036 | JGI IMG/M metagenome (GOLD analysis project Ga0193729, IMG submission 143036) | Soil microbial communities from a riparian zone of the East river system, Colorado, United States - U1c2 | ecosystem: Environmental > Terrestrial > Soil > Riparian zone | place: USA: East River... | reverse complement strand
CCACTAAGAATTGAAACCCACAAGAAGCAACTGCCAAGCGAAAGCGGCACGAAGCGCACATAGGGCATGCGGGCGACGCCATAGAAGGTACACGACGCCCAGCGCAATCCGTAAACGTACTTCGAAATGAAAATTGAAAGCGTGCCGAAGCGGTTCGTCATTCGCTCGATGCGCGGGCTGGCCGTCCGATAGAAGCGAAGATTGCGCACGGGGCCGCTGAAAATGCGACCGGCGCCATAAGCCAGATTGTCGCTCGTGAAGCCGGCGAGCGTTCCCCACAGAAGTACCTTTGCAAATCCGTATCCCTGCAAAAGCCCGTCGTCAAAGAACCCTGAGTGGGCCAACACCCCCGCCACCAAAAGCGTCAGATCACCTTCGATCATGACCAGCACAAACACACCATACATGCCATACAACTCGATTAGGTGAGACACGAATTGGAGACTGGTCATGATCAGTAGTAGGCAGTTGGCAGTAAGCAGTCAGAGTTGATTTGGATGGCAGTTCATAGCGAACCGGCGCTAGTGAACAGGAGCAAGTTGTTTGCCAACTGCTCACTGCTCACGGGCACCGCTCACTCTTCATTTGCCTCCTCCTCATCAGGAGGCGGTTTGACGACCAGCACCGGACAGTGCGCGTGACGGACTACAGCCTCAGCGGTTGAACCGAAAATTATGCGGCCCAGTCCGGTTCTTCCATGCGATGAGATCACTATGAGATCAACTTCGCGTTCATTAGCGATCCGGACAATTTCAGCCGCCGCATCGCCATGGGCAATGACTTCTTCGACCTCCAACCCCCGCAAATCGTCGGAATGTAATACATCAGGCATCTCGCGTTCGGCAGAGTCCTCCATCTGCTCGTTAAGCTCGGTGATCGGCATCGCTTCCGCGAGACCGGTATAACCGACCGCGGGAACAATTGGCTCGACCACATTAATACAAATAACGGTGGCGTTTACCGCCCGCGCGATCGCTGCCGCGTAAGGCAACGCGTAGTTCGCGCAGCCGCCGAAATCCGTCGGCAAAAGGATTCTGCGCAGCTGCAAATGCGAAGCAGTAGTCTCTTCCGTGAGTTTCGTCATGCTCGTTGCGGGGCATTCTACACGCAGAGGGCACAGTTTGACAGCCCTTTAACCGTCGCATAATATGACGACGAAATCCCTGCCCTGATCCAGGAACCTCGTGCGAAAGGTCTCGCGCATGCCTGAACAATCCGCAAACAACTTTGCCGGAATCGAAGTCGCCATGACGACCATGCGCGGTGTGCTGATCTCAGAAGCCGGCCGGACACTCGATCATCAGGAATCGAAATACGAGCCCGAGAGCCTGATCAAGTCGATCACGGATCTTGCCGGCGAGCTCCGAAAATCCGGTGAGATCAAGGCAGTCGGGCTGGCGATTCCGGGTTTGGTTAATCGCGAAACGGATCGAGTGCTGGCCTCGACCGGGCTTCCCTTCACCGCGCGCGAACACATTCACTCGGAATTGATGGAAGCGACGGGTTTGCGATTCGAGATAGAAAACGATGCGAACGCCGCCGCGTACGGTGAGTACAAAGCCGGCGCCGGTCGCGACGCGCGCGATATCTTTTACATCGGTATCGGCGACGCGATTGGCGGGGCGATCATTCTTAACGGGAAACTGTGGACCGGAGCGTCGGGATGCGCCGGAGAGATTGGACACATCACGATCGACACCGAAGGCGCTGAGTGCGTCTGCGGCAATACTGGTTGCCTGGAAACGATCGCTTCGGGTCCGAACCTCGTGCGCCGCGCGCGCGAACGTCTGAATCGCGATTCAACGTCGTCTCTGTCGCGTTTGGCGATGCAGAAGAGTTTTACCGCCGGAGATTTGGCGCTCGAAGCCAACAACGGCGATGATTTTTCCGTGATGATGCTTGAGCGCACCGGCCGCTCGATTGGCATCGCCGTCGCCAGCATGATTAATCTTTTGAGTATCGAACGAATAATTCTGGGTGGCGCAGTCATGGAAGCGGGCGATTTGATCCTTAAGCCAATCATCGCCGAAGCCCGCAAGCGTTCCTTCCAACAGTGTTTCGAGGCGACGAAGATTGGCGCTGCCGAGCTTGGCCCGGACGGAGTCGCCATTGGCGCTGCCCTGCTCGCCCGTGACGCACAGTAAATCGTAAACACACATCATCAAAAACGCATCATGAAACCAATTCTTGTTATTCTCCTCATATCACTTACCTTCACGGCTGCCGTGGGCCAAGGCAAAGCAGAGGACAAAAACCCGAAATGCACCTTGGGGCTGGATCACGCGCCAGAGTTGCGCGGCTTTCGTCTGGCGATGACTCCGCAAAATGTCCTGGCGAGATTTCCCGGCGTCTCGATCGAGAAACCGGACAAGTTCGGGCTGGCGAGGCTTCGCCTTTCGGTGATCGATTCCGCCGGTGTGATAAAAGGTCCGGCGACGCGTGACAAAGGTGTTCAGGCCGACATCTCGGCGAGGCCGGAAGATGGCAGCGCATTCGTTCTCGACGGCGCAAAATTTCCAGCGCTGAAGGGCGTAAGGAGACTCGAGTTCCGCTTTATCGATGGCCGGTTGTCGTTTGTTTTGGTCGCCTACGACGATTCGATCAAGTGGGACAACATCGATGACTTCGTCAGTACGGTTTCAAAGAATTTGAGTTTGCCGGCCGAATGGCAAACTCCGGCGGAAGCCGGAGGCGAAAGCACTGAGAAGGAACTTCGGTGCGATGCATTTGCGATTTCCGCAAACGTCGGCGCCGATCCTTTGGACTCGCGCGTTGGGGCGCAATTAACGGTTGAGGATCTGGCCGCCTGGAAGGCTCTATCGAAGCGACAGAATGACCTGACTGAAAAGGCGAAGCGCGAAGCGGACGACAAGCGAAAAGGTTTTAAGCCTTAACGCTGAGTGTTAGTCCAGGGTAGTTTCGCGAATTTTCTTTTCTTGTTCCGCACGAAACTCACGTAATTTCTTTTTCAATTCGGGCCGACTGTTGGCGAGAATCGCAATCGCAAATAACGCTGCGTTGGTCGCTCCCGGCTTTCCGATGGCCAGCGTCCCGACCGGAATTCCAGCCGGCATCTGCACCGTCGCCAGCAACGAATCCAAACCGTTGAGCGCGTCGCTTTTCATCGGCACGCCAAGCACGGGCAGGATCGTGTGCGCGGCGATGACTCCGGCAAGATGTGCCGCGCCGCCCGCCGCCGCAATGATCACTTCGATTCCGCGAGATTCAGCCTTGCCGGCGAACTCGCTCGCGAGCCCTGGGGTGCGATGTGCCGACATCACATGGGATTCATGGGCGACCCCAAACTTTGCGAGCGTCTCAGATGCAGCGCGCATTGTGTCCCAGTCGGACTTGCTGCCCATGAGAACGGCCACCAGTGATTGCGAATTGCGGATCGCGGATTTCGAATTGTTAGAAGTACGTTTTGCCATCTCTTTATCAGTCCTCACCGCGTCGACCTAAATTCGCGATTCAGATTTACTCTCCCTGGTCGAGTGAATACCCGCGCTCGCCGTCAAAGTTGCACAGATTCTCGATCTTAATGAAATCAAAACCCGCGGCTTCTACTCTGCTGAGTACTTCGATGATCTGTTTGTGCGAAATGACTCCGCCTTTATCGTTCGACATGAATCGGCAACGCCACTGATCAGAGCAGAAGGTTTCGGATTTTCCGCCGGGCCACACCTTTACGCCGCGATTGCTGACCATCACCAGTTGCAAACCTTCCGGGGCAACTTTCGCCAACGCTCGCCCGAGATCGTCGGGCGAGCCCTTGAGCCAATCGACAAAAACATCGACGCCGACCAATTCCTTTTTGGTATCTGAGCGCTCTTTGACGATTGTCTCGCCGTAGATTTCGGCAATATCTTCCTGGTTATAAACGACTGTTTTTAGCGTTTTCGGTTTCTTGCCTAGACGTTCAACCACCGCCTGCGCGAATTCTTTGGTCCCGACTTTTTGCTTGCTGACGCCTTCGTCAAAAATGTCGTACGTGTGTACGCCATCTTCGATCGTGCGCAGCCACGCGTTGTGCACTTTTTCGGCCGTCGCAGTTTGGCCTATGTGCACCAGCATCATGATCGCGCCCAGCAGTAATCCGGACGGGTTTGCTAAATTTTGCCCGGCGCGGCGCGGCGCCGATCCGTGAATCGCTTCAAACATCGAAACGTTCTCACCGATGTTGGCTGAACCCGCCAAGCCGACTGAGCCGGCAATCTGTGCCGCTACGTCCGACAAGATGTCGCCGTAAAGATTCGGCATGACGATTACGTCGAAAGCCTCTGGCGTGTCGGCCATCTTCGCGGCGCCGATGTCGACGATCCAATGCTCGTTCTCAATGTCCGGATATTCCGCGGCAATCTCGTTGAAGATTTTATGAAACAACCCGTCGGTGAGTTTCATAATGTTGTCTTTGGTAAAGCAGGTGACCTTCTTGCGATTGTGACGGCGCGCATACTCGAATGCGTAGCGAACGATCCGTTCGGATCCTGGTCGCGAAATAATCTTCAGGCACTGCATCACCTGATCGGTCTGGCGATACTCGATTCCGGCGTACAAATCTTCTTCGTTCTCGCGCACGATCACGAGGTCCATGCCGGGATGCTTGGTCTTGACGAACGGGTGATAAGCCACGCAGGGCCGTACATTCGCGTACAGTCCCAGCGTTTTCCGGACCGTGACATTCAAGCTTTTGTAACCACCACCCTGCGGCGTGGTAATGGGAGCCTTCAAAAACACTCTGGTGCTCCGCAGTGAATCCCAGGCGCTTGGATCGATTCCCGAAGTATTGCCTGACAAATAGACCTTCTCGCCGATTTCAATTTTTTCGATAGCCAGTTTGGCGCCCGCTTCTTTCAGAATGTGAAGCGTCGCTTCCATAATTTCCGGACCAATGCCGTCGCCGTACGCGACTGTGATAGGAATAGTTGGCATGTGATATTGCCTTTCGTTGTGGTCTGAGAAGTTGACGAATATAAGACAAAAGCTACGGGCGAGCAAAGACGGAAGCAGTGACCCGGATCACAATTGTCGTAATCCCCATAAGCGGATCGAGTAATAGACTGGAGCGCAAGCGTCCTCGCTTGCATGAGCCTGTTAACGCGAAGCGGCAACCGGGACGGTTGCTCTCCAGTCGGGTCGTCCACCCCTCGTACACGGGTGGTACTGACCCGAGGTGATAAGATTACTTCACACCAATGAATCCACAGGCTTTCAAAACACTTGAGTTCGACCCCTTGCGCGCCCTTGTGCGACAACGCGCGCAAACCGATCTGGCCCGAATGCGAATCGCTCAGATCTTTCCCCTCGATGACTTTGCCGAGTTGCAACGCGAACTGCACCGTCTCAGCGAAATGATCGAGTTGCGCCAACGCGGCGCGCGTCTGTCATTCGATGGCGTGGCTGATCCAACCGATTCAATTGCGCATTTACGAATTGCCGGAACGGCGCTCGACCCTTTGGCGATGCTCGATCTCGCGCGGTTGATCGAACGCGCGCTTGATGCTCGCGCCGCGATTCAAAGTGAACGTGAAAACTGCCCGGCGCTTTTCGAGATTGTTGCGCAGCTGGCTAATGATTTGAAAAAGCTGGTTGCGACTCTGACGAAGAAGATTTTGCCGAGTGGCGAGCTCGACGATCGCGCCAGCCCGGAACTCGCAGCGATTCGCCGTCAGCTCTTCAACGCTCGTTCGCGAATCACCCGGTCGCTCGAAAACCTGATGCGTAGATCGAGCGAAGCCATTCAGGAAGAATTAGTAACTGTGCGCAATGATCGCTTCGTGATACCCGTGCGATCGGATCATCAGGCGCGCATCAAGGGCGTCGCCCATGGTTCGTCGTCATCGGGGGCAACGGTTTTCATCGAACCGCTCGAAACGATCGAGGCTAATAATGAGTTGCAGACACTGCGAGAGGCGGAGCAACGCGAGATTGCTGAAATCTTGTTTGGTCTCTCGGAGGAATTGCGACGTGAGCTTCCGGCGATTGAGCTGGCGGCGAGCGCGATCGGCGAACTCGATTTCATAAATGCCAAAGCTGCGTTTGGTGAAAGCTTCGATTGCGTGGTGCCCATCGTGTCAGAACCGGGAGCGGTAGCGACCGGATCGCGCGTTCAAGCCAAGGGGCCAGACGATTCCGTCGCTACCGCTCCGGGTTCTGACACAACTCTTGAATTTATCAACGCCCGCCATCCTCTTCTCGAAGAAAACCTTCGCGCCTCGGGCGGCACGGTCGTTCCCGTTTCATTCACCCTGGATAGCGATCATCCCGTCATGGTCATCTCGGGCGCGAATGCGGGCGGCAAAACGGTCGTTTTGAAAACGGCGGGACTGCTCTCATTGATGGCTTTGTCGGGTTTGCCCGTGCCGGCGAAGGTCGCGCGCGTTCCCTTCTATCGATCGATTCTCGCGGACATCGGCGATCATCAATCGCTGGCGGCGAACCTTTCGACATTCACTTCCCACGTTGCGAACGTTGCGGCGATGATCGAATCGTGCGAAGCGCCGGCGCTGGTGCTGCTCGACGAAGTCGGCACCGGCACTGATCCCGAAGAAGGTTCCGCGCTGGGAGTTGCGGTCGTTGATCATTTCAAGCAACGCGGTGCGCAGGTGATGGCGACGACACACTACTCAGGATTGAAGATTTATGCGGCCAACGAGTCGGGCGTGTTGAATGCGAGCGTCGAGTTTGACGAAAAGACTTTGCAACCAACTTACCGGCTGCTGGTAGGTATTGCCGGCTCGTCTTCGGGATTGGAGATCGCGCAACGCTTCGGTATTCCCGCCGAGGTGATCGGCCGGGCCATAGAGCAAGTGAGAGGTTCGTCACGCACTTCGATCGAATACCTGCGGCGCATCAAGAGCGAGGCCGAGGAAGCTGAAGCCCTGCGCAAGGCGCTGGATGAAGAGCGCGCCGCCGTCGCGGAAAAGTTTGCGGCAATTGACGAGCAGGCGGCGAAGCAGGAAGCAGCGCGCCAGGCTGAATTAGAACGAGAACTTTCGCGGGCGGTAAAGGAATTTGAAGAACACAGTCACGAGCTCGTGGCGAAGATTGAAGATCGCGCCTCGCGTTTGAAACTCGACCGCGAAGCTGCGCGCCGCACGGCCGAGCTGAAACGCGAGGCCCAGCTTACTGCTCAGGCGGTCCGCAAGACCGGCCAGGCCGCTCGGGCCTCATCATCTCGGAGCGGACCCGCGCTTCCCGGTGTGCGCGTAGTTCGCGATGGCCAGGTGGTAAGTGATCTTCCGGCTGAGCCTGACCAGAAAAAATCGATTCAAGATCGGGAAGTGCGCGTGTCCCGGCAGGATATCCGCGGGCCCCAACGCGATCTGAAGGTGGGAGACAGGGTGCGTCTGCTTTCGTTCGGCTCAGTCGGAATAATCAATCACATTCGTGAAGACGAAGCTGAAGTGCGCGTGGGCTCGCTGCGAATGCGCGAAAAACTCGATGACCTTGAGCTGGTTTATGAAGTCAATACGGCGAGCACCAGTTCGCGGCGTGATGAGGTCAATACCTCCCGCGGTAGCGGGAAGGCCGGTACATCGCTGGAGGATATGGGACGTCGAGCTCAAACAACCGAAGTTCACCTTCATTCAAGAGACTCTGACTCCAAGTTCCACGGCGCGCAAACTGAATTGAAATTGATCGGCAAAAAGAGCGATGAAGCCGTCGATCTAACGGACAAGTTCCTCGACGAGGCTTTCTTGAACGGCATTAGTGAAGTGCGCATAATCCACGGCCACGGCACCGGCGCTCTGCGTAAAGCGATCGCGGAATTGCTCTCCGATCATCCGCACGTCGCGCGATTTGCGACAGCGCCGCAGGATCAGGGTGGCGGCGGCGCGACTATCGTTGAATTAATACAGTGAACGAATCAACGGAATCAGTTGTTTTATTTCGACCTGTCGGCCAACAGGAGCTTGACCTAATTCAGGAGAGTCTCAACACAGAATTCCCGCCGCGCTTACCGGAGCAGCCGATCTTCTATCCGGTTTTGAACGAGGAATACGCAACTCATATCGCTCGTGACTGGAATGCGAAATATAACGAACCCAAATGTGGTTATGTAACAAGGTTTCGTGTAAGAAAGTCTTTTCTCGACCGATATGAAGCCAGAATAGTTGGCGGAGCAACCCACTGGGAATACTGGATACCCGCTGAAGACCTCGACGAGTTCAACCAAAATATTATTGGCAAGATAGAAGTGATAGCTGAATTCAAGAACTAATAATGCGTTTCCCGCAAACCTTCATCGACGATCTCAAACGGCAGGCGGATATTGTCCGTATCGTGCAGGACTATGTGACTCTGAAAAAAACCGGCGCGAACTGGATTGCTCCCTGTCCGTTTCACAAAGAAACCAAGCCTTCATTTTCAGTCAATCCGGCCAAGGAAATGTTCTTCTGCTTCGGCTGTCATAAAGGCGGAACGGTCTTCACTTTCGTGATGGAGATCGAACGGGTCGACTTTCCGGAAGCGATCAAGATCGTGGCGGAGAAGTGCGGAGTGCCGCTGCCCAAGTTGGTTGACGACGGCCGCTTTGAAGCGCACAGACGCGACTCGGATCAGGTCATTGAACTCAATCAGTGGGCGCTCGCCTGGTGGCAGGATCAACTTCAGAGCAACGCCGCGCGCAGCGTTCGCGAATATCTAAAACAGCGCGGGATCACGGAAGAGACGAGCCAAACTTTCAAGCTCGGTTTTGCGCCGGATAGCTGGGAAGCGCTGTCGACCCATCTTCGGCAAAAAGGCGCGACGCAGGAGCAACTTGAAAAGAGCGGTCTGGTAGTAAAGAAAGATGAGGGTGGATCCTACGATCGATTTCGCGGCCGGCTGATGTTTCCGGTATTCGACGCCCAGGGAAAACCGATCGCCTGCGGCGGCAGAATTCTTGATCCCGAAGGAGAGCCGAAGTATCTGAATTCGCCGGAGACTGCGGCGTACGTGAAGGGCCGCAATCTCTATGGGCTTCACCTGACGCGCGATGAAATTCGGCGGGCAGGTTTTGCAATTCTGGTCGAAGGCTATCTCGATCTGATCGTTCCTTATCAATTCGGAGTGCGTAATGTAGTTGCGAGTCTGGGCACCGCGCTCACACCCGAGCAGGTGAAACTGGTGGGTCGGTTTGCGCGCAAGGTAGTGGTGAACTATGATGGTGATCGCGCGGGCGTGCAGGCGGCAAAGCGGGCGATTGAAACGATCCTGGCAGAAGACATAGAAGTAAAAGTTCTGGTCCTCCCGGACAATGCGGATCCTGACGAATTCATCAGAAAAACCGGCGTTTCTGAATATCAACAACGCCGCGGAGAGGCACTGCCCCATATACAATTTGTGATCGATCAAGCGGTACGGGATCGTAACCTTCACAACCCGGCTGATAAGGCTGCGGCGGTCGAGGAAACGCTCCCGTTTGTTCGCGCTGTGCACAATCGGATTCAGAAGCGCGAATACTTTGACATTGCCATGGACAGCCTGCGCGTGCAGGGAGATCAACGCCGCGAACTGTGGCAACAGATCAAAGGCGGTGCCAGCTCAGATGCGACGGCCGTTCAAAGGGTAATCACGCGGCGAGTGCGGCCGACCGTGGCCGAAGAAAAGCTGCTGGGACTATTGCTCGCCAGTGACGAACTGCGAAACATCATGCTGCCGCGGCTCGAGCCGGGTGATTACGAGGGATTAGCGACGGCGGCGATTTTTCGAGCATTAGCGGAACTGGGCACTGCGGACAAGGAAATCACTTTCGATTTGTTAAGCGAAGCAACGGCGGACAATTCGACCGCGGCAGAAATCCTTCCGCGAATAATGATGAACGAACCCGCCGAATCTTTCGACGAATCGTTGGCCGATGCGAATAGCTGCCTGGACGCTTTGCGGCTGATGAAACTTGATCGCGAGATCGATGAGCTCAGCTCGCGGATCGCTGAAGCGGACCGCGCCGGTGAAAATGAATTGCGCGATCAACTGGCAATGAAGAAACTGGGACTATCAAAACAACGCGGCAGTTTTCTGCCGCACGGAAGAGCGGGAAACTAACCGAACTGCTCAAGGCAACAGGAAGAACAATCGTGGCTATTGAAGAAAAAGATCGAGATGACGTGATGGATCGGCTGCTGCAACTGGGCGGTGATAAGAAGTTTCTGTCCTACGACGATCTGAATCGTGAATTGCCAGAGAATGTCGTTTCGCCTGACGACATCGAAGACGTGCTCCAGAAACTGGACGCGTCGAATATTCATGTGGCGGATTCCGACGAACGCTTGATCGAGCAGGCCGCGGCCATTGCTACCGACGATGAAGAAAGCGAAGAAGATCTGGAACTGGATCTCTCGGCCGGGGCGCTGGAAAAAACCAATGATCCGGTGCGGCTGTATCTGCGCGAGATGGGCGTGGTGCCCTTGTTGACTCGCGAAGGTGAAGTGGCCATCGCAAAACGGATTGAGCGCGGTCAGATCAAAACTCAAAAAGCGATCGCCCGTTCGCCAATAGCCGTTGGCGAGCTGGTAAAGATGGGCGAAGAGTTGGCGGCCGGAAAGATGAGCATCCGCGAGGTCGTCACCTTTTCCGAGCAGGCGGAACTCGCCGGCGAGGAAGACAAGGCCGAAGAGTATCGCGAATGGACCATCGAGGGCATCGAAAATATCAATAAGCTTTTCAAGAATGCGCTGAAGGAATGGACCAAGCTACGCACCGAGATAAAGATTACGCGCGGTAAGAAAACCAAAAAGCTCACCCGCCTGCGCCGCAAGGTTGGCCGCCTGCGCATCGAAATCGCCGACGAGATCGGCCGTTTGAATATGACCGAGCGCTCGCGGCAGCGCCTGATCAATGCGATTCGCAACGTGCAGAAAGAAGTGCGCTCTGCCGAACGCGAGCTGTCAACTTACAGCGACCGGCTCACCAAGAAGCGGCTCAAGGCCGATGACATCAAGCTCTATAAGAAACATGTTTCGACCGCCAAGAAGCGCCTGCAGCTGGTCGAAGAAGAGCATCACATTTCACCGGTCGAGGTGAAGCGCTGCCTGCAGGCCATCGTCACCGGCGAACATCATACGGGCCAGGCGAAACGCGAGCTGGTCGAAGCTAATCTTCGTCTGGTCGTTTCAATCGCCAAGAAATATACGAACCGTGGCTTGCAGTTTCTTGATCTGATTCAGGAAGGCAACATCGGTTTGATGAAGGCCGTAGACAAGTTCGAGTGGCGACGCGGGTACAAATTCTCGACCTATGCGACCTGGTGGATTCGGCAGGCGATCACGCGTGCGATCGCGGACCAGGCTCGCACCATTCGCATCCCGGTGCACATGATCGAAACGATCAACAAACTGATTCGCACTTCGCGCGCGCTGGTGCAGGAGCTGGGCCGCGAACCAACCAGCGAAGAGATCGCCAAGAAGATGGACATTCCGGTTTCGAAAGTCCGCAAGGTCCTTAAGATTGCCCAGGAACCAATCTCGCTCGAGACTCCGATCGGCGAAGAAGAAGATTCACATCTCGGCGATTTCATCGAGGACAAATCAATCCTGAATCCTTCGGACGCGGTGGTCGCGTCAAACTTGCGCGAGATCACTGACGAGGTTCTGGCCACGCTGACTCCACGCGAAGAGAAAGTGATCAAGATGCGCTTCGGCCTGGGTACTACGGGATCCGAGCATACGCTCGAAGAAGTGGGCCAACACTTCGCCGTGACCCGAGAACGCATTCGTCAAATCGAAGCCAAGGCGTTGAGAAAGTTACGCCACCCCTCGCGCTCGCGAAAACTAAAGGCGTTTTTGGAAACAGTTCAGCACGGGTAAGGAACAGTAAATAGGCCGCAGATTTACGCAGATAAGAATTTGAAAGATCTGATCGGCGTGTATCCGCGTTCATCCGCGGCAAAATCAGTTCAATGAACAAAATCGTCGAAAGCTACAAACGCAAGCTCGCCGCCGAAGACGGTTGGGTCCTCAAGCGCGGGGCGCAATTGCGGATCGCGCTTTGTTATCCGAACGTCTATTCGATCGGCATGGCGAACCTTGGCTTTCAGGCGATGTATGAAATTTTCAATAATATTCCTGACGTTTCATGCGAACGAGTCTTCCTTCCGGATAGTGTCAGTAGCATGCGGGGCGATAGCCCGTCACATAAACATCCCCGTAATGGCTCCGGCTACGATCAAGGCGCACGCGATCGCGCGGATGCTGCAATTGACGAGATGCGCGAGTATGAAAGAACGCGCTCGCCGCTGCTGTCACTCGAATCACACACTCCGGTTCGCGATTTTGATGTGGTCGCATTCTCGATTTCATTCGAAACCGATTACGTCAACATGGCCCGCATGATGCAGATGAGCGGTGTGCCGGTGTGGTCCAAAGACCGGACCAGACATGATCCCTTAATCGTGATGGGCGGCGCATCGTCGTTTCTGAATCCGGAACCAATTGCTGACTTCACCGATGTGATTGCCGTGGGCGAAGGTGAAATCCTGGGTCCAAAGCTCGTCGATGTGATTTTCGAGAATGGCTCCAAAGAAGAAATCCTGTTGGCGCTGGCCCAACAGGGCCGCGGATTCTATGTTCCTTCCTTTTATGAAGTCAGTTACCACGACGATGGGACGGTCGCTGCGTACACACCGACGGAAGACGGCGTTCCCGCCCGCGTCGGCCGCGCGATTTCGGCTGAGAATCCGAAGGAGGGCAGCTTGCGCCGCGCCATTCGCCGCGAGCAAAAAGATCTAATCGATCAGTTGAGGCGTGATGAAGTGTTCGCACCTTCGACCACGATTTTCGCGCCGCAGGCTGAGATGGGCGATCGTTTTTTGATCGAGATTTCACGTGGCTGCTCGCAGGGTTGTCGTTTTTGTTGGGCCGGCTACAACTACTGGCCGCCGCGGGTCGTGCCCGCGCGCGACATCCTGGCAAAAGCAACGGCGTGGCGATCAAAGACCGACAAGATCGGTTTAGTTTCGACTGCGGTCTGCGATCATCCGGAGATTAGCGAAATCCTCCAGGGCTTGCGCGCGATGGATTATCGCATCTCGGTTTCTTCCCTGCGTCTCGATCAAATTTCTGACGAGCTGCTCGACGCGCTGGTTGAATCGCGCGATCAGCAAATCGCGGTCGCTCCTGAAACCGGATCGGATCGCCTGCGCAAGGTCATCAACAAGAATCTTACCAACGACGAGATCGTCGACATCTGCGGCGCCGTGTTCGATCGCGGCATGCTTACCATCAAGCTCTATATGATGGTTGGCTTGCCGACCGAAACGGATGAAGATCTGGAAGAGATGGTCGTGCTGGTTGAGCGCATCAAGGACCGCATGCTCGAAGCCGGCAAGCGCTTTGGTCGCGCCGGCAAAATCATTCCCTCGCTTAACGGATTCGTGCCGAAGCCGAACACGCCGTTTCAGTGGGAACCAATCTGTGAAGAGAAAGAATTGAAACGCCGTCTGAAGTTTGTCAGCAAGAAACTCTCGCGCATTCCCAACGTCGAGGTACGCGCGATGTCCGCGCGGATTGCTCACGAACAGGCTTTATTCTCATCGGGCGATCGGCGGATTGCGCCCGTGATAGAAGCAACCGCGCGGTTGAATGACGATTTGCATGCGGCGATTCGCGAAACCGCCGTCGATCTGCATTTTCATACCAGCCGTCGCCGCGGTTATGACGAAATTCTTCCCTGGGACATCGTCGATTCGGGAATCTCTCGGGACTTCATGCAGCAGGAAGACGAACGCGCGCATGAAGCCCGCTCAACCGCTCCCTGTCCTTCAGTTAATCAATGCACTCGCTGTGGAGTTTGTCCCACGACGTGGCTGGGGGAAGCACCTGCGGCGCTCGTGCAATTGCAGGCCTTTGCCACGCTGCCAGTCGCGTTGGCCAAGTGATAATCCGGCCGGCGGTGTTCGACATGTTTATGCCC
>Ga0193729_1001100_pt1 | contig 13911 bp, 10 predicted proteins | sample U1c2metaG_FD_143036 | JGI IMG/M metagenome (GOLD analysis project Ga0193729, IMG submission 143036) | Soil microbial communities from a riparian zone of the East river system, Colorado, United States - U1c2 | ecosystem: Environmental > Terrestrial > Soil > Riparian zone | place: USA: East River... | reverse complement strand
ACTTCGCGCACATCCTGGCCTTTAACAAGATCGTCGATGGCTGCGAGGTATTCGCGAATTGCGTCTTGGATATTCGCGAGCGCTTCGGCCTCCGTCTCACCCTGCGACCAACAACCTGGTAGGCCCGGACACGAAACGCTGAATCCTTCTTCCGACTCATTGACCACAACCTTGTAATTCATGTTGACCTCCAGCGAGATTATACGCCGCGAGAGATTTCAGAGCCATACAACCGTCTTCTCAGGTTGCTTTCAATAATCTTGCCATCACGATTAGCGCGCCGAGATGATTCGAGTTGTGATCGGCCAGCACCAGCGCTTCGCGCAGCACTGTTTGTCCTGTCCCGTGAGGAATCTCTGCGAAGAGATCGGTAGCCGGATCGCTGATGAGATCCGAAAACGCTGCCAGGTCGTTGCGAAACTTCTTGAAAGTCTCGCTCCACAATTGGTCTGTTCCTGCTTCACTTTCATCAGGCCAATAACCCTTCGGCCATTCAGGTGAGACGTGCTTTGCATCGCGCGAGAATTCGAGGATGTCCCATTGCGCGATGCGCATATGCTCGAGCACCTGCCATGCGGTGTAGGGAAGTCCCTCGATACGCTGCCCGCATTTCTCAACCGGAAAGTCTTTTACGAAATCGTCAAAGCTGGCATGCGCGTTTCCGCCCTTGAGCAAGGAAACTAGTTGCTCGCGAAGTGATTGATCGTTATTGGATTGGTTCATTGATTCATTGATCCATTTACTCATTGATCCATTGTTTTCATTGAACCAATGAGCCAATGATTCAATGGATCAATTTCTTCATTTCTTCCGGCTTATCCGGTAAGCATCGTACCGGCACACGGCAGAATAATCACAAAACTTACAAGTATGTTTACCCAGCGAAGGCTTCACTCTGAAGTGACCGCCGCGCATGCCGTCGATGAATTCCCAAACGCGTCCGGCCACATCACGCCGAATGCGCTGCCACTCGAGGTCGTCGAATGTCGCCTTTGAGTAAGTCACATTGGTGCAATCAGCGAAGGCTGTCCGGTATAAACCCTGATTGAGACGCGCGCCTTTTCCGCGCAGCGTGTAATATCCGCCGCCACCCAGGTCAAAACTCGGGAGAAACAATTGTTCGAGCGCGGCGAGATAGATGGGAATCTGCAGTTGCCGGCCACTCTTCAAATCGTCGAGGCTCGCTCCCTTCGACAGCTTGTAATCGTAGGCGATCGCCAGACCTTCATCCTGGTTAACATCGACGCGATCGATTTGGCCCTGAATCAAGGCGACGTCGGCCGTCGCTTCAGCGCGTTCCAGTTTCAAATACTGTCTGGTTGAGTTCGGATCGCTCGCCTCAGACGTGCGCCCAAAGGCCAATTCGAAATAGGCAGGCCGCACGCCGCGGGCGTTCGTTTTTTCCTGAAGCCGCAGCTCATAAAGCAGCACCTGATCGAGAATCAGCTTCCGAATCTCGCAATCGATTTTCCAGATGCGCTCGTTGAGCGGAGGCACTTTGTCTTCATGCTCTTGGAAAACCCGATCCGCTGTCTCTCGTATTTCCTCGCGCAACTCTCCGCGATCATGTGAGGGCAGATACTCGCCGCGATGCTTTTCAAAGAAGCGACGCAAAATATCGTGCAACAACTTTCCGGCATCAATCGCTTGCAGATCCAGTGCGGCTTCGCTGCGCGGCTCTATACGCAGCACACGGTTGCCGAAGAATCTAAACGCACAGTTGCCGTAGGTGCTCAAACGGCTGGCGCTGTAAACATGCTCCGAGCCGAAATGCCGCGCCAGCATCAACCGGAGATCATCATTCGTGATTTCTCCGTCGAATGGACCAAACCATCCGCCATGTCGCTGATGCTCGATGTCGATCCGGTGTTGTGCTGAAGGTGAGATGTAACCGCGTTCTGCCGCGCGCGACAATAAGTCGCCGGCCAGCGACTGTGACAGCTTCGTCCCCCGCGCATCGTGACCTCCTGCCTCTGCCTGTCTAACTAGAACGGTTCCCAATTCGGCCGCGCTTGAGGCCGCGAATGGATCGCGCGCGTCGACGTCGCCGCGAATCTGTTTCACTTCAATTTCGGCCGGAGCGATCGCGCGCCGCAATTCCTCGATGTAGTACGACGCGACGGTTTCAGCTCCATCGCTCAAGGCCAGCGGCCGCGTCAGATACAACCTGTCAGTTGCGCGGCAAGCCGCCTGATAAAAATAGTGTTCTTCCTTCAGTAAAGTGTCTGTAGAAATATCTTCAAGGAAGATGCCGTGTTTTTGCAGCCGCACGCGTTCGTCGTGTGGATAAAGCCAATCGCGTGAGGTTCTTAAAGGAAAGCCGCCTTCGATCATTCCGGCGATGAAGACAGCGCGAAAGCTGAGGCCCCGCACGTCGGTCGCTTCCAGCACGCGTAGGCCATCGCGATTCGGTGCGCCGATCGAGAGAGTTTGAGAACTCAAACACCGCTCAACTTCATCGATGAAACTCGACAACGCGATTGGTGTCAGCAGCCCGCGCGTAAGTAAGGGCTCCGTCTCCTGCGAGGTCCCTGTGACGTGAGACGCGTAACTGAAAGCTCGCACCGCCGCGGAGATCGCGCGACGCAAACTCTCACGACCACGAACATCCAGGGTCGCCTGCAGAATGTCGTTGGCTCCGGGCTTCTGCTCAAAAGGAACATTGACCTGATTTGAAAACTGCAACTGATCGAGCAGGAGCATCAGCGCGAGCCGCAATTCTTCGACCGTGCCTTCTTCCGGCAGGGCTGACAGCAGGTGCTGCAAATGCTTCATCACCAGAATCGTCCAGGCGATGGCGGCGGGATGAATCGGCGCAGGCTTCTTGCGCCGGTCGATTGCCGCTTCGTCTTCCTGCGGCGCTTCGTCTTCAGCAGTCGCCGCCGGATCGTCTGACTCTTCACCCGCGATCAGCTTCTGCGCCGCTTCAGCAGAAGGGAAGACCCTGATCAGTTTCCGCGCCCGATCGATCCACGCGTTGACGCGCAATTCGCTGCCGACGTACGCGATCACATTTTCCAGGTCATCCGGTTTCCAGCTGCCAATGCCAAGCGCGGCACGCAGCTTTTCGTTTGACTCATCCGGTCTGTTCGCATCGTTGAGCAATGACGCATATTTTTCGTCGAACGTCTTGGCGAGTTTGTCGAGATTTTCTTTTGCGGGACGAAAGTAATCAGTCTTGATCAGGTGTGCGATGTCGGTGCCTCTTGGGTTCCGGGCGCTCTCCTGCGACTCTTTTAATAACAGGAAGAGTTTGCCGCACGCGCGTACCGCCGGGACATCTTTAGCTTCAACGCGGCGCTCGAGATTACAAGGAATCGACTCGTCGGCGAACACGCGCACAATCGTGTCCGAGTATGAGGCTCGCTCGCGCACCACCAGCGCGATGTCTGACAGTTTGTAATGGTCAGTCAGAAGCAGGCGCTTGATCTCTTTGGCGATCGATCGAATTTCAAGTTCGCGGTCTGAGCATTCGAAGAGCTGATAGCGCAAATTGCTGATTTGCGACTGGCTTTTTGTTTCATCACGCAAGTTACCAACTTTCGCTACGGCAACCTGCGCCACGTTGAACAATTTCGCTTGCAATCGCGAGGTCTGATCTTTGGGCGCGATTGAGTCTTCGTGCGTCTCGATCTCAAACGGCGCAATCGACTTCAGATGATCGATGGTCGACGCGAACGGTCGAAAGATTTCCGTGTTCCCATCATTGTAATTCAGATTGACGATCACGTTTGGCATTAGCGGGATCAGATATTTCAAAATCTCACCCTGCACCGGCGTGAAATCAAAGAACCCGTCCAGCACCAGTAGCTCGATCTGGTCCAGCCAGGGAATTGAAATCTCTTCTCTTTTGTCACGTTCGGATCCAAAGTTAACAACTTGCGCGACATCGCCGCGCACTAACTGCAAGGCCGCCAGTTGGTCTGCATCTGCATCGGTCAAGCCATTTTGGTCCAGCGCTTCTGAATACTTCTCATAAATCAAGGCAACGTCGCGATCGAAATCGAGTTGGGATTTCGGACTTTGGACTTTGGACTTTGGATTTTGAACTGCTTGTTCCTCGGCGCGCTCTGTTACGACCTGAGTGAATTCCTTTGCCGTCTTTCCCGCCCGTTGAAGCTCGCCGATCAATGACCCGATGGTATTAACACAACCATTGCGATTCGCCAGCGGCTTGATCGCTTTCAATTGTCCGCGCGCACTTAGCTGTTTGATGATTTGCGAGATCAGGCTGAGACGCAGCGGCAACTCTTCGCGATCGATGGGTGTTCGAGGGATTAGGCCACTCGTGTCAGAACCGGGAGCGATAGCGACCGGATCGACCAAGGACGTTGAAAATTCGGCGAAACGTTTCCTTGATCCGGTCGCTACCGCTCCCGGTTCTGACACGACGGCTTCTGACAGGATTCTTCTCACGAACCCGCGAAACAGGTAGACGGGAAACTCTCCCCACACCCCGGGCGCGGCTTTTCCGTCGAGTAATGTTTCAGTAACGAGATCGAGCAGTGGATGTGACGCGGCGATGTAAAGCAGTCGATCGGCTTGTCCGTTCGTGATGAACTCAGCACATCGCGCCAGCAACGAAGCGCGATTGTTTCCGAGAATTGGGCCTAACCAGATTTCTTTTGCCACGCGTTATCTCTCGCCCGCGCCGGCGCTTTTTGAATTGAGTAGAGGAAATGGATCATCATCCGGCTCATCGGTTTGCTGCGGCGCCACCAACTCCGGAAATAATCCGCCTTCGTCGAGACTCAACGCGCGCGTCGACTTATCGATTGGCTCTGCCGTTTCGATCTCGTCGCCGGCGATCGCACCGCGCTCTTTGAATTTTCGCGCGGTTACCAGCACCCGCGCTTCAAGAGAGCCAACACCTTTGTTGTAAGACTCGAGCGCGCGGTCCAGACCTTTACCGATGTCGGCAAAATAGCTGGTGAAAGTTCGTAGGCGATCATAAAGATCCTTGCCGAGTTTGCTTACCTCATGCGCGTTCGCGGCCATCTGCTCCTGACGCCAACCGTACGAGACGGCCTTGAGCAGCGCGATCAACGTCGTCGGCGTGGCAATGATTACTCCCTGGTTGACGCCGTCTTCGATCAACTTTGGATCCTGCTCCAATGCGGCGCTGTAAAAGTTCTCGCCGGGTAAGAACAGCAGCACGAACTCCGGTGTCGGCTGAACGGTTTCCCAATACGACTTCTTACTAAGGGCGCCGATATGCACGCGTACCAAACGAGCGTGTTCTTTCAAACATTCAATTCGAATGTCATCATCGGTTGCCGAGATCGATTGATAGAAAGCTTCGAAGGGGACCTTCGCGTCGACGACGATGGTCCGGTTTCCCGGCAGTCGCACGATGACGTCGGGACGAATCCGACTGTCCTCGGTAACCACGGTCTCCTGTTCGGTGAAGTCGCAATACTGAATCATTCCCGCGAGTTCGACGACGCGTCGCAGCTGAATCTCACCCCAGCGCCCGCGAATGTGCGGCGTGCGCAAGGCCTTCACCAGATTTCCCGTTTCGCTTTGCAGCTGAAGATGGGAGGTAGCCAGCGCGCGCACCTGTTCGCGTAATTCGGAATAAGCGCCGGCCCGGGCCTTTTCAAGTTCGCCGATCTTTCCGTCTACCTTCTCCAGCGATTCCTTCAGTGGCTTGACCATTTGATCGATCGCTTGCTGTCGCTGATCGAGATCGCCCTTGGCGGTTGCCTGAAATTTTTCCAAGGTCGCGCGCGCCAGATCGAGAAACGATTGATTGTTATCTTTCAAAGCATCGCGCGACAGCGCTTTGAATTTTTCTGAGAGAGCTTCAGCGGCCTGTTTGAAAGATTCAGATCGTTCGGCTGCAGCGCGACGTTCACCTTCGAGGCCGGCGCTCAAACGCGCATTCTCTATGCGCAGCGCTTCGCCGGTGCGGCCTTCTTTGTCCAGCGCTTGTTGCAGCCTCGACAGTTCATGCTCTTTGGCCGCGAAGCGCTCATTCAAAGTGGCAATTTGGGTGGCGCTCTCTGCTTTGCCATCCGTGAAGGCCCGCTTTGCTCGCGCACTGACAATCAACCAGGTAATCAGCGCGCCCAGTGCGGCGCCGGCCAGCAGGATAAGAATGGGAATCAAATTATTCATTGAAAAGTCAGTTTATCAGAAGTGTTGCAAAGATGAAACAGTGTGGCATGTCAGAACCGTCTGCGGTAGCGGGCGGTTTTAGGCAGAGCGAACGACGCCTTTAGCGACGACAAACCGCCCGCTACTGCAGGCGGTTCCGACCTCATCCGCCAAAGCACGCCACCATTCGTTCATAAACTTTTCGCGTCACGCGCACGTCGTTGAGGTTGTATTCGCGAATCTCGGCGAGTTTGCCGGCTTGATACAAATCGAAGACCTTGCTGCCTTCCACTTCTCCGGTTTTGCTCGATTCAATCACCAGAGCCCAGGCGATATCGTCCAGTCCGACGCGATTTCGCCCGCCGAGCCACCAACCGCGCATCGTGTCGTAAACTCCAGCAACGCGAAATTCGCTGAGGTCAACAAACGGCTTGACGGTGATGTTGTTGACCAGACATCGCTGGAAGATGAACGGCAGATCGAAACCGATGATATTGTGGCCCACAATTAAATCGCACTCGACGTCGAAGTCAGACATCAAAGCCAAAAATTCTTTCAGCGCTTGCGCTTCATCCTGCTCGTTCCCGTGCGTGTCGATTCCAAACGCGTGCTCGCTTTGACTGTTCGTCACGCCTTCGATGGCAAATCCGAGAACCGGACCGACGTGCACGGCGATCGAAAGAATTCTTCCCGACGTCGCATTCAAACTGCCGAGTTGATAGACGCGCTCTTCTTCCGCGGCGATGTCTTCGAGATAGCGTTGCTGCTGCTCGATCCGCATGTAACCGAGCTTCAAGTCCTTTTCGAGCTTCGGCCCCACGCGATCGCGAAAGCCGGGCAGCGCCAGCGTCTCGATGTCGAGAGTGAATGCGCGCGGCAGCAGCGGATCGCAGCCGAGATATTCCCGATACTGTTCAATGGAAATCGGTTTGTAATCCGAGACTACAAACTGTGTACGATCCTGGAATGATTCGAGCTTGCCGGTGACTCCCCACAAGCCTGGCCGCAAATCTTCGCGGCCTTCGAGGGCTTCCGCCCAGATCTTCAGCGGCAGATTCCCGGTGGCATTGCGCGCCGTTGCGTCGCGGAATGGTTTGCCCTGTTGGGTCCGCCGCTCGCGGACGGCGGTGACTGCGACCATTAGCCACACTTCTTCGGCGAATGGGAGTTCGGGGATGGGGATGTTGCCTTTCATTATGCGGTTTGCTTTCGATAGAAGAGCAGGAAAATAATCACGAAGACAATCGGTTCCAAGATTAGAAAGGTTCGCGACAGAACGCCGTTTGCGACTGAGAAAATCCCAGCGCTGTGTGTGCTCCAAATCGGTCTTAGCAACAGCACTATCAGCGGGAAAAAGACGTAAACAGTCGAAATCACGAACGTGACAATCAGCGAAAGCAACAAAGCCAGCAACAGTTTTAAGATTGTCATCGCGAACGGCATCAACTCAGCTGACAAAATCTGAAAGTACTTCATCCAGGCCTGGTCTAATAAAGTCTCGGGCCTGCGGAAACCGCTTCTCGGTTAAGCGGCGCAGGCGATCTAGTTCGACCAGGATTGGGTTAATCGTATGAGCTTTGTCCGGAAGAGATGGCTGTAAAGCACCCCAGGCGGCAGTTGACCGATCGATTGCGACCAGCGCAGCCTTCGCTGAACCATTGGAATCAATGCGGTGGGCCCTGGAGATGACGGCGTCATAATCGACTAACTCATCTTCGTCCGTTTCGTCAGCGGACATAAAGTCGAACGACAGATCACCTTCATCGTCTGCCCCTTCATCGCCGGTGGCAGGTCGGCTAAGGGCGCGAGTAAGTTTGACGGCGATGAAGAATTGATACCATTGAATGATTTCTGCGGCGTCGCGCGCAGTCAGGTCGTCGCTAACCGGATTCGAACCGCTCGTCGCGTCGTCAGGTACATGTTCCTCAGTGCCGAACTCGCCGCCGAACCAGCTCGCGACCGTCGTAGCGTAATGACGGGCCATCTCTGACAGTTCGTCCTTCTCTGCTGCTTCGATTTCGCGCTCGTGCTCGGCCATTTCTTCCGTGACATCAACAGAATCCAGGTCGACGCCTGTCTCGGCGGCCCATTCTGAAATAATCCTGGCGGTATCAGCGAAAATGTCCTGCAATTTACGCCAGAATCTTTCGTTGGTAAGGTCACGGATCTCAGGATCGTTTGCGTCCGGGTCAGCCTGTTCAGTTGCATACAGGAAACAGCGCGAGGTAAGGGCGCACCGTTCACACCAGCGATCACAATAGTTGTAAATGCCTGAGATAAAAGCTGGATTGTCCGCAAGGTCAGTCAGCTGAGTCTTGTTCATAGGAGATCAATACTTCCGAGGCATTCGTCATCGAGAAGTCGCATTGTAATGTATTATTGGCGCGGTCACCATGAATCTGCGGAGCACCGGAAAATAAAACCAGCGCTCAACAAATGTCCTGGACGCGCATGTAACCGCGGGGTCTGATTTTCGTCTAAGAAGAAAGAACCTGAGATGTCCAAACTTATCAGTGCGGTTCCGACTTTTCTGGTGGCCGACGTTGGCGCGACGATAAGTTGGGATGAAAATGAACTTGGTTTCACCTCGTATCCGTTCCCTGCAAAGCCTCCTTATGTTTTTGCCAGTGTCTGCCGCGACGGAATCGAAATAATGTTTCAGTTACTCCGCGGTTATGAGAAGCCCGATCTTCGTCGATTGCGAGATGGTGGCGTGTGGGACGCATACATTCGCATGGAAGGGGTGAAAGAACTCTACGACGTTATCAAGGACAGAGTCGAAATCAAATTGTCGCTGCGACAGCAGCCTTACGGCGATTGGGAATTCGAAGTGAAGGATCCGAATGGTTACATTGTGGTTTTCAGTGAGTTAATCGATTGAGCAAACCCAAAACCAATTTTACTTGGAAAGACGCCGGGATAGTCGCAGCCGTGGCCATCGTCTATTTTCTCGGCGCCAAGCTTGGACTCTCACTCGCTTACCTAAATGTGAGTGTGACGCCCGTCTGGCCGCCAACCGGCCTGGCCATCGCGGCCCTGTTATGGCTCGGCTATCGGGCGACGCCCGGAGTTTTTCTGGGCGCCCTCGCGGCGAACTGCTTGTTGACCGACGTTTCTTTGGCTACCGCGTCGGTGATCTCTGTGGGCAATACCGTGGAAGCGGTTATCGCAGTTTATTTGCTGGGTCGTTTTGTTGAGTCTCGCAATCCGTTCAATCGCGCATTTGATGTCTTGAAATTCGTGGTGTTCGCCGCGGTCATTAGCACGGCGGTCGCCGCGACGATTGGTAATCTGTCGCTCTGCATCTCTGGTCATGAGCAATGGCGAGATTTTAGCCGGCTGTGGTTGACCTGGTGGTCCGGCGACGCCGTGGGCGCGCTGATTGTAACGCCGCTGATACTTAGTTGGCTTGAGAAACCGGTCGAAAAATGGAGCGCCATTCGCTGGACTGAATTCGCAATGTTGCTGGTCCTGCTGTCTCTGTTCTCGATCACGATTTATACAAACTTGCTGCTTCATTTAGGCGGTACCAGGCCCTGGGGCCATGTGACAATTCCGCTCCTGTTATGGGCGGCATTTCGTTTCGGTCCGCGCGGCGTATCGACGTCGATGTTGCCCCTCTCTGCAATCGCGATTTGGGGAACGACTCACGGTTATGGCGGATTTCGTGATTATGGTGAGAATGAATCTCTGCTTTTCCTGCAAGCTTATGTCGCGAACCTGGCGATCACGGCGCTCGCTCTGGCGGCGATTGTGACTGAACGAAAACACGCCGGCCGTCATCTCGCGGGTTCGCTTTCAGTCACCCGCATCCTGGCTGAGGCGCCGGCGCTCGATGATGCGGTGCCGCGCATCATTCAGCGAATCTGCGACACCTTTGAATGGGAAATCGGCGCAATGTGGAGGCTCGATGATCGGTCGAACGTTTTAAGGTGCTTCAAAGTCTGGCCGCCACATCACGTAGGGCCGGGAAATTTTCAGAAGATGACTAAGCAGACTATGGTTGAGCGTGGGGTTGGTTTGCCAGGTCGAGTATGGGCCAACCTGCGACCGGTGTGGATTCCCGATGTGACGGCTGATTCCAATTTTTCGCGCGCCCAAGTGGCGTCAGCCGAAGAACTGCACGCGGCGTTCGCATTTCCGATCATGTCCGGCGAAAAATTCCTGGGCGTGATGGAGTTCTTAAGTAGTGAGATTCGCGAACCTGACAGCGCCTTGCTGGCAGCCTTTAGCGGCATCGGCAGCCAGATTGGACAGTTCCTCGAACGCAAAGGCGGCGAAGAAGAACGCGAGCATCTCTTGATCAGTGAACAGGCCGCGCGCACCGAGGCGGAAGAAGCAAACCGGTTGAAGGACGAATTTCTGGCGACGCTCTCTCATGAATTACGAACGCCGCTCACCGCTATATTGGGCTGGCTGTCGATGCTACGGAGTGGCCGGCTCGACAACGAGACCTCGGTTCGGGCGTTGGAAACGGTCGAGCGCAACGCCAAGGCGCAGGCGCAGTTGATCGAAGACCTGGTAGATGTCTCCCGCATCGCCGGTGGAAAACTAAAGCTCGACGTCCAGCCGGTTGATCTCCTCAATGTGATCAGCGCGGCAATCGATATCGTACGGCCGGCCGCAAACGCTCGCGGAGTTTCGATTGAAGTTTCGCCGGACGCCGCGGTTGGATCCGTCGCCGGCGACGCCGCACGTTTGCAACAGATAATCTGGAATCTGCTTTCAAACGCAGTAAAATTTACGCCGCGTGATGGTCACGTCTACATTTCCCTGCGGCAGGTTGAATCGTTTGCGGAAGTGGAAGTGACCGACAGTGGAATTGGAATCGATGCGGATTTTCTGCCACGAGTATTCGAACGGTTCCGTCAGGCTGAATCGGCGGTGATTAGATCGCACCGCGGCCTGGGGCTGGGATTGGCAATCGTTCGGCACTTGACGGAACTACACGGCGGAACAGTTACGGCCGCGAGCGATGGAGAAGGTACGGGCGCAACTTTCACAATTCGCATCCCGCTTGCTGAAGATCACGTTGCCTCCCCCCATAAGTCAGTTTTGGAGGACTCTCAAGTTGCGGATCTTAGGCTTGCAGGCCTGCGGGTGTTGCTGGTCGAAGATGAGGCCGATGCTCGCGAGTTGTTGACGCTTACCCTGCGCGTCTCAGGCGCCGAAGTTCAAGCTGTAGAGTCGGTGCAGCAGGCGCTGCTGGATTTGCAGTCGTTCAACCCTGACGTACTTTTGAGCGACATTGGACTGCCGTTCGAGAGCGGTTACGATCTCATTCAAAAGATCCGCGCGCTGCCCTCGGATTTCAACCGGATTCCGGCGGTTGCCCTAACCGCGTTCGCGACCGAAAAGGACCGACAGCGTGCTTTGGCCTCGGGTTTCCAGATGCACCTGAGCAAGCCGGTTGAGCCGCGCGCGTTGATCCAGGCGATCGAACGTTTGATAAATGGCAAGGATGGCTATGAATAGTCCAGGTGAAAAGAATTTGCGTCGTTGCCACTGGGCCAGGACTGATCCTTCGATCGCCTATCACGATCGTGAATGGGGAGTTCCGGTTCACGACGACCGCACGCTTTTTGAGTTCCTGGTCCTTGAAGGCGCACAGGCGGGCCTAAGTTGGGAAACTATTCTGAGAAAGCGCGACAACTATCGCCAGGCGTTCGACGACTTCGCGCCCGCGAAAGTAGCTAAGTATGACAAACGACGAATTGCGAAGTTGATGTCTAATGAAGGCATCGTGCGCAATCGTTTGAAGGTCAATTCCGCGGTTGAAAATGCAAAGGCCTTCCTGCTGATTCAGAAAGAGTTCGGCAGTTTTGATAAATACGTCTGGAGATTCGTTAACGGGACGCCGAAGCGCCGGAAGCGGGGCACGCCGGTCCAGGCTACGACGTCTGATTCCGACGCCTTAAGCCGCGATCTGAAACAGAGAGGATTCAAGTTCGTGGGATCGACGATCTGCTATTCGTTCATGCAGGCGGTGGGCATGGTGAATGATCACGAGGCGACGTGCTTTCGGTATCGGGAAGTGTGATTGCAGCGCGAAGCACTAGCCCGCGCGTAAGCAAGGGCTCCCTGCTTTTGAACCCTCCCCGCGGTGACAATAATATATTTGACGAATCACAGTTTTCATTATGAAGCGGGTGTCGTTTGCATGCCTCACCTCAAGATCTTTGATTCTGAGAGTCCGCGGAGCGGACGTCAGCATAAAGCCTGGGGCGTTAGCCCCAGGATCGCGTCAGTAAAAGGAACCAAGCCCGCGGAGCGGGCGGCAGCCGAATCATTTCGACTAATGTTAAGCGCTACGGCTATCACCCGCTTCGCGGGTTCACTGGACATTCCGGCGCTTGACCTGGGGCTCACGCCCCAGGCTTTATGCTGACGTCCGCTCCGCGGACTGAAATCAGGATGATGCGTCGAGTATATTTTCCCCTCATGGTCGGGCTAGTGCCCCGATTTCGATGATGCCAACGCCGAATTCATCATGCCTTTTCTGCAAAATCGCGAGTGGTGAAATCGCCGCTCGCATCGTCTTTGAAGATGACGACTGCCTGGCATTTCTCGATCATCGGCCTGTCTTTCCGGGTCATTGCCTGCTTATCCCCAAACAGCATTATGAAACTCTGATCGATTTGCCCGCGACCTTGATTGAACCTGTTTTTCGTGACGTTCAACTTCTAGCGCGCGCGGTCGAGCTCGGAATGCAGGCGCACGGAACGTTCGTCGCGATGAATAATCGCGTGAGCCAGAGTGTTGCGCACTTGCACGTGCATGTCGTACCGCGTCGAAGGAAGGATGGCCTGAAGGGTTTTTTCTGGCCGCGTTATCCGTACCAGAGCGATGAGGAAGCTGATGTTGTTCAGCAGGCGATTCGCGCGGCAGTTGAAGAATTAAGTCTGTGATTTGAGTTGATCGCTTTATCAGACGCGATGGAGTTTTCGTGTGGTTTCGTGGTTTGTCTTCTTATCCAGGACAATAAGGATCTAACCACGAAATCACACGAACGCAGCAACGAACGCCTCCTCCGGTGCTAGGGCTGAACACTCAGCAGTCCTGGCAGCAGCTCATCCAATTCCGAAACACTTTTGATTCGCGCAATCACTTTGCCGCTGCGATCGATGAGAATCTTCGCGGGTAAATTCTCGATTCCAAATGATCCCGCGGCAATGGGAAGCGAACTGTCAGCTGTTGACTGCGTCCAACTGATTCCGCGCGTGCTAACGATCTCACGGGCCCTCATCTGGGCATCTTTTGCGAATGAAGCATCAATATCTTTCTGGCCCAGCGTCTCGCTGTCCATGCCGATAATTTCAAATCCCGCAGCGTGATATTTTTGATAAGCATTCTTCAACTGAGGAATGTCGGCGAGGCATGGACTGCACCACGATGCCCAAAAATCCAGCAGCACAACTCGTCCGCGAAATTCCGAGAAGCGGCGTGATTTCCCATCGAAATCGGTGAAATCAAAGTCCGGCACGACGCTTCCCGTCGTTAGGCTTTTCGCAGTCGCAGAATTGCCCTGGGCGGCTTGAACAATTTTCATTGCCTCGCCGGTCACAGGCGTTTCCAATTCGATCAATTTCGGTGGCAGACATAGCGTCGGCGTACAAGTTTGATAACGCACCTGCACCCGCACTTTGTTCGCAGGCACATACGGTGTGATCGATCTAATCGGAATTGTGAACGGTACTACACCTTCGTAAAACTCGGTCGCAACCTGGAAGTTTGGATCGTAAGCGGAACGGGGGGCGGGAGAATCGATTTCGCCGGCAAGTTCAAACTTTTGGCCCGGCGAAAGAGTGATGC
>Ga0193729_1001099_pt1 | contig 13925 bp, 14 predicted proteins | sample U1c2metaG_FD_143036 | JGI IMG/M metagenome (GOLD analysis project Ga0193729, IMG submission 143036) | Soil microbial communities from a riparian zone of the East river system, Colorado, United States - U1c2 | ecosystem: Environmental > Terrestrial > Soil > Riparian zone | place: USA: East River... | reverse complement strand
GCCATCCGAACCTAAAACACCTGGCTGTAAAAATTCGTTGATTGTGGATACGTCACGCTTGCTAATCGAAAAAAATAGCAAACAGAAACGATCCGCCCGCAAGTAACGCCAACAAAAAGTTTATGGCGTCTTCAGTGGATGCACCGCGCTGTTTGACAAGAATTTGATTCTTAGAAAACCTGTGCCGGTCCAAAAAACTTATGTATGAGGATTTCATGAAGGCGCTCCCGCGTTACTGCTAATAAAGCGAAAGTTATCCCATGCTGCTAATGAGGGGAAAGTTACCCCATAAATTTGTTTCAGTCAATGGGGAAGAAACGGTTCGGGAATTTATCGGTTTTTTTCACATGTGTACGACGCGATGCAGGGTTTGAATGTTGGTGGGAATCGGGGGTGTGGATGTGTTCTGGGCGGAAGCCCAGGCCGACCATGCGGGCGGGGACGCGGCGGAGGATGGGGAAGTGCTTTAGCAGAGCGAGCGGGAGGGGGAGGCGTTTGAGCGGCGCCTTGGCAGCTAGGGCTGGGCCGATGAAACGTTTGTGGGCGAGGATCTGAACCGCTTGAGTCATGCGCGTGGGAAATTCGCGACGTGCCTGAACTTTGTGGAGGTGGGGATCGGCGGAGGCTCGGGTGGACAGAATGGGAACGAGAATATTTGCGGCAGCGACGGCGTCTTGAATGGCTAGATTGATGCCGACGCCCCCGATGGGGGACATGGCGTGCGCGGAATCGCCGATGCAGAGAAGGCCGCTGCGCGACCAATGACGCAATCGATCGACGGCGACGGAGAGCAGCTTGATGTCGTTCCAATCTTTCAGTTCGATGGTGCGGCCTTGCAGAAAGGGTGCGACAGTTTCGAGGTCGTGGCGAAAAGCGGGTAGGCCGTCTTTTTGGATGGCGTCGAATCCGCCTTTGGGAATGACGTAGGCGCATTGCCAGTAATCACCGCGGTTTAGAGTTACGAGGAGCTTTCCGGCGCGGAAACGGCCAAGAGTTTGTTCGGGGTCGGTAGGGACACGGGAAACGCGCATCCACAGTACGTCAATGGGAGCGCCGAGATCGAGGACTTCGAAGCCGGCTTTGGCGCGCACGATGGAATGACGGCCGTCGGCTCCGACAGTCAAGAGCGCGCGGAATTCGCAATGGCCATCGCTGGTTTTGGCGCGAGCACCTGCGACGCGGCCATTTTCCATGATGAGATCGGTGACTTCAGATTCCATGTGCAGGTGAAATTGCGGATAGGCCTTGGCTTTTTCGGCGATGAAATTCAGAAAATCCCATTGCGGCATGAGGCCGACGAATTTGCAGTGCACGGGAAGATGGGACAAATCCGCGATGGTAACGGTGAAATCGTCAACGGCGGCTCCGATTTGCAAAAGCTGCTGATGAGGGACACGCAAGAAATCGTCGAGGAGGCCGAGCTCGTACATCAGCTCAAAGGTGGAAGGGTGAATGGTGTCGCCGCGGAAATCGCGGAAGAAGTCGGCGTGTTTTTCGAGGACGAGGACTTCGATACCGGCGCGGGCGAGCAGGAAGCCGAGCACCATGCCGGCGGGGCCGCCTCCTGCGATGCAGCAGGCGGTTGGTGTGGATGGAGAGGAGGAAGGTTCGGCCGCCATAGTTGACGCCTCGGGTCAAGAGTTTGCCACAGATCCAAGGCTGCCGGTCTAAGCCGGGGCGGGAATGGCCAATTATTTCGGGACGTTAATCGTCACAGAGAGGTGCAGACTGTGACCGTTAATGGGGTCGGTGGACACGGTCTCGGAGGTTTGACCATCTTTGAGAATCATGTTTACCGAGGCTTTAAACTGGCGCACTAGCGGCGGGGCGTCGGGCCGGGAGACTTGAAGTTTTTCGGTCTGAGCGCCGGAATTGGGAGAGAGGGCGGAGCGCTCAAATATCATATAGAGATGATAGCGGTCGTCATCGGTGGTCCTTAGGCCACAGTCAATGTTGGAACCGACGTCCATGTAGGAGGTTTTCTGTTCGGCGCCGCCAGCCTCGACGGGGACGCGTACACCAGTACGCAAACTCGCACTGTAATAGCCACCAACTTTTTCATCAGCAATAACTGTGAAGGAATAGGGCATGCTGGAGATTTTCTTTTCGCCGTCGTACTCCGAGAAAACAACTTGTACTTTAACCGGGATGGTGGGCTTGGCACGCTCCTCGGACTTTTTCTCTTGCGGCGGCGCTTGAGCGAAGCAGAGTTGCGGCGAGAGAGTGAGGGTGCTGCTTAGAAAATAAGTAAATGCTTTCATGAGATTCTCCCTGGTCAAATTAACCGTTTGTCACTTTTGATCATATTTCTGGTCATATTCCTGATCATTTTTCTGATCGGGCGCTAAGGGCGCTAAAGGCTTGACGTCGAGCTCAGCGATTTGGATCAACGGCACTTGTAATGGATCTGTTTGCGTCGGCTCCATTGCGGTTAGCAGGATGGAGGGAGACTGATGGCGGCGTCTCCACCGGTCGGCATAGCGAGCGAGGAGAATTTCCTGGTCGGGCGGGACTAGGATTTCAGGTTCGCGACGGCCTGTTAGCACTGAGTGCTTATTAAGCGTGGTTGCAGTCTTGACGGCGAAACGCTTCCGAGTGGCCGGCGCAATTTGCGGGTCGGCGACCTGCAACGGTTCGGTTGCGGTTGTTTGTGGCGCGACGGGAGATTGAGCCTGCTGTGTTACGAGCGGTCCTTCGGTCGGCTGCGGTTTCAGTCGGAGGTCGAGGCGCGTGAAGATGAACAGAAGAATTGCGGCCGCAGCGAAGGCAGAAGCCCATACCAGGCGGTCTGTTAGGCGGCCGCTTCCTCGCGTGGTGGAAGATTGCTGCTGAATTTCATGCTGGTCTTCTTGCTGGAAACGGGCGCGAACAGTGGGAATGAAAGAGGATGGAAGTTCGGAATTAGCGGAAGAACGCAGGCAGGAGTCGATGGAGGCAAACAGGCTGCGTTCGTTTTCGAAAGCGCTGCGGCAAGAGGAGCAGGTCTGCAGATGAGCATGCAACTTCGAGTCAGGTTTAGTTTCAACGCCAGCAGAGGCCAGTTGCAGTAATGCGTGTTTATAGCGGTGGCAAGTCATCGCAATTTCTCCGCTAGTTGCTTACGGGCAAAAAATAATCTGGATTTAACTGTTCCTATGGGAATGTTTAGGAGCGCCGCGACTTCTTCGAGGGAGTGACCTTCCATTGCGGAAAGGAGCAAGACCAGACGCTGTTTTTCAGGGAGCTCGTCGACGGCGCGATCCAGGCGGGATCGAAACTGATTGGCTGCCGCCAGATCTTCGGCCGTTGGGGGAGCGGGCTTGCGCTCTGGCTGAGCCCACGATGTTTCGCGATGCTGACGACGGTTGGACGATTTTGCCCGATCAAGGGCGAGTCGAAAAGTGATACGCACAAGCCAAGCTTTGAAGCGTGCGCGGTCGCGCAATTTATCGAAACGGCGGTAGGCGCGCAAAATGGCGTCCTGGGCCACATCTTCGGCGTCGGCGGTGTTGCGCAGGACACCGCGAGCCACGCGAAAGGCCAGCGGGCCACATTCGGCGAGGCGTTCTTCAAATTCGCGGCGCAGGGCGCCTTCGGTAGCGTCACGCTGAAGGTCGGTCTCTGCCGTGTGACCCGGCTGGATCAGAACCAGCTCCTGCATAGATGATCCTATTCGAGGCAAACGCAGTGGCTCCCCTCGTGAACTTACCAGACGCCGCGGTGGAAGAAAGGGTTCAATGGGAAATGGTCGCGCTAACGACGACTAGTGCGAGAAGGAAAAGCCCCACCCAACTTCAAAGGCGAAGAGAACCGCGGCTCCGGTAAAACGAGCGGCTTATCACGGATTCTAGCGTCAGCTTGCGGGCGCGAGAGGCGAATCGGGTATACAATGCGGGCAATCTCTTCGCAAGTTCCCGGTTAATTCTGAACGATTGAACAATCTGGAGACACGATGGCGACAGCTGTAGCGACTAGTACGGTAAAGGTGCGTGCCGGGCTTCCGGGGCGCAAGTATGATCATGTGTTTTTTTCGGGGATGGCGGTGTTGCTGCTGGGCTCGGTATTTCTGGGGTTTGCACACACTTATTATCTGGCGGGGATGTTTCACGCGCCGTTGCCGAGTGCGATTATTCATGTTCATGGGGCGATATTTTCGAGTTGGATTCTTTTCCTTCTGGCGCAGACGACACTGGTCGCGTCCGGGCGAGTCGACGTTCACCGGCGAGTTGGAATAGCTGGTTTCTTACTAGCCTGCCTGATGGTGGTGGTTGGAGTGTGGGCGGCTACCAATTCATTGGGGCGGGGCGGCGCTCCTCCGGGCATCGATCCGAAAACGTTCTACATCATCCCGATTACCGACATGCTGATTTTTTCTGTGCTGGTATTTTTTGCGTTCCGGGCGCGATTTGATTCCGCGGCACACAAACGGATCATCATTGTCGCGACGGTGGCGTTGATGATTGCGGCGATCGCGCGTTGGCCACTTCCATTAGTGCACCGCAACCCGTTGGCGGCAGCACTGCTGTCCTATGTGTTTTTGTTGATGCTGGTAGTTTATGACTTGTGGTCCACACACAAGATTCATCGCGCCACGATCTGGGCGAGCGTGTTTTTGATTTTCGTGCAGCAGATACGATTCCCGATTGGGCAAACGGCGATGTGGCATGCGTTTGCCACGTGGGCGCAAAACTTAAGACTCTGAACGATGCGGACGCGGTGGTCCGACGTTTTATCCGCGATACAGACAACCAAGGTGTACCGAAGGCGAGGAGTTTGGCCGTAATATTCCTGAACCTCAATATTTGAACCTGAATTTTTGTTAATGCATCCTCGCCGATGGTGGAGGCATCTTTCTACCAATGCCCAAATCTACGACTGTGGCCGCCACTCCGTTGACCACATCAACTTCTTATTCTGAATATGTAAATCCGCAATGGGTCGCGCTGCTCGAGCTGCTGGATATGAATGTGCGGTACGTGCGCTGCGAAGGCGCGGAACTTTTCACGGACGATGGCAGGCGGATTCTGGATTTCCTGTCGGGATATTGCGTGCACAACACGGGGCACAACCATCCGCATATTGTTCAGGCGCTGCAGAAGGAATTGGAGGCGCGCGGACCGGTGATGCTGCAGAGTCACGTGCCGGAACTGGCTGGGGAGCTGGGGAAGAGGCTTTGCGATCTGGCGGGAGGCGGGCTGCAGAAGGTGTTTTTTTGCAGCAGCGGGAGTGAGGGAGTCGAGGCGGCGATTAAATTTGCGCGCATGAACACGCGACGAGATGGGTTGTTGTGCGCGAAGAGTGCGTTTCATGGATTGACGGCGGGGGCGTTGTCGTTGATGAGCGACGCTTTCTGGCGGGAGGGATTTGGGCCGTTGCTGGCAGATGCGGTGGTGGTGCCGTTCGGGGATTTGGCGACGTTGGAGAAGCAGTTAAATTCGAAACGGTTCGCGGCGTTTGTGGTGGAGCCGATACAGTCGGAAGCGGGAATCAACATTCCGCCGCAAGGATATTTGAAGGAAGCGGAGGTAATTTGCCGCCGGACTGGGACGTTATTTGTTGTGGATGAAGTGCAGACGGGAATGTTTCGCACCGGGCCGTTTCTGGCGGGGCATCACTACGGCGTAAGGCCCGATATGGTGGTGCTGGCGAAGGCGTTGAGCGGTGGGCTGGCGCCAGTGGGCGCGACTTTGATGACGGACTCGGTTTACGAGGGGGTTTATTCGTCGCTGCGGCGCGCGATCGTGCACACGTCGACGTTTAGCGAGAATAGTTTGTCGATGCGAGCGGGACTGGCCACGCTGGAGGTATTGGAGAGGGAATCGCTGGGGGCGCGCGCGACGGAGCTTGGCCAGGAGTTGCGACAGCGATTGCGGGAAGAATTAGCGCCATTTGAAATGGTAAAGGAAGTTCGCGGATTGGGCATGTTGTCGGGAATTGAGTTTGGCTCGCCGTCAAAGCTGGTTCTGAAGGCGGCGTTTGAAGTGTTCATGAAGATTCATCCGGCGATGTTTGGGCAAATCGTGGTGATGAGAATGTTTCGCGATAAAAATATCCTGACGCAGATTTGTGGGAATAATTTTATGGTGCTGAAGGTGGCGCCTCCGTTGGTAGCTTCTCGCGCGCAGTTGGATGAATTTGTGGCGGCGATTCGCGAGGTTGTGGAATTGATGCACACGTCGACGAGCTTCTGGACGGATGCGGTGACGTTGGCGAAAAGGGCAGCAAAAATTTAAGAGATTTAAGTTTAAAAACTATTTGCGGACGGCCCAGGCTAGGCCATCGGGTTGTTTACCTGCGTTAATTTTCCCAGTCACGGTTAGGGATTTTAGATCGATGACGACGATATAGCCGTCCGGGGTGCAAGCTACATAGGCGCGTTGTCCGTCGGGTTGCATCAAAATGCCTGCGGCGCCGTGACCTATGGGTACGCGTTTCACTTCCTTGCGTGTTGCTGCATCCAGGACAACCAAATCCGGACCACCTAACGTTGAGACGAATACCAATTTTCCGTCTGGCGTGAACTTCAAGCGGTTCGCTCCTCGAACATTGGCGTCCAGAGTTTGAACGACTTTTTTGGCGGCGAGGTCGATGACGGAAATTGTGCCGTCCTGCGCATTGCCGACCCAGATTTCGTTACCGTCGGGAGAAACATCGAAGCCTTCTGAGCCCCTGCCAACCGGAATGACTGTTTCGGACCAATTGGTTCGCGGGGCGGGTGTGGGCGCACCGGGAGGCGGTGGGGGAGTGCCGGAGCTGTTCGTTTTTTCAATGACGCTGATGGTTGCAGAATTGACGTTGGAAGTGATGATGGGATTCAGGCCGGGAAAAACGTAAATCATGTGGGTGCGGTCCTGGCCAGTGCCGAGGATCCAGTCGATTTGTTTTGTTGCGGGATCGTAACTGCCGATGGCTTTAGCGGCTTCGGCGGTGAACCAGACTTTTCCGCTGGCAAACGCAAGGCCGTGAGGACCTCGCAATGCTCCCAGGTCGATTGTGGGCAACGTTTTTTGTGCTAGAAGATCGACAGGAGTGATGGTGTTGTACGCGCCGCCGCCGTAATTGGAAATGTAGGCAGATTTGCCGTTATCGGAGGCGATTACTTCGTGGGGGTCGGGGCCGGACGGGACGCGCGCGACAACCGCTAGAGTTGTGGGATCGATAATGGAGAGTGTCTGTTCGGCTTTGGAGAGTGCCAGCAGGGAAACCGATGGAGTTTCGGCGGCTTTCATAACGGTCGCGACAATACAAACGATCCAGACGAGAACAACGGCGGAATATTTTCTAAACTTCACATTTTTTCCTGGCGTCATCGCGAGACCTCAACCTGACAACGCTCAGGAGTCTGCGCCGAGTTGTTAACTTTCACAAGGCTCTTAATACAGACAACAGCTCAGTCAGGTTGAACGCATTGATTACTGACGGAACCCGAGACCCATGTTCATAACTCAACTGCGAACATGGGGCACCCCCGCTTAATTTTGTGATCAGGTGAAAGTTACTTGAAAAATTCCCACATGGCGGGAGCGGTGGCGGCGTCACCTGGGAGTTTTGTTACGCCGAGGCCCTCAAGCATGAGGCGGAGAACACTTTGGTGCTGGTATAAGGCGATGGATTTGTAAGCCGGTTTTCCGAAGGGGCTAATCACTACCGCGGCTACGTGACCACCTCCTTGAGTAAAGTCGAGATCGTTGCCTTCGTCGAAAACAATAATGAGCAGGCCGTCTTTTTGGAATACGGAACTGTTGATTAACGGGTCGATATTGGTTTTGAGCCAAGCATCGGCGGTGCTTAGGGGACAATCATGCGCATCGTTGCAGCGGTTAGGGACGATGAACGAATATTTGGGGAGGTTGGCGGTGGGGAGATCGGCGGCAAATTCCGAAAAGGGGGCCAGATTTTGCGCTTGTGCGGGAGTGTTCTGCACGTCGGTCATATAGGCGAGGGGATTGTGACGAATCAGATAGTTACCGGTGTCACCTCCGGTGTAGCCCGCATTAGGTAAATCTTCGGCGTAGGCCTTCCAGGTTTTGCCGGCTGCGAGTAGCTCGCGGACTACATTGTCGTCCGATACTGGAAAGGATTGCGGGGTCTTAGAATCGTCAATGGTGAGGGTTTTGCCTACGGTGAGCTCAAAGTAATTCGGGATGGAAGGATGCAAGTTTGCGTAGTAATTGGTCGCGAGCCCGTAGGTGTTGGCAAGGCCATTGAAGTACGGCATGGAGGAGCTACCGATAACATCGGGATAGCTGGCGTTTTCCTCGACAACGATAAAAACGTGGCCAAATTGAGGGTTGGTTTGGCCTTGGGCCGGAGGAGGCGGGGCGACATTTGCGGCCCCGCCTCCGCAACCTGCCAAAGAGAAGACGAGACCGACGAATCCGGTAAAGAAAGCAAAAGATTTACGATTAGACGATGGGTGTGGACACATGTTGGATTTTAGCGTGCGGGCTTTTGAGGGTATATACAGGCAGAACGGTATGCCGGGTGAGCAAGGACAGTATAAAACAAATTTCCAGTTTTTCACTCTCGGACCGAGGGGGAAGCCAAAAATCAAAGCGGGCTCGAAGCGTTGGCACTAAACACCAAGTGAGAACCGACTACGAAGTGCTCGCTCGCGGCATTCTATTTGCCATTTCGTTAGGGATAAAACGCTCCAATTATTCTTCTACGGAGCAGCGGGGCGGAGGAAGTAACGCGTTTTGTCCATAGTGGCGGGGACGGCCACGTCGAAAAATCCGACCATCATTTCATCGTAGGTTTGATCTCCCCAGCGAACTGCTAGATCAGGATCGGGATTGTGCGGATTGTTTTTGGAATTGTCGTACCAGGCGACGGCTTGAAGGACGGTGCCTGCGTTGAGCGGTAGCGGATGGAGCAGGCGGTAACTTAGCTGCCAATAAAAATCGTAATTCACGCGGAGTAGTGTTTCGGGAGCGCCGCCGGGATGAAGGATGTTGTATTCGAAGCGCTTGCCGCGAAGGTGCATGTGCGGGAAGAAGCTGAGGAGCACGGCATCGTTGGGCAAAGAGCCGTGGATTTCCACGCGAAAATCGGGTGCGCCGGGCGGAATGACGAAATGGTCGTTGGTTAATTGCAAAGTGAGGATGCGCTGCGTGGGCGCTTGCCTGGCGAATACGAGGCCAACGCTGGTTTGATCGGTGGCGGCGTGGCCGTGGGTCATGTAATGCATCTGGAAGACCAGATCGGAACCGGCGGGGATAAATTTCGCAGCGCCCTCGGGCCAGTTGTCGGGAGAACTTCCGGGCGCGTAGACGAGGAGAATGTCGGCGGTGGTGAAGTGCGTGTCGTTGCGGTCCTGGCCGCCGGGCATATCGGCGCCTGTGAAAGGCACGCCGATGGGGGCGTGCTGGAGCCAATTTGAATTTGGAGGACGAACGTAAACTACGGCGTGATGAACGTTCTCGCGGCTTGACGGGCGAATCTCGGAGAATTGCACCCATTTGTCTTCGGTGAAATGCGTGGGGACGATTTCGTAGGTATAGTCCACGTCGCCGTGGGCGGGAATTGCGACGGACTTGGGCATTTTTAAAACTGTATCTGGATGCGGAATGAGCCAGCCTAGCGTCCACTGTCGGGGCGATGGGGCGTCGCTGGCGTTGCCCGCCGGAGCGTTGGAATCCGCCCAGGAAACCAGGGTGGCGATTTCTTGATTGGTTAGAGAAGGGTCATTGGAAAAATGGCCGATCGAAGGGTCAGCAAACCATGGAGGCATTTTTTTTTCACCCGCGTCCGTGGCAATGGCGCGGGCTAGAGGCTGTGTTTGAGCGTAAGTAAAGAGTGGCATCGGTCCGATCTCACCGGTGCGATGACAAACCTGACAGTGATTCTGGAGAATGGGAAGCACGTCGCGATAAAACGTGGGCGGCGGGGGTTTGTCGGGATAGGCGTGGATTTTTGGGAAGCGAAGCCATGCCGGCAACGTGGGTAGAAGGATGAGAAGTAGGACGGCAATTCGAATTGCCGCAGCGGATGGATTACTTAGATTGAGGGCCCGGAGGAGTTTCGGGGCGCGGCCTGTAATGGAGTGTTGCGACACTATTACAATCTTCTTCCGGAGGGCGCGCCGTTTGCAAACCTTCGTCATTGATCACGCGCTGCAAACCCGAGGCGCAGCTTTCGAGAATGCATGTTCGAGAATGCATGTTCGTTGACTGAAAAATATTTGCAACCTAAGATTACGCGACAATGGAAGACGCATCCTCGCTCATTGGTCAAACCATTTCGCACTATCGCATCATGGAGAAGCTTGGCGGTGGGGGAATGGGAGTGGTTTACAAGGCGGAGGACGTCAAGCTGCGCCGTTTTGTGGCTCTGAAGTTCCTGCCGGAAGCGGTCGCGCTGGATGCGACAGCGCTCAACCGATTTAACCGCGAAGCACAAGCAGCGTGCGCACTGAACCATCCCAACATTTGCACCATTTATGAAATTGGCGAGCAGGACGGGCGACCGTTTATCGCGATGGAGTTTCTGGATGGGTACACGCTCAAGCACCGCATTGATAGTGGAAAGTTACTCGCCGAAGAACTTCTGGATCTTTCTATAGAAATTGCGGATGCGCTCGAAGCAGCGCACGGCGAAGGCATCGTTCACCGGGACATCAAACCAGCAAATATTTTTGTCACCAAACGTGGGCACGCCAAGGTTTTGGATTTTGGGTTGGCTAAGGTCACGCCCGGAGCCGGTGCCGGAGCGGAAAATTCCGGGCTGGCAACCATTACTGCGCAAGAGTTGTTGACGAGCCCGGGAACGACGCTGGGGACGATCGCATACATGTCTCCGGAACAAGCCCGAGGGCAAGAACTGGATGCGCGCACGGATTTATTTTCGTTCGGCGCAGTGCTGTATGAGATGGCCACGGGCCGGCTGGCGTTTTCTGGAGAGACCCCGGCGATTGTGATGGATGCGATTCTGAACCGCACACCAATTGCGGCTGGACGGGTCAATCCTGAACTTTCACCGAAGCTGGAAGTAATCATTGAAAAAGCGATCGAGAAGGATCGCAAGCTGCGTTATCAGAGCGCGACCGATATCAAGAGAGACTTAACGCGGGTGAAGAGGGACGGAACGGCATCGAGTGCGGCACGGGTTGCTGCGGAGCAATCCGAATCTGGAAAAATGGCTGCGGCAGCCGCGCCTGCAAAATCAAAACGAATGAATTGGATTACGTTGGCTGGAGTGCTGGCGCTGGGCTTATTGGTCGCGGGTTTGTATTCGTTCCATGGGCGCCCCGCGGAGACAGAGAAAACAGAAGCTAATGCGTCTTTGGTTCCGATACCATTCACAACCTTCAAAGGACAGGAGGTGACACCGACGTTTTCGCCGGACGGAAGCCAGATCGCGTTCGCATGGGACGGAGGGATAGATAAAAATTTTGACCTGTACGTAAAAGTGGTGGGCAAAGAGAGTATTTCGAAGCTTACACACAAGCCCTCGCAATTTCTTGCGCCGTCGTGGTCGCCCGACGGGACGACGATTGCTTTTGAGCGAAAGGCCGCTAGCGATTCGGGGGTGTTCGAAATTCCGGCGATTGGGGGACCAGAACGAAAGCTTGCGTCGGCAACATTCACCTACACGCCGGTGATGTCCATGAGTTGGTCGAACGACGGGAAATTGCTGACTTATGGTGACGGAGATGGAGTAATGCATTTGCTGGACCACGAAAATGGGGAGCTGACTACTTTGGCGCATCCTGCGGAATGCGACCGAGCCTGGTCACCTGCGTTCTCGCCGAATGGCAAGCGCATTGCATTTCTGTGCGAACGCAATAACCGTTTCTTTCTTTTTGTGACAAGGCCCGATAGCACCGGAGTCCGGCAAATATCCGGTGAAGACATGGGACCGCAAACCCTGGCATGGACCGCCGATGGAAAACGGGTGCTGCTTACAAATCCGCGAACCCACCAATTGCTGGAAATGGATATGGAAAATGGCAAACAGGCGCCGCTCATTTTCACGCAGGACGGCTCGCAACCCGCGGTGGCGAGAAGCGGAGGACGATTAGGATACACGCGCAGTTTCGAGAACGTAATTTGAATCGGATCGAAGCGGGGTGCAAGAGATATGGGTTGCGGACATCGATGGTTCCAACACAGTGCAACTGACACATTTCAATAACCCACTTACCGGAAGCCCCAGATGGTCGCCGAGCGGACAATTAATCGCGTTTGATTCCCGGGTCGGCGGAAAGGCCACGGTGTATGTCGTCGATCCTGACGGGGGCGCGCCGAGAAGACTGTCGCCCAAGGCAAATGGTGATTCGATTCCCACGTGGTCGCGGGATGGCAAGTGGATTTACGTCTCGTCGCAGGAGCGTGAGAGCGTAGACATCTACAAAATTCCGCTGCGGGGCGGCGACCCAAAGCTGATTACCAAAGCGCGCGAAGGAATCGGAAGACGGGAGGTTGTACTACGCGAAGGGTGATGAGAAAGCGGAAATTCGAGTTGTTTCCAGTAACGGGGGCGAAGACCACGCATTGGCAGGAATGCCGACACTGAGAGGCATGACCGACTGGGCGTTGGGTAAAGAAGGGATATTTTTTCTGGATCGGGGAGCGGGACCTGCAACGATCAAGCTATTTGAGTTAGGCACCAAAAAAATACGGCAAATTGCAACACTCCCTAAACCGCCTCGGATTGCTTGGGGAGGGTTCTGTGTTTCGCCGGACGGAAAGTGGTTGGCTTACACGCAAGTGGATGACACGCCGGCCGACATTATGCTGGTGGAAAATTTTCATTGAAGAAATGGCGGAGTGAGAGATGATACGAGAGATCAGAGCGATGCAGTGGCGTCCAAGGAATACCGCGTTTACCTGATGGCGAACGAAGGGCGGGGTGCGCTGTAGTAGGGTGCGGGCCTCATGACTACGTGAAGGAGATAAAACATGGCTGATAGCAAAAAGTGCGCGCATCCGGTTTGTTCTTGTACTGTGACGTCGGGGAAATATTGCAGCGTGGAGTGTGAAGCGATGGAGAACACTCCGGATATTGCTTGCAAGTGCGGGCATGCGGGGTGCAGCGCTTCGGCAGCAGCAACAGCGTAACGTCAAACGGGAACTAGCGCTTTTTAAGTGACGGGCGGGCTCTTCACGGGCTTAGGTTTTGACCGTGGAGGGCCTTTTTTTGTCTGCCTTGGTGTTTTTTTCTAGGCGGAGCTTCCACGCGGTGCGCAATGCGCCGGTGAGTAAGTCTTCATTGGCGATATCGAGGCGCACGTGCGTTGCGCCGTTGCGGCCCCAGCCGCCTTTTACGGGGATGAAAACTTCGGGCATTTCTTCGACGAAGGCGGCTTGCTGCTCTGGGGTGATCATGATGTTGCCGTAGCCTTGTTTTGCGGCGGCCAGCGTGGCGAAGATTCTGCCGCCGACTCGAAAGTCGGGACTGCCCATGTGGGAGGATTCTTCGGCGCCTTCGAGGCTGAGGGCGATGCGGCGGAAGTCGTGGATGTTCATGTTCAGTTCCTGCTGTGAGGATTTCATTTTAGCGGCCTGGACGCGCCGGCGGTTTAAATTTTTAGTTGTTCCACGTTACAAGACCCGCCCTCCAAAAACCTAAGGATGGGCCACCCTCCGTCGACAGGTGATTTTGCTTGATTGGAGCGGTTAGACGGTGCGTGTGCGAAGAAAACAAAATAGTCAAAAATCGTGCTCGTGATGCCTAAGGTTGGGAACCAGCGATAACTTCGGAATTGTTGAGCACTTCGCCTTTTTCTTCAGAAAATCGCGGTGAGCTTCGGAATATCCTTCAGAGGACAGATGGTATTTGAAAAGATCCTCAAAACCCTCAAAGGATTCGATTTAGAGCCATCGGTACAGGTCTGCAAAGAGGTCGCGACTGAGAGGAAGACTTTCGATGAATCCGACCGCCGTGGCATTCGGTAAATCGGTTTCAATATTTCCGGTTTCGGGCGGCTAAAACACCATGCGGCG
>Ga0193729_1001098_pt1 | contig 13926 bp, 11 predicted proteins | sample U1c2metaG_FD_143036 | JGI IMG/M metagenome (GOLD analysis project Ga0193729, IMG submission 143036) | Soil microbial communities from a riparian zone of the East river system, Colorado, United States - U1c2 | ecosystem: Environmental > Terrestrial > Soil > Riparian zone | place: USA: East River... | reverse complement strand
GGGCGCCTATCCCGACAAGATCAAGGTTCCAGACACCGACCTCAAGACCGTCAACCTCCACGGCGACGAGTTCCATCCCGAGTGGAACTATCGCATCAAACCCAAAGCTTAATTATCTACAGAGCCTAAACGCGACGGGCCGATATGCTCGCGTTTGCTGTAGGTCTTCGATCAAAGGGGAAGCCATGGCCAGTACGTCATCGCAGTCAGAAGCCCGACTTGGAGCAGCGCACCTCGCCTCTCCGGTCGAGGACTCGGACACGGTCTCGTCGTTCCGCGGCGTACCCGAGCGCGCAGCGCTCGCGACCGAGCTCGGGCCGCTCAACGATCTTCCCGGACGCTGGACCGGCTCGGGCTTCAACCTAATCGCCCGACCGCACTTCGGGCCAGGCAGCGACTTCTTCCTGGAGCTCAACCTCACGGCCGAGACACTGCAGTTCACGACAATCGGCAGCCCGATCCCCAACCGTGGAAGCGATCAAGCGGACATCAACCTGCGCGGCGTGACCTATCTACAACAGATCAGCGACGCCAAGACTCACGGCGCGCTTCACATCGAGCCTGGCATTTGGCTTCAGATCCCGGCCACAACGGCACCCACGGAGCCCGAGAGCGTCTCGCGACTTGCCTGCGTACCGCATGGGGACGCAGCGTGCGCCATTGGAACCGCCCCCAGGGTGAGCGGCAAACCGAAGATCGAGCCTGTCAATACGGTCCCGTTTGGCGAAGGCCAGAAAATGCCCGCGCCCGGAACGCCGAACTCGTTTCCAGAGTACGACCTCTCCAAACCGAGCAACTTTCGCACTAATTCAAGCCTGCTTGTTGGCATCACGCAGGACATGGTCACCGACCCGACCGTCGCACTCCGACACGCACTGCACGAACAGACGATCCTCGAGACACAGACGCTCTCCGTGACGTCACACAAAGACAAAGGGGGTGGGGTTCAGAACATTCCCTTCGTCATGCAGAACGCGAACGCTTCGTTCATGAGCGCACTCTTTTGGATCGAGAGAGTTCAAGGGCCGAACGGTATCTTCTTGCAACTGCAGTACGTTCAAACGGTCCTGCTCGACTTCAAGGGTCTTCGCTGGCCACACGTTTCGGTCGCGACGCTGCTCAAGACGTTCTAGCTGACTTCGAGTCGACGGGAAGGAGTTCGCGCATAGGGCACCACCATCGAGGACGCGCATTCGCACTGGCGGGGATCGGCGGGGCGGGCTCGAGACTCGGCAGAGTCCGACGGGGGAACGCCTGCTCGCACCGACCAGCTAGCGCGCGCGCCGCGGCGCCCTACTCGACCTGCGGTCGCCGGTTCTCGTAAAACCAGATCCGTGGATCACAGCTCGCGCTGGCGCTCTGCATCTCGTACGGAGTCGGCGTCCACGCATTTCGCGCCGTGAAGAAGAATCGCATGACCCGCTCGTGGACCGCGACTCCTGAGGTCTTTGGCCAAGTGAGGGTGAACTCATCGCCCGAGCGGTTGACGAGCACGGCGAGCACTTCGTGCGCCAACATACCCATCTCCCCGAGGAAGAGCTTGATGCTCAAGTGCACGCCAAATGGCTTGACGGGCATCCGTGTTAGAGAGTAGAAGTACTCGCCCTCACTGAGCACGTACTGAAACCTGCTCCAGTCGTTTCCGGCCATCATCTCGCGAAACCGGTTATGTGCCCACTCGAGCTCGTGGTCCTCTCGTCGACCGACATAGATTTTCCCTGGGTCGTATAGGAGCTGCGTCTTTAGAGAGTCGATACCTACCCGCAGGGCGACGGCGATCGCGGTCGTCAGCAAAGTCGTATTGGCGCTCACGGCACGATTGTGCCCCACGACGTTGCGAATGTCCCGCAACTCACTCAACTTCACATCCAGTAGGCTTCGTGGGAGGCCTGACAATGCTTTAACCGTGGGCCACGTCCCTGTTGCCAAGAGCACCTCGCGAAGCTCCTCCAAGGTGAGCAGCCAGATGACGTTGTCGCTGTTCTCGCAATCGAGGTGGACGCGTCCGCTGAGCTGGCGGAGACGGCGCTTGAGATCGTCCGTGAGCGCTGCGGGAAGCGCCCCGCGCCACGCAGGGCCGTAGCGCGCCATGAGGCTGGCGTACGCGAGCCGCCGCAGCCACTGCTCCAACACATAGATCTCTTCGTAGGAGACGAGGTTCGCCTCAGGCACCGGAAGCTCATCTCGAAAGACAACAGAGTGCGACGGATCGATGTCCCGGCGAGTACGCGCCATGAATGCAACCCTAGCCGGGACCGAGCATCCACTTGCGGCGGTCGCCGAAGCCAGGGTCCCTCATTGGCGTCCGTCCAAGCCCCCGCGACCCGCAACTTCTCAGCGGTTCACGACGTGTGGTTCTCGCCTGCGGTCATCGCCTCAACCGCCACTTTGGAGCCCACCCTCGTGAACAGGCTGAGATCCTCGCCATAAAAGTCAAGCCAAAACGCTTCGAAGTCCAATGCTGGATCAGCCTCTCTGCCGTCATAGCTCCTCAGGTTCCTATCGAGATCACAGGCCCAGACCCGCTGCCTCAGATCCCGGCACATCAAGATGGCGCGTCGATCGGAGCTCGGCGGCAGCTCGGTCGCTATAGCGGCTTCCTGTTGGTTGCGCAGGAATCCGGGGCCCGCCGGGTTTGCGATGTAGTGGTCCTCGATAGCGAGCAGACACGCAACGTTCTTTGCGAGCCCTCCATCGTTGAGAATGTTGAGAAATGTCGGCGTCTTCTCACCAGCGCCAGAGCCTTCGAGTTGTGTCACAGCGCCGAGCAGGGCAGGCTGCTGCCTTTCCCGAGCACCTTGCTTTCCTTGCCTGACCGAGGCCCATCGCGATCAGCTCGAACTCCCTATGGTCGGTTCCGTACACGAGGATCACGCCGGTTGGCCGCGTTCAGGCCGAAGCCCTTCTTGGCCTTGCGCACGTCGTTGACCACGACGGAGCGCTCCAGGCCCGCGTTCTCGGCGAGCTGACGCAGCGGCTCCCTCCAGGGCGCACAGGACGATCCGCGCTCCCGTGCGCTCGTCGTCGGAGCCATCGGCCGATGCGCCGTTGGCGTCGACGCTGACGGCTTTCGAGGCCTCCAGCAATGCCACGCCACGATCACGACCTTCGAGAAATTTGACATCCGTTGGATGTGGAAATAAGCTTTAAGCTATAATCTGGCCCATGGACACTAGACCCTCCGCACAATCGTCGATGCGCGGCGAAGCGTCGCAGCCGGGGAGGCTGCTCGCAGGCGCTCGCGTACACGCCGGACTCACACAGGCCGACCTCGGGCACCGGCTCGGGATCAGCCAGGCGTCCGTCGCGCAGCTGGAGCGACCCGGCTCGAATCCGCGAATCGCGACCCTCGACCGCGCGCTGCGAGCCGCCGGCGCCGAGCTAGTGATCTCGGCGGGTCCGCGCGAGCCGTCGGTCGACGAGAGCCTGATCCGCCAGCAGCTCGCGCTCACGCCGGCCCAGCGTCTGAACGGTCTCGAGGTCATGTACCGGGAGGCACGTGAGCTCTCCGAGGCGGGCGCGAGCGGCCGTGGCGAGTTGGCCTGAGTTTCGCCCGACAACGCTGCTTGGCCTGCTCGCGCATGCCAAGATCGACTTCGTCGTCGTCGGGGGCGTCGCAATCGTGGTACAGGCCAGTCCGCGCTTCACGCGTGATCTCGACATCTGCTACGCCACTGACAAGGCAAACCTCGTGCGGCTCGGTTCCCTGCTGGTGTCACTCGAAGCGAAGCTTCGCGGCGTCGATGACGACGTACCGTTCGTGCCCGACGCGCGCATGCTTCGGCGTACTCAGATGCTCACACTCACCACACGCGAGGGCGACCTCGACCTCCTCGTCGATCCTCCCGGCTCGCCGGGCTATGCCGCGTTGCGGCGACGCGCCGATGTGATCGAGCTCGCAGGAGCTTCGGTCCGCATCGCCTCCGTGGAGGATCTGATCAGCATGAAGCGCGCCGCCGGACGCCCGCAGGACCAGATCGACGTCGAGTCTCTCGAGATCGCGCGGAGCCGCTTGCGCGGCAAGCGCCGCTGACTGTCCGGGTCCCGAAGGCCATGCCAGTTGTCTCGCTAGCGCCCAATGCGCTGCTCGCTCGTACCGAGTGCACGCGCCCGCATACGACGCACCGAGGGCCCGGCATCCGCCGGGCCCTCGAGTTGACCGTCTCGCGACGGTCGGCTCCTATGCATGGGGAGTTTTACATCATCCCCGACATGTCCGGCATCCCGCCACCGGCGCCCGCGCCTTCCTTTTCAGGAAGCTCGGCGACGATCGCCTCGGTGGTGAGGATGTTCTTGGCGATCGACGCGGCGTTCTGCAGCGCCGAGCGCGTGACCATCGCGGGGTCGATGACGCCGGCGGCCACGAGATCGACGATCTCGTTGGTCGAGGCGTTCAGGCCGAACCCCTTCTTGGCCTTGCGCACGTCGTTGACCACCACGGAGCCCTCCAGGCCCGCGTTCTCGGCGAGCTGGCGCAGCGGCTCCTCCAGGGCGCGCAGCACGATCCGCGCTCCCGTGCGCTCGTCGTCGGAGCCATCGGCGGATGCGCCGTTGGCGTCGACGCTGACCGCTTTCGAGGCCTCCAGCAATGCCACGCCGCCGCCGGGCACGATGCCCTCCTCGAGCGCCGCGCGCGTCGCTTGCAGCGCGTCCTCGACGCGGTGCTTCTTCTCCTTCGACAGCGTGCGCGTGCCGCACTTCATGACCGTCGAGCGTACGCGACGGTGCACCACCTGACCTCGACGGTCACGGGCGTGCTCGAAGCCGGGCGCACGCCGGTGCAGTGCGTGCGGACATGCTTCCCCGGCGGCTCGATGACCGGCGCGCCGAAGCTGCGCACGATGGTCATCATCGACAACATCGAGCGGGAGGCGCGCGGCGTGTACTCGGGCGCGCTCGGCTACTCCCGCTCCGACGGCAGTGTCGACCTGCCGCACGATCGTCATGCGGCCGGCCGCCACGACGATCGGCGCCGGCGGGGCGATCGTGATGCAGTCCGACCCCGAGGAGGAGTTCGACGAGATCCGCCTGAAGGCGCGCGCGCCGATGGCCACGATCTCGCAGGAGGTCACGGTCAGCGACTCCCCCGAGGCGTGGAACGTCGAGCTCGAGCCGTCCGCGGCGATCGCGCAGGCGGCGTGAGACGTGTCATGAGCGAGTTGACCCCGATCGGCGAGGCGCGGCAACTCGCGTTCAGGATTCAGCGCCACCGAGCGTGAGAGCTGGCGCAATATTGATCCGACCCCGGTACTCGGCGCACATGTCAATCATGTAGTGCGCCTGACAGTGGGTCCGCGAGCGCCATGTCTCTGACCAGCCAGCGAGGACATGTCTGAGCGCATTGTGCTGCGCCTCCTGCGCGAGCCTCTCCACGATCCCGGCTCGAGCCGTGTGGAAGGAGACGTATCGCGCCCGGACGATCCGCGTCACTTCAAAGAGTGAATGATAACCCCATGGCTCAAGGATGACCGCGGTCAAGACGCCGGGCTTGGCGCCGAAGATGGCTCGTTCGTTCGCGGCTCGCCCCTCACCTTCGCGCTTGGCGGTGCCACGTACGAGCATCTCGGACAGAGCAAAATGAGAGAAGCTCCTGCCGGCCTCGACCGCAGCTCTGACGTGTGCCCTGGCCGCCTCGCTGTGCAGGTTGTCGATATAGAAATATCGGCGTTCTGGCAACCAGAAGCGACGACGATGATGCGAGTAGTACGAGGCGATAGCGGCCTCCGACGGTTCGCGTGTGCGCGCGAGAACCTCGTGGCGCAGTTCGGACGCCGCAAGTTCAGCTCGCGCCTGCAACTCGAGGTCGGCGTCTGTGCGTTTCGGCGCGAGCAGCCGTTCGCGCAGTTCGCGCGCGTGTGCGGCCACCGCGGTCTGCGAAGGTCGCAGGCCATGCATCGCGGCTTCCTGGATCAGCCACTGCGCAAGGATCAGGAAGCGCAAGACGCCGTCCCGCCTTTGGCCACCGGGGGTCGGGGCGCTGACGAGGAGCCAATGATCAAGCGTCGCCTTCGTGATCGCGGTCCCGCCTATCCGCGCGACGACTCGCTGCGGCTCGCCGCCACCGCACGCGACAAGGCTCGAGGCCACGATCAGCCCAAGCGCTGCCGACCTACTGAACAAACGTGAACAGAGCACCAGACTCGCGAGCGTAGTCCCATCTCGATTGAGGTCGGAGCCATGTTTCTCAGGCCCGGCTGAGCTTCGCAGCGGCCGGGCGACAGCCCTATCGGCGGGAAAGGCAGCGTCTCTCACTTCGCGTCGTACTGCCGACACTGGGAGACCACATATCCGGCGCGGCAACTCGTCTTTGCCGTCCACTTCTTGACGAGTTGAGTGAAGAACGCGATCTGGGCCTTTTCTGCCTGAGCAGAGGATCTCCCCTGCCCTCTGAACGACGCCGCCATCCGGTCTGCCAGCATCGTTCGTTTGAGCAGGAACACCTCATCGTCTTCCTTCTCTCCGGTAAAGGTGAGGAACCTTTGTACAGCCGCCTTGGTCTTGAACTTTTCGTGAAGCACGCGCCGGGCTTCGGCGTCGGTCACGCGAATCCCGACCCTTGCTCCTTCGGTCGTCAGCCAGTTGGTCGTAATGAGGATTTCCAGTATTTGATGCTGCAACACGCTGTACTGGTTGCGGCATTCGCGCCTGAGCTGTGTCGTGCGCAGCTTCCCGCCAGCGGTCGACGTTGTGCGTGAGTAGGCTATGCAGCCCTCGTAGCCCGGCGGATCCGGTATGGCCCCCTTCGGCACCGGCTTGCGCGGATTTGGGTCGTAGGTAACAGCGGCCTCTATAGCCGTCCAGCGGTTCACCGCCGCCTTGGTGATGGCGGTGTCGCCTATTTGCACGACGACCGGGCTTGCGCCGTGTCCGCAGCCGACTAGCTGGGCTGCGATCAGGAGCAAGCCGAACAGCACTCCGAGACGCCGACCAACGACGTCCGCGGCGAGCCCCTTTCCGTACTCGACGGCATCGACAGGCAACGTGACTGCCACGAAAGGCCGTCGCCCGAGCATTGGCGCAGTCTCGCCAGCCGCGTGGCGACAGTCAAGCGTTTGGCGTTACTGTTTCTCAGTACCTGCACCACTGGGCACCGCCGAGCTCTCTTCCGGTCCTGAGTCCGGAAAGGCGCGGCTCTCAGCCGGCACCGCCAGGGTCACTAGGGCTTCTGAGGTGCGCCGATGAGGGGTGGGGTGAGGGCTGGGCTGGTGCGTCCGGCCCTGGTGGCGGGATGCTGGGTGGTCTCGGGTCGAGGGTTTCGTCAAGTGCTTGCGGTCTTCGACGCGGAGCTGAGAGATGCTTGCGACTGTCAAGGGCTAACGTGAGCCGGTACGCGCCTTTTCGGCCAGAGATTGAACTGTCAGGGCCGTGATAATGCTCCCGCATTTGGCCGCGACGGCTTTGAAGGCGGGGAGCGCTCGTGTCATTCGGTGAAGTGGGCGAAGACACCTCGCAGGCGGGTCGGGCTCGGCGCGGACGGGCGTGCGCGGCTGTGGGGCGCCACTGAGTGGGGTTGCCGGCACAGGTGATGCCGTCGTGTGCGAGACGGGTCGGCCCATGGCAGGCGGGGCTGCGAGCCTCGCGTTGGGCGGTCGGGCGGAGGCGTTAATTGGGGCTTCCCTTGGACGAGCCATCGCACGCGGCGAGGGCATCGTGCAGGTGAGGGAGAATGTCAGGATCGTCAGCGCCGGGCGTGGTGCGGCACTCGTGGATGATGCGCACGGCGGGCGGTCGTGCGCCGGCTATTACTTCCTCTTCTTCTTGACCGCCCCATACCTGCGCCGCGCCTGGCGCTGGCAGGCGGCGCGCTTGACCTTGCTGTGCTTCTTCTTGCAGGCCTTTAGGGCGGCCTTGAGCTTCTGGGCCCTCGTGAGCTTGTGCTTCGCGCAGCCGGTCACGGCGATCGGCGTCTTTTGCTTGAGCAGCGCGCCGTTCTGGGCGAGGAATTCGCTTGGCATGACGAGCTTTGAGGTGCAGAGATTGCCGTTGGCCCCGAGGGCTGAGAACTTGCCCTGCGGGAGGGTCAGTTCGAAGGTGCTGAAAGGGGCGTCGGGGACGGTCTTGAAGGTGGTAGAGGTGATCCCCGCTTTGATGAACGTGGTGCCGACCAGTTCGATCGTGACGCCGTAGCCCTGCAGGAGGATGACGAGGCTCGGGAAGGCTTCGTTGCCGTGGGAGACGAAGTAGGCGGGGCCGGTGAGTGGGACGGGGAGCAGCGGGGTGATGACCTTCGCGTGGCCGATGATCGAGGCGGACGGGCAGCCTGCCGGGTTGGCTTCGAACTGCGCACTCGTACACGCCTTTTGCAGCGTCGTCAGGCGCGAGGGGAGCTGCTTGGGCAGTTCGACTTTTACCTTTGTGATGTTGGCGTAGGCGCCTTGGGGGGCGTTCGGGTAGGCGAGCTTCGCGGTCAGGCTGGCCCCGTTGGCTTTGGATGTCTTCCCCGAGGTAAAGAGCTGGAATTTCGGCGCGAAACCGAGGGTCGCGCAGTTTGCGACCTGGAACGGCGTGGTCGCGCTCCCAGTCGCGCCTAGGTCGCTCACGATACTCGCCGCGATGCTCAGCGGTTCGCAGTTGGTCGGGTTGAACGTGAATCCAGCACGGTCGATCGTCGCGTTTATCCGCCTGATCTGCAGGGGGATGCCCCGGAGCATGTGCGGGATCGCGTACGCTCCGCTGGAATCGGTGCTCACGGTCACCTGCGCGGTATGTGGATCGATCTGGAGACTTGCGCGGACGACGATACAGTCGCAGGCGCCTTCGCCGAGGTCGAACGGACCGGCCTTCGCTGGGCTTGCTATCGACAGCCCGAACGGAGCACCCTTGTAGGGGCCGGTTATGAACACCTTCGCGCCCGTCACGTCGAAGGGCGCTGCGCCGACGCCGACGCTCACGTCGGCATGGCCGATCAGGCTGGCGGCATCGCAGGTTCCTCCGTTGGCCTGCTGTTCAGCACACAGCGGGACGCTCGCAATCGTTGCGGCGAGCCCGGGCGGCATGTGCAGTTGTAGTGAGCCGATTTCCTGGTTGCCGTCTTCACGGGAGATAGTCGTCGTCAAGGGCGTGTACCCACCCGCGCGGGTGTTCGTCGTGCCCGCGATGAGCGAAGGCGCAAACGGCAGGGTCGTGGGCGACTGCACGCCGGGCGCGTTGGGGCATGCCGCGCCGCCCGGGCCGGCGGTGATGTCGAATTCGGGGCTGGATCCGATCGCTTCCGTGCCCGACCACGGGCCGAACGAGGCCAGCGTCTTGTAACCCGCTTCGCCGGGCCGCCTACACAGGGCGGGGCTCGCCAACGGCGCTCGCGGGCCACCGAAGAGCTTCACGATCGCTTCCTGGAATGGTAGCGGCGGGGTGTTGCTCAAGGTGGTCGTGATACGCCCGGTGGCCGGGTCGAGGCTGACGCGCCCGGGAAGCTTCACCAGCACGCCCGAGATGGGGTCGCGCGCCACGATGTACATAGCGATCAGCGATTTGAACGGATTCGCACCTTGCGCGGCGACATAGACCGATCCGGTCAGGTGCTGGCCCGGTGGCAGCAGCGGTGTGATGATCTCGGCTGTCCCGATCCTTGATGCTTCCGGGCAGAACGGGGATGGTAGGCCTGCCGTGAACAGGTTCAGGCCGCTGCCTGGTTCTTCGCCCTGGAAGCCGATCTGCGCCTCCGAGCAAGCTTGCAGGCCTCCCGCGCTCGCCGAGTTGACCGTGACGCCTTCGGGCAGGGTCACCGTGATGTCCTTCACCGTGGAGCTCACGAGCCCTTCAGCGCTTTCCCCGGCTTCCTGCGGAACTCGCACCCGCACGGTCACCCCGGCGGGGCTGCTCGCTTCCTGGCTGTCGGGTTGCACGTCGATCGAAGCAGCAAATGGGAGCTGGTTGCAGCCCGCCATCTGTACTTCGCGGCCGGAGTCTTCGAGCGTATAGCTGACCGGTGGGAGGCTCAAGCTGACGGGTTCCGCGCCCGGGGCCAGCTTCAGCGGCCAGGACGAGCCTTCGACGGTCGTCGTGAATGGCGTGCCACACACTGTCGGCAGCGTCAGGAAGGGCTTCGGGTTGGTCTGATGCGCCAGTTCGCACGGGAAGCCGGCTTCTTCGCCCCAATGATGGTTGACGAGACACGCCCAACCGCGCGATTCGTCATGCCGCGAGTCGCCCGGGACCCCCCAGATCGTGACGGCTGAAGACACGAGCGACGCGAGCTGGGTGATGTTGTTGGTGCTCACCGTCACGCCGTAGTCGGTGCCCGTGCGCACGGAGGTGTCGAGCGTCACGACTGTGCCGGAGGCCTCGAAGCCGAAACGTGCGGGCTCTCCTTCACCCGGCACGAGATTGAACACCGGTACCGGCAGCGTCACCAGATCCAACGTCGCCGGTTCGTCGATCGTCACGGACGCTACACCGATCGCGGTTTGACCAGAGCAGTGATTGACAAAGCCACTGTGGCTTGCCAGCTCACGGAAGTCGTGATCGCTGCACTCCGGCAGACCTGCGACGTTTCCCACCATGCCGGCTGGCAGCTTGAATGCGATGTTCCGAGGCAATGCCGGCGGCTTCGCCGGATTCGCGTTCTGGTTCAACGCGAACGTAGACGTCAGCTGAAACGGGTGCGACCCCGCCTGCACGTCGACGCTGCCGCTGTCTTCTTCGGGCACAACCGAGAACGACGAACGTTCCACACCGAAGGAGGGTGGGGCCGAGTTTATGATGACCGGGCGGGTCGTCGTGATCGTGTGAGCATTGCCGCCGGAGACCATGGCCTTGCTCAGCGCCCCCGAGGAGACGCCTTCGTCCTTCACGGCGATCTGGATTTCCAGATCTTCGTATGGCGTCACCGGTGCCACGGGTTCGAACGAGAACGGAGGCGGCGCTTCGGTCGAGCAGGAGACTTCGGTCGATTTGGCTTCACACAGATGCAGCAGACCCGCCGGACCGCCTGGTCCGAGGTCGAGTTGACCCTGAGAGGCCGAGAAGGCGAGGAATCTCACGCGCGGGACCATTTCCCCTTCGACTTCCTGTTCCTGAACCTTCAGCCCGGGTGGCAGCAGACCGCTCAGGTGCACCGGGCCGGATGTCGTGCCGTCTCCGATATTCAACGCCTTCACGGTGATTGTCCCTTCGCCACCGGGCGCGAGATCCGACGGCCGAACGCCGGAGCTCAGCTGCCACCACGGCGAGCCTTGGGCATACGCAGGCGCGGCACCCAGCGAGCACGCGAGCAATGCGAAGCACGCCAGCGCGCATGCGAGACCCATCAGGATTTGACGAGAGAGGCGGCTCGAGACGCTTATTACGTTCGGCGGCGACTCATCCATCACTTGCCCCTCCTGCTCGTCTTGCTCCTGTGCCGGTGCCTGCTCTGGACCGCCCCGTAGCGCCGTTTGGCGGCTCTCCTGCATGCGGCGCGCTTGCGCATCGGCTTGTGCTTGCAGACCGCGAGAGCTTTCTTCAGCTTTTGAGCACGCGTCAGCGTGTGGATTACCGGAGGTGCACTGTGGAAGTTCCCTGGACCGCTCGACATGGCGCTGGGAGGCACGGCGGGTATGACCGCAGGAGAAGCTGGTCGGCACTGCTCCACACTTTCGCACGCTCCCGGCAGGCTCACGGCACCCGAGGGACACGGTGAGCTTGGTGTACACACATGCGCGTCGTAGATGTCCAAGGCGGTGTCCTTGTCGGTGGCGGCGAGCTTCGCACCGGTCATTAGAAAGACATCGTTTCCACTGCTGCTTGCGTCCAGGAACGCTGATTCTTCGCCAGATTCCCCGGAAGACATCAGGCCGACGCATCCGGTGGCACGGCCACACCCACCGGCCCCATTGGGCTCGAACTCATATACGTCCATCCCGCGGTTGGAGTCGCCCGAGACGAGATCCGCCGTGGTGTTGAAGAACAGCCTTCCTTCGTCGGAGAGGTAGCGCGACTGGTAGTAGGCCCTTCCGACCTGCGCTCGTGTCCACCCGGGGATCGAGCCCGCCAGGGTCTCGCCGCGCCACAGGCGCGGGCGATCGACCAGCAGCCCAGGCGGTTGGTCGTCATGGAACACGCCGATCGGGCGGGCGCCTGATGCGGGGCAGGACACGCAGGTCAGGCTGCCGGTGCTCCGCTGGTACAGGAACACCTCCTGGTCGGGCTCGCCGCTGCGCGCGTCGGTGTTGTCGAAGCCGGTGAGCGATCGACTGGACATGAAGGCGAACCATTCGCCGTTGCTCGACACTCGCGCCGTGAGGGTGCCCAGGTTCGTGCCGGCACCTTCGATCCCCCAGTCGGCGCTATCCCGGCCGGACACGACCGCTATCAGGGTGGTCGTCTTGCTCAGTGTGTCGTAGACATACAGGTTGCAGAGCGCGGCGATGGGTTGTTGCGCCGGGTTACCGAGGATGCAGTCGCCCTGCGCGGCACCTGGCGCCAGCGCGCCGTTGGCTTGGAAGTAGACGTAGCTGCCCGTGTCGTCAGTACCGATCACGGCCCCCTGCAGGCCGGCGGGTTCGCCTGGATGTAGAGCCACTGTACGGTCCGTCAGCTGGCACGTCAGTGCCCCCGCGATGACTGCGACTTGGCACATATACAGATCAGCCGCACCTTCCTTGGCGGTCGCGTCTTTGGTCAGCTGCGAGCTATCGGTGAAAAAGACTTTGCTGCCATCGGCGGTCGCCAGCTGGAAGAGCGGTTCGCCGCCGCCGCCTTTCGCGCCCGGCGCCAGCGCATCCACCTGAACCGTCTCGCCGATCGTCATGTCACGCACGTACATAAGCCCCCCGGCGGTAAAGAAGACTCGTGCTCCGTCCGCGGAGACCGCATTACGTACCTGTTCTCCGCCTCTTCCCAGCTGCGCGGACATGCCCTCTTCTGCCGCCGGGACGCCGTCTGGAAGGATGCTTGCCAATGCGAGTTTTCCGCCGCTCCACTCGAACAGGCTTTCGTGGCCTTCGCCAGCGAGCCCTTCGACCAGCGCCGCGGGCGAGGACACGATCACATGCGAAAGGTCTGTGCTCGCTCCGACAAAGGTGACTCCTCCGACGAACTGGCCAGGTTTCACTTCTTTGCCACCGAATTTCGTGCCTTTGGGCACGTCTCCCGGGTAAACGAGCGGCGTGAACTGGCCGTTGGGCTCGCGTCTGTAGGGGGTCCGTTCCGTGGCCTCGGCTGACAGCGGCGTCGCACCGAACGGTGCGACCAGACCGAGCGAGACGTCTGGGGAGAAGATCTGATACTCAGCGAGGCTCCCGATGTTGAGCCCTACGACTTCTTCGTGCGGCGTCGTGATGTCCTCCGTGGGCCATCCCATCGGCCCCCGCCTAGCGAGCATCTGGCTGTCCGAGATGCTGCGGTTGCCCGGCGGTTCGTCGGTGATCGGCGCCTTGGCGATGTAGGCCATCGCCGCGCCGCCGTCGGCAGCCTGGATCACGCCGCCTTCGTCGGTGATGACTTCGAGCGATACAGCATGCTTCTCAGTGGGAGAGACCTGTTCCCACCCTCGGCCGTCCAGCAGAACGCGCGCTTCCGGGCTCTGGGTCGTGAACTGCCGGTCAGGACCTTCTACGGTCCCCAGAGCATTGTGTGCCACCACGCGGTAGTGGTAGGTCGTATTTGGTGACAGCCCCTCTACCAAGCCAATGAACGTCACGGGCTGGGTTCCAGCGCCAGCGTCGCCATCCGGTACCGGTCTCGATGCCCCGTAAGCCGTGGTCGTGCCGTATTCGAAGCGGTATTCGGTAGCGACCCCGTGCGGGTTGAGCGTGGTGGCGAGCTTCGCGCTCGTCGCTGTCACCTGCGAGACCGACTCGCTGTCGATCCCGACCGGCGGCAGAGTCGTGAACGTCGCGTCAGATCCGAAGGTCGTCTGGGATCCATTGGTGACGACCACGCGGAAGTGGTACGTCGTGCGTGGCTGCAAGCCGATCAGCGGCGCGCTGATGGTGTGGTCTTAGA
>Ga0193729_1001097_pt1 | contig 13926 bp, 13 predicted proteins | sample U1c2metaG_FD_143036 | JGI IMG/M metagenome (GOLD analysis project Ga0193729, IMG submission 143036) | Soil microbial communities from a riparian zone of the East river system, Colorado, United States - U1c2 | ecosystem: Environmental > Terrestrial > Soil > Riparian zone | place: USA: East River... | reverse complement strand
CGCTCGCCTACCCGCTGTACCGCAAGAACGACCCGCTCAGCAGCCCCAGCGGCGGCCAGGCGCGCGTGACCTTCCAGCTGAACAACGGCAAGCTCGTCCCGCTCGGCAAAATCCCGCCGGTCAACTCTGCCAGCGGCCTCTCCCGACAGTAGAGACGTTGTGGCGCTCGCGCGGCGTCCTATCGTGTTTGGTGAACGATTGGGCAATCGCGAGAAAGGGCTTTCATGAGCACCACGACGACGGTCGCCGGACCCGCGGAGGAGCTGTTGAAGGGAAAGAACTTCGCTCACGTGGCGACGTTTCGCAGCGACGGGTGGATTCAGAGCGCGCCCGTGTGGATCGACGTGCAGGATGGCCTGCCGACGGTCAACAGCGCCGAGGGCCGCGCGTGGCCGCGCAACCTGGAGCGCGACCCGCGCGCGACGCTGACGGTCCAGAACATGGAGAACCCGTACGAGTACGTGGAGATCCGTGGCCGCGTGGCAGAGCGCACGCACGAGGGAGCGGACGAGCACATCGACGCGCTGGCGAAGAAGTACCTGGGCGTCGAGAGCTATCCGTATCGCCAGCCCGGCGAACAGCGCGTGATCATCCGCTTCGCGCCCGAGCACGTGCACGTCAGCGCGAACTGACCGCCGTCCCGCCCCGCGAAGCGCCGCGACAGCGCTTAGAGAGCGGGCGTCGCCTGCTATCCGCGGCCCAGCAGCCTTCGCCACAGACGGGGCGGGCGCGGCTGCGTGCGCAGCCACTCGTCGTGCAGCACGAGCCGACCGCTCGCACGGGCGGCGATCACGCACTTGGTGTGCGCGTGGCGACGTCGGCGCGTATCCCCTTCGGGCGCGATCAGCATATGCTCGCTGAGCGCGGGCAGATGATGACCACAGAGCGGACAGCGATACGTCGCCGGCTTGCGGTTCGCCGCACGGCGCACCGTCCACCATGGCGCGGGCGGAAGGCTGGGCATGGCTCCATTGTCGCGCCGCTGGCGGCAACGCTGGCGGCGACCCTCGCGCTCGGCGTGGGCGTCGCGCTGGCGCGCGCCGAGCGCGAGCGGCGGACGGCGCGCGACGCTCGCTCGCGCGACCGCCGCTTCGGGCTGCTCGCCGGCGAGCGGCTGGGCGTCGGCCTGCGGCGCATGGCGCTCGGGCAACTCGATGTGGCGATCGAGTCGCTCGAGGGCCGGGGCTCGGGGTCCTCCCCCGAGAAGCGCGTGCACGAGGCGCGCAAGGCGCTCAAGCGCCTGCGCGCGCTGCTGCGGCTCGTGCAGGACGAGCTGGGCAAGCAGGCGTACGCGCGCGAGGCCGAGGTGGTGCGCAAGGCCGGCAGGCGCCTCGCACGGGCACGTGACGCCGAGGTGCTGCTGAGCACGCTCGACGGCCTCGTCCGCCGCCACCCGAGGAAGCTCGGCAGCCGACGGGGCGTGCAGCGGCTGCGCGCGCGGCTGCAGAGCGAGCGCGATGGCGCGGCCGAGCTGGCGCTAGCGGAGAGCGCCACGCGGGCGGGCGCGCTCGACGAGCTGCGTGCGCTGCGTTCGCGGGTCGTCGCGTGGGAGCTGGCCGACCCCGGCGGCCTCGAACCCGTCGAAGCCGCTCTCGAGCGACTGTACGGCACCGGCCGCCGCCGCATGCGCCGTGCGACACGGGCCACACGAGCTCGCGCTCGCAAGCTGCACGAATGGCGCAAACGCGTCAAGGATCTGCGCTACGCCGCGGAAATGCTCGAGCGCGACGGCGGCGACCGCAGGCGTCCGCGCGATCGCGGCAAGGCGGGCAAGCGGCGGCGCAAGCGCGCGAGCGGCAAGGCCGAGTTCCTCGGCACGGTTGCGCGGCGGGCCGACGATCTCGGCGAACTGCTCGGCGAGGAGCACGACCTGTCGGTGCTGGCCGAACGCGTGCGAGCGGAGGCCAGGGCGACGCGGGCATCGGGAGCGCCGGGCTCGGGCTCGCGCAAGGCGCTCCTGAGGAGGATCGCGCGACGGCGCCGGCGGCTGCGCAAGCGCGCGCTACGCGACGGCAGGCGACTGTACGGACGAACGCCGGCGAAGTTCGTGCGCCGCGTGCGCTCCGCCGCGGCGCTCGGCGCGCTCAGCCGACGCTGAGGATCGTCAGCTCGCGCTTGCCCTTGGGCAGCGCGACGGACGTCTTCTCGCCCGGCGCTCGCCCGAGCAGCGCGACGGCGACCGGCGATTCGGCCGACAGGCGTCCCTCGGCGGGCGACGCGTCGTGCGAGCTGACGATCCGCCAGGTCTGCTCGACGCCGTCCTGGTCGCGTACGAGCACCGAAGAGCCGAAGCCGACGAGCCCGCCGGCGGCCTGCGTCGCCTCCTCGACGATCACGGCGGCGGCGATCTTCTCGCGCAGGCGAGCGATCTTCGTCTCCAAGTGCGCCTGCTCGTTCTTCGCGTCGTGATACTCGCTGTTCTCCTTCAAATCGCCCCACTCGCGTGCGGTCTTGATCCGCTCGGCCATCTCGCGCCGGCGGTCGCCCTCGAGCGCTGCCAGTTCGGCGTTGAGCGTCTGCAGGCCCGCTGCGGTCATCATGTTCGTGGCGTCGGGCACTGACCGAGAGCCTATCGCGTCAGTAGTAGGTGCTCGGCGGCGAGCCCAGCAGCGCGTAGACTTGCGCGATCGCGGCCTGGTAGAGCAGCTGCGCGGAGGCGGGCGAGCCGGCCACGAACAGGTCTGTGCCGAGGCGCAGGTTCTGCCACGCGTAGTCGACGTAGGACTGGGCGATCTTCGGCCCCGGCGGGTCGTGCGTGACCGAGTCCAGATAGAGCAAGCCGCGAAAGTAGATCGATGGGAAGAAGGGGTTCTCGCCGCCGAGCTTTTCGGGCGTGAAGTAGGCGAGCGCCGCCCGCGCGGTCTGGCGGGCCTGGTAGAGGTAGGCGCTGTTGCCGGTGCTCTGGTAGAGAAGCGTGGCGGCGCCGATCATCGTTCCCTGGTTGTAGCTCCAGAAGGTCGCGTCTACGACGCCGCGCTGGCGGATGTGGTCGGCGTACAGGTTGTTCGGCTGCAGCAGGCAGGTCCGCACCCAGTTGTACGCGAGTTCGGCGAACTGCAGGTACTGGACGTTGCCGGTGATCTTGTACAGCTGCACCGCGAGCTCTGCCGCGGGAGCGGTGGAGACGGTGTTGCGATCGGTGTTTTCGAGGCTGTTGGAGAACGGGATGCCCCCGGGGCACGCGAGGCTCTGATCGGTCGAGAAGCCGGCCATCTCGAAGGCCATGATCGCCTGTGCGTAGCCGAGCGCGCCGGCGTTTCGCGTCTGTTTGTAGATCCGCGCGAGCTCGATCCCCAGCCAGTCGTTGTCGTCGTAGTACTTCGCACCGCCCGGTCCGCTCGGCGGCGCGACGGTCCCGTCGAAGCCGGGCAGCGTGCTCGTGTACGTTCCTTCGGGCGCGCCCGAATTGTTCGTGTCCAGGTAGGCGCGCAGGCCAACCAGGCGCACGCGCAGTTCCTTGCCGAAGGACACCGGCAGGCGCGGCACGTTGGACATGCTGACGGTCGCCGCGAGCGCCTGCGAGAAGGGCCACAGGTAGGAGAACGGTTCACCCCTGTACAGGCCCGAGCCCGGTATGTAGTAGTAGCGCTGCATCGCTTCGAACGTGCGCAGTCCGCGCGCCGCGTTTCCGTGCAGCACCGGCTTCTTGGGCTTCTTGCGGGCCGGCTTGCGCTTGGCAGCCTGGCGCGCAAAGGCCGAGCGCGTCGGGTGTGCGCGGGGACGCGACACGCCCGATGGGTAGGCGGAGCCTTTCGCGGCCCTTGCGTGCCTAGCGGCCGTGGCGCTCGTCGGGCTACTGCGCGTCTTGCCAGCTGCCGGCGCCGCGACGGCCGGCGCCGCGACGGCCGGGGCCGCGACGGCCGGGGCCGCGACGGCCGCGAGAGCGAAGGAGGTTGCGAGCGCGAAGCTCGTGATGGCGGCGCACATCAAGGCGCCGGGGCGCCCCGGCGCGCCTTGCCGCGAGCGCTGATCGGCTGAGAGCGGTGTCATCGGGCGTCAGCATCACAACAGTCGCTGGAGCGATTCGATTTGGTATACGCATGACACCGTGTCCTTCGACTACACCACCGTAGGACACGTGACGGTCGACGTGATGGCCGACGGGTCCCGCCGAGCGGGCGGAAGCGCCTTCTACAGCGCATTGCAGGCCTCCCGTTTGGGGAGGCGGGCGCTGATCCTCACGCGCGGCGTGCCCAGCGAGATCGAGGAGCTGCTCGAGCCCCATCGCGGCGAGCTCGAGCTGAAGATCCTCACGGCGCGTGCGACGACCACGCTGCAGACGCTCGGCGCCGGCGCGGCGCGCGCGCAGCGGATGATCGCGTGGGCCGGCCCGATCGCCGAGCAGGTCGCGATCGACACGGCGATCCTGCATCTCGCGCCCGTCGCGAGGGAGACGCCCAAGCGCTGGCGCGGCCGCGCCGAGTTCGTCGGGCTGACAGCGCAGGGACTCGTTCGGTCGTGGGCCGGAGACGGCGCACGAGTCCATGCCGCCCCGCTCGAGCCGTCGAGGCTGCCGGAGCGCTGCGACGCGATCGTGATCAGCGAGACAGAGCGCTCGAGCTGCTCCTCCCTGCTGGCCGGCGCACGCGATCGAGGAGCGGGCACGACCGCTCGCAGCCCGCTGATCGCGGTGACCGCTCAGGCGGCACCGACGACGATCCGGCTGCCGGATGGGCAGATCATCGAGGTCGAGGTGCCCGCGATCGAGCGTGTGCGCGACGACATCGGCGCGGGCGACGTGTTCTCGGCGGCCTTCTTCGTGGCGCTGGGCGAGGGACGCGGGCCGCACGACGCCGCGTCGTTCGCAAGCGCGGCGGCAGCGGTGCGGATCGCGGGCACGGGAGCCGCCGCGATCGGCGATCGCGCGGCGATCGAGTCGCGCCTGGCTGCGGTCGCCTAGCAGACGCAGAGTCGCCGCTCGTCACGGCTGGCGCGCGAGCGCGGCGTCGAGCAGCCGCGTCAGGCGGTCCGGGTCGAGCTGCGCAGCGCAGCCGCAGGCGCGTGCCGCCAGCAAGAGGCTGCCGCCGACCGGCGCCATCTCGACAACCGACACGCTCGCCGCCGGCGCGCTCCGGTGGACGGTGGCGATGAGCGGGTCGACGAACAGCGCGCCGGCCCTGAACACGCTGCCGATCAGCCCGACCGGGAACGCTCCCGCGCCGCCGTTGGCCGAGCCGTCGCCCTCGGCGAGACCCGTGTGCCGGACCACCGCGACGATCTGCTCGGCGAGCTCGTGTGCGCCGCGCGCGTACAGCTCGCGCGCCACGGCGTCCCCCTGTTCGGCCAGCCTGCAGGCCTCGGTGGCGAACGCCGCGATCTCGCCCTTCGTGAGCGGCTTGGAGTAGACGAGCGCCGCGACGGCCTCGACGCTCGAGGCGCCGAAGAACTCCACGACGGCCTCGCTGAGCGCCGTCTGCGGGCCCGAGCCGTCGCGGTCGCGCAGCGCGGCGCGGATCGACTGCGCGCCGAGCCAGTAGCCGCTGCCCTCGTCGCCGAGCAGCTGCCCCCAGCCGCCGACCCGCCAGGGGCGCCCGTGCGGGCCGACGCCGAACACGTTCGAGCCTGTTCCCGAGATCGCGCCGATGCCCGGCTGGGCGCCCGTCGCGGCGGCCCACGCGCCGACGACATCGTTGACGACGATCCAGTCGTCACTCCGCGCGGCCTTCACCTGCCGCGCGATCGCGTCGGTGTCGGTGCCCGCGACGGCCAGCACCGCGGTGGCGAGCTGCCGCTCGTCGATTCCGGCGCGCTGCAGCGCCTGCTCTGCGACCTCGAGCAGCACGGCGACCGCGGCGCGGGCGCCGACGGCGTCCTCGTTGCTCGGACCGCCTTGCGCGAGATGGACCTCCCCTTGCTCCAGGTCGAGGACCGCCGCGAGCGTCTTCGTGGCGCCGCCGTCGATGCCCATCACATAGCGCCCCGCGGCGCGCGAGCCGGGGTTCACGAGCGGGTCGGGCAGCTGGACCAGAGAGTCGCGGTTCATGCGGGGATCCTCTCAGGATTCAGAGCAGGGGCTAGGATCGTCGGTCGATGGGGACCAGCGCGATCTTCCCCCGGGCGCGGCGGCGGGCGGGCATGTACGAGTCGTTCTACCTGCGCGCGGTCGCCCCCCGGGAGCCGGTCGGAGCGTGGATCCGCTACACGGTCGACAAGCCGCCGGGCGCCAGCGCGCGCGGCTCGCTGTGGTGCACGGTCTTCGACGCCGCTCGCGGCCGGCCGTTCCAGCACAGGCTCACGAGCGACGAGCTGGGCGCGCCGCACGAGGGCTGGATCGACGTGGGCGGCGCGAGCATGAGCGCCCAGCGAGCGCGGGGCGGCTGCGGCGACGCCGACTGGTCGTTGCGATTCGCCTCGCAGGAGCCAGAACTGCGCCACCTGGCCCGGCGATGGATGTACCGCGCGCCGCTGCCACGCACGAAGCTCACGAGCCCGGCGCCGGCGGCGCGCTTCGACGGCGTGCTGCGACTGCCGGGCGGGCGCGAGATCGAGCTGCGCGACTGGCCGGGCATGGTCGGGCACAACTGGGGCACCGAGCACGCCGAGCGCTGGATCTGGCTGCACGGCGTGGGATTCGAGCAGGCACCCGACGCATGGCTGGACGTCGCGCTCGGCCGCGTGATGATCGCCGGTCGAATGACGCCGTGGATCGCCAACGGCGCCCTGTCGCTCGAGGGGCGCCGGCTGCGCATCGGCGGGCTGGGGGCGCGCGGGCTGCGCGTCGCCGAGACCGCCGAGGGCTGCGCGCTACGGCTGGTCGGCGAGCACGGCCTGACGATCAAGGCGCGCGTCGACGTTCCGGCTGGCACGGCCGCCGGCTGGCACTACGACGATCCCGGCGGCGGTCCCGGTCACGACGTCGTCAACTGCTCGATCGCCGCGCTCGAGCTGACGGTCGCCTCGCCCGGCGGGCGAGCCCCACGCACGCTCACCAGCGACCACGGCGGCGCCTACGAGCTCGGCATGCGCGAGCGCGATCACGGGGTTCCGATCGCGGCGTTCGCGGAGGACTGACTCAGATGCGCTACGCCCAGGGCCTGCAGGAGGTCGGCAACGGCCTGTACGCCTACCTGCAGCCGGACGGCGGATGGGGCTGCTCGATCCCGAGGTGATCGTGCCCGGCCACGGCCCGCCGAGCGGAACCGAGGAGGTGCGCGAGCTGAAGGCTTACTTCGAGTACCTGTACGGCGAGGCCCGAGCGCGTCACGCGCAGGGCCTGAGCCCCCTGCAGGCCGCCCGCTCGATCGCACTCGATCGCTGGGCGGACTGGGGGGAGGGCGAGCGGCTGGTCGTCAACATCGCCAACATCTACGGCGAGCTGGACGGCGAGCCGGAGCCGATCAACCCGCTCGTGGCCTTCCAGCAGATGGCCGAGCTGGCCGGCTAGTTCGCGGGCGCGCGATCGGCCGAGACCTGCCCGAGCGCCAGAGCACAGACGACAGAAGGGGCGGGAGACGGTCCGCTACCCGTCTCCCGCCCCCAGTGCAATCACAAGAGGACGATGCGTCCTAGTTGATCAGAGGTATTCCAGATTTCCTCCGACGAGGATCTGCGGGAACGAACCGGTGTACGTCCCGCCAACTGATTCTGCCCCTTCTTCTTTGCCCCATTCTTCGCATGGTTCGCCTTCGAATTCGGTTTTGATCCCTTTGAAGGCATTGTCGATTTTTATGAAGTGCTGCAGGCCGTCAGGGAATTCTGCTTTGTTCAATTTGTGTTCGCGTGTTTCGTTCGAGTACGTGGCAGCCGAGAATTCTTCTCCCGGGTTTTTCGCCGCTTTGAACGGAATCGTCTGTTCTGGCCAATACACTTTGCATTCAGATTTCGTGAATTCTTCCGTTTTGCCTGTGTTGACTTTCAGTTGGGCCGTTCCGCCTTTGAGCACTGCTTTGCCTTCTTCTTCTTCGAGTTCCGAGCCGGATTCGACGAAGCCGTTCGCGTGGTATTCGATCGCGAGCGGCGTCAAGAAACGCGTTCCGAGGAAGATTTCGTGGTTGCCGATCTTAGCCGTCGTCAGGCATTTCGAGAACTTGATCGACGTCGCGTATGTTTTCGACGTTCCGGCGGCTACGTGCCCTTCGGTGCTGACTTTCAAGCATTTGACTTTGAACGGTCCGAATTTGAGCCGCTGCGTAGATTCGGCTGGCCCGCGGGTTGCGCCTTCTTTGCTCGCTTTGAATTCGAACGCCAGTGCAGGCGTAGCGGCAACTGCCAGTGAACACGCCACCACGGCAAGCCCAAGCGACAACTTGAGGTGTCTCATTTCTCCAACGTCTCCCTTTCGCCTCATATCTCGAGAGCTGCTCCTCGGCTCTCCGTCCGATCCGCAGGATCCTGCGCCCGCTGCCCCGACCGATCCCGGGGGCCCGACGGCCCAAGACTACCACGAAAAGGGGGCGAGGAAACCCATCTTTCTCCTGCGTTCGCGCGATTCGACCCCCACGCGCGGACCTGCCCGTCGGAGCCCGTGGAAACCTGGAAACCGCCCGTGAGTAGGGATTATTGGGCTATCTGGCTGATCGGCGACTCGGTGCGGCCTACGATCGCGCACTCGAGGAGTGCGGGGATGTCGGGCTATAGCCGAGCAGCGCGTAGTTCTCAAGCGCCCAGTCGATGTCGGATTCCGCCGCGGAGATGCGCTTGCGCGCGGCCGCGTAGCGGGTGGCGCTTTCTTCGCCGGCAGCCGCGGCGAGCGCGCTGTAGGCGTCGCGTGCCCGCAGGATCGATGCCGATAGCGCGGCCTGCACCTGGCCGGCGGCGAACGCCGGTTCGAGCGTCGACAGCGACGTGGCGGCATGATAGAGCCCGTCGGCGAGCCGAGCCGCGAGCCGCTGCACGGACGCCGCGGTCACCTGCGGGCGCAGCTCGCGCCTGAGCTCGGCGCGCAGGCGATCCAGCGAGGCGACCGAGGCGCTGATCTTGCGCGCGTAGTTCGGTTCGGGCGTCAGTTCGTCGGTCTGCGACTGTCCCACGAGCGTCACTGTCGCGACGGTCTGCTCGCACGTCTGCATGTCGATCGAGCGCGCGGAGGGCGCGTAGCAAGCCAGGGCCGTCGGATCGCCGCCGGGATTGGGGATGACGAAGATCGTCAGCGCCTTGCCAAACCCCGTAACGCTCACACGGTCGTACTTGTAGGCCTGGATTTCCAGCAGGTTGACCACCTTGGTGTCCGGGAGCCGGCGCAGGCTCGAGACGAAGCGTCCGGGCAGCGGGCTGAGTTCGCCCCGCGGAAACGATCCGACTAGCAGGGCGGCGTTGGCTGGGTTCCCGTGCGGCGCCAGCACGATCGGGCGGATGATCGCCAGACTGGGAATGGCCGGCGCTCGGGCGACGGGCCCCCAGCCCGCGGGGTAGTCCACGACGACGTTCGCGCTCGTCGCCGTGCGCAGCTTTTCGCTTGACTGCCCGTGCGAGCCGGAGTGACCCGCCACGTAGCCGAGGACCGCGACCGCCACGAGCACGGGTATCACGGCGGTCGGCACGCCACCGCCAAAGCCTCGCATGGCTATTCCGAGGTGTCGAACGACCCGCCGCCGCTCGGCGGGGGCGGGTGCGCTTCGCTTTTCGCCGGCGGCGGGCTCGATGACCGCGATTCGACCGTGCGCGAGGGTGGCGCAGGCGCGGAGACGGGCGCGGACGTTTCCGTGCCCGACGATTCAGACTGCGACGTCGTCGTCGTGCTTTGGGACGATTCGCCGGTGAACGAGCGGGCGGGCGCAGACGCGCTCAGGGCGCTGCCCGTCGGGATCGATCGCGGCTTGGGCCGCTCCCGGAGGTGACGAGCGGCGGCGGTGGCGATCGCGCTCGGGATTGCGCCTTCGGTCGGCGGAGCGCCTTCCAGTGCGGCTGGGATCGCCGGCCTGCCCGACGCCGCCTGCCGCGTCGAGGGCGCTTCGCCGGATGCGGAGCCCCCCGCGTGCATCGCGCGACCGATCGCGAAGAAGCACGCGAACACGACGATCATCGACACGATCAGCGCCGCCCAATGGCCCTCGATCGTGGCGTCTGGCCCGCCGATTCGCACGTCGAAGCGTCCGCCGAGTCGCCCGATGCGTCCGCTGAGGCGGCCGCCGAGACGCTCGTAGCGCACGCTGTCGATCGCTTGACGTAGGGCGCTCATGATGCCGGGCACCGTATCGGCTTGGAAGTGGCTGATGCCAGGCAGGCGTCCCTTCGCACAGGCAGCTTGTGACGCCGAATCAAGAAGCTCGTGTACTTGCCGATCTCTCCTGGCTTCGACACGCGGATCTTGAGGATCGCGCCTGCGCGCAGCGAACGCTCGAAACGATGAAACGAGAGCAGGACGGCCCCCGCCGGATGGTTGTTCTTGCCCTTGCTCGAAGCCTTCGCGAGCCTGCTCTCGGACTTCGTCTTGCAGCCTGGTCCACGGCATGCGACCGTGACACGTGACCCAACCGGCGCCTGCACGGTGAGCAGCCGGAGAACTGCGCCGCTCGACGTCACCGAGCCCGCGATCCGCACGATCGGGAACGGCTGCATGAGGACGCCTCGCCGCGCGATCACCGGCACAGTCTGCGTGGCGACGCTCGAGCGACCGGCGGCGTCCGTCACGCGCAGCCGCACGACGTGAGCCCCAGGCGTCGCGAACGACGTGGTGAACACCGGTTTGCCGACGGAGAACGGGCCGTTGCTCGACAGGGACCACTCAAAGCCCGTGATCGGACTTGCGGGGTCGGTAGAGCTCGACACGAGCGATACGGTTTCGCCGGTCGTGGGTTTCGGGGGGAACCATTTGAACGAAGCCAGAGGGGGCGGCGGCGCAGGCGGCGCGATGATCGTGAACGTCACCGGAGAGCTCGCACCGGTGTTACCGGCCAGATCGCGCTGCGTGGCCTGCGTCGTGTAGGTGCCGGGGCCGAGCCCTCCGAGGGTCGCCGACCAGCTTGCTTCCGAGGCCTGCACGACAAGCGTCTGCAGGAGACCCTGCGGATCGGTCGCTTCGCCCGAGAAGAGCTGGATCGTGATCGCAGGCAGGTCGCCACTGGCGGCGCCCGCCGATCCACCGACGGGCTGCGATGGGCCGTTCGTTGAGCTGCCGTTGGTCGGGGTGGTCAAGGTTACCTGCGGTGGTGTCGTGTCGACGGTGAACGTGACGTTGGCGCTGCCCGATTCATCAAGCAGATTCGTCTGCGTTGCTTCGGCTGTGTAGACGCCGTCGGGGAGATGGGCCGCCGTGGCCGACCAGAATTCGTTTTCGCGTTCTGGGGTGACCGGCGGCCTCTGCACGTCCCGACCTTCGCCATCGCGGATTTCGAGTGATACTGGATCGAATTCGTCGAATATATTGAAGCCATCGTCGGTGGTGCCCTTGAGCTTCGGAGTCGAGTCGTGGGTCACGCTTCCAGGGCTGGGAGTCTCGAACGTGAGCTGTGGCGCCCCGAGCGCGACGCCGACCGGCGCGATCGCCATCGCGATTATCGACCCGGTGGCCGCTCGCAAGAACGTCGAAGCAATCATGACGGACACGCGATCGTCTTGACGCCGGCAGGATCGAGACACTGGTCAACGCGTTGGGGCAGCTTGCTCCGGCGGACCGTGAGCCGGGTGTACTTGCCGATCTGTCCCGACTTGGAAACCCGGATCTCCAGGACCACGCCCGCTCGCAGGGATCGCTGCAGGCGCCCGAACGTATATGCGGAGACCCCCGCATTGGCTGATGCGGCGAGCCGCTTCAGAGACTTGACCGGACAACCACGACCCCGGCACGTGACAGTGATCTGTGCTCCGGCCGATGCCTGTACCCTGAGCAGCTTGAGCTTGATCCCTCTCCTCGTGTAAGTGCTGATGATCCGCACGATCGGGAAGGGCCGCATGAGAGGCTGCGCCGCAGCCGTCACAGGGATCGTCTCGGTCGCGACGCTCGAGAGGCCGTCGGCGGCTGTGACGCGTAGCCGCACCGCGTGATTGCCCGGGGTCGCGAACGATGTGCTCGTCGTCGACTGGCCGGCATTGAACGGGCCGCTGCCCAGTAGATCCCACTCAAAGCCCGTGATCGCGCTGGCAGCACCAGTCGAACTGGAGAACAGCGAAACAGCTTCGCCTGCGTGCGGGGCGCTCGGGAGCCACGTGAACGATGCTGAGGGCGCCTTTGCGGAACCGACCGTGGATGGCGCCGGCGTCAGCGTGAAGGTGGCGGGTTCAGTCCGCCCCGCATTGCCCGCTTCGTCGGACTGTTCGCCCTGCACGGTGTAGGTGCCGATCGCCAACCCTTCGAAAGCCACCTGCCAGCGTCCGCCCGACGCCTGCACCAAACGGGTCTCGAGCGCCTGAGATCCAGCCGCCGAGCCAGCGTAGAGCTTGACCGTGATCGTGGGCGTGTCTCCCGCAGCCGTGCCGGCAGCTCCACCTACCACCTGTGCACCGGTGCTCGTCGAGCTGCCCGTGGCAGGCGCCGTCATGGTGATGGCGGGCGGTGCGGTATCTACCGTGAACGTCGATTCAGGGCTGACCCCGGTGTTTCCCAGTTCGTTCGATTGTTCGACGAGGACGGTGTACCTGCCATCTTCGAGTGCTTGCACCGGGCCCGACGTCCAGCTTCCGCCACTGGGGGTGACTGCGACTTCGCGAATCGGGGTGCTTCCGGAGGCGACGGTCCCCGCATAGATCTTCAGCCTCACCGCCGGGATATCGCCGGCTGCAACCCCGGCGCTCCCGCTGAAGCTCGGCGTCGAATCGTTCGTCTCGCGAGGAGGGGGCGACAAGGTCACGACCGGACCTTTCGACGTGATGGTGAATTCCGACGCCGTGCTCCTACCGATGTTGCCGGCTTCGTCGGATTGCTGGGCCTGGGCGGTGTAATGACCGTTCACCAGCGCCGCCGATGGTGCAGCCTTCCATTTCCCGCCGCTGAGCGTGGCCTGGACTTGACGCACCGGGCTCCCCGAGACGCCTGCGCCCGAGTAGATGTTCAGGGTCACTGACGGGATGTCGCCGGCGGCGACACCCGTGTTTCCTTCGAACTGGGGGGTCGAAGTGTGCCTTTCGGAGGGACCCGAGAACAGCGACGGAGACGGGGCGACCGTATCGACCGTGAACGTCGAAGGCGCAGTGGCAGACGTGTTCGTTGCTTTGTCGGACTGTTCGGCCCGAGCCGTGTAGGTGCCATCGCCAAGCGCTTCGGTCGAGGTCGTCGCCCACGTCGTACCGCTCGGTGTCGCGTGAAGCGTACGCACGGGACTACCGGACGGGCTGGCGCCCGAGTACACCTTCAGCGTCACCGACGCGTTGTCGCCGGGTTCGACACCGGCGCTCCCGCTGAAGCTCGGCGTGGGGTCGTTGGTCGGGGAGGTGACCGGGGTGAGTGAGACCGCCGGCCCTTTCGTCTTGATCGTGAACGTCGATGGAGCGGCGCTCGTGCCGGTGTTGCCGGCTTCGTCGGACTGTTCGGCCTGCGCGGTGTAGGTGCCGTCGAGGAGCTGGGGGCCGGAGGTCCCAGTCGTCCACGAGCTGCCGCTGCGCGTCACGCCGAGCGTCTGCGCGGGACTCCCGGACACTGAGCTTCCAACGTAGATCTTCAGGGTGACGGTCGTCTGATCGCCGGTCGAGCTGCCCGCCGATCCGCTGAGCGTCGGCTTGGAGGTCTTCAGGAAGGAGCCATTGGCCGGGGTTGTGACTTGGACGATGGGCCGCGTCGTGTCGACCGTGAACGTCGACGGGGCGCTCGCAGCAGTGTTGGCTGCTTTGTCTGACTGTTCGGCCTGCGCCGTGTAGGTGCCGTCGCCGAGCGCTTCGGTCGCCGTTGCCGCCCAGCTGGCGCCGCTCGGCGTGACCGAGATCGTGCGGACACGGCTGCCGGACGTGCTCGTGCCCGAGTAGATCTTCAACGTCACCGAGCCGATGTCGCCGGGTTCGACACCGGCGCTCCCGCCGAAGCTCGGCGTGGGGTCGTTGGTCGGGGAGGTGACCGGG
>Ga0193729_1001096_pt1 | contig 13930 bp, 14 predicted proteins | sample U1c2metaG_FD_143036 | JGI IMG/M metagenome (GOLD analysis project Ga0193729, IMG submission 143036) | Soil microbial communities from a riparian zone of the East river system, Colorado, United States - U1c2 | ecosystem: Environmental > Terrestrial > Soil > Riparian zone | place: USA: East River... | reverse complement strand
AAATCTCCTCAGCGCTAGTTTGATTTTCGGCAAAGCGAGTCTGCCCGATCATCTACACACGAACCGGCCGGCAAAAGGAAAATTGCGCGGCACAGTTTCGCCGTCCAACGGAATGCAGCAGTTAATCGATGGCTTGCGCGATTATCTGAAGGCTGCAGGCGCCGAGTTCATATTCAGTCACGACGAGAAAGCGAGTGCTGGCCAGCCGATGGTTGTTTGTCTGTCAGCGAGCGCCGCCGCGAAGCATCTTTGTGAAACTGGTCCGGAAATAAGCAATGCTTTGCGGCAAATCGAAATGCTGTCGTTGGCGACCGTGACCTGCTTCTATGGACCAGACGCTGCGAAACTCAACGGATTTGGCTGTCTGTTTCCACGCAATCAGGGATTTCGCTCGCGCGGCGTGCTTTTCAATACTTCTATCTTTGAAGGGCGCGGCCCGGCTCATGCGGAGACCTGGATCTTTGGCGGCGCCCTGGACGCTGATGTGGTGAATTTGAGTGACGAAGCATTTGCGGAAATTATCGCGGCAGAGCGCCGGCGGTTCTATGGCAAGCATGATGAAGCGCTTGAGGTTCGCATTACCCGTTGGCCCAACGCGCTGCCGCATTACACAGTTGAACTCGAAAACATTCTGACGACGCTGCCGCCACCGCCGGAGAAGATCGCTCTGGTCGGAAACTATCTCGGAAAGATCGGGCTGGCGAAAATTCTGGAGCGGGCGGCAGTGGTCGCGGATGATATGTGCGCGCGCCTCCGGCGTGCTAACTGCGATCACGATCATTAGCACGCCAGAGGCGTGCGAACCGACTATGACCAAGACCGGCATACTTCTCATCAACCTGGGCACACCTGACGCGCCGACTCCTGAGGCCGTGGGAAGATACCTGCGCGAATTCCTCATGGACCCTTTCGTGATCGACATGCCGGCGCCGCTGCGTTGGTTTCTGGTGAATGTCCTGATTGTGCCCAAACGCAAATATCAATCGGCCCAAGCATATCAAAAGGTTCAGATGACCGAAGGTTCACCCTTGCTGGTGCACACACGCGCTTTGGGAGAGAAAGTTGCGGCTAAACTTGGCAATGAGAATTACGTAGTCGAGTATGCGATGCGTTATGGCAATCCTTCGATTGCATCGTCACTGGCAAAATTGAGTGGGCCGGATGTTTCGCGAATAATTGTCTTGCCACTCTATCCGCAATATGCTGAATCAAGTTTCGAGACCGCTGTGGTTGAGACGAAGAACCGCGCGGCTGAGCTTGGTTGCGCAGATCGCCTGACGTTCCTTTCCCCGTTCTATGACCGGACGGAATTCATCGACGCCTTCGCACACAATGTCAGCGGTCATCTGGCTGCGGAACCTGCCGATCATGTTGTCTTCAGTTTTCACAGCCTGCCCGAAAAACATCTGATCAAGCTCCATCCGCAGCATTGTCTGAGGACCGCGAACTGCTGCGACCAAATCACGGGTGCGAACCTGAATTGCTATCGCGCTCAATGCTTCTTCACCGCGAAAGCAATCGCCCGCCAGGTTGGGTTGCCGCCTGAACGCTACACGGTGTCCTTTCAATCTCGTCTGGGCCGGGCGAAGTGGATCGGACCGACAACCGAACCAACGTTGCGCGATCTCGCCGGCCGCGGCGTCAAGAGAGTTGCGGTCGCCAGCCCTTCGTTCGTCGCAGATTGCCTTGAGACTGTTGAAGAAATTGCCATTCGCGCGCGTCAAACTTTTATTTCCGCGGGCGGTGAAGACTTGCAGTTGATACCGTCACTCAACTCTGGTTCACGCTGGGTTGACGGTGTTGCCAGTTGGCTCGAGACCGCCGCCGATTTCCGTTAATCATCAGGTGACGGTACCGATTGATAAAATGATCCGAATCCCGACCTCACAAAAAATGCAGTTGGCATTTGCCAACCGCATCGAGTGAAAAAAGTGGTGAGCCGAGCAGGACTCGAACCTGCGACCCACTGGTTAAAAGTTCGTACGATCCCGTTATCAGCCGTTTTCGGCCAGTATCAAAAATCGCCAAATCTCTTGTTTCTCTAGCAAATAATACCTATTGCCTTCTCTCGCGTTATCACCGATAATCCCGGCATTGCACTCCAATGTGGGCGCGAATGTGGGCGCGGGAGACCAACTAGGTATGGCAAAAGAACGCAGAGGTTCAATTCGAACACGCAAAGACGGCAGCATCTGGGCGAGAGTAACTTATGTCGGCAATGACGGCAAGCGTCATGAGCTACAGCGCCGCGCTGAGAATCGGACGCAAGCGCGGTTCATCATAAAAGGCCTTCTCGCGGAATTGGAAGAGCGTGGCGATCGCGGCCTTGACGGTCAGCGAATGACCTTCAAAGAACTGGCGGCATACTACAAGGAACACAAACTAATTCCGGCAGAGTATCACGGCGAGCGCAAGGTTGCGGGGCTCCGAGCATACAAAACTCCTCAAGGCTTTTTGGAGGTTCTCGTTGGTTGCTTTGGCGGCAAGCGCATTAGAGATATCACTCATGCCGACCTGGAATCATTCAAGCGAGCGCGGTTGAAACAGCCGGTAACGCGAAAGGTGAAAAACAAAGCAGGGGAGTGGGTCATCATTAAGACCGACAAAGTACGCGCGATCGCGAGCGTCAACAGGGAGCTAGAGACAATGCGCGCCGTAATGGGCTTCGCTAAGCGGCAACGATGGATTAGCGACAATCCATTCTCCGAGGGACAACCTCTGATTAGCAAAGCAGATGAAAACCGACGCGAGCGAGTCCTAACCTTCGCTGAAGAGCAACGGTTGCTTGAAGCATGCGCAAATCAACGGGCGCACCTCAAGCCTCTCGTGATCACCGCCTTGGACACAGGAATGAGACGAGGCGAGCTCTTAAAGCTTCGTTGGCGAGAAGTCGATCTAGAAACAGAAACCATTACGGTCACTGCTTTGAACAGCAAGACGGCCCGCGCTCGTACAATCGCAATGACGCCGCGCGTCGCCGGCGAGTTGAATCGGCTGTGGAAACAGAGTCCGAAGGACCCGAAGGTTCTGGTGTTTGGAATCGTTGATACTGTAAAGCGATCTTGGGGCTCAGCTTGTGAGAAAGCAAAGATTACTGAAATTAGGTTTCATGATCTTCGTCACACAGCATTGACGCGAATGATCCAGGCAGGAATCCTACCGCTTGAAGTCATGAAGATCTCCGGCCACACCCAAATGACAACCTTCACGCGCTACATAAATCCGACTGGGGAAGCCGTGCAGCAGGCAGCAGATCGTCTCGCAGCTTTCAATGCTGCAGCGCTAAGCTCACTCAACGCTGACAAAGAGCAATTCAAATCACGGATGATAAACTGAGAAGACATCACATGATGCACGTCCGTTGATTAGCGATCACCGCGCTTTACGAAGTGCTGGGCGATTTAGGGAGTTGGGTCTTTCTTACTTTCTCGGCAGAACGGTGTCTTTCATAGCTTTGCCAACACGAAACTTCAATGTAGTCTTTGCCGGAATCTGAATCGTATCTCCTGTGGCTGGGTTGCGACCCTCGCGGGCCTTTCGTTCAGAGCGAACAAGCCTTCCAAAGCCCGGAAGGACAAACTCACCGTTAGTCCTCACTTCGGAAGTCGCTAGATTCGCCAAGTCTTCAAATATCTGCTTGACCTGGGTTCGCTTCATTCCAGTTCGTTCGGAAAAATAATTAATAACGTCAGATTGCGTCATGCGCTTCTTTGCGCCCTTCGTTATGCCGTTTGTCATTACCTTATCCTCCCACCAAATTGTTGGCTCGCTCAGAATAGCGCCGTTGAGCCGCCATGGCATTGGCACCAACAGCAATCCCACCGAATGTAAAAGCTACCGTCACTGCGAGTGTCTTATATCTTCCGGCGAGACTGCCGAAATGGTATTTGAGTTCTAAAGAATATAGTAAGAGAACGATTAGCTGAAAAGCCCGCGCTCCCGTTCGCAACCACCTTAAGCGACATACGGCAACTATCCATTCTACTTCGGTCGCGCCGCACTCTGCCTCGTATGGCAACCAACTGAAGAAAAACTCCGCCATAATAAACATGAAAGTAACCCAAAGGAAAACGGGATCATTCATGAGCGGTATCTCAAAAAATCGTAGCCATGACAGGTAGAGGAACGGAGTCAAGATCGCAATACTTCCATAGAATTGATGGTATCGAAACGTCTCCTCGATAACCATTAGAAAACTCTGAAGCCGCTGGTCACCAGCTGATTGTGAGAATATATTTGGTGCGACCCTGTATTTCTTGCAAATCACTTTTTCAAAAGTGACCCAGCGGAAAACATTGAGAACAAGCCCAAGTACCAAGGCACATCCACCGACCGACACAAGCAAACCGGCATCAACTTGTGCGCTGAATAGAGTCCGAAAGATTCTCCGCAAGTTCTCTGACCATGCACTCATGCTAAACAAAGTCACAAGCCCTGGCAGTAGGTATGCGATGATCAGACCAAATGACGTTGTAGTAAAGTCTTTCATCAGATCATTGGCCAAAGGGTCATCACGGAAAAGTTATGCCTGCAAAGTCACAACCTGACGAAAGAGCACTCTTCGAAAACGTGACTCTTATCTTCCGTACCTCAATAGTCTTTAGCCACTGAAATACTAAGAACAAAAGATTCAGAATGAAGCCAGACCAACCAGCAATTCCAACAAGAAGTCTGCTTCCACTTACAACTGCCCCATGGATAAAAATTCCCAACACGATGATGCTAGCGAGTATTGCGATAGGAAGCTCCCAGAATTCCGGGCTAACAAGCGGATCTAAACGCCGAGGAGTGCGAATGCTCGCGAGAAAGGGTTCGTAACACCAAAACTGAGAACCTTGAATTGCCTCGCGGACAGCTGGACGCAGTACACGCTCGATATAAAGGATTGCGGTGTATTGTTCCCCTTGCGTTTGCATCCAAAAATAGCCAATTACTTGAAGAAAGAGCGAGCTTCCCCAAAAGAATAGACGGCGATCGATAGGGGAAGACCACAAGGTCGCCGCGACTGAGAGGTAAACTAGGATTACGGTCAAGGCTGCGTATTGCATCGTTATCCAATAGCTGCATCTTGTCGTAAGCGCGTGATATTCAGCAATGTGAAGATCGACCAACTTGGCTCTCTCATTGCCTGAATTCGAAGTCAAATTGTCTTGCTTGCTCATAGTGAGAACTCTTAGCTGAGTGTGAGACCGAAGAGCCTTGGAATTCCGTCAGTTGCTTTCGCCGATCTTGATCTCATGCGAGCATTACCGTTAGCTTTTCACTTCGAAGCCTGTTTGAATTCGGCCACCACAAAATCCTGTAGAAGCCCTCTTGCTTTGAGCTGCGACCCAGCGCCGAATGCCTCTTTCTGACTCTTAAATCTTCCGAGTTGAATGTAGTAGAAAGCCGTCTTGTTACGACCGATCACCTTAATGAGCCGCGGATTGGCACCGGATGACCAAAGCCGATTCGCATTCTCGTTTGCTGTCTTCTCTTCGGCAGCTTCTATCTGCAAAGCCCACCGACCGCTTTCATTATCAATCGTGATGCCGAGCTCTGGCCGAGATTTTGGTTTTGCCAAACGTAAGAAAGCACATTCTGGACGAGTGGGAGCTTCCTCGCATCGCTTCAAATAATGACCGTAGAATACCTGCCCATCGTAAGCGGCGAAGCTGCCGAACAACAGCAGCGCTAGTGCCACAACGACTCTAAAGCGTTGCCCGCCGTCCCAGGAGTTGAACTGATTCTTTTCGGTGGTGTAGTCAGTGCTCACGTATCTTCACCTGCCAGTGAACCCGCTACGGTTACTGCCACCATAATGAAGAAGCCGAATAGAACCTTACCAAGCGGTGGCAGCCGATCTCGTCGAAGTAGTTGGCGGAGGGGCTCAATCGTTACCCCAGCAACTAAACTAGTAGCCAAGCTGCAATTGGCCACAAGAAGAGTTGCCACTAGCGATGTGAGATCAAATATGGGTATCGAAGCCCGTGAAAAAACCGACTGAAGTAAACTCTCAACCCTGCCGGGCATCAAGCTATAAACCGCGGCGCTCACATCCATCGAAGAGAACACGGGTGAAGTTTCTCCCCAGCAGGTGTTCACCAGTGATCGGAAGTTGGGATTAGAGGAACATACGAGCAGCACCAATCCCATTACAGCACCTATACTGAAACCTGCTTCAAACAGAGTATGAGTGTTTCGACCGCAGAACCTGGCCGATGAAAACTGCTCTGCGAGCTGCCACCCCAAGGCCAGGAGTATTCCCACAATCGCCGCTATCAGAATTATGGCGATTACAAGGGTCCCAATCATTACTAAGATCCAAGTTAGAACCGGAACAATGTATTGAACCAGCCAGTCGCGAATGATTATCAAAATTGGCTCGATGTAATATTTCCAAAGCGGGATTCCAACAAACCATATGAAGGCGGCTAAGGCCAATAAGCATATCAAGAAGACGATCGGCTTCGCCGACAAACTTCTTATCCAATCGACGAACACTCTCCAGAGAGCGCTTAACGAAAGCCCTCTAATGACGCTGACTACGCCGAAAATAACTGCGATCGCAAGCAGGCCCAGCAATGTGTAAAGCACTGGCGGCCAGAGCAAGAACGAGAGGATTGCCGCGACAATCAGATGCAAGAAAGCAATTACCCAAGTAATTGCAGCTAGCACTAGGAGCAAGATCAAGAGCAGAATTGACAGCCAAGTTAAAGCGAAGAGGCCAACGATGAAACCTGACACGCCTGACGCGAATATTGTCGGTGACTGGAAGCGAAGTGAGGCGATTATTAGAAGAGCTACGTAACCAACACTCAGAAACAAGACCCAGCGCAAGAGCAATTCGAAGATAAAGTATGGTCCGCCGCGGATCGTTCCATAAATTGAATCTGGAATCGACGCGACAGACAGAAGCGCGTTCCCCCAACGGGTTCCTTGCCAACGACCGGCAAACAGGCGAAGCACCGCGTTAAGTGAGAAGATGAAAACCAGACCGCCGAAGATCATTCGGCGTCCAGTGAGCAAGACGAGCCTTGGAGGACTCATTACTAAATTGGAAGATATAAATGCACGACCAATCCGCGTACTCAGAGTATTGGGTCCGGAATCCGTGGCACTGGGTCATGAGTATGCAGTGTGACCCAGAAGTAGTTTGCGAGGTGCGATAGCTTATATTCCGGTCTTGCCGCGATGTCAATGGTTTTCGTATCGCAAGAGACGTTGAGAGTAATCAACAAAAGTTGTAGTCTTCGGATTAATGACTCCAAACAAGGAGCTGTTTCTCAATAGACTAACGAACTGGAGGAACTCAATCGAGATGGGAAAGGATAAGAAAAAGCACGACTGGAATAAGGAGCAACCACATCATGTTGTAACGGGTAAGATCACAACGGAAAACTACGCCCGAAATCATCCTGAAAAGGTGGAATGGGTAAAGGAAAAGAAAGGAAAGAAAAACAAATAGGCTAATGCGCAACTCGACGAACTAAACGCAGTTTCGCCGAATGACAAGTGCTTCCCACATCAAAGTGCGAGAGCCCGCACATTATGATCTTGCAACCTTCCAATATCTTTCCACGAGCTCAGTGATGCGTTCCCGATCAAGAAAGTATACGGACCCGACACAACCCCTCGGCATTTTTTCAACGATTTTCTCGCGAGCGTTCTCGGTAAACTTGCCGCTGATCGCAATAACAAATGTTGAGATAAACCGCTGATCCTTTGAACCGAGTTCGTAGTAAGGCATGGCAAAGGCATCTTCGATCTGGCCCAAAAGTTCATCTATTGCAGCATTGACGCCGCCGCTTACGTCACCGGCTTTTGCCTGGAGGCCGTAGTGTCGGTGATTCCCGAATGGTGTGATCTCCGAAAAGGTGAAGTCTTTGCCGTACTCCTTTCGTCCTGCGGTATACCTGATAAAAACGAAACCCATGCGTCGTAGCAGTGGTTCAAGTAACTCTCGACAAAAGGCGTCTTCATCAGTGGAATAGATGTCCTTCCAGTCTAAACCTGAAAGCGCCACTTCGGCGGTGTGAATAAGACCACTGAGATCAGTGGCGGCGGCTAGAATACTTTGATGAAGTGGATCACCAGTGGCAATGAGGCGCTCAAGCGTGATGCCTTTCCAGTCGTCCTCCAGTTCTATTTCGGTGACTCGCCAATTATCATAATGGGTAATCTGATCTCGCACAGCGGCCAAAAAGGTCGCAAGTCCAAACTGGCCCTCCCAATATTTGTTCGGCGTATGAGAGGAAAAGGCCAATGAGACGCCATCAGGATTATGAGAGAGAGTTAGCTCGTGAAAGAAATAGGTGCCAAATCCGTTGTCGCTGCGGATTTGGATTTGCAGATCCGTAGGAATGGGTTCGGCTGACTCAGCGATCAGATCTTCAAGAGAGCATTCCGCTATGATGTAGTCGTTGCCGGCATCCAAAATCTCTAGCTCTTTGCCGGAAACGAAAGCCGCCACGTCTCCGTCATCTTCTTTGACTTCAAACATAGTCCAGAACACTGACTGTCGACTTCTATTTACCCGATCGCCTTAACGGGCGAAACTTCGTCACTCCCGATCTTCCTTGCTGCGGCGAGCTTGATGGCGAGTTCATCAGGCAAGGGCGCATGAAAGAACTCAATTTCCTTTGGTACCCTTCCGCCGTCCAGTTCTCGTTGACAGAGTGCGTGCATATCCTGCTCGCACAAGATAATGAGTTTCCGGGAAGCATTACTCATGAGGAGGAAAAGGATGTCGGACCTGAGCTTCATTAACTTACCCACTGCGTGTTTGCCCGACGCAGTACGCGCCCCGCTGGTGGATATACTTGCGATTATGGTTTTGTCGGCGCTTACAGCGTCGAAATCAAAAACGCCGCCGGAAGAAAGAGGCATCCGCTCTCGGAAGAAGGACTGGCCGAAAACTGTGGGCATCCATTCCCGTCGTACCCAATCTTCGCATTCAACCTGACATCTTGTGTCTGCCATCGCGATCCCCTTTCAAAAACGAACGTTGCTTAACGCGACTGGAACTAATGCTCATGTTTTGGTTCGACTTTCTTGAGGTCAACAATGAATTCTCCATATTCATTATAGCCTTCTAAAAATCCATCAAGCCCTTCCTGATCCAAGATGCGGACGTTCTTATAAGGAGTGTCTGCTAGGGGAACAATTGAGGTGACACGATACTGCGCATCCCAATATTCATCTAGCGCGCTCTTGTCAATTGGACCTGTTTCGATAGGCTCAAGGACATAATTACTCGCAAAGAACTGGAGCTTGATTAACAAGGAAGCCCCAGACTCAACAACTGATTCAGCATCCTGTATCCGAATATCTTCGCCATGAATGGCTCTATTGCAGATGGACATGACTTCGCGAGTTGTCCGTGCAATATCCTTCGGCAAGACTTCTTCACTCGACAACCTGTGAATAAGTTGCATCGGTGACACTGCTCTCCTTGATTTATCTTCCTTGTTAGTTAATCGAAATAATCTATTAAGCGACTTTTCTAGCTCAATCCGGAGCTTGGCGAGAGCAAGAATTGGATCTGATTCGACCAGCGCGCTAAGACTATTTATGGTTTCTTCAATCCCGGAGTTTTGGGTTGGTTCATTAGCACTGATATTCTGGGCAGAGACCTCATTCTTAATCTTTTGAACTTCCTTAGGGTCAATCTCCGCCTCAAAGTCGCCGTATTTGATTCTCGTGATCGCTGATATGAATGGACTGAGAAGAATTACTAGTAGAAGAACGATTGAGGTGTTATCTACTTTGACTCTGTCGAACGAGAAGGTGTGAGCCGCCAACATACCTACGCCCAGCAATAACGTAATCCACCAAACATGATTAGCGATGAATCTTTTCATAACGACGATTTGATCACTAATTCTTCAGCGCGTTCAGCCATGTTTCAAAAAATTAGTATCACAGCTTGGACCCCTTCCGGCTCTTGCTGGTAGGTCTCCTTTGTCCCCTTTTTGTCCCCTTGGAACTCGAAGCCTGAGATGTCCCCTTTGTCCCCTTTTTGTCCCCTTTCCGAGAAAGCACGTAGTACGTGCCTCGACCCGTTCGTCCCACTTTTTGCAGGACGCCCTTCTGAACTAAGTCATCTAGATCACGAGAAGCCGTTTTCTTGATCGCCCCTGTGAGTTTCTGGTAATCGAGGTTGCCCATTCGGTGATTGCTTTGCAAGTAATCCACAGCCGCGCGTTGACGGTCATTGAGATCAAGACCGGCGAAAACGGATGCCGTAAGCCAACTTCGCCAGAGCGTTGTAACAAACTGTCCGCCGCGTTGCTCAAAGCTGGGCTCCGGCAGGCCAGCCTCGTGGCAACGAGCGATCATGTCCAACGTGCCAGTGCCCGCCTTTTCAATGTAATGAGCTAAGTACATCGGATCGCAGATAAGCGGATTGTGCGGAATTGAGGGATGCTCGATGCGTAGTCCTTCTGGCGTCAGACCGGAAGGCAACTCCCCAGGATTCCAGATTTCTAAACGATCCCCAAAGATCATGACCTGCACGGCAGCGTTCGAAGTGTAATCGCGGTGTGTGACTGCGTTGACGATGGCTTCTGCTACCGCTTCTTTCGGCAGCTCGTATTCTACCGGCGCTGCGGGTCCTTTGGCGCGAGTACCGACTGAGCGAGTCACCTTGGACATTACAAAGTCAACAGCTTGGTCGACCTGATCAAACGTGGTGTGCTTGTAGATTTGATACGACGGTATCGGCTTTCTCACTGTCGTACCGTGAAAATGGAGACATTTGATTTCGGCTGAAATGACGAAGCGCTGCGGATTCTTGCCGAAGAGTAAGATGGCGGCATGTTTCGGTTGACCATTGCTAAGCAAGTCCAAGTGGGCGAGAGCCTGTTCCGGCTTCGCCTTGCTTATGAGCGGATATTGCCGTTCACGATGAGCTTGTTCCAAGAACCACGCCAGCTTTTCGTTTGAAATGTCGCGCATTGATGCGTCAGCGCAGGGAGCCTCATCAAATGGCACACGCCTCAGTAAACCGTTTTCATCCAGGTATTGCACGAGACTGTCATAGGCCTCAGTAATCAGGTCGTGAGTTCCGGTAAAACGACGGCGGACAAGCTGCGTTTGGGCCTTGCTCATAAACCTCCGCATCTTCGGATGACGCGCTTTGTCGTCGTTGCCCTTTACAAATAGCAGACGGTATTTGCCTCGCTCCGTAGCCCGATTGAATTCCCGCTCTGTTGGGGAGACCCCGTGTGCATCTTCCGATCCATATTCGTTACCCAGGATGCCAAGGTAAATAGTGCACTTATCTACCTTGTCCAAATAAAGATCATCGGGTCTGCGATCCGTAGCCGGCAAATCCTCGAATAGAAAAACATCGAAGTATCTTCGCAAGAGCGCATCACCACTCACATAGTCATGCAAAGCCTGCCGCTCGGCTGCGAGTTCTTTCTGAACGCTACTCACAAAGATGAGCCGTTTATTCATCTATCAATCCACGTGTTTCGCTCAATCAAGTGGCGTTGTTGATTACGCTCTTTCGGGCCCTGCCAAGCCCAACGAGTTGTATTTGTGCGAGAAACTAAACTCCAAGGTTCTGTTGTGCGGTTCCTCATGAAAATCCTTTCACATCGCCATGTTGAAAACAGTTATCACTGCCAAAAGCATCACAAGCAGGAGATTCGAAAGCGATTCGAAGGAATATGAACATGGAGCCAGGCAAAATCAAGACGCGCCGAGAAACCACGACCGCAAAATGAATACGACACTGCGATCAGAATGCACTACAATACTTAAAAATTGTAAGGGATGAAATAGGACGATAGCTTTATGGAGCGAATAGTTTACCTACTCGGCGCTGGCTTCTCTGCTCCTCTCGGGCTGCCAGTCATGAGCAACTTCCGCTCAAAGTCTTTGGACATGTACAATTCGAACCCCGCCGAATACGCCCATTTTAAGGTTGTGTTTGACACCATCAGGGAGATGTCCATTATCAAGAATTACTACGAAGCAAATCTTTTTAATATTGAAGAAATCTTGTCGATACTGGAGATGGGCGAATTCTTGGAAGGCAAACGACTAGAGGACGTATTCATTCAATATATAAAAGATGTCATTGCCTTTTACACTCCAGAGATGAAGTCATACGAAGCCGGCAGGATACCAGGAAATTGGGCGGATTGGCTCTTTGGACCAAGCAACATCTGGAAACCTTATGGAATGTTCATCGGTAGCGTGCTCAACCTTTCTTTTAGAACTGGCTCATTCGGATTTGACGGAAGTTACGAGAATATCGTTTGCGAGGTGCAAACCCACCCAGCAACGAATTACTCAATTGTGACGCTGAACTATGACTTGATTCCTGAAACGATTTGCGCTTACGTCAAGAGGTACGCAATTCCATCGGGAGGAGCACGCCCACTGACGTTCGATGGCAAATTGGCGAAACTACACGGAAGTATCGACACCAGCATCCTTGTGCCACCGACATGGAACAAAGGTGTGACTCAGGACATAGTTCCAACGTGGAAACTTGCTCACGAAATTCTGGCGAATGCCACACAGCTTCGGATAATTGGTTACTCGCTAGCGCAAGCCGACGCATATGTTCGATATCTACTGAAATCAGCTACGATGAAAGAATCGCATTTGAGGCGTATCGATGTAATCTGTAGAGACGCTGATGGTTCAGCAAAAGTTCGCTATGACGAGTTCATCAACACCAAGTTTGGTGACTATCGGTTTGCTGCGGCTGAAGTTGAGACTTATCTTAGCCGTCATGTGAACGCTTACGAGAGCGTCGGTCCCGGAGTGCGGTCTTTGGATAAACTTGAAAGTGCTCACAATGATTTTATGTCGAACCCACGCGCCGTTAAGTACCCTGGGCTCGCTTGATTTACCTTCGGTCTCAATTTCACCTCTAACATCATGAAAAGGCTTTTGCATCATGGTCCCATCGCGCCACTCATGATCTATCTTTGTGCTGGGGTCTTGAGATTCTGAATGAGGATGCACGGGTGACTCGATTCTAAAACCCCACTTTCGTTTTCTTCTGCTCGAATTCCTGAATCTGGTGTTTCAAGTCCCGGATTTGGGCCTCGTAATCATTCTTCATTCCGGTTTTCTCAGTCTCGCATTTGGTAGAGACCGCCTCTACGCGGGTATTTTGAACCCACCCCATAATTCCCGCGGTGATAATTGCGCTCGCTATTGCAATAGCCACAGCATAAGCGATGGGATGATTCTCGACGCTTTGTTTGAACATACCATCTCCTCTTGGTGCTGGTGTCGCTTCCACGCCGACCATAGGGCCAGCAGGTGGCATTACAGCGATAATGTCAATGCGGTCCCGTATCGAAGTCAATGTGCTTAATTGTTGCTTTATTCGTAGACGAAAAGACGCTGCCTTCTCCAAAACTGACTGGCCCATTGGGACGTATGCGGTCAGCTTGTGACGCAGTATTTCGCGCTCCATAGAGTCGTCGCTGAAATATTCACGGCATAGCTGCGCATTAAATTCTGTCCATTGTTCCTCCGCCTGCTCGGCAACCCAAAGTTCTTCTTGAGTGTTTATGGGTCGAGCTTTGAGTTCCTCGCCTATCTTGATGCGAATGCCAATCTTGTACCGCGCTTCATCCTTTGGAACCGACAAGAATGTTTTCTTCATAATGGTTGTAACCTCTCGCCCACGTAACCATAAAGCATAACACGCTGTTTGTACTGGAATGCCAACACGCCGTCCTAGGTAAGATTTGCAAGAAAATCGATGAGGGACGCGCGGTTCCTGAACCTGACCACAGTTCCAGGGAAGACCACCACTCTATCCAGTCTAAGCAATCCCCCCTCTGCGCTTCATCGTAAACGACTAGCCCATCCGCACAACTCTTCGATTCTCTTCGAGTGCTCCACTGCGTTGCGCCCTCCGGTGTGCGGAGAGGCAGCCCCGTCGTGTTCCTTCTTTCGCTACGAGGGGGAA
>Ga0193729_1001095_pt1 | contig 13941 bp, 9 predicted proteins | sample U1c2metaG_FD_143036 | JGI IMG/M metagenome (GOLD analysis project Ga0193729, IMG submission 143036) | Soil microbial communities from a riparian zone of the East river system, Colorado, United States - U1c2 | ecosystem: Environmental > Terrestrial > Soil > Riparian zone | place: USA: East River... | reverse complement strand
TCGTCTTGTGCAAAACATAGTAGTGGCACTCCTTAGTCGTAGATTTCGCGCGCATTATGTAACGCGGTGGTGCGAAGCAGCAAGCAGAGGAATGATATGGGGCTCTCTTTGTGTCTCTGTGCGGCCTCTGTGCCTCTGTGGTGAAATACTCCAGCGAAAGACTCACCACAGAGACGCAGAGAATTCACAGAGACACGGAGAAATGCCCTTGCCGAGTCTCGGCAATTTACATCTTTCCGGCTTTAAGATTCGCCAGAAATTGTTCAAAGCGCGTGGTATCAGCGCCTTCGGCTTTACCCCGCGCCAGGGCCTGTTCCGCGACCGTAATTGCTTCCGGTTTCTTGCCCATATTGATTAGCAGATTCGCCTTGGTGCGCAGGTTTTGAAATGTCTCTTTCACTTTGATCGACTTGTCCGTCCAAACCATCGCGTCTTCGAACTTATCATCCTGGAAGTACGCGTTCGCGACCGCCAATGGTACTTGCCAGTCGGTTGGATTCGCGGCTACCGCCGCATCGATCTTCGAACGCACCAGCGCGTCCTGATTGGGCACTTCGACTGTGAATGGCACCGCAACCTTTTCCCATCTCAGAATCACCTGTGCTGAGTTAGGTGTCAGCGCAGGAATCTCGTAAGACAACTGTTCCTGTGATTCGCTCCGCCAGACCGGCTTCGTCTTCACGCGCAGCGCGTCCTGCTTCGCATCGTAACGAAAGCTGCCCCATTGATCGGCGGTCTTGTTGAAGATGACCGTGAATTCTTCTTTCCCGGGAATGATATGCAGGCTGTAAGCACCGGCTGCCAGTTTCTGCCCCTGCACCAGCACGTCATCGGACACCGTGAACTTCGTCGCTTCGTTCGCGCCGGCGCGCCACACATGCCCATAGGGCGCCATCGGAAAGTCCTTGCCCGTACCGGGCGCGCCATCCACGGTCCCCTCACCGTCAGCGCCGGGAGCGACTGAATTCGCTTTGATAAGCGCAGCTACTTTTTCAGAAGGGATATCTCCCCAGAGTGTGCGTCCTTTCACTGCCGGGCGGTGATAAGTGATCGCGATGTCAGTAACTCCGATCGTCTGCGACACGGTGGCTGACGGACTGGCTTGCGGCAGACGCACCTTGACCGGTTGTTGTGCAAAAGCGAAAGACGCTGCGCACAAGGTGATGAAAGCAGAAATTGCTAAGAGCGAGACGCGTTTGGCTGAAATCATTTTGAATCTCCTTACTCCGAAATGTGGCGCGCATTATAACGCCGAGCAAGAAGATGAGGTGGCTACCAGGGCTGAATTTACAACTTTTTACAAATGGTATGGTGGTGTAATCCTCCGTGTCCTCCGTGGTAAGAATTTTACAAACCACAGAGGACACAGAGGAAGAACGAGGATCTCGGATCAGCCAGGATGCGGCCGATATTTCTCACCGGCCTCAACCGCAAATGGCAGGCGATTCTGGCGCGGCGGCAGCGGGCAGGTCGCGAATTTTGTGAACGCGCACGGCGGGCTGTATGCCTTATTGAAATCGATGATCAGGTGACCCGAGGCATCCGGCGGGTCAACGTAGATGTATCGTCCGGCGGGATAACTGTCTTTGCCGCTCGTTGCGTCCGAAATGATCATGAATAGACGCGGCTCATCTTTTTCAGTGATCGCGTCGAGCCGGTATTCTTTGCCGTTGACTTCGAACTTCACCGCGCCGGGAGAGCTTTCGGAACTCTCCATCCCCAGCACGTTCGTAATCGGCATCGGCTTCGGGGGGTTGTAAGGTTCGAATTGCGCATCGATTCGCCAGCTTAGATCGGCCGGATAGAACTCAGTCCCTTTGAAGTTCATTCGATCGGGGTTTTGTGAATCCTTCACGCGCAAACCAAATTTGTCGCCGCGCTTGATGATCTGGAAACTGACCGACGCAAGCCGCACGATTGTCGGATGATCATCAGCATCTGACTTGAGATCCAGAGACTTAATCGGCTGGCCATCGACAGTCGTGCCCTCCTGGATTACGTCGATCCGCACAATTCCATTGTGTAGCGAAAAGGTTCCAGCGTGCGCAGCTACTTTTTCTTTCGGCAGGATGATGTCGTTGTCAGGGTCGCTGCCGAATTTGTTCTCGCCCTCTTTTAGCCAGAAGAGCCCGATGAGCGTGAGCCAACCACTTTCATTGTTGAGTTCTTTCCAGCGGTCCTGATGCCATTGATCGATCTCTTTGGCATAAGTGTTCGTGTCGATCTGCGATTTAGGCGGCTTGCGGGTGCACGAACCAGCCAGGGCGATCATGAAAAGAAGCGCGAGCACGATTGCGCTCAGCCTTATAAAGCTAAGTCTTGAACCTCTGATGGGATTAAGACTCTGCATGCGGAGTACGAACTATCATCGCTCCGTCAGGAGCGAAATGTTTATAGCAAACGTAACTTCAAAATAATGAGCAGCTCCTTTAGGAGCGAAATGTGCATCATTTCATCTGGCTCCTAAAGGAGCTTCATCGTATTGCAGCCTAAGGGTCTATAAACATCCGGCTCCTACGGAGCTAAGAAAAAGGCGGGCAGTAGCCCGCCTCTAACGGCCCGCCCAGAAAACCCACTACCAAATCACGCAGCGATCTTTCTCAGGCCGCACCATCGCATCGCCGTCTTTACATTGAAACGCAGCCGCGAACTGCGGCATGTTTGACAGCGGTCCATTGACGCGGAACTTCGACAGCGGGTGCGGATCCTGAAGCACCAGCACGCGCGCCAGCTCCGGCCGCATGTTCGTGGCCCAGCCGCGAGCGTAACCGAGAAAGAACCTCTGCTCAGGGGTAAAGCCATCGATGTTTGTGCGCGGCTTGCCTTCCATTGCTTTTTGGAACGCGGCATACGCCACCACCAGGCCGCCGAGATCAGCGATCGATTCGCCCTGCACCAGCGAACCATTCTCGTTCAGGCCTTTTTCAACTTCGAAGTTATTAAACTGATTGACGATGCATCCCGCGCGTTCCTTGAACGCCTTTAGATCGGCTTCGCTCCACCAGTTGGCCAGGTTGCCGGACGGATCGTACTTCGAACCTTGATCGTCGAAACCATGCGTCATCTCGTGACCGATCACCGATCCCATGCTGCCATAGTTCAACGCATCATCCGCGTTCGGATCGAAGTAAGGCGGCTGCAGGATGCCGGCCGGAAACACAATCTCGTTGTTCTGCGGATTGTAGTAGGCATTGACCGTCGGCGGCGTCATGCCCCACTCCATGCGATCGACCGGATTACCCACCTTGGCCCAATCGCGGTCCTCATTGAACTTGCCAACGCGGAGACGGTTTGTTTGATACGAACTTCGATCCACGTTCAGCGCTGAGTAATCGCGCCACTTATCGGGATAACCGATCTTGTTAAGGAACGCATCGAGTTTCACGATCGCTTGTTTGCGCGTCGCATCGCTCATCCAACTGAGCGTCGTTATGTCACTCTTGAGCGCCGCTTCCAGATTGCGCACCATGTTGAGCGCCCGCTCTTTCGCGGCGGGCGGAAAAGCCTTCTGCACGTAAACCGCGCCCAGGGCTTCCCCCATCGCACCGTCAGTCGCAGCCACGCAGCGCTTCCAACGCGGGAGATTTTCCTTTGCGCCAGCCATCACGGTGCCTTTGAAATGAAAGTCTTCGTCCACAAATTTTGCAGACAAACCCGAAGCCGCGCGATTGATGATGTTCCAGCGCAGGTAAGTCTTCCAGTCATCGATCGACGTGGCCGTCAGTTCGGTATTCATGACTTTGAAAAAGTCAGGCGTGGCCACGTTAACGTCAGCTTTCGAGTGGGCCACCGCCTGGAAATAGCTCATCCAGTCAAAAGCCGGAGCCGCGTCTTTGACCGCTGTCATCGGCATCCGATGATAGAGCTTTTCGGGATCGCGCAACTCAACCGGGGCCTTGGACCCTCCGGCCAGTTTGGTCTCGAGCGTCATCACGGCCTGGGCCTCGCTCGCCGCCTTCGCGGAGTCGTCGCCCATCAGCTCGAACATTTTTGCGACGTGCTTAACATATTCATCGCGAATTGACTTTGAGCGATCATCGGTTTTCAGATAGTAATCGCGCGTCGGCAATGACAGCCCACCCTGAAAGATACCGATGATGGTTTCCGATGCATTCTTGAAATCGCGGTTTGAGCCCGATCCAAAAAGAGCGTTGTAGCCGTAGCTGTGCAGGTGCGTGATTTCGGCTTGCAGCGATTTTTGATCGGTGACCTTGTCGATTAAATCCAGTTCCGCCTGGATAGGCTTGAGACCGTCGGCCTCGACCTTCGCTTCGTCCATGCAGCTGGCGTAATAATCGCCGACCTTCTGCTCGTTACTGCCTTTCTTTGCGGCGGTGTTCTTCGCGGCAGCTTCCAGAATGTCGTGCACCACGTCGCGATTTTTCTCGTTCAGAATATTAGCGACGCCCCACGCCGAGTAAGCCCCGGGGATGGGATTGGCGGCGAGCCATCCGCCATTCGCATATTGATAGAAGTCCGCGCAGGCCGACGTTTTTGTGTCCATGCCCGCAACGTCGTAGTGGGTCGCCTGGCCAAACATAGCCGTGACGCTGAACGCGACGACCAGTGACAACGAAACGATTGCTTTAAAGCTTCTCATTCTTATCTCCTGAATTTTGATTTTTTTGATGACTTGCTCGACGGCCGGGTCCGGTTGAATACACGACTCTACAGTCTTCCGCCTGCAGATTCCAAATCCCGACGAATCTTTTGACTGAATTATTACGGAGACGCGCGCGTTTAGTTTCGTCATCAGATCAACGCGGGAGCAGGCGGCGAGGTCAGTACCGGGAGCGTTAACGACCCGGTCACGATCAGCGTAAGGGTCGAGATTGTTAGCGCACGACCCGGTCGCTGCCGCTCCCGTACTGACTGCATGTAAACCTTGACGACGAAGCGATTCGCTCGTACTTTCTGACCACTTGGAACTTAACAAACGACAGGTGACGACGCGCTGCTGTATTGCGGGCGGTGGCCCGGCCGGAATGATGCTCGGGTTTCTGCTGGCGCGCGCAGGCGTCGAGGTGGTCGTGCTTGAGAAGCACGCTGATTTCTTTCGCGACTTTCGCGGCGATACGATTCATCCCTCCACGCTCGAAGTGATTTACGAACTCGGCTTGATCGAAGAGTTCCTCAAACGGCCACATCAGGAAATCAGAGAAGTCGGCGGGCAGATCGGCGAGGAATTTATTCCGCTCGCGGATCTGACTCACCTGCCGACGCACTGCAAGTTTCTCGGCTTTATGCCGCAGTGGGATTTTCTGGATTTCATCAAGGAACAGGCCGCGCGCTATCCGGCTTTTCACTTGATGATGGAAGCCGAAGTCACGGGACTGTTGGAAGAAGGCAACACCGGAGTGGGAGTAAGAGCAAAAACGCCTGACGGAGATATCGAAGTGCGCGCGACACTGGTCGTGGGCGCCGATGGACGCAGTTCAATCGTTCGCGATAAGGCCGGGTTACAAGTCGAAAGTTTAGGTGCGCCAATCGACGTGCTGTGGTTTCGGGTTTCGCGCAAGCAGAGTGATCCGGGCCAGGTCCTCGGCCGCTTTGTTCCCGGCAAAATTCTGGTGATGCTGAATCGCGATGAATACTGGCAATGCGCGTTTGTGATTCGCAAAGGGGCTTTTGAAGAGATAAAACGGCGCGGAATGGAAGCATTTCGCGCTGACATTATTTCCGTGGCGCCATTTTTGAAAGATCGCACTTCTGAGCTGACGGATTGGGAGCCGATCAAATTGCTGACCGTCTTAGTCGATCGCTTGCGCAAGTGGTATCGGCCCGGCCTTCTGTGCATTGGCGACGCCGCGCATGCGATGTCACCGGTCGGCGGTGTGGGAATCAACCTCGCGATTCAGGATGCAGTGGCAACCGCAAACCTCCTCGCGCGGCCATTGTCAGAGAATTATGTTTCGTTGAGTCACCTGCAAAAGCTGCAGTGGCGGCGCGAGTTTCCAACGCGGGTGACTCAATGGGGTCAGGTGCAAGTGCAGGAACGAGTACTGAGCACGGTGCTGGTCAGCCAGCAAATGGTCCGCGCACCCTGGTTCCTTCGCTTGTTCAAGAAGTTTCCGATGCTGCGGAGAATACCGGCGCGACTAATTGGGATTGGAGTGCGGCCTGAGCATGTGAAGACGCCGGACGTATTATCCGCAGATTACGCAGATTTCATAGATTAGAAAAAGAAAAAAGAATAGCCACAAAAAGGCACAGAAAGCACAAAAGGGGGAAGCAGTACGCGAACCATCTGCTCACGATCCTTCCTTGATTTGTTTTGTGCCTTTTGTGCCTTTTTGTGGCTATATCTTTTCTGTGTAATCTGCGGATGATTACTTCAGCATCTTCTCGATCACGCCATAGCTGGCTTCCAGAGCTTCACTCAATTTTTCTGGTTGGCTGCCGCCGCCTTCGGCCATGTCTGCTTTGCCGCCGCCACGACCTCCGATGATTGGAGCAAGCTCTTTGATGACTTGCCCGGCAGGAACTCTCCTGGTGAGATCGTCTGACGTACGCACGATGAGAGAGACTTTGCCATCGTTAGCGCGTCCAATCACGACGACTCCCGATTTGATTCGATCCAGCAGCGTGTCGGAAAGCTGACGCATGCCCGCAGCGTCGAGTCCGCTCGCTTCTTTCGCGAGCACTTTCACGCCATTGATGTCCCGCGCTTCATCACCGTTCGAGGCAGAGGTGCCGATGGCGCCGCTGGCGATTTCCAGTTTCAAGTCTTCAGTTTCGCGTCGTGCTTTCTTTAATTCGTCCTGTAGTTTTTCAATAACGCTTGTTAGCTCAGCGCGCGAAGTGCGCAAACTGCTGGCGACGTCGCTGATGATTTCTTCGTCTTCGCGAAAACGTTCGTAGGCATCGACGCCGGTGACGGCGCGGATGCGCCGCACGCCGGACGCAATCGATTCGTCGCTGGTAATTTTGAAGACGCCGATGTCACCGGTCGCGCGCACGTGCGTCCCGCCGCAAAGTTCTTTCGAAAAGCCCGGCACCGTCAGCACGCGCATCATGCCCGAATACTTTTCACCAAATAGGGCCATCGCGCCGGACTTCATTGCCTCTTCGACGGGCATCACGTCGGTATCGACTTTCACGTTGCGCAGGATCTGTTCGTTGACCAGCCGCTCGACTTCCTTGATCTCTTCTTCAGTCAGCGGTTGAAAATGATTGAAGTCAAAGCGGAGATAGTTCGGCGCGACTACCGATCCGGCCTGCTTCACATGTCCGCCCAGGACTTCACGCAAAGCCGCATGGGCCAGGTGCGTCGCCGTGTGATTGCGCCGCGTCGCGTCGCGCTTTTCGACATCGACTTCAGCCGTGACCGTATCACCGACTTTCACCGTTCCTTTTTCGACTTTAACTCTGTGAACGATCAGACCCTGTGCAGGTGAATGAGTGTCGAGCACCGTCGCGATGAGGTCAGAACCGCCTGCGGTAGCGGGCGGGCCCCACATGCGGCCAACATCGCCAACCTGCCCGCCGCTTTCAGCGTAGAACGGAGTCTGATCGAGAACGACTTCGCCTTCGTCGCCTTCATTCAAAGCAGAAACTTCTTCATCGCCACGGATCATGGCCAGCACTTTCGCGTCATCGACTCGCGTGGTTTCGTAACCCCGGAAGAGCGATTGCACGCGACTGGCGATGTTTGCATAAACCGGTTTTGACTTCGCTTTTCCTTCGACTCTTTCGCTCGCACCACTTTGTTGAAGTTCCTGAAAAGCGAGATCAAACGTTTGAATGAATTCGTCCTCGCCGACTTGCACACCTCGTTCTTCGAGACTGACGCGAATCAGATCGCGAGGAGTTCCGAAGGTGTCATATAGCCGGGCAAGATCCTGATACGCGGGCCGCTGACCCTTCGCTTTCGCAAAAACCTCATCGAGTTTCTGCAACCCAATCGTTAACGTCGATCCAAATCGCTCTTCTTCCAAACGCACCATCTTGTCGATGAAATCGCGATGTGCTTCCAGCTCTGGAAACGGTTCACCCATTTGATCGACAACAAAGTTCGTCACCTTATGAAAGAACAAGCCATCGAAGCCGAGCGCGTGCCGCCCTTGATAGATCGCCCGTCGCATGATCTTGCGCAAGACATAATTCCGTCCTTCATTAGCCGGCAGAATTCCATCAGCGATCGAGAAAGCAGTCGCGCGCGCATGATCGGCGATCACTCGCATGGCGAAACCTTCCGGCGTCTCAGCGACATACTCTTTATCTGAAAGCTCGGCGACAAACTCAACGATGTTCCGGAGCAGATCCGTTTCGTAATTCGACTTGACGCCTTGCAGCACGACGGTCAGTCGTTCGAGTCCCATGCCGGTATCGACTGAAGGAGCGGGCAGAGGAGTCAGGGTGTACTTGCCCGGTTCAACTTCGTTGCGCTCGAATTGCATGAAGACGAGGTTCCAAATCTCTGTGATCGTGTCGCCTGGGCCGTTGACGTTCGCCGCGCAATTCTCGGCATCAGACGGATCGGGGCCCATGTAGTAATGGATTTCACTGCACGGCCCGCATGGTCCAGTTTCGCCCATCTGCCAGAAATTATCTTTGCGGCCAAAACGCAGAATGCGCTCGCGGGGCGCGCCGACTTGTTCCCAGAATTTCTCAGCGTCTTCGTCCGGGCCAACCTCATTGTCGCCCTCGTAAACGCTGAACCACATGCGCGCCGGATCGAGCTTGTATTCGTTGACCAGCAAGTCCCATGCGAACTTGATCGCGTCTTCTTTGAAGTAATCGCCGAAACTGAAATTGCCGAGCATCTCAAAGAAAGTCTGGTGCCGCGCGGTCTTGCCGACTTCATCGAGGTCGTTGTGCTTGCCGCCGGCGCGTAGACATTTCTGCGAAGAGCACGCGCGGACATAGTCCCGCTTCTCAATCCCGAGAAACACATCCTTGAATTGATTCATGCCGGCGTTGGTGAACAGCAGCGTCGGATCGTTGGCGGGCAAGAGCGGACTCGAGCGCACACGCGTGTGGCCGTGCCGCTCAAAATACTGCAAAAACTTTTCGCGAATTTCGTTACCAGTCATAAGTCAGTGGTCAGTGGTCAGTGGTCAGTGGTTCCGTGTTTTGACGGAGAGTTTGACGACTGAGGTGCTGACTAATTTTGAGTTTAGCATGCGAAAAGCGAGCGAACGAAGTTGGAACTTCATTCTCGTAAGGGTGAATCGGACTACGAGCCATCGAAGATGGCGGCAGAGTGCATCCCCGGGCGTAAGCCCGGGGATGCAGATCCCTTATGTCTCTTGAGCCTGCTTTAGCGGGCGACAGACGCCGCTAACTTCTGTCGCCCACTAAAGTGGGCTCTTATATCTTTTGGAAACATCAACCCCGGGTTACGCTCGCTTCGCTCGCTTCACCCGGGGCTAAACTCTGCCGCCGCTCCGCGGCTGGTTGAGTCTCGGGCAATCTTGAGTTATTGATAACTCGTGAAACAATTCGGAATTTGCCGCATCGCCATCCTCGTAATCTTTAGCGCGCTTATCGGCGCGTGCACTCAGGAAACTAAAACAACTGCGCCAAAGTTCACCGGCCGCTTGTTGGTCTTGAGTGGCGACCCCACCAACGGTGCGAATCTGGCTGAACTGACCGCTGCGGACGCAGGAAATAATCTGACAACAATTACCAGCGGAGTTTTCGAGGCGGCGCCCAGTCCCGATCAGACGCGGCTGCTCTTCACAACTAAAGACGAAATCATGCAGCGCGATTTGCGCAGCGGCGCAGTCAAATCGCTGGTTAAGGGCGAGAGTTCTTGTCTCGCCTGGGCGACTGACGGAAATCATTTTAGTTACAGACAGAGATCGACCTCCGGTCCCACGAAACTGTATGAATCCGATTTGAATGGACAGTCGAAACTGATCCTGGAAGACCCCAACGGCTCGTTAAGTTGCGCCCAGTGGATAGCGACGGATCGTCTGGTGTTCGATCGCTTTGTCGGAACGCAGCAGAAAACAAAACCAGGAGGCGAGCCAATCAAGCCGAACACAACGACCGTAGCCACGATTGGCGACGCGGTGAAACTGCATGACACTCCGAAGAAGTGGACCCTCGAAAGTATCTGCGCCAAAGGAAACAACGGTTTCGTGCGGCCGGCGGACGGAGGCCAGCTTCTGATCGCAAAGAACATCGATCACTTTGAAACGCTCGATCCTTCACCCGCGTCCTGTTCCGAATGTCGTTTCGTCGGCTACGCCGCGCAAAGTTGTGTGCCTTTCTTTGTCGAACAGCCGACCAGCGCTACTACGGAAATATTTTATTTGAATCCGACAAACTTGCAGAAGCAACGACCAGGATCAATCCATCGGGTGTTTTCACTCAGTGCGAAGATGCTGATCAAGTCGTCGGCGAAATCGATGATCGTGGGAGACGCGGGCTGGCTACTGCTCATTGACACTGAAAGCGGCGAGATCACTCCATTGCTGCCCAAGCCCTCCGAGCCGGCAACACCCGCGGATTGGAAGACGCCGATCGTCTGGATCGAAAACTAGTCGGCTACTGCCCGGGCTCATCGACTTCGCTCTTCGCCAGAGCGCGCACCTTATCGCTCACCAACTCAAAGGCAAAACCCTGCCGAATCAAGTGATCGAAAAGTTTCTTCGCGTCTTCTCTTGATTTGGGTTTGCCGCGCAAGCGAATTCGCTTCGCAATCGCGCGATCGATTAATTCATCTTCGGGAGTCGCGGCAAATACTTCGTCCAGCGCCACCTCGGCAGTTTGCTTGTCGACTTTCTTTAACCACAGATCGCGCGCCAGCCGGCGCCGCCCGATTGGTCTTTCGCGCACGCGCAAAGACGCGTAGCTCTGCGCAAACTTCGCGTCGTCGAGATAACCATATTCGCGCAGGCGCGCGATGACTTCCTCAACATTGTCCCTGGTCGCGCCACGACCTTCCAGCAGACGCTCGCGAAGTTCCGCAACAGATCGCGGTTTGGCGGCGAGCAACTTGCCGGCGCGCTGGAAAACGCGCTCGCGGGCTTTCGCCGGATCGAGGGGAGGTTTTTCTTCCTCGTCGCGTTTTGCTTTTCCTCTGTGACCTCTGTGGTAGATGGTTCCGTATTTAACCACAGAGGACACAAAGGTAGACAGAAGATACAATCGATTCATGGAAGGCACGCTGGTCATCGACAAGCACGCGGGCATGAGTTCGCACGATGTAGTCGCACGTGTGCGGAAGATTATCGCTACGCGGCGCGTGGGCCACACCGGGACTCTCGATCCTTTCGCGACCGGTGTGTTAGTCGTCATGATTGGCAAAGCAACGCGGCTGATGCAATTCCTGAGCGGGGCTGAGAAGGAGTACGAAGCGGTGATTCGCCTTGGCTATGCGACGGACACGGGCGATCTCACGGGCGAACGGTTAAGCGAAAACGATTTTCACGCAAAGACGCAAAGCATTCGCAAAGAAGAGATCGAGAACGCAATACAATCATTGCGGGGCGAGATGGATCAGACGCCGCCGATGTATTCCGCGAAAAAAGTTAAGGGACAAAAACTCTATGAGCTGGCGCGGCGCGGCGAAGAGATTGAGCGCGCGCCGGTGCGCATCATGATTAGCGCATTTGAAACCATTGAACGTAACGGCAGACTGCTGAAAGACAATGAGAATGGCACGCGCGATCTCGCGGTGCGCGTGGTTTGTTCCGCAGGCACCTATGTCCGCACGCTCGCAGAAGATTTCGGCAAACAGCTCGGTCTCGGCGCGCACCTTGCTGAACTTCGGCGCACGCGCGCGGGCGCGTTCAAAATTGAAGACGCGAACACACTTGAGCAGCTAGGTGAACTGGCGGAATCGGGCTTGCTCGAAAAGTTACTCATTTCACCCGATGCGACGCTCGCGCATTTACCGGCCCTGGATCTCAGCGGCGATGACGTTCGACGCGTGACGAGTGGGTTGAACCTCCAAGTTGAACAGACAGCGTGGGCCAATGGACAGCCTGTGCGTCTGCGTGGTTCGTCAGGTAATTTGATGGCCGTCGGAATTTACGATGAGCCGCAAAAGCTGGTTCACCCGCAGGTGGTGCTTGGTATTGAGGAAACATCAGAACGGATTTCCCGAGGAGTTTAGAGGAATTCCGATAGCTCTTAGTCTTCGCCGCGTAGCGGTGATTTGAATTTAGCCCGGCCTTTCAAGGCCGGGATTACGGCGAGCCACCAACATCGTCGCGTTAGCGACGGCTGAAATATTTTCAATCGTCGCTGACGCGACGTGGCTTAATGTGCATCTTCGATCCCGGCCTTGAAAGGCCGGGCTAAATTCAGGCGTCGCTTCGCGACGAGCAGCCTAAAGGAGCGTGTTAAGTTTTAGTTCAAAGGAGCTATAAACGTTCGGACTCCTAACGGAGTCAAAAAGCCGACTGACGCGTCTAGTTTTCATCTCTGCGGATCAATTGTTAACATCCGTCACGCCATGAAGAAACGTTACCTCTTTGCCGGACTCTCGGGCCTCGTCGCCGGCGCCGTGGCGACGAAATTGCTCACCCGGCCGCGCGACGCTAATTGGCGTGACAGCCTGGAGTTCATCTTCAATCCTGAGTATTCGTGGTTCACCCGCGTCAATGGAGTGCGCATTCATTATCAGGAGGCCGGCGATGATAAAGCGCCGCCAATGATCTTGATTCATGGTTTCATCTCATCGAATTTGATTTGGACCAACACGCTCTTGCCGCTGGCGGGCGAGGGCTTTCGGGTGATCGCGCCGGACTTGCCCGGCTATGGCTATTCAGACAAGCCGGCAGATGCCGCGTACACCATCGCCGAACAGGCCGCGACCATGATTGGCTTGATGGATCGCTTGCAGATTAAGAAAGCGATCATCGTCGGCGCGTCCTACGGGGGCGCAATCGCGGCCACGATGGCGCTTGATTATCCTGAGCGCGTGGAAAAATTAGTCCTGGTCGGCGCGGTCACCAATGACGACGCAAAAAAGAACCTGCTGCTGCGCATCTCGTGTTTGCCGATCATCGGCGATATCGCCACGCCGCTGTTTCTCGGTTCGCGCTGGATCTTGCGCAAGCGAATGGAAGACATGTATCGGCGCATGGGTAAGCCGGTCAACGATCGAATGGTGGCGGCGCGTCATCACCTGCTGGCAACCGCCAACGCGCAGCGCGCGATGATTCGCACCGCGCGACGCTGGAGCGCGAACCGCATTGAACGAGAAGTGTCGCTGATTCGCCGGCCGACACTGCTGGTCTGGGGCGATCAGGACGATCACATTCCACTGGAAGATGCTTTTAAGCTTCGAGACGCGATGCCGAATGCCAAGTTGGTTGTCTTTCGCAACTGCGGGCATCTGCCACCGGCAGAGTCTCCGGCGCAGTTCGTCAAAGTAGTGGCAGATTTTTGCGGGAAGTCAGAACGATCTGCGGTAGCGGGTGGGTGATCTGATCATCCTGATAGTTAACCGCCCGCTACCGCAGCCGGTTCTGACCTCGTCAACTCATCTGCAGTGCTTTGCCCACCGAAGGATCTTTGCGCACGCGCCAGATTTTTGAATCAAGGTAATAGTGAATGAAGGCTACGCCCCAAAGAAAAGCAACTCCCAATTGAATCTGCACGGGTAGTTCCGCGGTCGGCACCCCATGCGACGCTTTCAATCCGAAGTAGCCCAGGAGTTGACGCGGCGCTTGATAGAGAAGCCCGAAAATAATTCCGAATCCGATGTAGTAGAGCAGGCGGCGGCTGATGAATGCGGCTGGACCATAAGTAGCACGCGCATCCTGCGCGTGAGCCACGGGCGAGACACCCTTGCCACTATATTTCTGATTATGAAACCAGATGAGCCGGTGATATTGCAGGTTGTGATAGATGGTGAGAATGGCAACCAGCGCGATTGGCTTGGCCGGCATCGGCGTCAGCAGGACGATCCAGTGCATCGGAATCGCCGCCGCCAATAATAAGTACTTGGGCACATTGAGCGGCTCGCGCGAAACAAGC
>Ga0193729_1001094_pt1 | contig 13946 bp, 9 predicted proteins | sample U1c2metaG_FD_143036 | JGI IMG/M metagenome (GOLD analysis project Ga0193729, IMG submission 143036) | Soil microbial communities from a riparian zone of the East river system, Colorado, United States - U1c2 | ecosystem: Environmental > Terrestrial > Soil > Riparian zone | place: USA: East River... | reverse complement strand
TGCAACCATATCCTGGCAGCCTTACGCTCAGCATCCTGAAGGCTAATCCCGCTGACCCAGTTCTTACCGATCGCGTTACCTATCGTCCTGCAACACCTCCCCAGGGATTTGGCTTTGGCCTCACAACCTATAGTGGCGATGGGAATCCGCTACCTAGCTTCAGTGGCGATCCTCTCCTGCTGCCACTGGCTGGGAATGCAGAAAGCGTACTCGATACCTATTGGAATGCCCTAAATGGGGATAACCGAGTCTCAATTGCAGTCAAACGGATTACTCAGGATGGCTCGAGTCGCATTATAGTGCATAATCGCTTTGGGGCTTGATCCATAACTGCTCAGGAGGCGTGCAGCGGACCGGAGGCCCCAAACGGCTGTTCCCCTTGCAGAAGAGACACAATTGTGGAGAGGAACAAGCTTCTACATGCTTTCTGTCCCTCCCCTTTTTTGTAAGCCTATTCTGCACTTACTCATCAAGCGGGCCTCATCCTCCTTTTTGGAAGCCTATTTTGCACTTCCTCATCAAGAGAGCCTCATCCTAGGTTAATGGAAAGTCGAATCTGCTATATCTTCCGTCTCTTGTCGTCCGGTCTTCTTTCCAGTCTTCGAAACATTCTCTCTAAGTCACTACAAGTTTTTTCCAAATCAATGACAGATACCGGTTGACCAGCGGCACCATTTTTCAAGTGCGTCTCCAACCTCTTGACTGTCTCTTCGAGCTTATATGGATCTACTCCTTTAGTCTTCAAGTATTCATCGCGCCACTTATAGAACTTATCTGAATCTACTCCGTCGTCCCTCAAATTCCTGACCATCTGATCTATCCGCATGTATTTCTCTGCATTTTCAGATATCCTAGATATCCTGCCTAGCAGCTTGTTTCTTGAAGTATCAGAGAGATCTTTTAAGTCCTGACCATTGAGCTGACGACTTGAAGTATCAAGGCCCTGACCATCAGGCCCCCCATATATAATGTCAAAGTCATCTGTTGCTCTAGGCTTTGAAGTATTAGACTTCTGACCATCAGCATCTTTAGAATCTTTCTTTTTTTCTGACTTATCGGTATCGGGTGGACTTACTACTCCATTGTTCCAAAAGCCAGATCCCTGTCCTTGAGACGACTTAGATCCAGATCTAAATTCCTCGCGCAATTGAGCTTGATCAGCTTCCAAATCGTTGGCGTATTGCTCGTGTAACCCACGCAATCGGCCAGCTATCTGACCCATAAACTCCTCATGAGCCTTGTTATATTGTTCATCAAGCTGCCGCTGTTCTGGTGTTTTATCTGGTGGTTTCGGAGTTTCGTCTCTTAGGTTCCTCGATAATTTGCTTACATTCTCATGACGCCTCTGTGCATTCTTACTTACTTCTGTGAGCTCCTGAAGTTGTTGTTCAGTTAGAACTGGATACTCATTATGATCTCCTCGAGAATTTAATGATTGCTTTTCTGATGGTTTGTAGCTCATAGCTATCTAATCTCCTTCATTGTCATGCTTTCTTTTGATAGTTGTACATACTTCTGAACGGAATAGTTCCTCATAATAGGGAACCATCCATACATAAAAAGTTCATCGCTATTATAATAGAGATAGTAGCATTCTCATGCTGGTACTTTGTTGACTACGGATCGGTCGTCTTTTAGCTCCGACGATCTGCTATAAGCATACCCAAGAGATGCACAATTTTCAATGCCAAGCTATAGACAAGTGGAAGACAAGTTCAGGACGACTTGAAATTCCTGTCGGCGTACCTTGTGAGGTACACAAAATATGAGAGGAGAGGCATCACACCTGTTTGGCAATTTATTGCGTGTATTGTAGGGACCCGATTTATCGCGTCCGTCGCTCCGTTCAGGACGACTTGAAATTCCTGTCGGCGTATCTTGTGAGGTACACAAAATATGAGAGGAGAGGCATCACACCTGTTTGGCAATTTATTGCGTGTATTGTAGGGACCCGATTTATCGCGTCCGTCGCTCCGTTCAGGGCGACCGAGTGGCCGCCCTGAGGCAATTTTAGTGCTGTGGATTGTCGGCCAATCGCAGGACAAGTTCTGCCAGCGTGCGCACGCCGACACCTGTCCCGCCTTTTTCCTGATAGGGTTTCTTGCTATCGAGATAGCTTGTTCCCGCGATATCCAAGTGAGCCCATTTCGCATCGCCGACAAAGTGCTCCAGGATTTTAGCGGCAGTCACAGATGAGGCATCCCTTCCACCTGTCTGCTTGATATCGGCGATATCGCTCTTGATCTGCTCGTTGTATTGATCGTCCAACGGCATTGGCCAGTACTTCTCGCCTGCGATACGGCCAGCAGCGATAATTTCGTTCGCTAAGGATTCGTCGTTGCAGAACAGGCCAGTCATAGTTGAGCCGAGGGCTACTACAATGCCACCGGTAAGGGTTGCCAAGTCAATGATGGGCGATAGTCCTTCGTGCGCTGCATACGATAATGCATCGGCAAGGATAAGTCGGCCCTCGGCGTCGGTGTTGACAATCTCAATGGTTTTGCCATTCATGATGCGCAGGATGTCACCGGGACGGTATGCCGTTGCGCTGGGCATATTTTCGCAGGTGGGGATCAGGGCCGTTACATTGATGGATGGCTTTAATTTGACGATTGCTTGCATGGCACCAATCACTGCTGCCGCACCACCCATATCGCTCTTCATCTCGTCCATGCGTTGGGCTGGCTTGATCGAGATACCCCCTGTATCAAAGGTGATACCCTTCCCTACCAATGCCATACCTTTGCTATCTTCTGGACCACCTCGGTAGCGCAGTATGACGAATTGTGGTGGTTCAGCACTCCCTTGAGAGACGCCGAGCAATCCACCCATACCGGAGTCTGCAATCTTTGCCTTATTCCATATCTCGCATTCCAGGCCGACCGCTTTTGCCATTGTGCTAGCGCGGTTGGCCAGTTCACTGGGTGTTAAGACATTGGGTGGCTCATTGATCAGGTTGCGAGCAAAATTGGTTGCCTCCGCCAGAATCTGAGCTTTGTGAATGGCTTGCTCAAACTCTGCTTTATTTCCCTCGTTAGCTAGCAGCTTGATGTGCGAAATGCCTTTACCATTACTATTGTCCTCTGCCCGTTGATAGATGCGAAAGGTGTAAACTCCTAGGAGCGTGCCTTCCAGCTGAGCCTGGACTTCCTCTTCTACGGCAAGGCGATCACTATGCACATCTATCGCTAGAAGGATGTGGTGAGCCCCAGTCTTTTGCAAATGGCGTGCTGCACTGGCACTAGCACGTCGTACTGTCTGTGAGTCAATCTTCTGCAGATCTCCCAGCCCGACTACGATCACCCGTGTTGCGGCCAGCCGCCCCATGGGATGTATTGTCAGGATCTCGCCCAGGTTGCCTTTAAACTCTCCATCTGTAGAACGTTCCTGAATCAGTCCATCCAGTAATCCATCTACGGTGGTGGCCGTTTTTGTGAGAAGGACTTCTCGTCCAACTCCTTTACGTCCTGCTGCGACAATCAGTGCGTCGCATGAAACATCGCGTATAGCTTGTGTTGTTATCTGTACATCCATTTGACATTCTGCCCCTTTGCCAAAAAGCAAAGGGATCTCCTCCCTCATATAATGAGTCTCTGTTGGGTGCTCATTATATGAGGAAATGCGTGGGATGTCAATGGCTCAAACAGTTCTCGTGCGACAACAAGATAGTATGACCAATCAAACCTCATACCTACCCCAACATAATACAAACATCATTGAATGCTTGATCACCAGCATCAAACCACCAATCATGGTTAAATCTCTGTAGTGCATCATGATCCTCATCTACATTCTCCCCGAAAGCAATTAATACGAGTAACTGTTCTTCACCAGCAATTTCCGGATCAGGAGCGTACTCAAGGACAAGATCGGCGATAGGAAAGTACTTCCTAATATGACCATGTGCTTCAATTAGGAAATGGCGTCTCCAGTCTCTGCCCTGGCTCCGACACCCTTGCGCAGCATAGGAACCTTGTCTAGCTCCTCCCATGGGGCGTCGATGTCAGTACGGCCAAAGTGGCCAAAGGCCGCTGTTGGCTGGTAGATTGGGCGGCGCAGATTCAGAGATTGGATGATACCAGCTGGACGCAGATCAAAGTGCTCGTTGATGAGACGGATAATCTCCTGATCAGAGACTTTGCCAGTCCCAAATGTCTCAACGAAGAGCGATAGCGGGCGAGCAACTCCGATAGCATAGGAGATCTGCAGTTCCAGGCGATCAGCCAGACCAGCCGCCACAATGTTCTTGGCGATGTGACGTGCAGCATAGGCAGCTGAACGATCCACCTTTGTCGGATCTTTGCCGCTGAACGCACCACCACCGTGACGAGCTACACCTCCATAGGTATCGACAATTATTTTACGGCCAGTCAGACCTGCATCGGCCAGTGGACCGCCAGTAACAAAGCGGCCAGTGGGATTGACAAAAATCTTAGTTGTACTATCAAGCAGATATTCAGGAACAACAGGCTTAATGATATGATCAATCACGTCCTGACGGATTTGTTCACGATCAACGTAATCAGCATGCTGTGTGGAAATGACAACCGTATCTACTCGTACAGGAATTCCTTGCTCGTACTGAACGGTCACCTGGCTCTTACCGTCTGGACGCAGATAGGTCATCGGACCATTGCCACCCCATGATTTGCGGCGTACCAGAGAAAGCTGACGGGTCAATTTATGGGCGAGGCTGATAGACGTGGGCATATACTCTTGCGTTTCGTTGCAGGCAAACCCAATCATCATACCCTGGTCACCAGCACCAATCTGCTCCAGTTCATCGTCAGTAAGAGGAACTAGGCCATCCAGCCTAGTCTCCAGAGAACTACTGACTCCCACATCGATATCGGGCGACTGCTTACCAATCGAGGTAACGATACCGCATGTACGATAGTCAAAGCCATAGTCAGCGTTGATATAGCCAACCTGCTCAATAGTTTTCCTAACTACAGCTGGCATGTCGACCCAGGCGGAAGTCGTTATTTCACCAGCAACCAGCACTAGACCAGTCGTCGTCGCAGCTTCACAAGCGACACGAGCCAAGGGATCTTGAGCAAGAATTGCATCCAGAATGGCATCGGAAATCTGATCACACAGCTTGTCTGGATGCCCTTCAGTCACTGACTCACTGGTAAAAAACGTCTTTGGGTTACGCATGAAGCTACTCATTATTTAGGAGTATTCCTTTCTTCAAAACCTATTACTCAAATACCAATTGGGCTACTCAACGCGATTTACGGGTGTCACCTTTAGGTGATCGCCATCGGTAGGGGCCCGATTCACACGTCATCTTTAGGGTGATCGCGACCGCCGTAGCCCTAATAGAAATACAATTGTGGACAACTCTATGGTGAAAGTATTTGGGAGAACATAGGGGGTTTTCAGGCAACAAAAAACCCCTGCATTTTCAGGGGCTGGGCGTCACTGCTCATTCCCCTCATCTCGCGGAATGCAAATAACCGCCGGAATTGGCACCCTTCCTGTTAGGACAAGCGGGTTGCCGGGCTTCATAGGGCCGTCTCCCTCCACCTCTCTTGATGAGAGCGATCTCACTCATATTCTGTTGTATTGAGTATGTGCGACACAGCAGGCAAAACGTATACTATAGGTTATCTATTACACTGCCTACTGTCGCTTCTTATTTTAAACTACGGATGGGCCAAAAGTCAATTGCAGATCGCTTCTCAAAATCGTTTATTCCTCTATTGCTCTGATAACAATCCCAAACCTGTGTATCAAACCCAAAGCTACCCTTATACCGCTTGCGTCGACGGAACCCACCCGCTAGTGGTCGGGACACCAATCGCTCTCATGAATTCTCCCAGGAAGCTGGGATGAGCATGATAGGCGAATTTGCCATTGAACGTAATATTAACAGCTTCATCGTTCACAAATGTCACTACCATATGGATGCCATCGTGGCGATAGGTGGCACTACCGTTACCAGCTACCCAGGCCTCTAGCAGCGTCATGCTCTTCATAGACCAAGCCTTTTTTATGGTTTAAAGCAAGCGACTCATGGATTAAGTGTAATATTCTAAGACTCTCTGTGTCAATGTCCGAAGGCCCTACCATCTGTATTTGGAAGAGCATCTTTAGAGGCACAGTCGAGAAGAATATGATAGATTGTAATCTCATTTCCTGTTTCTCGTATATGTTTACTCACCCATTCTTTGGGAAACGTACCGATAACTTGTTCATCTTGGGAATATGACTTCAAGTGCAATTTAGGCTCTTTTTTCTCTGTATCTTTATCAAGATACTGCTTTAATCTACCCATCCAATTATCTAAAGTGTCGCACTGAACATATCCAATCATTCCAGCTTCTAGATACTTGGATGCATACTCTTCGCGCAGAAAACGTTCTAGTCCTTTCCCAAAATAATACCCTTCACGAAAATTTTTATCTAGACGTAAGCGCTTAGCTTCAAAGATGTACCAGGGTCGTGGTGCTATAGTAAGCTCAAATATAAAATCAGGCACCTTTCTGCGCTTCCCAGTGAGCCCCTTTCCTGGGACAGGATTATCTTCTTTCAAAGAATACCGTTCACACCAACGAGGACAATCAGAAGAAATCAATCGTTCTTGAATAGCCTCTGATATGAACCCAGTTATCTCTTCCTCTTCATGCTCCTGCCCAATCTTACTTATAGCATCTTCATATCCCCATGCTAATAATTCGTGTACATGTAGTCTGAAAGAGGGCCAGTATGTATCAAACCACAAACGATTAAGTGTTACGATCTCAGTCATTTATTTATTCCTAAAGCAAGAATTTCCGCAATAAGGTCATCAGCATCATTCAATGCTTGTGTTCTTGTCCAATTTATCAGATATGGCATTTTATAGATATGTACTTTGGAACCTTCAAAAATCCTCAAACCTCTCTGAATATATACCCACTGACTCAAGTCCTTGTTGAGGATATTTCGCCATTGAGCTAGAAGATCTAGCTTTTGAGGACTCCCTTTTTCTACAATAACTGGTAGAGAATGGTTAGACCTGACGATTTCCACTGTACAGCAGTTCAATTCTTTAGACATAGTGACGATAACCTTATGATGAATTGCTTGTGAATTAGTAAAAGAATCAAGTTCTTCTACTAATTCTTGCGCATATACACGCAGATCATCCTCTGAAGGAGACTCAACTGCTACACCGTTAGTACCGCCTCCAATCAGCTTTGAGCGGATACGGTTGAATTCTGTTGCTAGAGTATTAATACTCTTAGGTATCTCAAATAGAGAGGTAATTCGCTCATCCAAAAGAGCTTGGGTATAGGCAGACCCATGTTCAATTTCCATCTGAACCAGTTCTCTTTGCAGGGTTGCGAGTTTCCTGACCTGATCAGTTGTAAAATGAGGAAGAGGAATACTTTGGATATCTTCCAAAGTAATTCTGTCGCGTTCTATTCCCCATGAAGGAGTTTGGAAGAACAGATAATATTTAGCGACACTAGAGCTAAAAAACACCGAAAGAGCACGTAAATACTCTGCATCGCGTTGGGGAGCAGATAGCCCTATTTGACGTGGCTTGATGATAAAATGTTCATCGCTATAGATAACATACTTCCAGGATGCATTCATAACGAGATGAGGCGGCTCTGATACAAGTAATCCTTTTATTCTTCCCCTACGGATGAAATATTCGTCCTCTGGAATATCTTCTAAAGCATAGAAGGGGATTGAAAATAGGTGCTCAGATTTATTCATCACAATGGTATTGAGACGTTTTTTGCCATGGATGGCTGGGAGAGCTTCAACTTCCTCCTGATGTTTACCGCTGCTTTTGCGTAAAGGCAGGCCTTCATTAAGGTGCCAATCATTGTTTTGTTCTAACAGTTGACCAAGTGTTGATGGAAACAACCTACGTAACCGAGCAATAGCTCTTTTATCTCTATGGGTACCCCATAAAGCGATCTTCCAAGTTAAAGACTCTCCCAGCTCTGCTTCTTGAGAAGAAATTGCTTGATATTCATTTTCATTGATAGTTATCGTCCACAAATCTCCATTTGCATTTGGAATTTGATTGATAAAAAACGGCCCATAATGCTCAATTAAAGGCTTCTCTCGCTCCGGTGAAGCCTTTCTATATAGAAGCGTTATTGCTGGAGCAGTAGCCTTTCCCTCAAAAAGGACTCCTCTCAGATTAGAAAAATTGGTCATCCTAAGAACTTCACTTTGCTGAAAAAAATACTGGCGATATGCCTTTGATCCACGGCTGTAAAGACTCGCAGCAGGCAAGACAAGCCCTGTACATCCATCATTTGCTAGTAAGTCTATGACATGCCAGCTAAAGGCCTCTGCAACGCTTTGACTACTTACTGGCTGCTCTACTCTATGTGATTTTATCCATGCGATCGCAAGGTGATCTTTTGGGTCTTCAGCTTGAATCCAAGGTGGATTGCCGACAATCCAGTCGAATTTCACCTCTTGTTGCCATAAAGGAAAGGTATCGTCAAAGAAATCGTAATGAAAGATATGGGTATTATGGAGAGCTGGTAACTTCTGCTTCCCTACTAAAAGTTCATCAGCTTCAACGTAATGCAGAAGTGTCAAGATAAGGCTGAATTCGGTGACATAGCATGCATCTTGCTCACGCTCCACACCGTAAAGAAAGCTAAGCAGCTCTAAAAGCTTCGCGAGAGGTAACTTTCTACGCGACGAGCCAGCTAGCTCCATCTCAATAAGTCGGCGATACGCAAGAACAAGAAATACTCCAGAGCCACACGATGGGTCAAGAATCTTCATCCCTTTTGTTAAAGGTTTTACGGCATGTATTTCAGCTAAAAGGTAATCTGCAAGATATTCCGGCGTGTAGAAAGCTCCTATCTTCTTTCCTTTTCCCTCTATATGCAGGAACTGCTCGTAGATAGATGATAACATTTCAACGGGAATGTACTCGAAATCGTACACTTCAAAATCAAGACTGAGTTGTCGTAAATTTCCAGGCAAGAGTTGATCCCCTTTGAAGACAGACGCTACGAGAGAAACAACCTCATCTGTTAAATCAATATGAGTGAAATCAAGAGGAAAAATGCTGCCATTCAGGTGATCATCAAGCACCTCTATGAGAGTACGTAACCCATCCACGGTTGCACGATGACTGAGAACATCATTAAGAGCTATTTTATGTTCTTGTAACCACTGATCCGTCAAGATATTGCGATCACGTAGATAGCGAATATAGACGTATTTACCAATTAGAGCATGAGCTACTTCTGGCTCGAGTCTTTCTTGCTCCCTCAAGTACTTACCCAAATTGCTCAGGCTCTTGAGAAGACATTTATCTACACGTTTATCCGATTTTAAGGAATTAGCTCTTTTACGCCATAAATTTCCTGTATTGATTGAATTTGCAGAAAAATCTGCGAGTCGCGTAATGACACTACTTTGATCGAGACTTATCTCGTCTTCAAGTATGCCTACCTTCTGCAATTCGCTAGAATAGTTAAACCCGGTATAAACTCTAATTTGATTTGGAAGGACGACAATGAGAAACGGAGCTTTGCCAAAATTCCATAGAGCGCAATGGATTTCTCTCGCCTGCTCTAGTGATTGAGCTTCAGCAACATATACTGCAGGTTGAACTGGCAACATATTCTTATCATGAGAACTTGACTGAAAGACGTATATTCCATCCACACCAGCATCTCTAGCAGAACGAAGTAGAGGAGCTATATCTGGAGAATGCTCCTCATCCGTTTTGAGGTAGTATTGTGGAAACTTATTATAGTCAAGAGCATCTAGGATTTCTGCTAGTGGCATTTATATGAAGTCCTCCACCTGAAAATTATCAGATTTTACTTCAAATACTGCAATATTGACTGCATTGGCAAGTCTACTGTGATTATAGAGCGATTGTTCCATGTTGTGATACTAACATACTTGAGTTCTGATATCAATCAGATGTCGGAGTTTGGGTGGGCTATTATGATCTTTAAATTTTAAATAGGGTCTATACGATGCCTGCTTATTACCCTACTAATATCCTAAATCTCATAAAAGCCCTGATTTGTTTTGCAGCTGTTATAACTATGCTAACCTGGCTCTGGTAAATCAACCTCTGCCCGTTATCTCGCCTGGAGCCACGCTGCAGCGAACTTGCCAGATTTCTCTGGTGAGCATATTTCTATTCTTTCGGGAAAACCTTTGCCTTTACGTATTGAACTACGCCGCTTCAGCGAAGAGCGTAGGCACTCTCCTGAGTATAACTTCTTATCTTACGCTACAGAGGTCCTTCTAAAACGTGAAGACGTGAAGATAGATCCCCAAATGTTTGAAATATTGCTCGAGCGTAGTGCAATGCTGCTTATCTTCGATGGTCTTGACGAAGTAGCAACTTTGAATGATCGCAAGCAGCTCGTACAGGAAATAGAGGATTTTGTACTGAATTATCCAGGTAATCGCGTCCTGGTCACTTCACGCCCTGTGGGATATGAGCTGGCCTCCTGCTCACATAAGTGGTTTACTCATACTCAGGTACACAATTTCAACGATGAACAAATTCACCAGTTTTTGCACAACTGGTACACTTATGTACTAAAGCTTCCATCTCTGTCCAAAAATGACCAGGAAGAACTGGATATGCTCTTTGATGCACTTAAAGACAATTACCGATTACACAAATTAGCTGAGAATCCACTGCTCCTGACAGTTATTACAGCCTTGCATCGCTACGAGCGTCTCCCTGATAAAAGAGTTCTCGTATATGACCGATGTGCCAAACTTTTATTGGATACTTGGTCACGGCTTCGGGGTACAGATGCACGGTGGAGAGACATGAAAATGAGTACAGATGAGCAGTATACTTGCGTTGCTTATCTTGGATATGTATTACATGATCGCTCACAAGAAGAACATGATGCAAATATAGCAAATAAAGAAGCAACTCCGGAAGAAAGTGCCAGTGACGTGCCTGCGGCATTCTTATTAGAAAAAATCGAATACTTTCTTCGTGAGCGGAATTTGATTACAGATAGAGACGAACAATATGCCGAGGCCAGACACTTCTGTGATCTGATGCTGCAAGAGGCTGGACTCATTGTTGAGCGAGGAACAGGTGGCAGTGGTGAGCCGCTCTATGGCTTCATTCATCGTACATTCCAGGAATATTTTGCTGCCGCTTATATTTTTGATAAGTTCCAACAAGCGGTCAATACCTCAGTCATCAGTGAGTTCCTCGAAAGGTACTTGCATGATCCCCACTGGCGTGAAGTGATTTTACTGCTTCTTGGTAAGCTCAGCTTCAGGCCAGTTACCATTCTATTACAGGATTTACGTCTGAAAAAGATCAAAAGTCGCCGCAGTTTACACAGAGATATCATGCAGCAAGATCTCTTTTTTATCAGTTGCTGTCTTGTTGAAGAGATTACTGTTCAACAAGAACTGGCAGTGGAGGTACTATCTGACCTAACCAAGCTAGTGTTACAGACCCCATTTCCATCACAATGTATAGAGGCTTTGGAACAACTTGGTTCCCTGATGAAAACGCGGCAATACGCCAACCTAGCTCGAAAGGAATTATTACTACTTGTTGACCAGAAGCATGTCTTGGATACTGACACAAATATGAGAATAGCTCTTATGCTCTTTGACCATGATACAGTTTCAGAAAGCAAACAAGTAGTAGCCCAATTAATGGAGCACCTTGCCCAGAGTTCTGATCTAATAGATCATCTCATTCGTCACGCGAGGTTTATACCAGAAATTCTAACAAGGAGAGAGAGAGACAACGTGTTACCCGATTTCTTAGGCAGCTTCATCAGTGCTCGAAGCTACGATTTGAGCACTCTGTTGAGATTGCGCAACGGCTTCATCGCCTTAGCCCTGTAGAGTCCGAAGAGAAGCGGAGCGCAGCCCAATACCTAATAGAGCTTGCTCAACACGCTGATCTATCGTGTGAAAAAGCTATGCAATTGATGGTGGATCTCTATCTGTATAGTTCCGATGGGTCTGGAGAGAAGCAACAAGCTGCTCAACAATTCGTACAACTTGCTCAAGATTCTGATATTTTGATTGAGCAGGTTATTGAGTCTGTCATGAGACTTTACTGGAGTAATCAAGGAAAGTTGGATGAAAAGCAACATGCGCTGCAACTGCTTGTGTACCTAGCTCAGCGTCCAACTCTATCAGTCGAGCAGATCATTCAATGTGCCCAGCAGTTCTATCAAGCCAGTCAGAAATATACAAATAATGTATCTTTAAGAGAAGAACGTCTAATCAATGACAAGTTGGGACAGCTTACACGTTCAAGTCTGTCGTTCGAGCGGACTATCCAGGCAATTCACTCAATCTATCAGGAATATACTACAACTTCAATGGCTAAAAACTTAGAGGACATGCTTCTTGCACGCTATGCGCAACGTTCAGACATATCGGTTAAACAGACACTCCAGATGGCTCAGACTATCTATCAGGATCGTACTGGGATTCCAATAGAAAGAAAGCTAGCAGCCAAATTGCTTATGTATTATACCCAACGTTCAGATGTACCAATTGAGCTAGTAATCCAGATAGCTCAGACCGTATACGAGGAAGGTTACAGAACCTTAGAAGAGAAACTATTGCTAATTTCAATGCTCTTACAACTCACGCGGCATCCTGATTTGTCAGTTGAGCAAGCAATTCAGTTCGCCCAATTTATCAATTCTCGCATGGATAGACCATTTCGTGAAATAGTGCAGCCGATTATTGGCCTGTTGTTTGTGGATATCGCACAGCGCCCCGGTTTATCCGCTGACCAGACTATTTTGACGGCTCAATCTCTCTGGCAGTTCAGTAGAAATAGGCCAGAGAGAGATCTAGCTAGGCAATTGCTTTTGACTGTGGCACACGACCAGATGTTTCCTACTGAACAACGATTACAGGCTGTCACGGTACTTTTTGAGATTCCTGTTTCACCGCCTGAACTAGCACAGGTTGTGCGGCTAATAGTTACCTTGCTAAATAAGCAGGAAGCTAGAGAATATCTTGACACACATTGTAAAGCACCCATTAGCACTATAGCATTATCTAATATTTCGGCTCTTGTAGAACTAGCTCAACAGGAACTCTTACCAGCTAAGATACGTGACTGGGCATATATGAGGCTACGTTATATGGTTCCCAAATTCAACGAACTGGATGATATAGATAATTGATCTATCTGTGTTCATTCGTATCAGGGACAAAACTAGCTAGTAAACCTGTTGGCGCTCCTTGAAGTAGAGCATGAGGAATTGGAATTAAATAGATGGCGCTATCAAAGAATGGCTATCTATGTGGCTGGACGCTGGAGGCCTGCTGGTGGAACGAGTGCTAGTGCTCCGGCTTGGGCAGCTTTCAGGCCATCGCCAATCAGGTGGCTGGACACCCTCTGGGCTTTATCAACCCCGCTCTCTATAAGCTTGCCGCCTCTGCTACCTACCATCAAGACTTTCGCGATATTACCATCGGCAACAATAGTAACTTGCAGGCTCAGGTTACAGGCTACTCTGCTGCTGCGGGCTGGGACGCAGTCACGAGCCTAGGCTCACCCAATGCGGCAAAACTGATCCCTGATTTGATAGCTGCGATGAGGCGATAGGAGAGGATTGCTAGTCAGACTGGTGTCTCGATGGGTTCTTCACGCTGCATCCACTTCAGTCACCAGCAGCAGGCGAACGCTCAGCACGTACACGGGCGAATTCGTTCTCAATAGTGTTGTATATGGCCGTACACTCGTAAGCTGGGAACGTCAGCCAGAACGTGATTTGCGTCCCATCGGTTTTGCGTATACGCAGGGAAACTGTACCTTTTGTTCTCCACGATAGCCGCTCGATGTCTTCCCAGCGCAGTACTCCCGCGCTGCGCCATGTGCAATAGACGAGCCCCTCCATGTACAGATACACCTGTCGGTATCGATAGCTAAAAAAGACGAAAATGATGGCGGCGCAGACACAAACGAAGGCGAACAGAGAAAA
>Ga0193729_1001093_pt1 | contig 13948 bp, 19 predicted proteins | sample U1c2metaG_FD_143036 | JGI IMG/M metagenome (GOLD analysis project Ga0193729, IMG submission 143036) | Soil microbial communities from a riparian zone of the East river system, Colorado, United States - U1c2 | ecosystem: Environmental > Terrestrial > Soil > Riparian zone | place: USA: East River... | reverse complement strand
ACCAGCCCATCCGCGACCCGCGGCTCGCACGCGCCGCTTGACCACGACCATAGTTACGGCGGGCAGCACTAAGAGGGGCGCGGGGAATAGAGGCACGGGCTCGCCGGGGGATCGCGCGTCTGAGCCGAGCGCACCGTACGCGCCTATGCCGGCTCGGGCAGGAGCCGGTCCACGAGCGCGAGAGCTGGGCGGCCCTCGAACATCGGCATGACGTCAGGCCGATAGAGGATCAACGCAAGGCTCGACGCGACCATGAAGTCCGCCGCGTTCAGTTGCGCTCCGCCGAGGACACCGTCGACGATCCAGGCGTCAATTCGGTCGAGCATCGCCGGGAGTTCTGCCAGGAGCTCACGCTCAACGGCAGGGCTTGCCGCAAAGACGTCGCGTAGCAGCCTCGGGATGATCAGCCGCCGCGTCAGCGCTCGCTTGTACAGGAGGTAACCAAGCCGGCCGTCTCCCGCTGAACGGCTGAACGTCGCTGGGTCGCGGACGATCGCCGTGCCCGGGATCCGCCGGGCGGCCATTTGAAGCGTTTCGTTGGCCCAGCGCTCGGCCTCCTCGACCCGGGCCCGCTGCTCGGGATCTGTCGGGAAGAGCGGAGGTTGCGGGTGGCGCTCATCCAAAAAACGCGAGATCCTGTAGTTGGTTGAGATCCGGTGGCCATTGGCGGCGAGCGCGGGCACAGTCCCCAGGCGATCGCCTAGGCGCAGTCCTAACGTGCGCCGTCCGCCGGCTGTGCGCGTCTGCCCGCCTGCGTCGAACCCGCGCAGCCGGGCCACGAGCGGGTGCAGGAGCGTGACGATGTCCACGCGCCGGTAGGGCACCTGCTTGTGTTCGAGCATGAGCATCGCCGAGCGGCAGGCGTGCGAACCGGGGATGACGTAGAGGATGTACATACTGACGGGTCAGTCGGTAGGATACCCCGATGGCTACAAACAAAACGCACAGAGGCGGTAGACCGCGCCGGTCGAACACGGACAGCGACGCCCGTGTCGATCAGCGCACCCGCGCCGCTCGCGCAGAGGGGCGCGAGGCGCGCGAAGAGCTGCTGACCGCATCGCTTCGGGTCTTCGCACGCCGCGGCTACCGCGAGGCCGGCGTCGACGAGATCGCCGCCGAGGCCGGCTACTCCAAGGGGGCGCTCTACTGGCACTTCTCCGGCAAGGAGGAACTGCTCACGGCGCTTCTTGAGGAGCGCATCGACGTACCGCTTCGCGACAGGGTCGCGCTACTGGCATCGGCACCGCCCGAGCGCGACATGTCAGTTGAGGCGACCCGCGCGTTCGCTCAACAGTTCGCCCAAGAGCGGGAGACGATGCTCCTCGAGCGCGAGTACTGGAGCCTCGCGATCCGCGATCCCGAGCTGCGCACCCGTTACGCTAACCGCCAGAGTGAGCTTCGCAGCGCCCTCGCCGATGCGATGGAGGTCCGGGCCCGCAACCTCGGGACGCCCGACCTGCCTATGTCGGGGCAGGATGTCGCTCGCATCGTGATGAGCATCATCGGTGGCCTCGCGGTCGATGAGCTGATCGAGCCGGGCTCAGTCCGCCCGGAGCTACTCGGCGAGGCCCTTGCGCTCGTCTACGCCGGCTTGGTGGCACGCGCGCAGCGAGGTGCTGCGACGTGACTAGCTGCGAAGAACTTGCCCAGTGTGTCCTGAGCGTTTGCGCGTCTCAAGATTGGCATCGTGCGCAGTGATCCGTCAGAAACTGGCGGCCTGTTCATCGGCAGGAGGCCGGGCACCGCCCCAATTCGCTATGCGCTCCCGCCCTCCCCGGGTACCTCGTTGCGCCAGCGAGCAGACCGCGTCTTGGCGGCGCTGCTGTTCGCCTGCATCGTGGCGGTGGCCATGTTCTGCTGGGCACCGATACCGCTGGCATGTCTGTGGGTTGGATCGCAGGTGGACTACCAGACCGGCAGCGTCAGCCTCGGCATCGCGGTTTCCTTCATCGCGTTGTTCGTCCTGTTGTTTGGCGCGCTCATGCTGATGCGCCGCTTGGACTACGCATGGGTGTTGGTGCGACGTGCCGCTGGCCGCGATCAGCGCAGCGGGGTGTCCACTCGCATCTTCGCCCTCACCGCGGCTGTGATCGGCGTCGGCTTTACCGTGTGGTTCTTCGTACTCCACGGACCCGGATCAACGAGTCGCCCGAGCCTCGAATACCACGGCTCTGTTCGCGTGATGGTCTCGGGCAAGTTCCTCGCATGAGCGGCCTGCCGAATGGCAAGAGTCGCGTGATGAGCCCAGTATCCCCCTCCGCTCTAGAGGAGCCTCAGCGCCGCCGGCGCTCACGCCACCGCATCCTGTGGAGCATCATCAACCCGCCGACCCGGCGGCTCGCAGGGCTAGCGCCCTGGTGGGTGCTGCTTGAGACAAAGGGGCGGCGCACAGGGACTCCGAGGACGACTCCGCTCGCGCGGGGTCCGGCCGATGGCGACGTCGTGTGGCTGAACTCGGTCCACGGTGGACACGCACACTGGGTGTGCAACCTCCAGGCCACGCCCGAGGTCCGAATCAAGATGTCTGGGCGCTGGCACCACGCCCACGCGACCGTCCACGAGTACGACGAGGCCATTGTCCGGCGCTTCAATGCCTACGCCCGCAGCGGGCCGAAGACGCTAGGCATCGATCCGGTGCTGGTGCGCGTTGAGATGCACCCCTAGCGAACTCGGGCCGCCCAGAGGGCGAATCCGCCGAGTCGGTCGTTTGTTCACCGAGCGAGTGAGCTAAGATCTGTCGCTCCAGGCGCGCAGGGGGCATGACCTTCCGTTCCCGCAGCAGGAAATCGCATCGGGCGGGACTGCCTTCGTCACCGGGCGTTTTGTCGGACTAGAAGCGGTCGGCGTTGGGCAGCAGAACGAGGCTGCTGCCAATCGATTGGACTTCTAGAGCTGGGGCAGGGAGCATAAAGTCGCTGTTTGCAGGCTCTATCTAGTGGAGCCAACCGGGATCGAACCGGTGACCTCCTGCTTGCAAATTGGGCGGAGGCCCTGGCGGGTGGTAGCGATAGGGCGTCAATAGCCGAACATACGGGGTCTACGGGCCGCGGCGTGACTCGATGGTGGCGGTTGTTTTCCGCTTGTGCTTAGTCCCTGCTTAGTCCCAGCCGGGGAAATCTGCGAGGTCACGCAGAACGCCCGGCGTGGCTATAGGGGTGGGTGGTTCCAGGCGATTGAGCTGAGGATACCGTCCATCTCGCGATGAAACAGGTTCTTGTGCGCCGGGCGCCCGGGAAAGGCGACACGGTGAAACGGGATGTCGGTCAGATCAGCCTTTTGCAAGGCGCTGAGCACATGCGGTCCTGCCGTCGTCCTGCCGATCGCTACGACGACATCCGGACCGTAGCTGCGGAGACGTGCCGCAAGCGGCTCTACAGCCTCCTGACGTTTCTGTTCTCGCTCTGGATCCGGGAGCCGGTTTACAGGTTCCAAGCAAAGATCGTCTAGATAGCAGCCGAGCCGCCCAAAGAGCTCGAGAAATACTCCGTCGCCCCGCTGTGGCCCGAACGATCTCTCGAACGCGGCTCTCGTCTCGCAGTAGAGGATCGAGTCTTCTGCGTAGAAGAACGTCTCGCCGGCGGGAGCAGACTCGCCGACGAGCAGCACACGGACTCGTCCCGGTTTGTGCCGCTCTCGAAGGGACTCTGCGACGGCGGGCTCCACTGGCCTGAGCATTACACGCACGCTTGTTGGACGCCGCCGGGGAGCCCTCGCGAGGTCGCGGCTGCCTCCGGTCCTGCAGAGACACACCGCCGCGAAGCGCCAAGCCCACAAGAAGTACCCGAACGCTTTAGGGCGCGCCCGCGGAGCCCGTGTCCGCCGTAGTGGCGGGTGTGCGCCATTGTTGGGGAATGGCCGCTGATGAGATCGATCTCCGCGCTGCGGTCAACGCGATTTCGGACGTCGTGCAGAACCGTCCGCCGCCGCTGCGCGAGTTCGACCAGATCTACATGAAGGCCGGCGACATGGTGATGCAGAGCGAGTTCATCGCCCGCTGGGCTGACGGCAAGCGGCTCGCATTCATCGGTGACGGCGATGCGATCAGCGTCTGCGTCGCGTATCTCCGCCAGCGCGAGATCCTTCCCTACGGCCCCACCCGGGTTGTGGTCTACGACTTTGACGAGCGCATCTGCAACGCCGTCACACGCTTCGCGGACGCGGAGCGGCTCGAGACGCTGTCCGCGAAACTTTACAACTGCCTAGACCCATTCCCAGGCCCAACCGACTTCGACTGCTTCTACACCAACCCGCCATGGGGGGCGAGCAACGAGGGCGAGAGCGTCAAGGTGTTCATGCAGCGTGGCATGGAGGCGACCGGGCACGCCGGCGACGGCGTTGTCGTGGTCGCTGATGACCCCGAGCTCAGCTGGCCAGGAGAGGTGCTGGCGAGGCTGCAACAAGCCGCGCTACACGCCGGCTATCACGTTCAGAGGATGATGTCCCAGGTCCACAGCTACCACCTCGACGACGCGCCGGACCTGCGCTCCTGCAACGTCATCCTCAAGCCCACAGGGTCCGGTCAGGCGACCCAGAGCGTCTCGATCACCGACCCGGCCCGGCTGACCAACTTCTACGGCCGCGGTAGCGCCCGCACGTCCGCTACATTCGACAGCGAGCGCGGCTGGACTGGGCAGACCCGTCGGCGTGCGGGAAAGACGAGTCCAGCAATGAGTCGGTGGTCGCTGCAGTAGTGGGCGGCGTGCGCCCAGCGACCGACTGGCCGGGCAATGTAGTCGTGACGGCGGATGAGGCCGGCAGGGTCCACGAAAAAGGTCTGTCGTTGAGAGTGGGTGTGGATGTCCGGAGGGAAGCTGACATCGAGGCGTCGCCACCGCTCACCTGCCTCCGGCCAGGTATCACCCTCGGTGAGGGTGACCCCTTCGCGCGATGGGCGTCGAGAGGTAGTTCCACCATGCATATCCGGCGAAGTACGCGGCATCGAGAGCGTCCCAGCGGAGATTGCGACGTAGTCCACTGAGGCCAGCGAACGCGGCGCGGGCGTTGCTTCGGCTCTTGATCAGCTCGCCATCGCGGGTCTCGATCCGAACGTCGCCTCGATCGAACACGGCTCGCTGGTCCTCTTCCGGGAAGCCTTCAAAGACGGCGTGCTGTTCTGCCAACTGCACCCGCACGGTCACGTTGGCCATGCGGTTGCCGGGGAAGCGCGAGCGCAGGAGGCCGCCGAATGTCCCGTGGGCGGTGAGGGCCGTCACGGCCCGCCACCGTTCAAGGCCGCGATGGGCGGCGAAGACCTCGTCGAGCAGCCCGCTCATGTCTGAGCCCCGGCGAACATCGTGGTGAGGACGCGCCGGTCGCCTTGGACGCCCGCGACGGATAGTGCTTGATCGATGGTGATCGCGCCGGCGGCGAGTCTGAGGACGACCTCTGGCTCTGCCTTGAGGATCGTGTCGGGGCGCCGGTCGGGTTGGACGGTCACGTCGGGGCCGTCCTTGCCGACCCGCAGAGTTATGAAGAAACCGGGACCCTCGATGCCGAGCTCAGCCGGAGGCTTTGCCGTCCTTCCACTGAGCAGCGCTGGGAGCGCGACAGCCAGCCAGCGAGGCTGAAACGAGTCGCCGTCTCGGCCACTCAGCATCAGCGGGGCGCCCCAGCGGACGAGCGCCTCGATCGCCTCACGGAGCTGAGTGCCCGACGGCGTCAGGGCGTAGACGACGCCGCCCGTCTCGCCCAGCCGTCGCTCGATCACCCCGGAGGACTCCAAGCTCCGCAGGCGGTCGGCCAGCAGATTGGTGGCGATCCCGCCCAGCGACGCCACGAGTTCGCTGTAGCGCATCGGGCTGAGAAGGAGTTCGCGGACGATCAGAAGGCTCCAGCGATCGCCCACCGTGTCAAGCGCGCGCGCTAGACCGCAGAACTGTCCGTAAGAACGAGCTGGCATCTGCTTGACTTCTTCCATTCACCGTGATTTTATCAAGCATACTATCAGAGCGTGTCTTCCCCAGAGAGGAGTTCCAATGTCTGCCTCCAGTCCCGCCGCCCCTTCCAGCTCGCCGGCCTCAACGGCGATCACCGCCCTGCGCGCCGCCGGGGAAAGCGGCGATGCCGATGCGGTCGCCGAGCTCTTGGCGCCTGACGTCGTCTTTCACTCCCCGCTCACAGCGCGAATACGGTTCGAGGGCAAGGAGGAGGTCGCGGCGCTGCACCGCGACATCTTCGCCGTCCTCGAGGACCTCGACACCACCGACCCGCTCGCGCTCGGCGATACGCGATCGTTCTCCTTTCGCGCGCGCGTTCGCGGGGTGGAACTCGAAGCCCTCAATCTGGTGCGCTTCAACGAGCAGGGGCAGATCGTTGAGTTCAAGGTCTTCGGCCGACCGCTGCCGGGCCTCGCGATGCTGTTCACGACGCTCCCGCCGCGGGTATCGGCCAGGCGCCGCGGACGTCTGACGGGCGCGCTTGTCGCGTTCCTCACTCGGCCTCTTGCCTTCGCGCTGCGCACGGCCGACCGCTTGGCGCCAAGGTTCCTGTAGGTCGTCGTGACTGACACGAGAAGACCTGCGTGGGTCGACGATGACCTGTTCCCGTTCGAGAGCCACTTCATCACCATCGACGAGCACACCATCCACTACGTGGACGAAGGGTCGGGGCCCACGCTGCTGTTCCTCCACGGCAACCCCACGTGGTCGTTCGTGTATCGCGACGTGATCCGCGCCCTGCGAGACGAGTTTCGTTGCATCGCGCTTGACTACCCCGGCTTCGGGCTGTCGTCGCCTCGCCCGGGCTACCGGTATCTGCCCGAGGAACACACCCAGGTGGTCACCGCGTTCGTCGACGCTCTGGCTCTGAGCGGGGTCACCCTCGTGGCCCACGACTGGGGCGGCCCCATCGGCCTTGCCACCGTCGGACAGCGGCCCACCGCCTTCGACAGGCTGGTGCTGGCCAACACCTGGGCCTGGCCGATCACCGGCGCCCCCCACGTCACGCTCGCCTCCCATCTGATGGGCGGACCCCTGGGGCGCTTGCTGATCAGGCAGTTCAACCTGTTCGTCAACGCGATGCTCCCTGCCGGGCACCGACTGCGTAAGCCGACCGACGACGAGATGGCCCACTACCGAAAGGCGCTCGCCAGCACCGACCGGCGCGACGCGTCGGCCGTACTGCCCCGGCGTATCACCGCCAGCCGCGCATTCCTCGCCGATGTCGCAGCCACACTTCCCAACCTCGCGTCACTCCCAACGCTCATCGTCTGGGGCGACGCCGACTTCGCCTTCGGGAGCAAGGAGCGACGGCGATGGGAGCAAAACTTCACCGACCATCACACCGTGATCGTCGAAGGCGCCGGCCACTTCGTGCAGTCCGACGCGCCAGCTCGGTTCGCGGCAGCGATCCGCGAGTGGGCGTTCGCGTCTGACGCGCGCCGCTCGTCCCCGGCTCGCAGGGACACCAGACCGAAGCCGTCAAGACAGTGGTAGTTCGAGCTTGCTGGCACAGCGACCGTTACCACTTGACCGGCGGAGAAACCGATAAACGTTCGTGTCGCATGGGTCCGAGGCGTTTCGGTGAGGGCGTTGGCAACCGGCCTGGGTTGATTGAGGCGTCTCAGACTGAGGCGGGGATGGCGTCGGCTTGCCACGGCCAAGCCTCCGTCGACTCACACACCCGACGCACCAGTGCGAGAGCGGAGCGAATCGTCGTGTCGCGCAACATGCGGCTGCGCTGCTGACGCTCCCATCCCTCCAGCATCGCCTCGAACACCGCCTCCTCCATCCGCAGGGACCTCACCCCCACGCCGAACAGCTGGTCGAGCGCCTCCTGGAACTCGTCGACGGGCGGCACAGCGAGGGCGCGTCGATGATCAGGGCCGGTCTGCATCAAACGCGATCATGTCGCGCTTAATGCAGAAGCTCAACCACCAGCGCTCGAAGATCCTGCAAACAGCGGAAGGATGCCCATCTGCGGCTACGCTTCGACCGAATTTCACGCTTCGCATCAACGCAATAACGCGCGCTTCGCGAGGATGCGGATGGCGCGCTCGCCTTTGCGCACGCAGCGGTTCAGCTGTAGGAACGCCCGAAAGCCCGCGACATAGCTCGCGTCCGGGCGTTGCATCGCGATCAGGAGCTGATTGCCGAACGAGTAGCGGGACAGACCGTTCGTGGAACGCACCCGCACCCAACGCTGCCAGCCCTCGGAGCTCAACAGCGCGCGCGCCGCCTGCTCGAGTCGATCACGGTCTGCCTGGCGGCGCTCGGCGCGCTCAGCTTCAGTGAACTTTCGGTAAGCCATCAGCCACCATCCCTTCGGTCGCTGGTCCCGCTCGGTGCGGGACCGATCCCCATCTCCCGCGCACGCCGTTAGGCATGCGACCATCGGGATGGGGTCGGGCCGCACTGCCACCGCCGCCGCGGTCCCGCGTGTCACAGTTCGACCTCGTGCGGCGCCACACCCAGTCCCTCACGAGCGATAAGGGCAAGCACGTCGCTACTGATCCAAGGTGTGGGCTCGCGCGCGCCGCCCTCCGGCGTCTGGCCGATGCGGCGGGCGAGCCAGCTGGTCTCGCCGCTCGTATTGCCGCGACGGTCGCGCTTGCAGCGTCCACAACGAATGGCGATCTCGCTCATCGTCAGATCGCCACGCGCGCGGGAGCGCATCAAAGCGAACCTCGCCGCGGGAAAGCTGCGGCTCGTTTTCGTCGGCGATGAGATACCGGGCGAGCTGCGCCGCATCGTTGAGTTCCTCAACGAGCAAATGGCGACGACCGAGGTCCTCGCGATCGAGATCAAGCAGTACGTCGACTCTGACGGGCACCATCAGACGCTCGTCCCGAGGCTGGTTGGACAGACCGAGGCGGCGCGCCAGACTAAAGGGCCGGCCGGAGGCTCGGCGCTGGGATCGCGACTCGGTGCTGCACGAGCTTGAAGCCAAGAGAGGCAAGGCCGAGAGAGACGTCGCATGGCGAGTACTCGAATGGGCCAACAAACGCGGAGACCTTCGCCTATGGTTCGGCTCCGGACAGAAGGATGGCTCCTTCCAAGCCGGCCTCGACGACGCCTCGGGATACCTCTTTCCTTTCGCCCTCTACACCTACGGGAGGGTGGAGATTCAGTTTCAATGGATGCTGCGGCGAGCACCCTTCGACGCCCCTGAGCGCCGCGTGGAGCTACAACGGAAGCTCAACACGATCCCGGGTGTCGAGATACCCGATGGAGGCCTCGACCGGCGCCCGAGCATTCCACTCGAAGCATTGACTAATGAGAATGCCGTTGAGGCGTTTCTCGCCACGATGGACTGGACGTTCGAACAGGCGCGCGCCGCCGGCAGAGCCGACCGGCAGGCCGCGGAATGAAACGCCGCTCACAGGGCGCTGCCCAACACGCCTAGCAGCGTTCCTGCGACAAACAGGGAGGCCCTTCGCCGAGGCCTACGGCCCATGGCCTTCGGTTCTGGCAAAGTCTCGGATGGAGATGGGACTGCTGCGCTACCGACCACCGCTGGTGACGTACTTGAGTCGTCAAGGCTCGCAAGATGACCGCGTATCAGGCGCAGTATCTCGCCCGCAGTCGCGCCAGCTCGGGCGCGGCTACGGCGACGATGACGGCGCGGTCTGGAAACTTATGCGGTGGCGCACGCTGCGCCTTCTGGCGCTCGCCGGGCTGCTCGTGGCGGCCTTGTTCACCTTGGCGATGCTGACGCTGCTCACTTGGTTCACGGTGGAGCTGGTGGAGGCGATCTTGTGAGCGAGATCGCCTCGTGATCGCGATCGCGGCCCCGGCGTACGTCCCCTATGAACCCCGCACGCAACAGCAACGGGAACTGCGGGCTGACCTTCAGCGCAAGCTCAGGGACCTGAAGGTCGGCTCCGGGCAGATCCTGTGGGGCACGTTCGCGGGTCCTCTCCCCGCCGGAGCTGATGTGGAGAACGCCCTCTTTTACAACCTCGGCAGCGGAGCCTTCGCGCGATCCATGGACAACGGCGCGGCGTTTGAGCTTGAGCCCAACCCCCTTGTGGCAGGCGTGCGTTACACCTATCGCGCCGGTCTCAAGGACGAGGAGTTCACCTACTGGCGACCCACGCGCAAGCTCGCCTCGATCGCTGTGAGCGGGATGCCGGCGACACTCGCATCTATCTGGTGGGCGCTGCGCTCCGTGCCGGGCTCAATCCAAACATACGGCGAGGTCCGAGAAGTGGAGGAGCCCTTCGCCGCGACCCTGAACGTGGAAGGTCCGGTGAGGAGCCTGACGCCGTCGCTCGTGAAGGCCATCGTTGACGGGATCGTCTGCGGGCTGCAATCTCAGTCCGACCAGGTCGGTGCTTCCTCCGTTGCGCCGCTGATCGCGACCCCGCTAAGCGTCAGGCCAGATGCCGTCGTCGCGGCGCTCACAAATGCCGGCCCGAGCGCTCTCGGTGTTCGCACGAGTCTTGTTCATGCGCGGGGCAAAGGTGTTCAGTGGGCTCCAGACGATGATCGCTGCGTGGCCGCGCGACTACTGTTGAACCCCGCTTCCCATTGGCGCGTCAGCGGCTCGGTCTCGACGGTCGCGGCCACGGCTGGCTGAGTCAGCGCAGCTCGGCGAGCTTGAGACGGCTGTGCTCCTCGTGCGAGGCGAGCGCCGAGAGGTGCGCTGCATCCGTCACGACGGGTCCGCAGTGCGGACAGCGCACCGGCTCGAGTCCCTGTTTAATCTAGAACAGCACCCTGGTTCGGCTCGCGCGGAGTCGCGAATCGCGGGAGCGGGGCCTGCTGCCCGAGTCTTGGCTCATTACGAGATCCTTGTTAGGAGTCAGCTACATTACAGAGTCCTTGTAATGAGCCAAGTTTCGGGAAAGAACCCCTATCGGCCTGGTGTAGGCGTGCGCCCGCTCTACCTGGCTGGACGCGAGGCGCCACTGCGACGCTTCGCCGCCATGCTGCGCGCGGCACCCGAGCAGCAGGCAAGCATGCGCGTGACCGGTCTGCGCGGGGTGGGCAAGTCCGTCCTGCTGGAGGAGTTCGCAGATCATGCGCAGGAGCTCGACTGGCAGCCGGCGCTCCTCGAGCTACAGCCATCGCACAACACCGACGAGGCGCTGAAGGCGGTTCTCGGCGCGGTGCTCGAGCGCACGCGCCAGCGCCTCTCACGCCTTGCCCGGCTGCGCTCGGTTGCTGGCCGGGCGCTTCGGGCGGCCAGCCTGTCCCTCACCTGGGAAGACGTCTCGCTGGCCGTCTCGTTCGGCTCAGAGCGCGAGGAAGACCTCGCACGCGATCTCTTCTCCACGGTCGAGCTCGCCCTCGCGAAGGGCCGCGACGGTGTCGTCTTGCTGCTGGACGAGGCACAGCTGGTGCGTGACGAGCGCGACCGCCACGGTGAGCACCCGCTTTCGCTGCTGATCGCGCCGGTGGTGGCGCTGCAGCGCGCGGAGTTGCCGCTCGGCCTCGTCCTCTGCGGTCTCCCGACCCTCACCGGCAACCTTCAGAAGGCTCGCTCCTACAGCGAGCGACTCTTTCGCGGCGAGGAGGTCGACTCGCTGGCACCCGAGCAGGCGCTGGAGGCGTTCACCCGGCCGCTCGAGCAGACAGCTCGCAAGACCGATGCCAAGCTCGCCGAGGCGGTCGTGAAGGAGGTCGAGGGCTACCCGTACTTCCTGCAGCTCTGGGGATCGGAGCTATGGGACGCCGCGGACCTCGCCGGTGTGGACCGCTTTACCATCAAGCTGCTCGACGCCACGCGGGCCGATATCTACGGGCGGCTCGACCGCGATTTCTACGAGCCACGCATCGCGACGCTGACGCCCGCCGAGCAGGACCTCCTCGCCGCGTCCGCGGCGTGCCCATATCCGCCCCTTCGCTCGGCCGAGCTCAACAGGGCGTCCGAGAAGACGCCCGGGAACGTCAACGTCCTGCTCGGCCGGCTCGTTGACGCCGGCGCGCTCTACCGAATCCGCAAGGGCGAGTACGCCTACACCGCGCCCAAGTTCCGAGACTATCTGCTCCGCCGAGCAGACGGCTGAGCCTTACGACAGCGATCGCGATGCGATGCAGTCGGCAACGACGGTTGGTGCTTCGGGGGGTCGCTCGCCAGCTTGGCCGCCCGCGATCGCATGGCCACCCGACGCGTTGTGGGGGCAGCTCGAATGCGAGTACACCGGCGACCCCAAAACGAGATGACGCTGCTTAGTCCCTGCTTAGTCCCTACCCCACGTTGCCTGTGACTCAGAGTCTAAGAAAGGGCTGATTACCAGGCTGTTCGTGGAATGGAGCCAACCGGGATCGAACCGGTGACCTCCTGCTTGCAAAGCAGGCGCTCTCCCAGCTGAGCTATGGCCCCGAAGCCCTTCGAGAGTCTAGGGGAACGGCTGCTTGGCGAGACGCCGTCCCCGGACAAGGTGTCGAGAAGGAGAGCGCGCTACTTGTCGAAGTCGAAGTCGCGTGGCGGGCGCTGCTCGAACCACAAACGCTCCTGCTCAGGCGTGTCGCGCAGGAACTCCGGTGTCTCCTCGAGGACGTCCTCCTCCGGCTCCTCCGCGTCGGACGGCTCTTCGGCCGCCTCACCTGGAACCTCCCATTCGAGCGAGTCCTCCTCCGGCGGCGACGCGTCGGCCGTCCGCCGTGCGGGATCTTCGGCCGCCGAATCACGCCGCGGCGCGTCCTCGACCGCCCCTTCCTCGTCCTGCTCGTCTTCGCCGAGCACGCTGCGCATGTCGAGCTCCGCGGTCTCATCGGCGTTCGCGTCGGCCGTCTCGTCGGATTGCGGAGGCTGAGCGCCATCGTCGTCGACCGGCGGGGCAGCGACGGGCACAACTCCGGGCGCAGCAACCGGTGCGACGCCCGGCGTGTGGTTGCCAGCCAGGGAGACGTCCTCGTCAAGCTGCTCGGTCTCCACCGCGCCATCGCGCGGAACGGCGTCCAGCGCCTCCCGCTGCTCGCGTGCGACCTCACCCGGATCGGCGCCCCGACGGCGCTTGAGCTCCAGGTGCTCGCGAATGGCGTCATCGAGCAATCCCATGCGCAGCCAAACCATACTGCGCCCGCCTGCTCGCGTATCCCGACTCCTGCTCGCGGGCTACACTTGCCTGACCTCGCGCGCCGACGGCGCGCGCCTGTGGGGCTATAGCTCAGTTGGGAGAGCGCCTGGATCGCACCCAGGAGGTCGGGGGTTCGAGTCCCCCTAGCTCCATCCTCAGCGAGCGTCGCTCGATCGCGTGGTGCTGCCGCGCGGCGTGGAGCGCAAGAATAGGTCGCGACGTGCGCGCAACGCCGCATAATCAGCGAGTCGACGAGATGACTGTCGTGGCGCAATGACCAGGCTCGTCGCGCTGCCGCTGCTGGTGCTTGCGCTCGCTCCGTTCCACTCGTCGATCGAGCCGCTGTCTTCTCCTGTTCGTGCCGAGCTCAAGCGCGACGCGTGGCATCGGGGCTGCCCGGTGGCGCTGTCGCAGCTGCGCATTCTCTCCGTCTCCTATACCGGCTTCGACGGGAAGACGTACACGGGTCAGCTCGTCGTCAATCAGTCGGCCGCCGCACCCCTCGCTCGCGTGTTCCGCAAGCTCTACCGTCTGCACTTTCCGATCCGCCACCTGGATCTCGCCGACTCGTACGGCCCAGCGAACTCGCGCGCGGCCGACGGGGACGTCAGCGGCAGCTTCGAATGCCGGCAGGCGGTGCCCTCGCCCTGCGTCGGGGGCAGAGGCACGGGCACCTGGTCCGAGCATGCCTACGGGGAGGCCGTCGACCTCAACCCGGTCGAGAACCCCTACGTCGGCTGCGGGCAGAGCCGCGACCCATCGAGCCGGCGCTATTTCAACCGCTCCCTGCACCTGCCCGGGATGGTCACCCCCGCGGTCGTCCGCGTCTTCCGCTCGATCGGATGGGGCTGGGGGGGCAGCTGGGCCGGCTCGACGAAGGACTACATGCATTTCTCGGCATCTGGGCACTAGATGAGTAGTGCCACGGCCGTGGGGGTGGTCGTGGGGCCGGGGAAGGGGACATAACGCAGCAGTCGAAGTCGG
>Ga0193729_1001091_pt1 | contig 13951 bp, 14 predicted proteins | sample U1c2metaG_FD_143036 | JGI IMG/M metagenome (GOLD analysis project Ga0193729, IMG submission 143036) | Soil microbial communities from a riparian zone of the East river system, Colorado, United States - U1c2 | ecosystem: Environmental > Terrestrial > Soil > Riparian zone | place: USA: East River... | reverse complement strand
GCCTGACCATGGCGGCGCCAGGCCATGTGTTCACGATCAGCCGAGCGGCCGAAATCCTCGGTGAGGACGAAGAGCTGTTGTGGGACTTAGCCGACAGCCTGGAACCGGAGGATGGCTGCCTCTGGATCTACGGCACCGGCGATCAGCAAACGATGGCCTTCACCGACCGTGGGTTGGAGTGTCTGCAGGAGCTGATAGCTGATCATAAACGCAACCCGCTACCCCCGCGGCCCTGAGCGGATGCTTACCAACATGCTGCGGCCACCAACCCCGAGACTCTAACTGCCGCTGGATGAAATCTCAGGGGCAGGTCAGGGCCGGAACAAACTTCAAACTGGATTAAACCCGTGGGGCAAGGTCAACGGTGCCGGAACACTAACTGTGTCTCCTTGATCCGCGCCCAAATGTCATCCCCTTCAATATGCCGATATTGTACCAAAAGTTCGAAAAGCCACGAAAATACGTTCGCTGAAAAAATTCCGGGCTCCGTTCGATTACTTTCAGCATAAACGGCCACAGCAGCGAGATGCGAGCCACGGCTTTAAGAAAACTCCAGGCTGTTTGAGCCCGAAGGCGGTGAGCTACGCCTCCTGATCCATGCATTCGTCCAAAATGACAAAATCGGCGTCGAATATACTCTTGAGTTACTCGATCGTCCGGGACTACTTCGTTCACGATCGCTTCCCGACAAGCGATCATTCTTGCTCCACATTCATTCATGCGGAGAAAAAAATCGGTATCCTCACCCCCACCCGGCCCCTTCTGAAGATCGAACCTAATTCCATTGTTAATTGCGAAGCAGCGGTTAAACAGAACATTTCCTGTTCCCATAGTTTCGATCCGCGTTCCCGTGGGTCCACAGTCCCGCGTAAAGGGATCGCCGGCACGAATCCAAAGCGGTGTATCAGTCGGATAGCGACCTCGCACGAAGCCCTTTACAACATCGGCGCCGAACTTAGACTGCGCTAGCATAAGCTGTGAAAGCCAATCGGGCTCGCAAGTTTCATCGTCGTCTACAAAGGCAACGAATCGGCCTTTCGCCTCCATCAAACAGCTGTTGCGGGCAACTGAAACGTTTGACGCGCCGCTGGACAAATATTGGATTGAAATGGGTGAATCTGCCGCAGCTTTCTCGATCAAGGCCTGCGCAGATAGTTCGGGATCATCGTCGCAGACAACGATCTCCAATCTGATCTTATCCAGGCCGACTTGGGCGAGTATTGAGGTGATCGTGTTCAACACGAATGCCCGACGATATGTACAGATGCAGACCGAGACATCCATGGCCGAACATTTCCCCCTTCCGAGCCAGCAGGTATTTTACTTCTCTGCATCCCCTAATGGACCCGAATGCTCAAAAAATTTTGTATATTAACCTAAAGTCGGACTGCGGCATTGGATTCAAGGCTCAATCTGTATATTGGCATAATTCGCAATAGCAGCGGCATTTCCCTATTTGGCCAGAAGTGCTTTAAGACGCGGCTACACTAACCTTCGCTGCTTCATACGCCCCTGCGGGGCTCAGACCAATTGAGCATGGCAATCGCGCGAATTTGGCGTCAGGGTTACTCACCCGAACCAATCGTGGACGTTGACTTATGCGATCTTTGCCTCTCAAAAGTTCCAGCTAGGGACGGAAGAAAGTGGTGAGACATTGCCCCGGACAAGCTCACGGCTGAATAGTACGCCTTCAACATACGGGGTGGCTTAGAACGCCATTCTCCACGTCCGTATGGAAGGTAAAAAGGGTAGGTCGCAAAGAAGTCTTCTACGTTCTTGTAATGAAGAAAACGTGAAACCCGACGAAAGTCGTGAAAATGTCGATCGAGATCAAACGAGGTCCAAAATCGATTACCCTGTTGCATGTGAAGTCTTCCAAAGCACCTAGCATACACGTTGCGCAGGTTCATTGGTAACCAATGGCAGAAGGGCAAACATGTATCGTGCGCAATTGCGGGAAAGTAAGCGTTCGGAGTGGTAACGACTAAGTAGCGGCCTGCAACCCGATTCAGCTCATCAAGTGCTCTTGAATCTCTGTACACGTGCTCAAGCACCTCTACACAGTAAGTAACATCTGCCGCTTGATCCTCAAGGGGGATAGCTTGGGCAGACCCCACCCGCCAACTGATTCGATCACCAAGACCCAACTGATCAGCGATCGTCTTTGCAGCATCGAGGCGCTTTTCATCAGGATCTACCGCAACAATCTTAGCCGACGTATAGCCCGCAAAAGCCATCGCAAGCCAGCCATATCCGCAACCAATATCTGCAATGACATGATTTGGCCGAAGAGGCTGAAGATAGCTGTGGTCAACGAATTTACGTCGAAAGTAATCGAGGGTCGCGCCAACATCAAGATCGACATATTGGCTGTCCCGAAAATGCGAGGTCGCGCGGATCGCAGCAGCTACGCTCGGATCAACGCATCTTAGCTGATCTTGTACGCTCATTCTCTAGCTTAACCTCTACGGTGCAAACAGAACGCAATGAGGTAAGATCTATCGTTGTGTCGTTGATTGGAACCCGGCGATCGCAAATAACATTCGGTAGCCCGAGCAACCTTTTGTTCCCAGGTGTGTTCAGCGGCAACCCTCATACCGTTCCGACCCATCTCCATCACCACTTCCGGTTCCCTTGCGAGCCGTTCAAGAGCCCGGGCTAGCGCATCGACTGTCTCGGTAGGTTTTGTTACCGGCACCCTTATCCCTGCAGTAGCCGGGACCAACTTTGCCGCGCCCTGATGATCTAGTGTGACTATGGCTGCACCACGAGCCATTGCCTCGAGAAGCTGGCTACCACACGAATCTCTTAGACTTGTAAAAAGAAACACATCATGGTCAAGATAGGCGTCCATCAGTTCCTCCCATGATACCTGCCCACGCCAGACGACTCGATCCACGAGCTTCAGCTGTTCAATCCATTGTGGCAATATTCTCCCTGTTTTCCGTCACCGATAAACGTACACGTGAAGCAAACGCTCTGATCAATCCTGGATAATGCCTCAAGAGCAAGAAGAACGGCTTTTCGCGGGAGCAATCGTCCGACCCAAAGAATTCTCAAGCATTGCCCTTCGGGACGGCGGCGCATCGACTCCATGGCAAGCATCGACTTGGAAATACCGACATCCAACATGAATTCTACTTCTGGCGCTCCTAACCTTCTCGCCCATTCCTGGATTTCTCCGTTAGTGCACCAACACCAGAGACGAATTTGAAACAGTGCACTGGCCATCGATCTGTAAGACAAACTTGACTGATCCTTAAGTCAGACGAACTCTGGAAACTGACCTCAAGCGACTACTTTCATCGGTGCGTTTGATTGTGTTAGAGAGTAAGATTAGTACAATCATCAACCATGCCCCCCCTGAACGAAAATAAAACGACTCGGTGAGGTTATAGAATATGGATCCTATTCCCACATACAGCGAATAGCTTGCAAAAGACAACGCACGCTCATTGCTCAAGAGGATTCGTTTGACGAGAATCCAAATCATCTGGGCTATGAATAGCGCCAAAATCGCGAGTCCGACCCAACCCAATTGGGCTAAAATATCGAGATAACCGTTGTGCCCTTCGTTCACAATCTCGTAAACTCCGCTTTCATGCAGCAACTCAACAATTTGTGGACCTACCTGCCAGAGGGCGCCGTACCCGACGCCAAGCGTCGGGTTAGTTTCAAATTGTCGCAAAACAAAATCCCACACACGATCCCGGCCGGTAAACGAAGGGTCGCTAAAAACCATATTGAACAATTCCGATGGCCCAACGCTGAACATCACAGTCGCACTTAAGCAAATCAACAGAATAACGACTGAAGTCGCTGTGATGCGAATGGCAACATCGCGGAGCAGGCACATCCTCACAACTGCCACCAGGAAAATGGAAAGCAAGGATACTGCCATCGCAGTTTTCGACTGCGTGAGGATCAGCACGCAAGCAGCGAAGACGAGTGCGATTGCGGCGGCGATCCGCGACCCGGAAATAGTTCGATCTGTGATTCCAATAGCAAAGACCGGAAGCGCTAGGTACAAAAACCCGCCCGCGACATTTTTCTGGCCGTGAACACCCGAGAATCCAAGATCTCCCCAAACCACGGGAGATAGCGCGAGCGACAAGACATCCGCTAAAGTTATTGCAAGAAAGACTCTGAACAAGAGCTTGAGCATGCGTTCAGGCACGTCGAACGTCGAAACCAAAGTGGCCAGCAAAATCAATTCCAAGGTCAGGCGAGCCCCGCGACGAAGCGTTAGCAGTGGGTACTCCGACCAAATGATCGACAACGTTATCCAGCAGATCATCGGGATAAATGGCCAAAGACCCCTCCACAGAGGCTTCGTCCTGAAGTAGGCTGCAAGCAAGAAACCATTACCTAGGGCAAGAACAACAAATGCTTGCCAAATTGTGTTTCCCGACGAGTTTGTCACTATCGCAGTTGGATCACCCCCGGCGAAGTCAAACCCAACAAAATAATAGATCACGATAATTGAAAATAGCAGATCCCTATTCAAGGAAGGTATTCTTGTCGATGCCCGGCCTTCGTATTTACGAGTGTTCGGTAATCTGGTTTTCTTGACTTGCGATGACAATTGCATGATTTAATATGATTCCTGAAATTAAGTGGGAAGCGCGACCACGTTCAGGGCGTCTTGTGTATTTAACTTTACAAAGGTCTATTAAATAAAGCCATGCCTATCATCAAAACCAACGTCACAACTAAAGCACGAATAATGCGCTCCAATAAAGTAGTAATATTATACCGGTACATACCACAATACCGCCTTGAGTTTTATAAAAGACTTTATAAACTCTGCGAGAATAAGGGTATTGACCTTCAGGTTATCTACGGCGATCCAAGTAAATCTGAGAAAACAAAAGGAGATTCAGTTTCTTTTGATCAGGGAAGCTTCGTCAAGAACAGATACTTCTCGTTTGGCCATAGCGAACTGATTTGGCAGCCTGTGCTTGGGCTAACTAGATCAGCCGACCTCGTAATTGTTGAGCAGGCAAACAAGCTTCTCATTAACTTCCCGCTGCTGCTGCGGCAATTGTGCGGGATTCAGAGGATTTGCTTTGTTGGTCACGGCCGGAACTTTCAAGCCACCAAGCGTCATCGGCTCAGCGAACTTCTCAAGAAGTCGTTGATACGCACTCCGCATTGGTGGTTCGCCTATACGTCCCGGGTGGCCAATTTGGTCGAGGCTTCCGGGTTTCCTGCCGATCGAGTCACTATTTACAATAATGCGATTGATACCTATGCACTCTCGGCTCTTCGCCGCGAAATTTCCGAAGGTGAGTTGAGGGACTTTGCTGCACGAATTGGTATAACATCGAAAAATGTTTGTCTCTTCGTTGGCGGCATCTACTCGGAAAAACGCATTTCGTTCCTATTGGATGTCTGCGAGCGACTGCGCACCCGAATTCCTGATTTCCAGATGATTGTGGTCGGTGGAGGGCCAGATGATTGTTTGGTCCGCAATTTCAGCCAAAAACACCCTTGGCTAATTTTCACCGGGCCACTTGTCGGTCGTGAGAAAGTGAAGTGCTTTATGCTTTCAAAGCTCATGCTGATGCCTGGGCTAGTTGGCCTCGCTGTACTTGATACTTTCGCCCTGGAAGTACCCGTGATTACGACGAATGTTCCCTATCACAGTCCAGAAATTGACTATCTTGAGAGTGGCTCCAATGGCATCATTGTATCACCATTTGATGATGCGGATTGTTACGCCGCAAAAGTTGCCGAATTTCTCCTCGACGAGCAAAAGCGATTAAAGCTCGTTGCAGGCTGCAGGAGCTCAGCACCAATTTACACGATAGAAAAGATGGCTGATCTTTTCTGCGACGGAATTGTTCAAGCGCTCGCAACCCAGAGATAGCGTTTTCTTCTTGCGTGGGGCAACGAATCTCGTGCTCCCAATTCTCGCCCCTATCTATCAGAGATTGATTAGTCCTATGGATCTCCGTTGGTACTGGAAGCGTCTATCGCTCATGGATGCTGCGGAGATTGTTGGAAGAGTGCGAGAGGCAATTCTACGACTCATGTGGCGTACTCAACGTGCAACCCACAATGTGAACAATCCGGTCGACTTCTTGCAAGCGTCTTGCCGGATTGACTTCTCTCGTTGCTCACCGGCTCCGACAGCACTGGCCAAGCCCGCAGTAGACCGACTGCTGTCGATCGCCGAAGATATACTTAAGGGCCAATGGTTCGTTTTCGGGCATGCCCACCCAAAATTCGATCAAGATCCCGATTGGTTTGTAGATGCCAAGAGCGGCCAGCGTCTACCTGCGGATGATTACACGTTTGATATCAGATATCGCGACGACCAAACCCGTGACATAAAGTCTATTTGGGAACCATCACGCCATCATCATTTGACTATCCTGGCAGCAGCCTACTTTGTCACCCGCGACGAACGATACGCGACACGTATCGCCACACACCTACGATCCTGGTGGCGAGAGAATCCATTCTTGACTGGACCGCATTGGAACAGCGGCATAGAGATCGCATTACGCTTGCTTTCGTGGGCTTGGATCCGACGCCTCCTCATGAAGTGGCCTGAAGCGCGAGACCTATTCGAGAACAATCCGGAATTTGTCGAACAGCTGTACTGGCATCAGAGATGGCTGGCGGCATTTTCAAGCCGCGGCTCATCTGCAAATAACCATCTAATCGCAGAAGCCGCCGGCCAATTTGTAGCGTCCTGTGCGTTCCCCTGGTTTAAGGACAGCACAGAGTGGAGACAAAAATCAGCAGCTGTATTGCGGACTGAATCCAAAAGTCAGACCTTCGCTAGCGGTCTCAATCGCGAGCTCGCTACAGATTATCATGGATTCGTGCTGGAAATGCTCCTCACAGCGGCCATCACCGGCGAACTCCACGGATACTCCCTGAGCAGTGACGTCTGGGAGCGCATCCGTGCAATGATCGACGCGTTGGCCTCGATTATGGACGCAACCGGCCGGCCACCTCGCCAAGGCGACGGGGATGACGGCACGGCGTTACTCCTCGATGCACCTGATTATGACCGCTGGAACGCTCTTCTCGCCACAGGACGACGCTTATTTGGCGCCGCACCTTGGTGGCCAGCTATTCGCTTTGACGATGTTCGGACCGGCTTGTGGACCGATGGAGTTAGCGTTCCGTCCTTACCGTCCGAACGTTCAACGAAAAGGCTGGACTACTTCCCGGATGCTGGACAGGTATATTTGCGGAGTGGACAAGACACCAAGGAGATATGGTGCAGATGCGACCACGGCCCACATGGCTTCCTTAGCATTGCGGCGCATGCACATGCAGATGCATTGGCGATTGAAGTGCGGGTGGCTGGAGTTGATATCTTAGCTGATCCCGGTACTTATTGTTATCATGGAGAGCCGCGTTGGCGCGCCTATTTCCGATCCTCATTAGCGCACAATACGCTCGAAATCCTCGCACAAGATCAATCAATATCGGGTGGCCCGTTCCTGTGGACTAAGCACGCTGTTAGCAAACTTCTGATGGTTGATGGTCTCGAAGAGGATGCGCCGCGCGCAGTGTGGCAGGCAGAGCATGACGGCTATGTGAGTCGAGGTGGGCCCGTTCACAGACGGACTGTAACCCTCGATCGAAGGGAAAGGGTTCTCACAATAGACGATGAGATTCGGCCCTCTAGGCTTGGCTCCACGCCGGTTCGGTTCGCTTTTCATCTTGGACCTACGGTAGATTGTAAATTGGCATCTTTTGGAGCACGACTATCCTGGCCTCACGGAACCGCACAGCTTGAGCTGCCCGAGACGCTCACGTGGAGCTTTCATCGTGGCGAGATAGATCCTCCAATGGGTTGGTACTCGCTGTCGTTTGGTGTGAAGAGACCTTCCTTTACATTGTTAGGGCACGGCAATGTGAATCCATGTACACCGCTTCAGACACGACTACGAATATCTTGAGAACATCGCCAGTTGCTGACAGATACTGCCAATACTTAAGATGCCGGTCTGCTTCTTCTTCCATTATCATCGTGAGGAAGTATTTGAGAGAGATCATCCTAAACTTTCACGGCATTGGAGAACCGCCTTCACATGGGTAGGGATCTACGGGATCTGTTCAGGCATACTGCAGTTCATAACACTTTGACTCTTGAAGGCATCGGATCAAGTCGTCCTTCAGGTCGATCTAATTGGGCGACCAATGCCAATGCACGTCTGGTCTCGTCCGAAAGCGCCCCAGTTCCGCGTATTGTAGCGGAGCATGATGGCTAGTTCGCACAATATGGTCTTATACACCGACGAACGCTGGAATTTGACGGCGCTTCTCGATTCACAATTATTGATGAACTTCTCGGAGCTTCTCCCGACAAGGGCGTTACCGTGTCTTTCCTACTCGACCCTTCCTGCCGATCAACCGTCGATGATCGCAGCGAGGTATTGGTTACCAACAACCAAGGTCACGTCGCACGGATCGCAAGCATCGGTCCGCTGAGAGCTAGGATTGTGCACGGCGATGAAACAACAAGACTTGGTTGGCTGTCACCGTCCTTTGGCGTACGCGTCCCTACGGATCAGATGCTTTTTGAAGGGCATCTAGACAAGCACTCGACGATCACAATTAGCGTCCTCTAGCAGCCTATACGACATTGCCTTCGAGCTCTTCGCATTGTGATGGCTTAAATGTTCGCATGAAAATTTCGAGATTGATCAGTGACCAAAGAATTCTTTCATGATTCTGTCGGCCTCCGACATGTTCAGCCACGAGGCCGCGAAGCTTGCTCCTGTTACACATCCTCGCTACATTTGATGCGTCACTTACCAGCATGTCCTGTACGAAATCACGGTAATGGCGTTTGAACCATTCTCCGACCGGCACACGGAATCCGACTTTTTTCCGCCGCACGATTGCCGGTGGTAGGATCTTGTCCATCGCCGCACGCAGCACCGTCTTGCCGCCCTTGCCTCCAGTCAGAAACTCGTCCGGGAACCGTGCCACGACGCTGGCCAGCACCGTATCCATAAAAGGCATCCGGCCTTCGATCGATCCCGCCATCATCATTCGATCGCCTCGTTCCAACAGATTATCTGGAAGCCAGGATGTCTGATCGAAGAACAATGTACGCCGCAGACTCGATTCTATCTCCGACGAATATGGGAAGAAATCCGGCGGCGTTGCCGATACGAGCCGACCTAGTATTGCTTCGCCTTCGCCAACCGAAAGGCCGCCGAACCATACTCGCATGCGGTTCACAAGATCGCGCTCGCCCGCGGCCAATGCAAGGATCTTCACACGTCGCATCCCATAGGGCAATGAACGCACCAGCGGATAGATCAGCCGATCGTGCACTAGGTGCGGCATCAGCCATTGGTACAGACCTATCCACCGCTCAGCCCGATGCTTCGGATATCCTCCCATCAACTCGTCGGCGCCTTCTCCCGTGAGCACCATCTTCACGCTACCAGAAGCCATCTCCGAAAGCATAAAGATCGGAACGTCAGATGCCTCGCTGACCGGAGCACCCCGGCGCAAGACAGCGGTCTGCCAATGTTCCATGAATGCGTCGGGTTCGACGAAGAGTTCGTTGTGAATTGTACCAAACTGATCTGCAATCACGCGCGCATGATCGAGCTCCGAATACTCCGCTTCCCGAAAGCCTACCGAAAACGTTCGCACAGGCTCCGTGCTATGCCTAACCATGGTTGCCACGACCGCAGACGAGTCAATGCCACCCGAAAGATAAGCGCCGAACGGCGCGTCGCTACGCATGCGAATTCGAACAGCCTCATCGAATGTCTCTTCAAACAACCGAATTGCATCATCGAATGACCTAATGTCCGGCACTGTCGTCGCAACTGGTGGCGTAAAATATCGTGTCGTTTTCAGCGTTCCGCTCTGCCATACGGCATAGTGACCAGGCTGCAGCTTCTTCACCGCACGGAAGAACGTGGAAGGCCCCGGAACATAACGATTAAGAAGATAGTGGCCGAGCGCTTCGGAATCGAACGCTCGATTAATGCCCGGAAACTGTACGAGCGGCTCAATCTCGGAGCCAAAGAGAAGAACATCCTGCAGCTCGGCGAGAAACAGTGGCTTTTTGCCGAAGGCATCGCGGGCCAGTATTAGCCGCTGCTTTGCTCCATCCCAAAGCGCAAAGCCGAACATGCCGCGAAATCTACGTACTGCGTCGAGTTCCCAAGCGCGATATGCTTCGATAAGCACCTCAGTGTCTGAGTTCGTGCGAAAGCGATGGCCAAGAGCAACGAGTTCCTGTCGCAGTTCAAGGTAATTATAGATTTCGCCGTTGAAGATTACGGTGAAGCGGCCATCCTCACTCGACATTGGCTGCGCGCCGCCTCCGATGTCAATAATCGAAAGCCGGCGGTGGCCGAAGCCGATTTGAAATCGCTCATCAGACGTCTCCTGAAGCCAGTAGCCAGAGCCATCCGGCCCCCGATGAAACATCAAATCGGTAAGGCTGATAAGAGTCTTGCGATCCTGATGCTTCGCGACCCCAAGAACCCATCCAAATATCCCACACATGGCTAAGCGCCTTATCTGGACGACAATCAGATGATAGCCGACATATGCTCGTTCTCGTTTTTGGAGCCGCTGCGACTACGCTATTGCCTGCTCAACAACCTCTCTTAGTTTGAATACTTTTTCATAAGCACTCAAAAGCTTTGTCGCCTCGTGGTGCCAGGCGAGCTCATCATAGATTCTTTTCTGGCCGAACGCGCCCATAGCGTCGCGCCGCACTGGATCATCTACAAGTTCCAATATCTTGTCGCCGAACTCCGCAGTATCCGCATTCTGCACATATAAAGATGCCTCTCCAGCCGAAACGCGCCCTTCGGTGAGGTCAAATTGCACAATAGGCTTACCCAACGCCATGTACTCCATGATCTTGTTCATCGTTGACTTGTCGTTCATCGAGCTGGGGCGATCCGGATTTACGCAGACGTCTGCCGTCGAAAGTATGGTGAATAGTGTCGCGTCATCAACACGGCCAGTGAACGTGACCAATCCGTCGAGTTCGAAGGCCATTGCAAGCTTCTTGACCTCCTCCAATTCCGGCCCACTCCCGACAATCACGAACTGGACATCATCGCGGTTTCGTTTCCTGCGGATGTACTTAATTGATTCCAGCAACAGATCGATTCCCTCCTGTTTCCCAATAACACCCACATATCCAACAAGGAATTTCCGTCCCTTTTTCCAGGCCGGGTCTGGTGGAAGTGACCGAACGCGCGAAAGGTTTGGAGCGGAGCGCACAACGAATACACGATCTGGGTTCATTCGCCCTCGTTCAATGGCAATGGTACGATATGATTGGTTTGTTGCTATCGATACGTCAGACAATGCGAATGTAATGCGTTCAAGTAGAACCATGACCCGCCAGAGAAGGCCACGATATCCGAATTTCGCCTCGTAAAGCTCCGGGTTGATATCGTGTTGATCGAAAATGAACGACTTTCCAAATAGAAACTTATGAAATGCACCAACTATGAAAATGAGATCCGGCGGATTACAAGCGTGGACTACATCAAACCCGCACGTTGTGAGAATTTTCAAACTCAGCACGAACTCCCAAAATAATGCCACGCTGTACTCGGCGAGATAGCCCAGCACCCCACGTCCTTCTCTCGGCAACCAGTGGCGATAGACTGCGATTCCCTCGATAATTTCAAATGAGGCCGTTGCGCCCGGTCCCTTGGGACAAATTACGGATACTTCATACCCATGCCGCGACAATGTGCTGGCTTCCGACCACACCCGGCGATCGAACGGTACTGGAAGATTTTCGACGATGATAAGCACCCGGCGGCGAGCCGAACCAACACTCGCTTGATCGGGGTGGCTTGCACCGCCGTCGTCACGAAAGAGTATTGACATCGATGACTCGCCTGGCGCGTAACGCCATGTGTTTCGCCCATCCTCTGGTATCGATGACAAGATCGAACAGCTCCGACTCGGCGACCGACTTTGGGATTAGTAGTTTACGGAGTGCGGGCAAATTGGAGAACGCATAGCCAAGATTCTGACCCAACAATTTGGACGGCTCGACATGGGGATCGTAGATCGACAAGCCGATGTGCGACTGAAGGAATTTGCGAGCCAAGTCGATATTGGGACTCTCGCGAAGATCGTCGCTGTCCTCCTTGAAGGCAAGCCCTAGCATGAGCACCTGCCCCCCCGCCGGGACTGCTCTCAGGCAATTCTCAAACAGGAAATTCTTATGCTCATCATTCGATCTCAGAACCGAATCCACAAGACAAGCATGTGCCCCGACGTCGCTTGCGATGTATTGAAGGGCGCGAACGTCTTTCGGCAGGCATGAGCCGCCGAATGCGCCACCTGGCCTCAAATAGTAGGGCGAGATGTTGAGCTTCGTGTCAGAGATGAAAATCTTATGAACAGTGGCCGCGCTAATACCAAGCTTATCGCAAACGCGACCAACTTCGTTGGCAAAAGCAATCTTTACTGCATGAAACGTGTTATCGACGAATTTTGTCATCTCTGCCGCACGATAAGTCGTGTAGAAGACCGGCGCCTCGATCCTTGCGTTCAACTCGTCAAGAGCCGTGCACCTTTCCCCGTCCTTCGTCCCAATCACGATCTTCGGTGGATTCAAGAAGTCTTCGATCGCCACCGATTCGCGCAAGAATTCGGGGTTGTAAACAACCTCGACTAGGTCCATCCTGCCTCTCAATGCGTCCTCGAAAATCGGGAGGACCAGTTCTTCGATCGTACCGGGCCGGATCGTTGAGCGAAATACGACGGTCAACGTCGTCGCGCGAGCGGGACCGACCAACTCCGCGATCTGATGGGAAACCTCCGCGATAAAGCTCATATTGTGAGATCCGTTCGGCGCACTGGGCGTTCCCACACAGACTATGGCCATGGTGCAACTGTCGAGATGCCGGCTCGCATCCTTTGTCGCGCTCAGCAAACCTTTCCTGACAGCACGTTCTACAAGCTGATCGAGACCGGGTTCCGTGATCGGCGACTTACCCGCATTGACGATCGCGATTTTTTCATCGCTGACGTCGACACCGACGACTTCGTGGCCTTCCCTAGTGAGGCAAGCGGCCGTCGTCATGCCGACGTAACCAAGTCCGAACACCGCAATTTTCATCTTAATTCATCACCAGCATTACGTGTGTTGGCAACGCAGCGCTCATGGACTTGTCTGCAAGGTCGACGGTTTCGTTCAGAGATAATATGTCGATCGGCACCCCAAAAGTTTTCGCGCATCCCGCAACTCCATCAATCACGCGTTTTTTAGACGCAGGATTCCAATAAACCAGATTTAATCTTATATTAGGTATTTCTCTTTATGCAAATTTAAATATTGCTTTTTGTCAATTTAAATATTGTTTAAATCAGACGGATGCCCGCTGCCGGGCCCCTTCGACGCGACGCCAGGTCGAGCCGGATGCGTGGCGTTTCCTGGGCGGAAATTCTAACTAGGAAGAGCCTGCTCGGATGGCTGCTGCGGCCCCTCTACTACCCAGAGTCGCATGGGCTGGTGCCGGGCGGCAACACCATCGCGAATGGCCGCGCCACCTGGATCGCTTTCGCCAGCGCGACGTGCTCGAGATGGCATGACTGGCTTGCTGTTCTAGTGCCCTTGTCATAGGCCGCAGCGAGGCGGTGATGCGCCCCTGTCCCTGCCCCGTGCGCTTCGGCGCGTGAATCTGGGTGCGGCAATCAAACCGGCTGCGGTTCGAGGCGACCCCTGCAACTCGATTCGTTGCGCCGGGCATCGCGGGCGCCACCGCGGGTAATTGGAGGTCTAGCCAATAAATGCCGATCCGGCGTCGACAATAGGGGCCCGGCACTGGCCAACGGCTCAATTTAAATAACAATATTTAATCACGATATAAATTTTTAATGAACAAATTGAAAATATCGTGTATGGTGATTGCCATTATTGCTAATCCTTGCCCCAACCAGAGGATTATTACTCCACAGCAGTTGG
>Ga0193729_1001090_pt1 | contig 13964 bp, 3 predicted proteins | sample U1c2metaG_FD_143036 | JGI IMG/M metagenome (GOLD analysis project Ga0193729, IMG submission 143036) | Soil microbial communities from a riparian zone of the East river system, Colorado, United States - U1c2 | ecosystem: Environmental > Terrestrial > Soil > Riparian zone | place: USA: East River... | reverse complement strand
CAGCACAGCGTATCCAACTCCAGCTTGGACGCCAGAAGCTTGCTATCGATGACCAGGACAAAGGAGAACTGCTCTGTTATCTTGCATTAGGAGCTGCCGCTGAAGCTGAGGGCAATCCACTCATGCGCCCCAAGGTTCACTATTTCATCAAAGGTCTGGAGGGCGCAGTCGTGACATTCGTGCGCCAGCCTGACCATGAAAACAGTTTTAGCGCGGACTTATATCTCTCGCAGGCAAATGCGACACAACGCCAATCCGTGGAGCCAGCAGCCTGTCCACCGTTGCTCGTGTGTAAGAACTGCGGACAACACTACTTGGAAGGCTATTATCAGCAGTTCAAGCTTGAGGATGGGAAACTTCTGGGCGGTGCTCTAGAAGGAGACAACACCATCTGGGAAAGCGCTGACGAGACGAGCGGAGGAGCACGGGTTCTTTTCACGAACCGTTTCACCTCCGAGATCGATCTTGACCATGACTTGGCCTCACAACGCCTGGATAAGAAGCGCCATCAACTCTATTTTTGTCACTCCTGTGGCACATTGCATCTCAACCAGGGAAAGTGTGAAGCGCCGCTGTGCAAACGTCAGGGACCACTCGTTCCTATCTGGGTCATGCAGCTCAGTGAGAATGGCCGTATGACGCTCTGTCCCAGTTGCGGACAACGCAGCAGGAACATCGGTGACCGCGTGACCGAGCCGATTAGACCACTGCGAGCCGTCACCGTGGCCGATGTCCACATTCTTGCCCAAAATATGATTAATGCACTTGAGGGACCACAGCAAAAACTGATCGTCTTCACCGATAATCGGCAAGATGCCGCCTTTCAGGCTGGCTGGATGCAAGATCACGCCCGACGCTATCGCCTGCGCCACCTGATCTACGACTTCTTGTACCGCTCCAACTATCCATGCTCCATCACAGATGTGCGTGAAAACCTGATGTCACGTTTCCGCGAGGACCGTTTTCTCGCTCGTCTGTTGGCTCCCGAAGTCTTTACAGGGCGCACGGATGAAGCCTTTGGGCATGAACTGGACAGACAACTGAGTGAATATATCCACATCTTACTCATGCTGGAGTGGAGTACGAGTTTCAAACAGCGAGGTAGCCTGGAGACTTGGGGCAAAGTACGCGTTGTCTATGCTGAAGTAGAACCTACACATCCCTGGATTCAACAATGGGCAACCACACTCAATCTCACCGCCGAAGAACTGGCAAACGGCATCTCTTCTTTGCTTGACGCCTACCGACGCAGCCGTCTGTTCTATGATAGCAACGCCCCGATTTTTAGCCGCTATTGGCGTGAAGGTGACGAAGAAGTGCAAAAAGGCTACCTGCCCTTCTTTGATTTTCCTCCCAAAGGTATCAAAGAGCAACGCGAAGACAAGGATCGCGAAATCTACGTCGTGCAATTCTGCTCAAAGCGCGGCCAGACCCTCACGCAGAACTATATTGCAAAATGGGACCTCCCCACGAAAGAGCGAGATGACTTTTTGAAAGCGCTCTGGCCGTTTCTCTCCGACACGATCAAAGTCCTGCAACCTGTGACCCTCGTCGGAGCAAAACAAAGAGCCCTGCCGGGGGCAACAGGTGTCTATCAGGTCTCAGCAGCCAAATGTGGACTGGTCACGCACCATGAGCGCTATCGTTGTACCATCTGCCAGCGCGTCCACACTCGCAGTGGGCCAAAAGGTGCCTGTACAGCTATGCACTGCAAGGGAACATTACTGCGTGAGGAACCACCCATCGATGACTACGATATCGCCATGCTTGATCAACCCTTTTCCATGTTGATGGCGCAAGAACATTCAGCCCAGGTTCCAGCCAAAGAGCGCGAAAAGATTGAGGACGAGTTCAAGAAGCCTGAAGGCAAGTATAATTGTCTTGTCGCCACGCCAACCCTGGAAATGGGCGTCGATATTGGAGCCCTTGACATGGTCCTGTTGCGCAATGTTCCACCAAGACCAGCGAACTACTGGCAACGTGCGGGCCGCGCTGGTCGCCGTCATCGTATGGCCGTCATCTATACCTATTGTCGCCGCAGTAACCACGACAGCTACTTCTTTGACGATCCGACGCGCATGCTAGATGGACGCATCGAGACGCCGCGATTCAACCTGCACAACGAAGTCATGCTCAGGAAACATGTACATGCCGCAGTCCTCTCCGAACTCATTCGGCTCTCACGTCAGAGCAACAGCGAAAATGGACTCAGCGAGTTCGGCCTAGCAGAATTACAGCAAGCCCGAGAGCAAGCCTTCCCGAACTACCTGATCACCTACCTCTTTGATGAAGGGAATATCTACCGTCAGCATCCCTACCAGATTACAGAACTGGGAACAATCATCAGCAAGCATCAACAGCACTTGCTAGATACCGTCCGCGAAATCTTTGCGCACTACTGGCCTGACGCTGATCGCCATGTCGTCAGTGAAACAGCCTTGGAGCGTTACATCGAAGAGTTACCAGCGCGACTCCAGGAGGTGATTGACCGTTTGCATGCACGGCTCATGTGGGCAGTGCAGGTCCAAGAGCGGCTACTCACAGCACAATTGCATGGTTTACTGGAGCCGGACGAGGATCGTCTGCTGGCACGTTGTAAACGCTATCTCCAAAACCTTGCCCGCAAAGATATCAGCACCTATACCCTCACCGTTCTAGCAGTAGAAGGCTTTCTGCCAGGATATGGCACATACGAAACAGGTATCAAGGCATTTGCCAGCCGCGCTAATATCGGCGTGGGCGTCGAGAAGAAACGCGACTTCGAACTCACACGCATTCCCTTGATGGCATTGCGTGAGTTCGTGCCAGGTAACCTGATCTACGCCAATGGCGGACGCTTCAAAACAGTCCTGTACCATTTCCCGGTTGGAGAGCGTCAGAGCGAGATGGAACGCTACCAGGTAGACATCAATCACGAACGTATCTCTGAGGTGGGTACGACGAAGGGAGCAACGCAATACAACGGAGGGAACCAGCACGCGCTTCTCACCGGACTGCCGATCAGCGATGTCGACCTCTCGTACGTCTCGCGTATCAGTGACGAAGAAGCGAATCGATTCCAACTGCCGGTTGCAGTGCTAGGTTACCTCAAACAGACGCATCGAGGCGGGCAGGTCTACACGCTGCCCAATCAAGAACTTCAGCATCGTTTTGGTCAACACGTGCGACTGGTCAATGTTGGTCCGGCGGATCGTGCGAAACGGGGAAATTTAGGCTTTCCGATTTGCACTGTCTGCGGAGCTGTACGCTCGCCTTATGCATCAGAGCGCGAACTCGAACACTTCCAACAAATCCACCGTGAGCGCTGTGGCAAAGTCCCCGAATCGATTGCTGTCACAACAGATAGCCATGTGGATGGCATCTGTTTCTTTATGACCCTATGCCTGGTGGTTCAGGACTGTTGCAGCAACTCCTTGACCAGTGGGGAACTATTCGTGAAGCGGCCATACAGAGCCTGGGAGCCTGTGAAAGCTGTTGTAAAAAGAGCTGCTATAACTGCATGCGTACCTATCGCAACGTCTTCTATCATGACCTGCTTGATCGTCATAGCGCGATCCGGCTCCTGGATGATTATCAGGGGGAGCCAAAGCTCGAACGAGAACTGCCTCCAATCCAGGAAAACACCACAGGGACAGGGAAGCCAACCAATAGAGGAGAACACGCACTCGCAGAGATGCTGGTTCAAGCCGGATTGCCACAGTTTGAGCATCAACGCAGTATCGATCTTGGCAAACCTCTGGGGACAACAACGCCAGACCTCTTTTTTGATGATCCAGTTCGTGGGACTCAGCTTGCCATCTACCTGGATGGGTTATCGAAGGGCATTCACGGCAACAAAGACCAGCACCAGATCGATCGAATGATCCGCGAGAGCCTTGAGGAGGAGGGAGTAGACGTGATAGAGATAGCTTCGTCGGATTTGGATGATCCTGAGGCTATGAAACGGCATTTAAAGCGTATTAGCATGAAGTTAAGAACGAGATAGTAAACGTCTTCTTTTTGGGTGGGTACGTAATGCTTATTCGGAAAACACTTTTAATTTTTTGAACGGAGATAGTTGTAGAGCTATGCAAACCATTCTATTGATTCATCATGGGGAAAGTCAATCAGATGCAGGACTGCCAACCTCACACCCCGAAACTATAGCGCTTACACAGTCAGGCATAAAACAAGCTGAATGTATTGCTGAATATCTGAGATATCATTTCTCTCTGGATCTCATCGTGACTTCATCCTATCAACGCACAAAGCAAACAGCTGCACCTACGAAGTTGTTTTTTCCATCTATCCCCGAAAAAGAATGGCCTGTGCAGGAATTCACCTATCTCTCTTCGATGCACGGTGAGGATTCAACAGTTGACGATAGGCGACCGTTAGTGGATGCCTACTGGGAGATGTGCAATCCAGGGTATTTTGATGGACCAGGATCTGAATCGTTTGAGCAGTTCATAGAGCGCACACGCGATGTGATGATATATCTCCAACATGGAGAGGAATACGATACCATTGCTATGTTCAGCCATGAGCAGTTCATTTGTGCTCTCTTATGGCTATGGCAGCGAAATCCGGTAAACCTATCCCGGGAAACAATGCAGGAATTTAGAAGTTTTCTAAACATGAACTCGCTGGTCAATGGCGCTATTGTCCGTGTACAATTTAACAGTGGCGACGAACCCTGGCGATATGAGGTTATAACATCTCATCTGGAAAAACTGGAACCCATTGTTTCGGAGCTATCTATTATAGATAGTGGTTGGAAAGAGAATGACAAAGCGGAGCCAGAGCCCTCTAACCTTAACCGAAGTCTTCATTCTTTATCAAAGGAATTATACGATCGGCTCTACGAAACTCTTCTAGTCTGTGAGGAGTTTGACAGTGACATGCACCTGCAAATCTTTATTGCAAAAGGGGAGCTAGCAGTATATCATAAATGGTTTACTGAACACGAGTATGCAACGAAAGAAAAGCGGATCAAGAGTACAATCGCATATCTCATCAGGCAACGCCTACAAGGGACAAGGCCAGCGCTCCCACACTTTTTAATGGCATTACATAGCACTCTGATAGAAGGTGATGCTTTGCGTGATGAGCTAGAGGATCTTTGTAAAGAAGTGGAACATGAGCTAGCAAGACTACCGCGTTCTCATAACGCACCGTCACCTCTACCAGCTATGCAGGAATCCGAGCCATCTATTATAGATAGTGGTTGGAAAGAGAATGACAAAGCGGAGCTAGAGCCTTCTAACCTTAACCGAAGTCTTCATTCTCATATGAAAGTTGTTGGACATCGTGGTGCGGCAGCATTAGCTCCAGAGAATACCTTTTCAGGCTTCGATCTTGCTCTACAAATCGGTGTCACCGCGATAGAAACTAATATCCAACAAACAAAAGATGGGAAGTTAGTACTTTTTCATGATGGATATTTAGATAGAACAACGAATGGATCAGGAGTTCTAAGAGAAACCACGTGGGAACAGTTACAACGACTTGACGCTGGTTCATGGTTTGATAACAAATATGCAGGTGAGCGAGTACCGCTACTCTTAGACTTTCTGGAGAAGTACGGAAAACGTACCTTACTTGAACTCGATATAAGACAGGCTGGTATCGAATATGAAGTTTTGAATATAGTTGAGCAATTTGGCCTTTTAGAACGTGTTATCTTTACTTCTTATGACTTTTCAACGATCTGTAACATTAAAAGGAAAAACCCACGCGCTCAAGTTGGCTATTTAACAGCGGACTTCACAGAAGAAAATATACAAAGAGTCCTTAAGGAAAATATAGAGTGTTTTTGTCCAAAAGCGGATGAAGTGACTAAAGAGCTGGTCGAGTATTGGCACTCTCTGGATCTCTTTGTGAGGGCTTATGGAGTAAAAACACCTGAAATAATGAGACATGCCATTCAAGCTGGCGTGGATGGAATGAGTATCAACTTTCCAGATTTACTTCTAGAAGAGTTGGCCCATGGTCAAAAAGGGAATGACAAAGCGGAGCCAGAGCGTTCTGAAGATGGTTCTAATCTTAACCGAAGTCGTTATTCTCAAGAGAACCACCACCAGATTAAGGTTCGACTGGAAATATTGCCGGAAAAATGGAGCATTGAAAATACAGCACTAGCAAACGAAATCGCAAATGATATCTTTAAGCACCTCGATCAAACACATACTGAACTTTATCACACATACTCAGGGGAAATGGGAGGAGGAAACGAATTTTGGATCTGGATTGTTTCAAACATTGACCCACTCATCGGGGAGGCATTTACAGCTACAGTGGCAGAGAAAGTAGCCGACCTTATCGAAGAAATCTTTAAGAAAATCAGGAGAGGGAAACACGGGGAACTAGAGGCTGATGTCAAAGTTCAATCTCTCCCTGTTGGTGGTGAACTAAATGTACAAGGATCTTTTGATAAAGCAGTAGCTGATCTGAAAAACATAGCAAAGCATTTAGAGGAAGTGGCTCCTAGTCCGAATATACCTGTAACAACGGAAAGAGAAATCATTATTAGCATAAAGGTTTCGCGTGACCATCCAATGTCTGGTGTGAATGATAGTAGTCTCGCGTCAGACACTTCCCAGAAGAACGAGAGAAAGAAATATGCGCTGGTAGTGGGCATCAATGGTTCTTCTAGGACGTATGGTTTGTCAGAACTCAAGTATGCAGAAAGCGGTGCAACAGGTATTCGTCATCTTTTGGAAAGAAAAGAGTGTGATTTTACGTTTTGCAGCTCCGCATTGATTGGCAAATCGGTCAGTGCACACGATGTACGCGAGGCAATTAACTTTTTGATTGACGGCAAAGGCGAAAACGACTTGCTGCTATTCTACTTTGCTGGCTATGGTTATCCAATCGAGATTGGGGGAAAGTCTAAAGTCTATCTGGTAACTTCTGATTTCGATCCTTATCATGCAAGGCTCGATCCAAATATGTATCTTTCTCTGGACGAAATACGGAGAAGACTCTATGAGCACCAGAAGACAGCAAGTATCATCAGTATATTGGATTGCTGCGATGCTGGCTATATATTGCACCCCCCCTCTCCCAAGGAGCAATTCGTGCAATCGTTGAAGGCATTTGCTACGAACATTCAGAACGCAGAAGAGTTGCCTACCTCACCTTATCGAACCTGGGCAGTTCTGGCCTCATTCTCCGTAGAGGTCGATGCCTACAAGTACATCAACGCCCATGGCGAGGGCCATCCGCTTATGACGGGCTTGATCTTGGACGCGTTAAGCGGAAATGCATGGGATGCTCTGGATAGGAATGGAGATTTGACCCTGTACACACTGCACACCTATTTGCAATTACGAATGGAAAGGCTGGGATCTGGAAAAGAGTACTTCATAACGCTAGGACAGTTCCCTAGCCCCTTGATTCTGGCCCACCACCCCTCGGAAAACCCTGTACTGAGAAGTCCTGAAGACTATCCCAAATCTCCTTTAAAACAGCCCTTTGATATGGATACCAGCCCAGCAACTTTTGATGACTTGGATCTTGAGCAAGTCCGAACATTTCTGCAAAGGGAGTGGGTTCAGTTTCAGAAGGATTATCGGGCAAGTTTCAGTGAACAAGATCAGATGCAGGCATTGGGCCTGACGCAGGGTGAGCATCCTAGCTATGCAACCTTGCTCTGTTTTGGGCGCAATCCCTCGCGTCAGATTGCGGGTGCTTACACACGATGCATTTATTGGGACGATACCGGAGACTCGGACAGTCTACTAAATGCTGACAGTGAGGAATTTAGGGGAAACTTATTACAGCAATTCAGGCAGGCGAGTGACTTCTTGAGAAACCATCTTGGAATTAGGCCCGATGGCAGTAGCGAACGACCAGAATTTCCTGTTCGAGCGTTAGATGAAGCATTGGCAAATGCACTAGTCCACCGGGGGTATGTCCCTGAACGTGACCGCATGGTCCGAACAGAAGGTGTGCTGGTGGAGATTTTCAGTGATCGCATCGAAATTACCAGCCCCGGTGGACCACCTGCAGAACTAGATGGTAAAAGTCATCCCAGAAATCCCCAGATTATGCGAATCTTTTATTTGTCTGGGTATGTGGAGATGGTAGGCGTAGGCCTGATGCGCATGCGAGATCTGATGCAGAGAGCAGGTTTGCCAGATCCAGATATCAGAACGGATCAACAAAGCTTCACTGTCATTTTATACGGGTTCCAACGACCTCCTAGCCAGCCCTCGGATCATATCAGCCACGATGAAGCATTGGCACGAATTGAGTTTGTTCGGAGAGATTTGCTTGAACTAGATGTCGATGCCTTGGTCGACCCTGTAGGGACATATCTAGTAGATACAGGATCTATAGGGGGTCAGTTAATTGATCGGATTGGCTCAGAGCTATACCAGGAGTTGCGTAATCAGGAACCACTGAAATTGGGTGAAGCGTTTGTAACAGGTGGTGGTTTATTAGCAGCTCGCTACTTGATACATACGCGGACGGAGAATAGTGAAGGCCGCCGATTTACCACTGAAAGTATCGTTAAAGGTGCAATTGCTGCTCTTCATAAAGCAGAAAGTCTGGGTGATGTCCGAACGATAGGCATCCCCGCTCTCGGTAGTGGTCACGCAGGCCAAGACCCAGTTGAGATAGCTCCAGAAATACTTCTGGCTGTTACGAGCTATCTGAAGCAGGGAAGCCAGCTGGAAAGAGTCATGTTCGCGTTTATCAATGAGGCTCCTTACCAAGCTTATATCGATGCCTACCGCTCTCTCGGCGGTAGAGTTAACGAGAAGGAGGTACGCAATACTTACCATATGTTTATTAAGACCACACCGAATCCCGTGACCTTGGGTCAGCGGATGCATCTCTGCGTAGAACTACTCCCCGTACAACTGTCACAGGATGAGGATAAAGGGGTCATCGAGCTACCCCAAGGTATAGCCGAGGTCTACTGCTTCGTCAGGGCCAATGGTCTGTGCATCCTCAATACGGATGTGAAATCCATGCCACTGAACTCTCGCACTGGGCAACTTGCTCCAGCACACTTCGAACTACAAGCCCATCTGCATGGGTCTCGGGACTATACTATTGAACTCTTCACTACAGAACCCAATACGGGTCGTACACTCATCTTTCAACAGCCAGGGCAAGTGACTGTGACTAAGTCGAAGATGAGGGAGGAGCGCTTGTCTATCCTGCCTGCTCTGGATATCCGTGTCGGTACTCGGCCCGATTTCGTCCTGCAGGTCGATTCCGAACAGCGTAGTGATGAGTGCGCCCCGTACGAATTGACATACCGTCTTTCCAGTCGGCTACACGACCTGCAGTTTCAAGATCGAACAGTCGGACAGGTTGTGTTGCATGCAGAAGAACTGAACCGCATGCGAACGCTGCTCAATCAAAGGCTACAATTGGTTGGTCACCTTCAGCCTGAGGATACTCGCGCACAAATGCATGCTTTAGGGACCTATCTGTTTGACCGGCTGTTCCCCTCTGATAGTGCAGCCGCTTTTCGTGAAGTGTTCTGGAAGGCCGCTGATCAGATTACTACTTGGCTGATCATCGAAGCTGGCGAGACCTGGATACCTTGGGAACTCGTGGCACCGTACCGAGCAGATGATGATGCTTTTCTGTTCTTCCTTGGGGAGCGGTATCAACTCAGCCGATGGATTGTAGGCTATGGCATACCCCTCTATAATGAAGTGCCTCTTGGAGCTATCTCCCTGATTCACTATCAGGACTCTGTATCTGAGCCAACGCAACAGAACGAGGAAACGCAGGTTTGGGGACAATTGCTCAGAGCCCACTCCATTGCGCAGAGCGTTCTGAGGTTTGAGGAGACCAAGGATACAGGCCAGGATAAAGAGCCTGTCCATGAACTACACCTACTGCACTATATCGATCAGCTTGTCTCTCAACGTGACTTGGTCTTGCGAGATCACTCGGCTCTAGCAGCATCTCTTGAGCAGGAGACTTTACAAGCCCGACTCAAGTTGCGGTTGATGCGCCCGGTAGTGACCCTCAGCATCCTCCTTCGGGCTCGTGAGAGAACTCACCTTGGTTTCAATGCCAATGATGGTCAATTGTTGCTTGAGCGAGTATTACCCTTCCTGCAGGCTGGGGCAAGTGCAGTAGTGGGTCCTTGGTGGCCAACTTCTGAGGAGGCCGATCAGCTCTTCTGGCCCACCTTCTACCGCGTGCTCAACCAGCGAGTAACCCTAGGTGAGGCATTATGGCAAGCACGCCTCACTGTCAAGAATGCCCTTCCCCACTTATCGGATTGGTTGGCCTATACCCTCTTTGGTGACCCTTGCGCCCGCCCCTATCGGCCTGAGCTGAGCGAAGGCTATACCACTCTAGAGTGCCTCAACCCTGAAGAACCACTGTGTCCTGGGAAGATCTACTACTTCCGGGCGAGTATCAGGAGACATCCACCAATATGGCATCATGAACGGCTGATTCGGACTGAAGGCTTTCCACAGCGGCCACGCGCACTCTTTCTGGCTCCTGGACTGCAAACAGGCATTCCAGAGCCGATGGACATGACGCCTCGTGGGCGAGACATGCTAGAGGCAATTGTGGAATTGAGGCCGAAGGAAGCGGGGAATTATCTGCTCACAGTTCGCCTGCTTGATGGAAGAGAACGTCTGCAGTCACTGCAGCTTAGCCTTACCGTTGGTTGGGGAAACAGTTGAAAGAGAAGGGTTCGGTATGGCATTGACCACAGCAACAAGTAGTTCTCTTGGCCCCAGGCGCAGAGATGCACGCTTTGCAGTCGATATCGATATGTACGACGACAGCCCTAAAACCATCAGAGTTTCTAATGTGCGATTTTCTGTTCATAATTATACGAAGGATGATGTGGCATCATGTAATGAAAGATTTATAGATACTCTTAAAAAGATTCGGGAGAAAATCGAGAGATTAGGAGAAAATGTGAGACAGCCTCTGCCCGAGGGTCTCAATCTCCTAGAAGAGCTACGAGAGGTTGGAGCAGATGCTTTCTCACTGCTAGGCGAGCGGGCTACCGAAGAGATCAGAAAGATCGAGGAAGATGTGAAAGATCGGGGAATTAGCCTCGACTTCAAATTTCCCCCCGAGATGTCATGTTTATGGGAACTCATGTACCCTGGTGATCCATTTAGGAAGATGGACCATCAGGAAGATCCTCAGAAGTTCTGGGGATTTCGCTATCCTATCGGGCGTTCATACGACAATATTTCCATGAGGGATCGAGTAAGGCTACGCAAAGGAGTTTTTGCTTCATCACATAGTCAACTCATCCACACAGATGAAGAATTAACACAACTGAAGCAAAAAATACATACACTACGGGATCTGCTGGACTTAGAGGTCTGTTTCCAACGCTTGGAAGAGGCTATTCCTTCCGATACTCTCAATCTTTCTGAAATCATGGGCTTTTTCAGTGGGGATAAATTTGGCTATGGTGTCGTTCACTTTGCCTGTCATTGTGTTCATCCAAGTTCTCAAATAGCCGACGCTGCACAGGCATATCTCCTCTTTTCTGCCCATCAACAGGACGTGCAAATCACAGTAAACAAGTTTCAGACTGCCAAGCAGCACAACTATGGTTTTCGGGAACATCCGCTGGTCTTTTTGAATGCATGTGGTTCTGCCACACCGCAGTATCTTCAATCGCTCAAATTCCCAAATGTGCTCATCGACTTCGGGGCAGGTGGTGTAATCGCCACCGCTTGCATGGTGCCGGATACATTCGCCAGTGCATTCGCCAGTGAGTTTTATAGCCGTCTGCTCGACAAATATATTGCTGATGCACAGATTGCCAAGCAAATCGACACACCGGAGGCATTGCTAAACGTACTTGAGAGACCAACCTACATCAGTGAGACCTTGTTCGAAACGCGGTGGCATTTTTGGAATACCTATCAAAACCCCTTAGGTCTAGCATATGGCTTGTATGCCCAGTCAGATCAGCAATTTTGGCTAATTTAGTAGCCTGAGGAGGGATCATTTTGCCTATAACGCAGATTGAAATAGAGCGAATGCTAGCGACCTTGAGATCGCTACTGGGCGAGGTTACATCGCTGCGCCAGCAAGCCATCGATATCCAGGCCAACCTCAATATCATTACACACGACTATGATTTGAAGCTGGGTAAGCTCGATATCGAGGTCAGTCAACTGGAGAGTCGTATAAAGCAACTCCTGGCTTTACTAACTAGGCGACAACACGTTCCACATACCGTATCTTCCCAGGTTGTGCAAGACTCACTGGCAGAGGTCACCAAGGTCCCTGCGGGAGGCTCACAACCACTCACACCTTTGCCAGAGAGTCCGCGTACGAAACAAAAGCGTGCAGTTGCTGACCACATCTTTTTATTTGTTGCGAGCGATCAAGAGAGTATTGTTATGCGAGACATCAATGCTCTCTTGACCGATGATCGTAGAAATGTAGGGGATATGCTGGAAATCCTAAACTGGGGAGCAATCTGGACTTCATGTGCTAGCTGGGAAACTCCCGAGCATCAGTATGATCGGCTGTATGGATGGTACTCAGCGCTGCAGGAGCGTTTAGCCTATTGGCGCGATGAAACTTGTCAGCTGAAGGAGGATTGGCGTTACGAATTCTGGGAGAAGAAGCTCTCTATGAGGCCTGAGAAGTGGGAGGACTTCTTAAATAACCTTGCTCGACAGCAGGAGGAGCATATCGAAAATCTGGTCCATAGGGTCAAGGTACTAGAACAGGAATGCCAAAAGAGGCACATAGAAAGCGGGGAGAACAATGGCTGAAATACAACCATCGATAGGCCCACGGGATCTCGTAGAGCGCCGGATGGATTTAGTACCATCACCTCACGGTAGTCGGCTGATCAGTCAGTTTCATACTACTCATCAGTCCTATAAACCCGACCAGTCATACTTCCCAGGGTGGACTAGCTATGCGGCTCAGCATCACATACGCTCTATAGATACAGACCCACGCACTGGCTGGTTATGGCTAGCTACCTGGGGTGGTGTGCTCTGCTGGGATCCTAGGTTAAGCCTTTGTACCCGTCACACAAGCACACATGGCTTGATTGGCAATGCTACACGCTGTGTCGTGGTAGATCAGCGAGGCGTTATATGGGCTACTAGCCAGGAAGGAGGCCTATGCAGCCTATCACCCGATGGTCGTCCACCATGGCAGCCACACCACGACTTTCGGCATTGGACAGTGCTTTGCCTGATAGCTCGCCCACAGGAAGGGGTCTACGTCGCTTGGCGTGACGCGGAAGGGCGATACACTTTGGGTGAGATCGACTCACCAGAGGGCCTCCTACGTCCTTTACTCCGGGATGGTCTAGCGTGTAGGAACATCAAGGCATTGGTAGTAGATAAGAACGATACCCTTTGGATCGGGAATACCTTGGGCTTGCATTGCTACCGAGACAACAGGGCAGTGGAGTCGTTCGATCTCGCAGGAGCACAGGTACACGCTTTAGAAGGTGATACCGATGGCTGCTTATGGGTTGGAACCAATCATGGCCTCATCCGCTTCGAGGTTATCCCGAAGCTTTGCTACAGTCAAGAGGCGGGTTGGCCACTCGGAGATGTGCTGAGCCTAGCAATTGAGCCTGATACCGGTACTGTATGGGCAGCAACGTCTCAAGAAATAGGATGTATTGTCGAGGACAAATGGCGGCCAGTGCCTAACCATCCTCCAGGACCTTTGAGTAGGTTGCTGGCTACTCTCTCAGATGTTGGGACACGGATCTGGGTTGGTGGGGCCGCTGGCCTTTACGAAGTCGTGCTAGACAGATACATCATAGCTCTAAACTCAGATGCTGAGGATTGCTTGAGTAACGCTGTCCATTCCCTTTGGGGCAATGAAGAGGGGATATGGATGGGAACAGAAAGAGGCTTATATTCCTTCAACGATCAGATTTGGCACAACTACAATGATATTTCAGACCTCTATGGCATGAGATCAATAGTGCAGGGCGAAAAAAATTCCTGGCCATGGGTGGGGACTTGGAGAGGCTGGCT
>Ga0193729_1001089_pt1 | contig 13967 bp, 12 predicted proteins | sample U1c2metaG_FD_143036 | JGI IMG/M metagenome (GOLD analysis project Ga0193729, IMG submission 143036) | Soil microbial communities from a riparian zone of the East river system, Colorado, United States - U1c2 | ecosystem: Environmental > Terrestrial > Soil > Riparian zone | place: USA: East River... | reverse complement strand
GGTCGTCGTCGTACTTGAGCACGTTCTTACGGGCTACGAAGTTCTGCTCCTCGACCTTCTTCTGGGCGTTCTCGATCTGCCGCGAGAGGATGCCCGCCTCCATCGGCTGGTCGTCGGGCACCTTGAACCGCTCCATGATGTTGTGAATCCGGTCGCCGGCGAAGAGCCGGACGAGGTCGTCCTTGCCGGAGAGGTAGAAGCGCGTCTCGCCGGGGTCGCCCTGGCGGCCGGAACGGCCGCGGAGCTGGTTGTCGATCCGCCGGGCCTCGTGGCGCTCGGTGCCGAGCACGTAGAGCCCGCCGAGGTCGGTGATGCCGTCGCCGAGCTTGATGTCGACGCCGCGGCCGGCCATGTTCGTCGCGATCGTGACCGCATGCGGCTGGCCCGCGTCCTTGATGATCTCGCTCTCCCGCTCGTGCTCCTTCGCGTTCAAGACGTTGTGCGGGATGCCCCGGCGCGTCAGCAGCTGTGAGAGGTACTCCGACTTCTCGACCGCGATCGTGCCGACGAGGACGGGCTGGCCCTTCTCGTGGCGCTCGGCGATGTCGTCAATGACGGCGTTGAACTTCGCCTCCTCGGTCTTGAAGATGAAGTCGTTCTCGTCGGCGCGCGCAACCGCCACGTTGGTCGGGATCTCGACCACGTGCAGGCCGTAGATCTCGACGAACTCCTTCTCCTCGGTCTTGGCCGTACCGGTCATGCCACCGAGCTTCTCGTAGAGGCGGAAGTAGTTCTGGAGGGTGATCGTCGCCAGCGTGACGTGCTCCTCCTGGATCGCCACGCCCTCCTTCGCCTCGACCGCCTGGTGTAGGCCCTCGCTCCAGCGACGGCCTTCCATGATCCGGCCCGTGAACTCGTCGACGATCTTGACCTCGCCGTCCTGGAGGACGTAGTCGTCGTCCCGGTGGTAGAGCGACTCGGCCTTCAGCGCCTGGATCATGTGGTTGACGAGCTGTGAGTGGCGCGGGTCATAGAGGTTCTCGATCCCGAGCGCTCGCTCGAACTTCGCGACGCCCGACTGCGTCGGCGCGATCGTCTTGTGCTTCTCGTCGTACTCGTAATCGGCGTCGGGGTGCTCGCCCTTGCGGTGAGGATCGTGCGGGACCGCGTTCAGCGCCTTCGCGACCCTGGCGAAGTCGTAGTAGATCTTGGCCGCGGTTTCGGGCTCGCCGGAGATGATCAGCGGCGTCCGCGCCTCGTCGATCAGGATCGAGTCGACCTCGTCCACGATCGCGTAGCTGTGGCCGCGCTGGACGACGCCGTCCAGTGCGACGGCCATGTTGTCGCGCAGGTAGTCGAAGCCGAACTCGGAGTTCGTGCCGTAGGTGATGTCCGCGTCGTAGGCCTCTTTGCGCTCGGCGAACGGCATCATGTTCTCGATCGCGGCCGCCCGCATGCCGAGCCTCTCGTAGACAGGCCCCATCCAGCCGGCGTCGCGCTTCGCGAGGTAATCGTTGACCGTGACCAGGTGCACGCCGTTGCCTGCGAGCGCGTTCAGGTAGAGCGGCTGCGTCGCGACGAGCGTCTTTCCCTCACCGGTCTTCATCTCGGCGATGTCGCCCTCGTGGAGGACGATCCCGCCCATCACCTGGACGTCGAAGGGGCGCTGGCCGAGCGCGCGCTTCGCGGCTTCACGAACCGCGGCATAGGCCTCGAAGAGCAGCTCCTCGAGGGTCTCGCCGTTCTCGTAGCGCTCCTTGAACTCGACGGTTTTGGCGGCGAGCTCCTCGTCCGAGAGCTGCTCGAAGTCTGGCTCGAGGCTGGCAACGTACTCCGCCTGGCTCTGCAGGCGCTTGAGCCGCCGGCCTTCGCCGAGCCGGAGGACTTTTTCGAGGCTTCCGAGGTCTTGAGGCATGAGCTTCAAGGGTAGCCGCTAGTGAGGCGCTACCCGGACCTCCCACAGATCGGCAGCGACGCGCTCGCCCTCAACTGCTTGGCGATCTCCGGCGGGCTCTGGATCGGCTCGCGCCGAAAGAAGCCTACGCCTATTGCGGCTCGATCAGCCCGTACCCGCCCTGACGGCGGCGGTAGACGATGTTGACCTCGTTCGAGTCGGCATCGCGGAAGACGAAGAAGTCGTGGCCCACGAGCTCGAGCTGGAGCACGGCCTCCTCGGCATTCATCGGTTTGACCGCGAACTGCTTCGTTCTGACGATCTGTGGTTCATCGGGCATCTGGAGTCCTTCGTCGGGTGCCTGCCTGCCGGGACGGCGGCCCCGGCCTCGCTTCTCGCGGTAACGCGTGGCCTGTCGCTCGAGCTTGTCGACGAGCCGGTCGATCGAGGCGCGCATGTCCTGCGAGCTCTCGCTTGCGCGCAGGACAGGGCCCTTCGTCCACACCGTCGCTTCGGCGACATGGGTCTCGCGGATCGATGGGTTCTGCTGCGACGAGAGTTGCAGCTCGATCTCGGGATCGGGCAGCTGCCGCTCGAGCTTGGCGAGCCGCTTCTCGGCATACGAGCGGATCGCTTCCGTGACCTCGACCCCGCGGCCCTTCACGCGAAGCTGCACCCCTCAAATCTACCGAACTACTCGTGCAAAAGTCACTACCTCGACCAGGCGCGCTCCCGCCTGCCGCAGAGCGGAGGCGGCGGCGTTGGCGGTCGATCCGCTCGTGAAGACGTCGTCGACGAGCACGACCGTGCTCGGTACTGCGGACTTCGCGACGAACGCGTCGGCGACGTTGCGCCGCCGTTCTGTGCGCGAGAGCCCACGCTGTCTTTTCGCCGCCCGCCGGCGGCGAAGCAGTCCCTCGATGGGCAGCTCCCAGATCCGTGCGAGCTCTTCGGCCAGCTGGCCGGGTGGATGATGGCCCCGCCGCAGCCCGCGGTCCGGGTCGGACGGAACAAAGGTGATCAGGCTCGCGGCAGGCGGTGGAACGACCTCGACGACGAGCGCAACCGCACTCCGGACCAGACGCCTGAGCGCCCGCTCCTTCCAGCCGGCGACGAGCGCGCGAACGGCGTCGTCGTACTGGACGGCCGAGCGGGCGGTCGCAAAGGCGATCCGCCGCCCGGCGCACTCCCGGCAACGGCGTACCGGCCAGGCAGTCGGCGTCCCACAGCGCTCGCAGAGCGGGGGAACGATGCGCGGCAGCCTCTCGATGCACGTTTCACAGAGCTGAACACCACGGCTGCCGCACACGACACACCGCTGCGGGAGGAGCAATTCGAGCACCACACGAACGTAGGGCGCGCCCTGTCACAGCTTCGCCACGAAAGAGTCCCGCTTGTGAAACTTCCGCCGCCGGGCCGCGCTGCATGCGAAGGCGATCGGCTGAACCGGACGTGTCCCGGTGCCAGGCGTGGGGACACCGCCCGTAGAGACAAAACCCTGCAAGCGGGGCCTTAATCCGCGAAGTGAGGGACGTGTCCCGGGGCCGATTTGGTGCCAGGCACGGGGACACGCCCCGGCGGGACGGGTGACCCTACGCGCTGAACTCGCGGTCGGCCTGCTCGAGCGTTTCGGGCGTGCCGATGTCGTACCACTTGCCGGGGATCGGCCACACGTAGAAGGCCGTCCGCGTGTACAGCCACTCGGCCAGACGGCCTGGCTGGTCGGGGTTGTTGCCTTCCTCGAGGTAGCGGCCGATCAGCGGCAGCACCGAGCGCGGATAGAAGTAGAGGGCGATTCCCGCGAGGGTCGTCTGCGGCTCGGCCGGCTTCTCCTCAAAGCCCGTGATCCGGCCGTCCTCGTTCGTCGTGACAGCGCTGTAACGCTTGATCGCCTCGAGGTCGCCGACGTCGAGGACCGCGATCGCCGCCGCGTTCTTGTCGAGACCGAGCCGCGCAAAATCGTCCAGGCCGCCCTCCCCGAAGATGCTGTCGCCGGCCGCCACGATCAGGTCGTCGTCGACACCCTCTTGCCGGATCACCAGGTCGAGGTCACCGATCGCGCCGAGCTTGTCGTGGTCGCTCGTCGTCCCATCGTCGACGACCGTCAGCTCGAACGGCCCCTGCCACGACCCCACGAATTCGCGGAACCGATCGGCGAACTTCGCGTTCGTGACTACGTAGACGTGCTCGAGCTGCTCGATCTCGGCGAGTTGACCGAGCAGCCGCTCGAGGATCGGGCGTCCCCCGACCTCGAGCAGATGCTTCGGCTGGTTCAACGTCAGCGGGTAAAGCCTGGTGGCATACCCCGCTGCGAGGATGATGCCCTTCAGCGGCTAAGTCCCTTCGTCCCAAGACGCCAGATACTTGGCTTGTTCCTCGCTGAGCGTGTCGATCTCGATGCCCATTGTCGCGAGCTTCAGCCGGGCGATCTCGTTGTCGATCTCGCTCGGCACAGGATAGACGTGGCGCTCGAGACTGCCCGCGTTCGCGACGACGTACTCGGCCGCGAGTGCCTGGTTGGCGAACGACATGTCCATCACGGACGCAGGATGACCCTCGGCCGAGGAGAGATTGACGAGCCTTCCCTCGGCGATCAGATAGAGGCGCTTGCCGCCCTCGAGCTCGAACTCTTCGACGAACTCGCGGGCCTTCCGTGTTTCGGTGGCCAGCTGGCGGAGCGCCGGAATCTCGATCTCGACGTTGAAATGGCCAGTGTTGGAGAGGATGGCTCCGTCCTTCATCCGCTCCATGTGGGCGCGGGTGATCACGGACTTGTCGCCCGTCGCGGTGCAGAAGATGTCACCGATCGGCGCGGCCTCGTCCATCGGCTGCACCTCGAAGCCGTCCATCGTTGCCTCGAGCGCCCTGAGCGGATCGACCTCGGTGACGATCACGTGAGCGCCCATCCCGCGGGCGCGCAGGGCGACGCCTTTCCCCACCCAGCCGTAGCCGGCGACGACGAAGGTCGAGCCGGCGAGCAGCACATTCGTCGCGCGGATGATCCCGTCGATCGTCGACTGGCCGGTGCCGTAGCGGTTGTCGAACAGGTGCTTCGTGTTCGCGTCGTTGACGGCGATTACCGGGAAGCCGAGGGCGCCGTCGCGCTCGAGCGCCTTCAGCCGGATCACGCCCGTGGTCGTTTCTTCCATCCCGCCGAGGATGTCGCCGAGCTGCTCGCGGCGGTGTGAGTGGAGTACGCCGATCACGTCGGCGCCGTCGTCCATCGTCAACTGCGGCTTGTGGTCGACGGCAGCCTCGATGTGCCGGTAGTAGGTGTCGTTGTCCTCGCCCTTGATCGCGAAGACGGAGATGTCGAACTCCTCGACGAGAGCGGCCGCCACGTCGTCCTGCGTCGACAGCGGGTTCGACGCGCAGAGCACGATGTCGGCGCCCCCCGCCTTGAGCGTCCTCATCAGGTTCGCGGTCTCGCTGGTCACATGGAGACAGGCTGCGATGCGGTAGCCGGCGAGCGGCTGTTCGGCATCGAAGCGGTCGCGGATCGCGGCGAGCACGGGCATGTGCCGGTCGGCCCAGGCGATCCTGCGGACACCCTCTGGCGCGAGCGAGAGATCTTTCACGTCATGACGCTTGGTGGTTGCCATTCAGTCCTTCCCTTTGGGTTAAGCCACGAGGAGCCGCTCGTGCTTGCGCTGCTCCCAGTCGAGTGCGGACAACTGCGTTCCCGCGAGCCACGTCTCCACGGCGGCCTGCAGAGCCGGCTCCTGGCGGACCCGGACCGTGAAGACGAGCTCGTCGATGCCGACGCCGAAGCGGCGGCGAAGCTCTTCGAGGGAACGTAGCTGGTTGAGCTCGAGCAGGCCGTACTGCCGGTAGCCGCTCGCGCTGCGGGACGGGATCACGAGACCGGCGCGTTCCAGGTAGCGGAGCATCCTGGGCGACCACCCGGTGCGCGCGGCGGCCTGGCCGACGGTCAGCGACTCCATCGGCGAGGACCTTAACACAGTTATGTCAGGGTTGTGTGGTGCCCTCTCGCCCGTACTCGTCCTCCAGCCGGACGACGTCCTCCAGCTGAGGCGTCGAGACCTCGAGGATCGTCGTGTCCTCGAGGGCGCGGACGCGATGGACGGTTCCGGGAGGGAAGCGAAAGGCCGCGCCGGGACCGACGACCTCGGTCTTCAGCACCGCCTGCCCCGCCCGACCGAGCTGAAGCTCGGCGCGGCCGCTGAGGACGTACCAGCTCTCGTCCTTCTCCCGATGGAACTGAAGGCTGAGCGCCCGGCCGGCGCGCACGAAGAGCAGCTTCCCCGCGTAGCCCTCCGCCTTGGCCCAGATCACCTCGTGCCCCCACGGCTTTTCGACCTTGTCCGGCTGGAAGGAAAAGGGCTCGAGCCCCTCGAGATTAGGCGAGGTCAGCGGCCTCTCCACGGTTCGCCGATCCTACGCCTCTTAGCCACTCCGGATGCGTACTGAGGTACTCCTCGGCGCGGCGGAGATCCTTGGGCGTGTTGACCGTCAACCAGAGCCCGTGATGCCGGAAAGCACCGAGCTTGCCTTCAGCGGCGAGCTCGGGGAAGGTGGTCGTCTCGTGGTCGCCCTGCTCGGGGAAGCGCGCGAGCGCCTCCTCGCCCAGGACGTAGACGCCGCAGCTGACCCAGCACTCCATCGTCCCGCCCTCCGCAAAGCCCGTCACGCGATCGGCGTGGAGCTCCACGACGCCAAAAGGGGACTTCGGCCGGGCGACCGCAATCGTGGCCGCGGCGCCGTTCGCGCTGTGGTGCTTGACCAGGCCGGCGAAGTCGACGTCGAGCAACTCGTCGCCGTTCAGCGCCAGGACATTCCCGGTCTCGCGCCGTTCGCCGGCCGCGAAACGGATTCCTCCGCCGCGGCCGAGGCGCTCGGGCTCTTCGGCGGTTGCGATCTCGACCCCAAGGCCGCCGAGCGCGGTGGCGAACTGCTCTCCGGCTCCGGCGCAGCAGCTGACGATCACGCGATCGACGCGGGCGCGGGCCAGGAGGCCGATCTGCCAGGCCGCGAGCGGCCGCCCCGCGACGGGCACGAGCGACTTCGGCACGCCACCCGCGGCGTCGCCGAGGCGCTCGGCCTTGCCGCCTGCCAGGATGATCGCTTCCATTATTCGGTCAGTTCGGCGTCGTACTCGTGGGTCTCGGGCAAGGCAGCAAGCGGTGAAGAGGCGCGCCCGATGCCCTCGTAGTCGAAACCGGCGGCCCGGGTCGCCTCCGGGTCGAGCAGGTTGCGGCCGTCGACGATCAGAGGACGGCGCATTGCGCTGCGAACTTCGGCGGAAGCGAGCGAGCGAAACTCGTCCCAGTCGGTGACGATCACGACCGCGTCGGAGCCGCTCACCGCCTCGAGGACGGAATCGCAGAGCGAAACGCCGCGGACGAGGTCGCCCGGCTTCGCAACGGGGTCGTAAGCACGCACATCGGCGCCCTCGGCCAGTAGGCGAGACGCGAGCACGACCGACGGCGCCTCGCGCATGTCGTCCGTGTTCGGCTTGAAGGCGAGCCCGAGCAGGGCGATCCGCTTGCCTCGTAGGCGACCGAGGTACTTCTGCAGCTTGTTGATCACCCGGCGCTTCTGCAGCTCGTTGACCTCGATCACGGCCGACAACAGCTGGAAGTGGTAGCCCGAGTTCGAGGCGAGCTGTTTGAGCGCGTTCGTGTCCTTCGGGAAACAGGACCCCCCGAAGCCGACGCCGGCGCGAAGGAAGTGGGGACCGAGCCGGTGGTCGAGTCCCACACCTTCGGCGACCTTCACGACGTCCGCACCGGTCACCTCGCAGACGTTCGCGATCTCGTTGATGAAGCTGATCCGTGTCGCGAGGAACGCGTTGGCGGCGAGCTTGATCATCTCAGCGGAGGCGACATCCGCCCGCACCACCGACGTCTCGAGCTCGTCGTAGAGGGCCGTGACCCGTTCTCCGTCCGACTCGGCGAACGAGCCGATCACGACGCGATCCGGGTGCATGAAATCCTTGACGGCCCCGCCTTCGGCCAGGAACTCCGGGTTCGACACGTAGCCGATATGACTGAGCCCGCGCGCCTCCAGGGCTGCGCGCACCTTCTCGCCTGTACCGACTGGGACCGTGCTCTTCATGACGAGGATCGTCCGCCGCTCGAGCTCGGGCAGCTCGTCGATCACCGTCCACACGCGCGAGAGATCAGCGTCCCCCGAGTAGGTCGGCGGCGTGTCGACGCAGACGAATACGACCTCGGCCGCTCCCGCGGCTTCGGCGGCGTCCAGGGTGAATGTGAGCCGGTCGACGTTCCGTTCCAGGAGCTCGCTCAGGCCCGGTTCGAAGAATGGCACCTCGCCGGTGCGCAAGCGCTCGATCTTCTCGGGCACAACGTCGCGAACCGTGACCTCGTGGCCAAGGTCGGCGAAGCATGCGCCGGTCACGAGACCGACCCAGCCCGCGCCGAAGATCGCCAGCGGCTCCTTGGCCTGCCTGCCCACGCGCGTCAGCTTAGAGGCCGAAGGCCACGCGCGATCGCGATCATCGTCTCGTTCGAGAGCGAGTCGATCAGCGTGTTCACGACCCAGTAGGTCGCCCCGTTCTCGTTCAGCACGATCATGTGCAGGTGCGAGCCAGAGTAGAAGAACTCGAACTTCCGGTGTCCGAAGTGGCGGACGAAGTTCTTCTCAGAGAGCGCCGGCGCGGCGCCCCAGTTGGTCTCCTGGATCCCCCAGTACTCGCCGCTTCGACCGGTGCTGAAGACGAGCCTCGCCATCTTGTGGCCCTGCACCGTGTAGACGCGGGGGTTCGGTGGCTCCGGGTCGACGCGAGAGGTGCTGTCGATGACAGTCGGGTACTCGACCCGGAACGGCAACTTGTGCCTGATCGACCGGATCAGCGACCGCGACGCGCCCGGATCCCGAATCGTATGAGGCGCCTCGTGCTGGGGCGGCGGCGCCGTCGGGTTCGCGCCGATCAGTGAGCCCTGATAGCTCCTGCCGACCACTGCGACCAGCATCGCGCCGTTCGCATACGGACGGAACTTCGGCGTCATCGGCCCGATCGAGGCATCGGCGAAGAGCTTCGAGACTTGCGCGGCGGCGGGCTTGGCGTTTTTCTGGGTCGGGTCGTAGAAGACGCGGGTGCGCGTGTGATTCCAACCGTCGGGCGAGTCGCCAGGGAGCGAGTCCGGCGGCTGCAGGATCATGTAGTTCCGCTGGCGCATCTGCGTCCCGGCGACCGCGGCGGAGCCGGCGATGCCGTTGCCGTTCAGGACGGTGACGAAGATCGACTTCGGGTTGATCCCGTGCACCTTCGGCTTGTACTTCTCGTTCAGCGCGGCCGCGTTCGCCTTCTCCGGCGCCGCCGGATCGGGGTTCATGAACTGCTGGACGGCGTTGGTGATGTTCTGGGACGCGGTCGTCAGGTCCGACGCGCCTTGGAGGCCCTCGATTCGCACCTGGACGAAGTGGCCGCCGGGCAGGCCGTGGAAGAAGAGCGCGTAGTTGACCATCGTCGAGAGATCGACGCCGGTACCGCCGGCACGGCCAACCTCGACGCTCCTCTTGATCGCACCCAGCAGGCTCGAGACATGGAACCGCGAGAACCGGGCGAGCTGCTCCTTCGCCGCGCGAACGAACATCTGCTGGCGCGCGACGCGGAAGAAGTCGGAGTCGGTGTGGCGGTAGCGCACGAAGTCGAGCGCCTGCTTGCCGCTCAGCCTCTGATAACCGGCTTGGAGGTTGATCGCCGCGTAGCCGCCCGGACCTGTGTGGTCGTTGAAGTAGCGGCGGTCGACGTCGATGTAGACGCCTCCGAGCTGGTTGACCACCCGGATGAAGCCGACGAAGTTGACGCTGATCAGGTAGTTGATCGGGACGTTCGTGAGCGCCTTGATCGTCTCGAGCGGCCCACTTGGCCCGCAGGTCGGGTAAGCGGCGTTGATCTTGTCGTACCAGACGCTGCGGCCGGGACAGTGGATCGCGACTCTCATATCACGCGGGAACGAGAGCAGCGAGACGGTGTGGCTCGAGGGATCGGTGCGGATCAGCATCATCGTGTCCGACCTCCCCGGAGCCTTGCCGTCCTGGAAGCGGTGGTCGGTGCCCAGGACGAGCGCCACAGCCGGCTTGCCCGGCGCGACGTAGTCGAGTCGCTTCGCGGCTCGTTTCATCGCCCGCGAATGCGGCGCGGTCGCGGACGCGAAGTCATGGCCGTAGAGGTAGAGCCCCCCGGCGGCTCCGCCAGCGACCATGGCCACGAGCACGAGCAGCCAGAGGAAGAAGCCGACCAGGCGCCGGCCGATGCTCCGACCTTTCCGCGGCGGCACGCGATAGCGCGCGATCGGCGTCAGAGCGCCGGGCGGCAGCACCGCGTGGCCGTTGCCGTTCAGGCCGGCCCCGCGCCCGATTCCTCGTTTTAGCGTGGTTCGCATTAGTGCCTAGATCAGTGCCTAGATATGCAAAGGCGCCCCGAAGGCGCCCACCGCGGCCGCAGGATACCCAAGACGTCGGCTAGGTTGCGGCGCCTGCCGTCGACAACGCTTGCTCGGCGAGCTTCGTTCCTTCGACCATGCTCGTGAGCTTCTCGTAGGCCACCTCCCAGCTACGCGTTCGCAGCCCGCAATCGGGACAGACGTGGATTCGCTCGGGATCGCCGAAGACCTCCGTGGCGTAGAGAATCCGGTCGCGCACGAGCTCGGGCGACTCGACGAAGTCCGTATGGATATCGAGGACGCCGAGGCCGAGGATCGGCTCGTACGGCAGGTCGCGGAACTTCGAGATCACCTCGTAGCCGGGCCGGTCCGCGCCCGACGTCCCGAGCTCACGGCTGTCGTAGTTCGCGAACCCGACGCAGAACTGCTTGCAGCCGTGCATCTGCTCGATCGCCGGGAAGAAGAGGTCGTAGTCCGAGAAGCAGAGGTGGGTCGAGAAGAAGCAGTCGAGTCCTTCGACGCTCTCGTTGAAGCTCTCGACGAAGATGTCGAGCTCGTCGGCCTCGGTCGACGCGCCAGGCTCGTCGATCTGGATCCACTTGGCCCCCAGGTCGATCAGCGACTCCAGGTTCGGCCGGATCACGTCCCGCGCCAGGTCGTTCGCAAACTCCCTTCGGGCTGCCAGCTCTTCGTTCCGTCCGTGGCCCGCGCCGATGCGTCCCGTCTGGGGCCCGTAGTGCTCGTCGTAGGACCAGACGGCGATCGTGTAGGCGCCGGTGACCGGGATCTTCAGGTCGTGATTCGCCACCGACTGGAGGAACTGGAACTCGTCGTTGTGGTACGGCTCGCGCAGCGACGGCTCGCCGGTCACAGCCGACTTGGAGTAGTACTTGTTGTCGAAGCTCCGAACGGTGCCGCGCGGCTCGAATCCGTTCGAGTGGTCGACGGCCCACGCGTACATCTCGGTCCGCTGCTGCTCGCCGTCGTAGACGACCTCGATCCCGGCGCTCTCGAGCAACCGGAGCGCGTAGCGGCTCGCCCAGTGGCCGAGCTCGGCTTTGTCGGGGTCTCCCCGTTGCAACGTCTCGACCAGCTCTTCGTACCCGTCGACGCCGAGCCGCTCACCCCAATTACGGGCGTGCTCGACGTCGCTCTCGCCGAGCGGAGTGCCGGCCGACGTCTTGACGAGCCACGGCGGCTTCGCTAGGGAACCGATCTCATGAGTTAGAAGCTTCATCAGGCGGCAGCCTCTACGGTAGCCGTCTTCGCCTGGCCCAGCCGCGTCAGCTTTTCGCCCGCGATCCGCCCCGAGACGAACTGGAGGTCGCCGTTCGGGACAAGGGCGATCTGCTCGACCTCCCGGTCGTTGCGGAGTCGGTCGGCGAACTGGGCGAGCTCGCGCGGATCCTCGAGCGCGGAACTGCGCGCGTCGATCACACCGGCGAGCAGGAGCTTGTCGAAGCCCTTCGGCACGTCGGCCAGGTGAGTCCCGTAGAAGTCGATCCCGATTGCATCGACCGGCAACTCGGAGAGGCCTTGCTCGAGCGGCTTTCGCGCGTCGCAGAAGGTCAGCTGCAACGCGAGCTTGGGGCCGCCGCCGAGCGCGGCGAGCGGCGCTTCGAGGTCGCGCGGCGACGGCTCGTCATGGCGGCCGAAGAAGGGCTCGGAAAGGACGACGAGCTCCGCATCGATCGTCTCCAGCGCCGGCTTGAGCACGTTCTCGGCGATCGTCAGCGGCGACACACCCGTGCCCTGCGAGAGCGCAAAGGGTGAGGGCAGCGTGACGAGGCGCGGGCCGGGCAACGGCGCCACGTAACGCTCGTCGAGCGGCGCCGAAAGCGTCGGTGCCGCCGTCGTGTCGTGCGGAGCGCGGTAGAAGGTGTTCGTGTCGAGAAACCGCGTGAGCGCACCGGTCTCCAGGCCCTCGCCCGCCTCCAGCAGCGGACGGAAGAGGTCCTGCCAGCGGAGCATTCCGTCGGTCAGAAGGTCGAGCCCGGCCTGCTGCTGGACGGAGACGAGCTCGGCCAGATCGCGCTCGACCTGCTCGTCGACCGCCTCCGCCGAGGTGCGCCCACGGTCCAGGTCCCGGGTCGCCTGGACGAGCTGCTCCGACCGCGGATAGATGCCCGGCGCGAACGCCTGCATCAAATCCGCCCCGCAGCGGCTAGCTGGTTCTCCGCGGCTTTGATCCGCTGCTCGAGCTGCCAGCGGTCGGCCTCCGACTCGCCGCGCTCGACGCGTTCGAGCTCGGCGCGCGCCTGCTCCAGCTGCTCCTCGGCGACGGCTGGGTCGATTTCCCGCACGTCGACGGCGGTGTCGACGAGGGCGAGCGCGCGGTCCTGCTCGACCGTGAAGAAGCCGGGACCCGTCGCAAACTCCTGCACATCCTGGCTGGCCCGGTCCCTGTACACGCGCGTCGATCCGGCCTTCAGCAGCGCAATCAGCGGCGCGTGCCGCGCGAGCACGCCGATCTCGCCGGCGGCGCCGGGAACGATGACCATTTCCGCCTCGTCCTCGAAGACCGCACCGTCGGGCGTCGTCAGCGAGATCGAGAACGTGCGGCGGCCGTCAGTACTCAACTACGCGGGAACGGCTTCGGTCTCTTCGGCCTGCTCGGATTCCTCTTCGGCTTCAGGCTCTTCGGCCTCAGCCTTCGCCTCGGGCTCGCCGCCCTGCTCGCGGCCCTTCGCGACGGCGTCATCGATCGTCCCGACCATGTAGAAGGCCTGTTCCTGCAGGTCGTCGTGCTTGCCGTCAAGGATCTCGGTGAAGCCCTGAATCGTGTCCTCGAGCTTCACGTACTTGCCCGGCTGACCGGTGAACACCTCGGCGACGAACATCGGCTGCGAGAGGAAGCGCTCGATCTTGCGGGCCCGCTGGACGATCAGCCGGTCCTCGTCCGAAAGCTCGTCGATCCCAAGGATGGCGATGATGTCCTGCAGCTCCTTGTAGCGCTGGAGCACCTCCTGCACCCGCGTCGTCGTCCGGTAGTGCTCGTCCGAAACGATCCCGGGCTGAAGCGCACGGGAGCTCGAGCCAAGCGGATCGATCGCCGGGTAGATGCCCTTCTCCGAGATCGACCGCTCCAGCGTGATGAACGCGTCGAGGTGGGCGAAGGTGTTCGCCGGCGCCGGGTCGGTGAGGTCGTCGGCAGGGACGTAGATCGCCTGCACCGACGTCACTGAGCCCGCGCGCGTCGAGGTGATGCGCTCCTGAAGCTGGCCCATCTCGGTCGCGAGCGTCGGCTGGTAGCCGACCGCGCTCGGCATTCGCCCGAGCAGCGCGGAGACCTCGGAGCCCGCCTGGACGAAGCGGAAGATGTTGTCGATGAAGAGCAGCACGTCGGCGCCCTGATCGCGGAAGTACTCCGCCATCGTCAGCCCGGTCAGCCCGACGCGCAGGCGCGCACCGGGCGGCTCGTTCATCTGGCCGAAGACGAGTGCCGTGTGCTCGAGAACGCCCGACTCCTGCATCTCGAGGTAGAGGTCGTTGCCCTCGCGCGTCCGCTCGCCGACGCCCGCGAAGACGGAGTTGCCCTCGTGCTCGCGCGCCACGTTGCGGATCAACTCCTGAATGAGGACGGTCTTGCCAAGCCCGGCGCCCCCGAACAGGCCGACCTTGCCGCCCTTGATGAACGGCGCGATCAGGTCGACGACCTTCAGGCCCGTCTCGAAGACCTCGGTCGTGGGCTGAAGATCCTCGAAGCTGGGCGGGTCGCGGTGGATCGGCCAGCGCTCGTCGGCGTCGACCGGCGCGTCCGT
>Ga0193729_1001088_pt1 | contig 13971 bp, 10 predicted proteins | sample U1c2metaG_FD_143036 | JGI IMG/M metagenome (GOLD analysis project Ga0193729, IMG submission 143036) | Soil microbial communities from a riparian zone of the East river system, Colorado, United States - U1c2 | ecosystem: Environmental > Terrestrial > Soil > Riparian zone | place: USA: East River... | reverse complement strand
CATTTCCATCCTCCGCTCACACCAATTCCACCGTCATTATAGACGGAAAATCAAATCGCATAATTTCCTGCGGAAATTCAGTCGATGGAATTACAGAAGAAATTATAAAGAAGAATTATTGCCAACGGTCAAACATAAAACTGTTAAGAAGCCCGCCCCGCCGCCCGAATCGGTATGGTAACTCCCGAAGTCGCATCCGATGACGCCAACATGTGGCATCGCCCATCAAAAATCCCGCCCGGATCAACCACCATGCACGGCGCATGCACTTCCCCAGTAACCACGCCCTTCGCCTGAATCTCCACGCGCCCTTTAGCGAAAATCACGCCGTCAAATCGCCCCGCGATGACCACGCGATTGCCTTCAATCTGCCCTTCAACTTTTGCGCCTTCGCCCAATATTACCGTGTGCTCCGAAATAATATTGCCCTTCACAATTCCGTTAATGCGAAATGTTCCGCTGACCTGCAGCGTGCCTTCCAGCGTCACTCCTTGATCAATAAATCCGGTCCATTCTTCAGTGACGTTGTTACTCGATGCGCTGGGCCATTTCCAGGCCATGAAATCCTCCGCAGAGACTCTTCTACTGTAGTCTCGCGCACCGCCAAGTCAACGCAACGTCTTCTCAAAGTGTCGAATGCACTGCCTGACCGAATGGCCAGTGCTGCATTATCCCCCCGCGATGGCACCGATAATCAATAGCGGCTCTGCGCCCGAAACCACTGCATCCGGCAGTGGAGCGTCCACGGAATCGTGCGACAAATCTTCACCGCACGCGAAAAATCGCAAGAATGGCCGCCGCTCCTGCGTCACATGCTCGCGAATCGTCCCGCGCAGCACCGGGAATCGTGCCTCCAATGCATCGAGCACGGTCCGCACCGTGACCGCGCCTTGCATCTCCAACTGCACTTCGCCCTGAAAAGACGCGAGCGTCCGCAAATGCGCCGGCATCACCACTCGAATCATGCCAACGTCTGCACTTCCACCGAAAGCACGGCAGGCAAATCCCGCACAATCGGCTTCCAGTTGTCGCCCGCATCCGCCGACGCATAGACTTGTCCGCCCGTGGTGCCAAAATATACGCCGCACGAATCCATGGAATCCACCGCCATCGCATCGCGCAACACATTCACGTAGCAATCGCTCTGCGGCAGCCCGCGCGTCAGCGCTTCCCATTCGTTTCCGCCCGTCTTGCTGCGATACACGCGTAATTTTCCATCCAGCGGATAGTGCTCCGAGTCGCTCTTGATCGGCACCACGTAGATAGTCTCCGGATCGTGCGCATGCACATCGATCACAAATCCAAAATCCGTTGGCAAGTTGCCGCTCACTTCTTGCCACGAGTCCCCGCCATTGTCACTGCGCATCACGTCCCAGTGTTTCTGCATAAACAGCACGCCGGGCCGCGCCTGATGCATCGCAATGTGGTGAACGCAATGGCCCACCTCAGCCTCCGGGTCGGGAATATACAGCGACTTCAGTCCCTTGTTGATGGGCTGCCACGTTTCGCCACCGTCGTCCGTCCGAAATGCGCCGGCGGCCGAAATCGCGATAAACATTCGCCCCGGATTCTTCGGATCCTGAATGATCGAATGCAAACACATCCCGCCGGCGCCCGGCTGCCAGCGCGGACCCGAGCCGTGTTTACGCAATCCAGAAATCTCTTCCCAGTTTTGCCCGCCATCCTTCGACCGAAATAAAGCCGCGTCTTCAATTCCCGCATGTACCGTATCCCGATCCGTCAATGATGGCTCCAGATGCCAGACCCGCTTGAACTCCCAAGGGTGCGCTTTGCCGTCATACCACTGATGTGTTCCCGGCACGCCGTCATAAATAAATTTGTTACCGACAGGCTCCCACGTTTTCCCGCCGTCATTCGATCGTTGAATCATTTGACCGAACCACCCGCTGCATTGCGATGCATACAGCCTGTTGGGATCCGCGGGCGAACCCTTCATGTGATAAATTTCCCAGCCGGCAAAATGCGGCCCGCTGATATCCCACTTCTCGCGCTTTCCATCCGAAGTCAACACGAACGCGCCTTTCCGCGTCCCCACCAAAACTCGCACTCCGCTCATTCCTGCCTCCAAGGTTGCTTTCTATAAATACGATTGAAATGCCCATTAATTTCAGCACATTTTGTCAGATTACTTGTTAATTGCAAGTGAAAATATTAAACTATGCTCATGCCACGAAGTCGCCCGCGGACCAAGCTTCGCTCCGGGTGTCCCTTAAACGTCTCCGTGGAAATCCTTGGCGATCGCTGGTCGCTGCTGATCATTCGTGACATGATGCTGCGCGGCTTTCGCAGCTACACACAGTTTCTTCAATCCTACGAACGCATCGCCACAAATATCTTGGCCCATCGACTAAAAAAGCTGGAACGCTATGGAATCGTCGCCACACAACAGGATCCGTTAGACGGAAGAAGACTCATTTACACTCTTACAGAAAAAGGGATGGACCTGGCGCCAGTCCTAACAGAAATGGTCCTCTGGACCGCGGCCCACGAAGAGCATCAAAATCCCGAGTTGATTCGTCAGATCAAAAAAGACAAACAGAAATTCCTGACCACCGTCCGGCAGAGGTGGCTGGAAAATTCCTCACACAAGGACAGAAGGGAATCACTTCGCCATTCTTAGATGGGCGCGGCCGCAGGCCGCCACACACAAAATCTCACTCCGTGCAGAAGTTGCGTGCTATCGATAATCCGCAGCCCCCGCTACTTCATCAACTGATCGTAAAGCCTCATCAAATGAGGCTCATCGTAGAACTCAATGATCAATTGCCCCGGGTGCGTCTTCGTGTGGGGCCGCAACAGAATCTTCGTTCCGAGGCTCCGTTGTAGTTCATCAATAGCCGACCGCGTGTTCGCATCCGATTCTTCCCTGGCTACTGGTACTCGATTGCGCGCACGGCGTGCCGCCAGTCGTTCAATCTGCCTTACCGTTAAGCCCCCACGTGAAGCCCTATGCGCGTAACGCATTCTCAGTGGAGAATCCGGCACGGCCAGAAGCGCCCGCCCATGTCCTGCAGTGAGTTTTCCTTCTTCAATCCATTCTTGAATCGTCGATTCCAGCTTCAGCAACCGGATCGCGTTCGATACCGTAGTGCGATCCTTCCCAGTCCGCTCGGCCACCGTCTCCGGCGTCATCTGAAATTCATTAATCAACCGATCAAACGCGCGCGCCGACTCAATCGGATTCAAATCCTCACGCTGAATGTTCTCAACCAATGTCATTTCCAGCGCCAGCTCATCCCGAACTTCCCGAACGATCGCCGGCACCTTGGTAAGCCCTGCCAGTTGCGCGGCCCGCCAGCGGCGCTCCCCGGCAATCAATTCGTAGCGGTTGCCAACCGGACGCAGAAGTAGTGGCTGTATAATCCCGCTCGCCACAATCGAGCGCGACAGCTCTTCCAAGGCCGCTTCGCGAAACGTCGTTCGCGGCTGGAAGGGACTAGGTTCTATAAGGTCGATATCGATTTGTAGTGTCTGGCTGCCATCCCGCGCTGGCGCAACGGCCGCCCCGCTCGGCGTAGTGGCGTAAGGTTGATCTTGTTGATTCGTATTGATTTGGGGTGTAACTTGAGGTGCAACTGCAGGCTCAGGCTCCCGAATGAGCGCTCCGAGCCCCCGTCCCAACGCGTTTCTCGTCATTGGCTATTACCTCCTGCGCAAGTTGTGTGTACCCTTCGGCCCCTTTGCTGTGTATGTCATAGAAAATGATTGGTTTACCAAAACTCGGCGCTTCCGCTAATCTGACATTGCGCGCAATCACCGCTTGAAAGACCTGTGTACCAAAGAAACTCCTCAAATCCGTGGCAACTTGCCTCGACAACGTCGTCCGCTCATCAAACATCGTCAACAAAATACCTTCGATCTCCAAGCTCGGATTCAGTGTCCTTCGGATTCGCATTAACGTATCCAATAGCTCCGAAACGCCTTCCAATGCCAGATATTCGCACTGGATAGGTACCAATACCGAGTTCGCGCTAACCAACGCGTTCAGAGTCAGCAAATCTAGTGCCGGAGGGCAATCGAGAATCACGAATCGATAACGATCACTAATTGATTTCAAAGCTGCTTGCAGCTTATATTCGCGATTTTCCGCAGTTACCAACTCAACGGCAGCTCCAGCGAGATTCTTATCCCCAGGAATGACATCCAGGCCTTCCACTTGAGATTTTTGCACGATTCTCTCGAGCGGCTCACCCATGATCAGCGAATGATAGAGCGTCCTGCGAGATGGGTCTTTAGCAAAGCCGATAGCTGCTGTGGCATTACCTTGAGAATCGCAATCGACGAGTAGGGTAGGTTGTTCAGAGGCGGCCAAACAAGCGGCCAAGTTAACGGCGGTAGTGGTTTTGCCCACACCGCCCTTTTGGTTTGCACAAGCAATAATTCTTGCCAAATGTTTCCCCAGGCGAAAACTTAGCAAAGGTTTTACACACTTGCAAGTTGTTTCACGTGGAACGCAAGCTTCCTGCTTATTTCGTTCGAATTGGGCGCATTGTTCGAATGGTCTCGCGCCTCCACGTTCCGTTTTGAACCAAATGTCGGTGTTCCGACTTTTGACTGTTCTAATTGGGAAATCGTTGTTCCACGTGAAACAGACTCGCATCATCCCGATCTCCCCCTTCCGCGACCCGGTCCGCTGGCGAAATACTTGTTTCACGTGAAACCAAATGGCGAAGTTGATTCGATCGGGGAATCTTGTGGGCCACCGTTTCACGTGAAACAAACATTCTCCGCCGAATCGTTCAGACTAAAGCATCTTTCTGGCTCGTCGAGACCACCTATAGGTGGTCCGACTCCTGGACAGACGATTTGACCGTTTCACGTGGAACGCGATGCCGTTCCCGCTGCGGGACTCGGCCTTTGGTCTGTTCCACGTGAAACACAGCATGTTGCCTTCTTGGACCGCATTCGCGGGACCCTCTGTCGAAACCCTCTGAAGGTTCCGATTACCAAATCTGTTGTTTCACGTGGAACACACGCATAGTCCCGCGCAAGTCCCGTTTCACGTGACAGGAATTTCTCACCAAGCCCAGAGTCGGATAAGAGGATTGTCGGCGTCTCGACAATTGCGGCATGTGTCCCAGTAAACCCAGAACGATACAGGGAATTAGAGAGTAACCTCACGAACAAACGCCCAAATGTCGGCGCGACCACAATTGATCATCGCTCAACAGTCACTTTGGTCCCAACCAACAACACCCGCCGAAGAGAGTGCGGAACAGTGACAGCCGGTGCCCACGCCCATCGTAAGCTCGTACGCACTTGCTCAACATCCCCAGCGCCAACCCACAAGATAACCCGTTTAGCATCAACCGCCTCTGACGCAGCCCACTTCAAAAAGACCTCAAACTCCCCCAAAGCTCGCGCCAAAAGAAAATCGACTGGAGCAATTTCATCACCCAACTCTTCGTATCGGCTGACCAGGACGTTCGCTCCGTTGATCCTCAACGCCCGAACGACCTCCGCCAAAAACGTAGCCTTTTTAAAGTTTGACTCCACGAGGACCATCTGGGCCTCGGGAAGCAATACCTTCAACGCCAAGCCCGGAAACCCGCCCCCTGTTCCAATGTCGGCGAGTCGACAATTACTCATGTCCACGACTTTTGTAGCAAACATGCTTTCACAAAAATGCCGATACAGAATCTCCAAAGGATCGCGAATCGCGGTCAGGTTAACTTTATCGTTCCACACCAGTAACAATCGGATGTATTCCTGAATCTGAGAAACTTGATCCGTATTCAGACCAATCTCAAATTCGCTCATCGCCTTTCGAATGGTGGACTCGGTTGGCGCAACTATCGAGGACATAAATACCGATGTACTCCTTCCAACTCAGATCGATAGCCGCAGGGAATGAAGATTTATGGACTATCTGCCGCCGCGATGAAAACACATTCACATCTTTGGTGCAAACTTATTCGCAGATAACCTTCTCTATGCCTATAGTGGACGATCCGTTTTTCATTCAGCAGAGCACCGCAGTCACTGCGTTGAGCCTGTCGCGCGAATCGCGCTCTTAAATCTTTCGTGAGCAAATAAAAATTATGGACACCATCACACATGGAATTGCCGGAGCGCTGATGGCCAAGGCGCTTTTTAACGGAGGTGATCTATTCGCGCCGCGCCCCATGAATCGGCAACGTATCGTCACGTGGTCCACTATGCTGGGCGCGATCTTTCCAGATTCCGATGTGTTTCGCGAGCTGCTATCCCGAGACGATTTGCTGATCATCTCCTGGCATCGCAGCATCACCCATTCGGTGTTATGCCTTCCGATTTTTGCGCTGGCGTTCGCAGCCCTCACGCGGTGGATAGCGCGCTGGCGAAAATGGGACGCACCTTCCTTCGCCGTGCTTACCGGAATTTACGCCGCAGGAATTCTTAGTCACATTTTGCTCGACTTGGTCACTAGCTTCGGAACCATGGTATGGTCGCCGCTGAAATGGTCAAGACCCGCGTGGGATCTGATTTTTATCATCGATTTCGCGTTCACCGGAATTTTGCTCGTTCCGCAAATTCTTGCCTGGGTGCAGGAGCGCCCGGAAAAAGCGCGACGCCGCGCCATAGCCTCCTTCGCAATTTTCGCCCTGGCGGTTTTCGTCATTCAGAGAATCGCGGATGCCGTCGGAGCCCCAATCTCATCAGCCTCTGTTTTACTTTTCGTTCTAATCCTGGCCGCTTTCTTTTTGCTGCCCCTTCCAACCAACGAAAAAGTCCAACGCTCACAACGTTCGGACCTTGGCGCGCAAGACCTGGCACGAACAAATATTCGTCGGCGCTGGAATCAATTCGGTTTGGCGTGCGCCTGCTTGTATCTGGGACTGGCAGTTCTCGCGCATCACTCCGCGCTTTCTCGGCTGAAAGATTTTGCCAGCATGCAAAATCTCCACGTTCAATCGATGGGTGCGTTGCCGTTCCCTCCCTCTTTGTGGCGCTGGGACGGATTAGTGCAGACCGCGAGAGGAGTTTATGAGATTCGCATGGATCTAAGTCAGAAATCGCCTTTCGAGGCTCCTTCAGGCACTAATTCGCCCGAACGGTTGACGGGGAATCAGCCAGAGCGGCCAGCGATCGAGTATCGCTTTTATCCCGAAGCTAGTCCCAATGTTTATATTGAAGCGGCGAAAGAACTTCCGCAGGTCCAAAAAGTCTTGTGGTTTGATCGTTTTCCGGTGACACGCTATCACCAAGAAGCCGGCGAACCCATCGTGGAATTTTCCGACATGCGCTTCCCCAGAATGGGGAAAGGCCGCGCTCCGTCATTCACCTATCGCGTCCGCTTCAGTCCAACTGGTAAGGTGATTGAACAAGGATGGATAAAGTAGATTAGGCTATCCGAGCCCCCGCAGTACCCGTATCTATATGTAGACACGTAGGTTAGCGTATCAAATGCAATAAGAATCGAGCTTTGCTCAGTGATGCTGCAACCGTCAACATCGTTGTTATTTGGCCGATATGAAGACGGGTACGAAGACAATATCGACGGGTGCGGGAACTTGCGCGACTTGGCCCGTAGCGGTGAGTGCGCCGGTGGATTGGTCGATGCGGAACACCACGATGTTGTTGGATTCCTGGTTGGCGGCGAGCAAAAACTTTCCTGTTGGATCCAGCGCGAAATTCCTAGGAGTTTTACCTTGCGTTGAAAAATCGCCGCCAAAAGTCAGTGTTCCCTTGGCTGGATCGATGTTGAACTCGGCGATGCTGTCCTCGCCACGATTTGACGCGTAGAGAAATTTTCCCGAAGGGTGCACCGCAATTTCGGCAGTGTCGTTGTGCGCAGTGAAATTTTTAGGAATTGTGGAAAGCGTTTGCACTGTTGAGAAAGAGCCGCTTTTGGAATCGTAAGCGAAGGCGGTAACTGTGGAATTCACTTCGCTGAGCACGTAGCCGAATTTGCCGTTGGGGTGGAACGCCAGATGGCGCGGTCCAGCACCAGGAGCGAGTTTCGCGAACGGCGGATGGTTCGGAGTAAGCGAGCCTTTCGCGGGATCCAGGTGATAGACGACCACCTCATCAAGGCCCAGATCGACTACAAACACAAAACGATTGTCGGCTGAGCTACCGATGTAATGCGCGTGTGGACCTTCCTGCCGCTCTTTGTTGGGGCCGGAGCCGGTGTGCTGCACCAAGGCCGAGGCGGATCCGATGCGACCGTCGGGCGCGATCGGAAAAGTTGCCACACTACCGCCCGTGTAATTTGCGACTAGAAGATATTTGCCGGTCTGATCGAAGGAAACGTAACAAGGGTCGGCCCCACCGCTGGGAACCTGATTCAGTTGAGTCAACTTTCCGGATTTCGGATCCATGGAATACGAGGTCACGGCGCCGCTCTTTTTCCCCTCGAAATCGGAGAGCTCATTAACCGCGTAAAGATATTTTTCGTTGCGTGCCACAGTGAGAAAGGAAGGGTCTTGCGTAGTCGCTGCCAAAACCACCGAAGTCAGGCGGCCGGTGTCCGAGTCAAAATGAAGTGAGTAAATCCCTTTGCTGTCGGTTTTGGAAGTGTAGGTTCCGATGAACGCGAAATATTCAGATGGCTTTGAATTATCGCCGGACGTGCGCGCGCCAGACAGTAACGCTGGTGCGATGACGATAAGCAACGACGCAAAAAACCGGCAAGTTATTTTCATCAATGGCGGCTATTTCTTTTCTTCTTCCGATTCTTCCTGAAGCACCGCGGCCGCTGCCACCGAGTCATCGGCATCCAGTCGCAACAAGCGCACCCCTTGCGTGGAGCGGCCCGCTTCACGAATTTCATTAGCATGCACGCGAATGACTTTGCCGTTGTGGGTGATGATCATCACGTCAGATTCTTCCGTGACCTGCAAAGTGGCCACTACGTAGCCGTTGCGATCAGTGGTCTTCATGTTGACCACGCCTTTGCCACCGCGCGAGGTGATGCGATATTCGGCCAGCGGGGTACGCTTGCCGAAACCTTTCTCCGCCACGGTCAGCATCAACGTCGCCAGCGAATCTTTGATCTGCTCGTTTTCAAGTTCCTCGAGATTCTGTGACGTTTGCTTATGCTCTTTTTCGATAATGCTGAAATCAGGCGGCACGGCATCCATGCTCACAACGTAATCATCTTTGTCGAGGTCCATGCCATTTACGCCACCGGCATTGCGTCCCATGGGTCGCACTTCGGTCTCACGGAACAATATAGCTTGGCCTTCGTGACTGGCCAGGAAAATCATCTGCTTGCCGTCAGTTAACTTCGCGCCAATCAGTTCATCGTTGCCATCAAGATTGATGGCTATGATCCCGTTGGAACGCGGATTCGAAAATTCCACGATCGCGGATTTCTTGACCGTGCCGTTCTTGGTGGCCATAAAGACGTAGCGCCCAACTTCCTCGAGGTTGCGTGCTGCAACCAGAGCGGTGAGTTTTTCGTCCTCCTGGAATTTCACCAGGCTGGAAATCGCTTTGCCCCGAGTGGCCGCGGCGGCCTCGGGTAATTCGTAAACTTTCAGCCAATACACGCGCCCCTTCGAAGTGAAAATCAAAATATAGCTGTGCGCCGAAGCGATGAACAAATGCTCGACGAAATCTTCTTCCTTAGTGCGGGCGCCGATGCGGCCTTTGCCGCCGCGCCCCTGATGCCGATACGTATCGGTCGAGGTGCGCTTGATATAACCGGCATGGCTGACGGTAATCAGCATGTCGGTGTCCGCGATTAAATCTTCCAGTTTGATCTCGTCGACTTTGTCGACAATTTGCGTGCGGCGATCGTCGCCATAAGCTTTGTGAACTTCACGCAGCTCGGCGGTAATCACCTGCTTCAACTTCTTTTCGCTGCTGAGAATTTCTTCCAGCTCGGCGATGTGCTCGCGAATGGACTTTAATTCCTTAAGGATTTCATCGACGGAGAGCTGCGTAAGGCGATGGAGTTGCAGTTCGAGAATGGCATCGACCTGGATGGGGGTAAGGCCGGTACCGCGGCCGGCAACTTCTCCCTCGATGGGCCCGACTTTGTACTTGCGGCCGTCCAGCTTGACGCCAGAAAGTTTGCGAGACTTGCCGTTTTCCGTGATGGTGACGTCCTGCTCAGTGAAATATTTGAGCAGGTTTTCGCGGGCGTCGGCGCGATTGCCGGAGCCGCGGATAATGCGAATGACATCGTCCAGGTGATCGAGCGCGATCTGGTAGCCGACCAAAATATGTTCGCGCTCGCGTGCTTTGCGCAGCTCGAAAATTGTGCGGCGCCGAACCACTTCGACGCGATGCTCGATGAACAGCTTGATCAGCGGAATCAAACCGAGTTCGCGCGGCTGGCCTGCCACGATGGCCAGCAGAATCATGCCGAAAGATTCCTGCATCTGCGTAAACTTGAATAAATTATTGAGAATGAGCTGCGATTCTTCGCCGCGCTTCAGCTCGATGACGATGCGCATGCCTTCGCGAGAAGATTCGTCGCGCACGTCGGCGATGCCTTCGAGCTTCTTGGATTGCACCAGCTCGGCGATGCGTTCGATGAGCCGGGATTTGTTGACCTGGTAAGGAATTTCGGTGATGACGATGTTTTCGCGGTCCTTGGCGGCTTCTTCGATCGCCGCTTTGGCGCGCATGATAAAGCTGCCGCGGCCAGTGCGATAGGCGGCTTCAATGCCTTCGCGGCCGGCAATGTACGCGCCGGTAGGAAAATCAGGCCCTGGCACAATCTTCATTATTTCTTTGAGCGGCGTGTCCGGCTTATCGATCAACAGGATGGCCGCTTCGACGATTTCGCGCAGGTTGTGTGGCGGAATATTTGTAGCCATGCCAACGGCAATGCCGCTGGCGCCATTGACCAGTAGATTCGGAATACGCGAAGGAAGTACCACAGGCTCTTCGCGGGTCTGATCGAAATTGGGAATGAAGTCGACCGTTTCTTTTTCGAGGTCGGCCAGAATATCTTCAGAAATTTTCGCGAGGCGCGCCTCGGTGTATCGCATCGCCGCCGGAGGATCGCCGTCGACGGAACCAAAATTTCCCTGGCCGTCAATCAACGGGTAGCGCATGTTGAAATCCTGCGCGAGACGAACCAGCGCGGGATAAATTACCGCTTCCCCGTGTGGATGATAATTTCCGGAAGTGTCGCCGCAAATCTTCGCGCATTTGCGATAGCCTCGATTGGAAGCGAGCCCCAGATCGTTCATAGCCACCAGGATGCGGCGCTGCACCGGCTTGAGCCCGTCGCGCACGTCAGGAAGCGCTCGCGCGATGATCACGCTCATGGCATAGTCGAGATACGACTTGCGCATTTCTACTTCGATATCGATGGGAAGCAGTATTGAAGTGTTCTTCTCGTCCGCCATTTATCCTCAGCTTCTACGTATTTTTTTTGGCCGATCTAAACTGATTGTTTCGTTGAATGATCCACAACAAATGATTTAACGCTATCGAAGGCGTCTGCCGCATTGGTAAAACGCTTCGCAGAAAAATAATTTTCAAGTTGCTGTAACAGCGTATCGCGCTGCTCTTCCGTAGCGATTTCTATGGACACGCCACGTTCATTATCAGGTGCCGTTGTCGGCGTCGCGCGAAAATCACTGCACGCCAATCCACGCAGGCCGGGCAAAGTGCTCCATCCCAGTTGATAAATCATTGCGAAATTAAATATCCAGGTTCACGACTTCGAGGGCATTCTCCTCGATGAATTTGCGGCGCGCTTCCACGTTTTCGCCCATCAGCGTGGTGAAAATATCCTCCGCCGCCACGGCGTCTTCCAACTTCACCTGCAGAAGCGTGCGCGTGTCGGCGTTCATGGTGGTGTCCCACAGCTGCTCGGCATTCATTTCGCCGAGGCCTTTGAAACGCGTGATGGTGAAATCTTTTTTCGCGTCCTCTACTACGTAGTCGAGAACGTCTTTGGCGTTGGCTTTGCTGACTTTGTCGCCATTGCGCGAGATGGTGAACGGTGGATGATTGAATTCCTCAATTAGCTTGGCGAGGCCGCGGAGCCGTTTGTATTCCGCAGTGGAAGCCACAGCCCAATTGATTTTCTGGCTGTGTGGCGGGCCAAACTGAATTTCGTACAAGCTGTGTTCTTCGTCGAAGGTGACCTTGCCTTCGAGCTTCAGCTTGGACTTTTCAATTTCTTTCAAAAGCTTTTCCAGTGCTTTTTTATCTTCAAAATCGGTTTTCTTTTCCAGGCGGCTCTCGGAAAGTAACTCCACAAGACCAGGCTCGCGAAGGCGCCGGCCGAGTTTCGCGGCGGCGGCCTGGTATTCCTGAACGTTCAGCAGAAATGAAGTTAAACCAGAGCCTTCGAGATTCACGCCTTCTTTGGCTTTGACGACGTGGTCTTCGGTGGCGCGCTTCATCAGCTCGTGCGCAAACTCGTGCTCGTCGCGAATGTAGCGCTCGGTCTTGCCGCGCTTGACGCGATAAAGCGGCGGCTGCGCAATGTAAATGTGGCCGCGATCGATGAGCTCCTTCATGTGGCGGAAGAAAAATGTCAGCAGCAACGTGCGGATGTGACTGCCGTCCACGTCCGCATCGGTCATCAAAATTATTTTGTGGTAACGAAGTTTGCTCGCGTCGAAATCGTCTTTGCCGATGCCGGTGCCCAGCGCGGTGATGATGGCGCGAATTTCTTCGTGGCCGAGCATTTTGTCGTAGCGCGCTTTTTCTACGTTGAGAATTTTTCCTTTGAGCGGAAGAATGGCCTGGAATTTCCGGTCGCGGCCCATTTTCGCGGAGCCGCCCGCCGACTCGCCCTCAACGACGAAGAGTTCGCAGCGCGCGGGATCGCGTTCCTGGCAATCGGCGAGCTTGCCGGGGAGCCCGCTTGAATCCATCGCAGATTTGCGGCGCGTCAGCTCACGGGCTTTGCGAGCGGCTTCGCGAGCGCGAGCCGCTTCGATGCATTTGCCCACAATGCGGCGCGCCACGGTGGAATGTTTGTCGAACCATTCGCCAAGTTTTTCGTTAACGAGCTGCTCGACGTCACCTTTGATGTCGCTATTGAGTTTGCCCTTGGTCTGTCCCTCGAATTGCGGCTGCGGCAGGCGCACGCTGATCACCGCGACGAGGCCTTCGCGCACGTCATCGCCATTGATGGTGACTTCGTCTTTTTGCTCCTTGAGCATGCCGGCCGAAGACGCGAAATTGTTGATCGAGCGCGTAAGCGAAGAACGGAAACCGGAAAGATGCGTGCCGCCGTCTACGGTATTAATGGTATTGGCAAAGGCAAAAACATTTTCGCCGTAGGTGTCGTTGTATTGCAGCGCGATTTCGATTTCCACCGTGCCGCGCTTCCCTTCCATGTAAATGGGCGAATCGTGCAGCGTGGATTTTCCGCGATTGAGATGCTTGACGAATTCCGCGATGCCACCGGTAAAGCGGAATTCTGTGCTTTTTTCGTTACGCTCATCGGTCAGCGTGATTTTCAAGCCTTTATTCAGAAACGCCAATTCGCGGAGACGCTGCGACAAAGTATCGAAACTGTACACGGACTTGTCGAAAATACTGGGATCGGGATGGAAAGTAATTTTTGTGCCGGTTTTGCGCGACTTGCCGGTCTGTTTGAGCTTGGAGGTGGGCTTGCCTTTTTCGTAAGTTTGTTCCCAGACCGAACCGTCGCGGGAAATTTCCAATTCCAGCCAATCGGCCAGCGCATTGACCACAGAAACGCCAACTCCGTGAAGTCCGCCGGAAACTTTGTAAGTGTCGTTATCGAACTTTCCGCCGGCGTGCAGCACGGTGAGCACCACTTCGGCCGCGGGACGCTTTTCGGTAGCATGCATATCGACGGGAATGCCGCGCCCGTTATCGACCACGGTGACGGAATTGTCGGCGTGCACGGTGACATTTATTTCGTCCGCGAAACCGGCCATGGCTTCGTCAACGGAATTGTCGACCACTTCCCAGACCAGGTGATGCAAACCCATTTCGCCGGTAGAGCCGATGTACATGGCCGGCCGCAAGCGCACAGCTTCGAGCCCGCCGAGAACTTTGATGGATTTTGCGTCG
>Ga0193729_1001086_pt1 | contig 13986 bp, 17 predicted proteins | sample U1c2metaG_FD_143036 | JGI IMG/M metagenome (GOLD analysis project Ga0193729, IMG submission 143036) | Soil microbial communities from a riparian zone of the East river system, Colorado, United States - U1c2 | ecosystem: Environmental > Terrestrial > Soil > Riparian zone | place: USA: East River... | reverse complement strand
CCTGGTGCTCGATCCAAAGGTGTTGCTGCTTGACGAGCCTACCGCCGGCATGGGCACCGAGGAACGCTGGCGGATGATCGACAAGGTCTATGAACTCTGGGAGCGGCAGAAGATTACGGTCGTCTTCATCGAGCACGATATGGACATCGTCTTCAAGATCGCGCCAATGATCGTGGTGCTGTGCTATGGCCGGATCCTCGCGACCGGCTCGCCCGATGCAATTCGTCAAAACCCTGATGTCATCGAGGCGTATCTCGGCACCGAACATCACGCTGAGGCAGCGACATGAGCGCGCAGGCCGTCGTTCAGGTCGAGGATCTCGATGTCTATTACGGCACCAGCCAGATTCTGTTCGGTGTTGGCCTCTCGGTGCAGCGGGGCGAGACCATGGCGCTGCTCGGCCGCAACGGGGCCGGCAAATCAACCACCATGAAAGCCATCATGGGTCTTGCGCCGGCGCGGCGCGGGAAGGTGACGCTGCGCGGCCGCGTCGTCTCGGGGCTCAAACCACATCACATCGCCCGCGCCGGGCTCGGCTTTGTGCCCGAGGACCGGCAGATCTTTCCGGATCATACGGTGGAGGACAATCTCGTCATCGGCCAGAAGAAAGGCGCCGAAGGTCAGGATGAATGGTCGATCCGGCGTGTCTACGAGGTGTTCCCGTTGCTGGAGCCGCTTCGATACCGGATCGCGGGCCGCTTGTCGGGCGGGGAACAGCAGATGCTCGCGATTGCGCGCACGCTGATGGGCAATCCGGCGCTGCTGTTGCTTGACGAGCCGAGCGAGGGGCTTGCACCGATCATCGTGCAGCGGATCGGCGAGTTGTTACGACAGCTGCGCGGGACCGGTGCTACGGTTTTGATCGCGGAACAGAACATGCACTTCTGCCTTGGGCTGGCGAGCCATGCCACTGTCATCGACAAGGGCCAGATCGTCTATACCGCTACAATCGAGGATCTGAAAGCCAACGACAACATTCGCCAGCGCTATCTCGCGCTGTAGCTGCGGCACTGCCTTGTCCGAATTCTATCTGGGGCATGATTCCTGATCGCGCACGCGATAGTCGTCGGTGTTTCGTCATCCCTTGCGAGAAATGCCGATAGAATCGGGCTGATTTGCAATTCCGTAGTGCGGAACAAAATTCCGCTTGCATCAGCAACTGACCGGGATTCTCATGTTCGGCAATAACAAGCTGAACGAGACGCAACGCCGCCGGTCATTTGGCAACGAGGAAGCGTGATGGGCGCGTTGTCGCATCTGCAAATTGTCGAGATCGGAAGTGCTGCGGCGGCGAGCTATTGCGCCCGCCGGTCTTGAAATCTCGAAATCCATACCTGAGCCCTTAGGAGGCGAACGTAAGCGCCAGGTTCGAGCCCTGATGCGCCTGCCAAACCGCTCAAGTGCTACCCGGTCTTAATGATGGTTGTGGTGGTGCCATTTCTTCCGGTGCAGGATCCCCGGCGTCTGCGCATAAGACCCGGAGTCCTGCTGCCTGGATTCCTGAAGCCGCCGTTGATAGCCGGAGGAATTCATGATGTTTGCCGCACCACCCCGTGCCAAGGCCGGCGCGATATTTGAGAGTTCAACCGCGCCGATGAGAAACAGCAAGGCTGCGGCTAGTTTGGCGTGACTTTTCATGGTTGACCCATCGCGCGTTGGCCCGGCGTCATGACTTGCCGCTTTGTCGGGAGTTGCGCTAGACCATTCCACGGCAGATCGGCGCAGACAATTCACACAAACGCGATTGTCCGGGCGACAGGACAGCGAGCGATCCCAAATCTCGGCATTCAAAGCTAAGCTATTGAGATGCCGTCGTAAGCAAATGGATCGCCGGCTTCACGTGCCGCTCCGGATCATCAGGCCGAGCGCCAGGACAAGAATCAGGAACATCACAGCGACGGCTTCGGCGGGAAGGATGATGGGGGAGGGCGTCAGAGGCTCTGCTCGATGCGACCGGCGAACCGGTCCGGGTTGCACGCCCATCAGACCGCCTCGTGCTTCGCAAGATCGTGGGTATGATCGAAAAGGCTGGCCTGCAGGTCAGGGCCCGCCAACGGAATTTCGGGAACGGCGGCCTCCGCCAGGATCTCGGCCGTGACGTCATCGACCGCAGAACCCGCGATCTCGTGAATGAAGCTGATGTTCTTGTATTCGCCGGAAGTCACGCGCGAGATAACTTCCCGCCGGGTGATTTCAGGGTCGACAATGGCCTCGCGCCCGCGCCGTCCATAATCGATCATCACAACGAAATACTGCATCGCGGCTGCGCTCCTCGCCCCAAAGCGAGGCTGGTGGACGAAACTAGTATTTCGGAAAATAAGAAACTAGTCAAGCCGTAAATTCGGAAAATCAGAATTAAGCTCGATCTGCAGGACTTCTCGGCCGACGCCGGGCGAGAATCGCGCGATGCGTGCTCATTTTGCCGCCTTGATTTCCCTTGGGTGAGCCCCGACATGCGCCCTGGCACCCTTGCGCGCGCGGGCGGCGGCTTTGGTCCGCAGGCGTTCGATCTGGCCCCTTGGCAGGGTGACGCAGATCTCCCCGATCCATTCCAGCTTTACTCCGTTGATCGGCTTGGCGTTGAAGCTCGTGAGGTTGACCAGCGTGGAGGATTTTCCCCGCTCGATCGTCTTCAAATAACGCTCGCCGGTCTTCAGCCTGACCGCGGCCTCTTCCCCGTAGAAGCTCGACGGCGGATGGCGCTGTTCCCTGTAGACCACGATGATGTCGCCGTTTTCGTACTTCGGCAGCATGGAGTCGCCGACGACTTCAAAGGCGATGGTTTCCTCCGCGATCGGGAAGGGCAGCTCGACCTCGCCCAGCCCCTCCGGCGGCACCTGTTCATGTTCGGGCTCGATGATGGCCCCGGCGCCGACACGGCCCATGATCGGCACCGAATTCAGCTCGAGGTAATCGATGATGGGCGCAATTTCCGTGGCTTTGATCAGGCGCGTTTCGGCCAGGATCTCGGAAACCGCGCCCGCGCGGACGCCCATCGCCGTTGCCAGACCGCCCTTGGTCTTGCCCGGCTTCTCGAGGCCCCGCTCTATCATCTTGATGTCCAGCATGCCGCTATCTTTCTGAATTTCAGAAAAGAAATCAATTCCGATTTTCCGAAATTGGCTTGACTTTTATTTCGGAATATCAGAAATTATGGAGATGAACCCGGCAACAACCATCATCAGGAAACTCGGCGGCGAGGCCAAGGTAGCCGGAATTGCGGGCACGGCGTTGTCGGCGCCGTACCGCTGGCAGCATGAAAAATCGCGGGGCGGCACCGGCGGCCTGATTCCGCAGGCCCACCATCGCCGCCTGCTGGATTACGCCGACGCCCACGGCATCGCGCTTGCGGCGGAAGAATTTCTGACCCCGCGCGCGAGCGCATCTTCGGGAGCCGGATGATGCGAGCTTCATTTGAGAACATGCAGCGTGGCGCTGTTGTTTCCCAGCGCGCTGGTGGCGGCTTCAATCGAAACGCGCGCGCCCGACGCAGGAATAATCAGTCTGAACACCGCGATGCTTTGGGTGCGCCCGCCCGGCGCCGGCTGTTGCGTGAACGCGGCACACCGCAAGATGCCGTTGGAAAGATGAAAGTTTCCGAATCCATCGACATAGAATTCCTGCAAGCCGAAAGGCTCCAGGACTTTTTCGCTTTTCATTGTTGCCGCCCCATTCGCGAGTTGATGGAGGTATCCGGCCACAACTTGAGGGTGCCGTACAGTAAATTATTTTTGCGGGTTGTCGCGCAATCGCGGTTGCGGGCGCAACGAAAAATTAACCGGTGCCGAATGACGCGCGCGCCGGCCCCAGGGCGCCAAGCGCGACTGCCCCGCCTGATGCACCCGCAAGGCCGAACGCGCTCGCACGTCAACGTGCGCCAAGCACATTCGAGGAAACGGAAAGGGCAGGGGACGGAATGCAATCGACAAATTGGACAGAAGAGCATTCAAAGGCGCTGCGGGAATTTCTCGAGAGCGGCATGTCCTATGCAAGGACCGCCGACGCCATCAATGCGAAATTCCAAACCGCCTATTCCCGCAACGCCGCGATCGGCCGCGCCAATCGAATGGGATTTGCAGGTCCGGCCAGGCCCAACGACTGGCCCAAGCTGCCACCGAGAGCCAAACCGCCGCAGCTGCACAAACTACACGAACGCCACGTGCCCGAATCCATGCGGTTGATGCCAATGTTCGAGCGCGAGGAGACCGTCAAGCTTCGCTGCGTCGAGATCGATCCGCGCCATCTTTCGCTGATGGATCTTGAACCCGGCGATTGCCGATATCCCTACGGCGGCGACGAGGAAGGCGAAGCCATTACCTTCTGCGGTCACCCGCAGCGCCGGGGCACGAGCTACTGCACGGCGCATTTTCATCTGACGCGCGGCCCCGTTATTGCGTCGGAACGATCCGCCGGCAGCGTCTCACTCAGGCTTGTGGAGGCGGCATGAAGCGAGGGCCGAAACTGACTCCGGTTGCGATCATGGCCAACAGGATGAAGCCGCTGGCGCGCAGCCATCGCATCGCGCATTTGCGCGCGCTGATCCAGCAGCAGCCGATCGGCTCGGCCCGACGGGAAGAACTAGTTGCATTGTTGCGCGATGAGATGTCGGCACCGCCTCGCAGGGAAGTCCCGCGCAAAATGAATCGCCCCTGGATGCCTCTGTATGTCGGCGACTATCTCGGCGACACCGGTCACCTGACCACGACGCAGCACGGCGCCTATCTCCTGTTGATGATGCACTACTGGCACAAGGGCGAGCTTCCCGACGACGACCGGCAACTCTGCAAGATCGCCAAGCTGCCGCTCAAGACGTGGAATGAGCATCGCGCGACGCTGCAGGATTTTTTCCACGACAGGTGGACGCACAAAAGGATCGACGCCGAACTCGAGAGGATGATGCGCGTATCCGCCAAGCGGGCGATTGCCGGGCAAAAGGGAGGCATTGGCTCCGCGCTGGCTCGCATGAAACTGGAAAACGCCTCGCTCTCCCGGCACGCTTCGTCCCGAGCAATTGCCGAACCGTTGTCCAGCGCGGCCGCGGCATGCGCCGACCACTCACATTCACACAAGAGTCTTCTCACGAATAAGACGGGCGCGGCCGATCCCTTGACGCAGCAACCGGGAGGACGCGCAGAAAAGCCGGGCATCGCCGTCAGCCCCGAGCTTGCGGCCTATGTCGCCTGCCGAACGGCGTAACCAACGATTCAATTTGCATCATTCAGCGGAGCTATCCGACATGGCACGAGCCAAACGCAACAAGCCGCACAATCCTGCAAAAGCTCATGACCGGCGATCCCGGGATCTGCCGCGCAACGCGGAAGTGGCGGCCATTGAAGTGGACGATCCCTTGGCGCTGGAGCCGGGAGAAAAGATCGTCACCTTGCGCTCGATCCGCAACGATCCCCTGGCGCGCATGCACACGCACCGCCAGATCGACGAGGCGCAATACCAGGGCGGGCGCGCGTTCCAGCACGACTGGGAGAAGGCCGAGCGCGGACCTCAGGCCGTCGATCCCACCAGGGAATATGTCGACGGCGGGCAGAAGCGGGAGCCGATTACGGAAGGCCAGCGCAAGGCGGTGCTGCGGCTGAACCGGGCCGAGCGCGAGCTCGGCGCCGATGGCTCCGCGCTGGTGCATGAGGTTTTGATTCTGGGCATGACCATGGAGCAGATCGGGCAGCGGCGCGGACTGCGCGGCCAGCGTTGGATCGATTATTTCGCGCGCCGATTCCGCGAGTGCCTCGACCGGCTGGCGTTGATTTATGGATTCGCGACCGAGCGGCGGTAGGCCGTCGAGCCGATCAGATCCGCCGTGGCACCGGACACCCGTTGATCTGACCCAATGTGCCCTTTGCGGGAGCCGCTAGCCTTAGCGGCGCGGAGAGGCTTCGGCCGGTTCCCGGTGACGGCGATCTCGACAACTGGTGCGATCTCGGGTGCGGGTCCAGAACAGGCCCGCGCCTGTTGGAAAATGCATCGGCACTCTCAAACGGAAGCTCGATTTCGGAGCGCTACAATGACCAAAATGAAGATCGATACAGGTGACATTCTCCGTCGCATCCGCGCAATCGCCATTTTGCAACCATAGTGGAATCTTGCGGAAGAATTTGAGCTGTATCAGGCAACGCATAGATGAGGGCAATTGTCCTTCTCACCGTATCAAGACACCAAGAGGGATCTGAAATGTTGAGGCGTAAAGGATCGATTTGTTCGGCTGGCCGCGGCGTCGATTGCCGTGCTGGTTCTCACGATGGCAGAGCCGCCGATGACCGCCGCCAGTTCGGCGGGTCCCATCTCAACGGGTGTCTCGGTGACTGCGCCGTCCGGCGGTGACGCGGATTTCAGCGCCCGCCGTCGCCGGCACTACCGTCGAGGCAACGCTGCGGGACTGGCGATCATGGGAGCTGACCCGAAAAAAATGGGTGGACCTTCAATCTAAAATTGGGGTTCCGATATTAATACGGATTTAGAAAATGTGAGCCTATTCTAGGCGCGTGTATTGATTACCAACCCGTAAACCCTAGGAGGCAGAATTGAAGCGTACCTTGTTGAATTTTTTGTCCGACGAATCGGGCGCCACGGCGATTGAATACGGTCTGATTGCAGCCGGCATCGCGCTGGCCATTATCGCTGTGGTTAACGGCCTCGGAACGAACCTCAACGACAAGTTCACTTCGATCAACAGTTCGCTGAAGTAGCTTCTGCCTCCTTCTCGGGATCGCATAGGAACACTCCAACAAGCTTGTCCCCGCCGGGCTGCGTTCGGCGGGGACCTATTTATCTTGTGAGGTCCGGGGCACAACACCCAAGTGGCACTCACGCCTGGCCGCAACAGCACGCCACTTTGGATCGACGGATATTGCGTGATCGCGACCGCCACGACCGATCCGGACGTCGTATCTGCCCGCGCGACATGCACTTCAGAGAACCGCGATTTTCTGATCGCCGACGTTGGAGCGTTCTCTGCCCGCAACGTAGAGATATCCGTAGGCATATTTCTTGTGCGGTCATATCTGCCTTCGGCATAAATCCGATGATGGCCGGCCACATGGCGTGAGAATGCGACGCGTCGCATCGAAGCCGGCTTCAAGTGATGTCCAGAAATAGACCGTGTTTGCGGGCTGACGGACCATCCCTTCCGGGCGGCCATGCGGGTCAGATGGACCGGCCTGTCAGGCAGGCGTGGGTTCGTCCGTCCGCCGCCAAAGCCGATTTCAAGCATAGCTGATTGAGCGGCCGCCCCCGATGACGAGATCTCCGCCAGCCCGAGCACCCGCCGATCGTAAGGGGGCGGCGATGCTATGCGTCCGTGCGATGAAGCTGTCGAATAACGAGCACTTGTGGCCTTCCGGAAATAGACCTTAATGTCGAATCGTACGGCGCCAACCCCATCGTTGGCCGCCAATCGATGTCAGAATGGGATAGACCGATCATGACTGCCAGACCGCAACTCCCGGAGCGCACGCCCCGAAACGCGGGTGTGCCGACCGCCCTTGACGGTCTGCTGGTCGTGGATTTCACCCGGGTTGTCGCCGGTCCGGCCTGCACACAAACCCTGGCCGATTTCGGGGCCGAAGTCATCAAGATCGAGAACCCCGATGGCGGCGACGATACGCGCGCCTATGAACATGCCGATCTCGCTGGCGAAAGTGCCGCCTATGTCAGTTTGAATCGCAACAAGCGGGGCATCGCGCTCGATCTCACCAAACCTGAGGCGCGCGATGTCGCGCGTGAATTGATCGCGCGCGCGGATGTGGTGGTGGAAAACTTCTCCGCCGGCGTGATGAAGCGATTTGGCCTCGATTATGATTCCGTCGCGCCAACCAATCCCCGGCTGGTCTATTGCTCGATCTCGGCCTACGGCCGGCAGGGACCTTTTGCGGCGCGCCCGGGTTTCGATCCGATCACGCAGGCCGAAAGCGGGTTCATGTCGTTGAACGGTTTTCCTGACGGGTTGCCGGTGCGGACCGGAACGCCTGTGGTCGACATGGCTACTGGAATGTCGGCCTGCAACGCGATCCTGCTGGCGCTGTTCGCCCGCGATCGGCTCGGCCGCGGCCAGCATGTCGAGGTCGCGTTGTTCGACATCGCGGTAGGGTTGACTGGATTTTACGGCATGACCTATCTGATGACGGGCGTGAATCAGAGCCGTTTCGGTAACTCGCCGAACGGTTCTCCCTCCGTCGGCGTCTACGAAGCGTCGGACGGGCCGTTTTATATCGCCTGCGCCAATGACCGGCTGTATCGCCGCCTCGTTATCGAAGTGCTCGGCCGGCCCGATCTCGCCGGCGGCCCCGACTTTGCCGACCGGCGTTCACGATCGGCCAACAAGGAGAAACTGCGCGCCATCCTGGCCGGGATTTTCGCTTCTGACCTGCGCGACAACTGGGTGGCGAAGATGAAGGCGGCCAACATCCCGGTCGGCTTTCTTCGTACCATCGAGGAGGCCTTCAACTCGCCGGAGGTGCGCGAGCGGCATCGCGTCAGCCAAATCCTGCACCCTGCCGCAGGCACCGTCCCCAACATCGAACAGCCGATCCGCCTCGGTCTGACGCCGGTCGCTGACCCCGTGGCTGCGCCTTTGCTGGGCGAACATACCACGGCCGTCCTGCGCAAGACCCTCGGCTATGACGATGGCCGCATCGCAGCGCTTGCCGAGGCGGGGGTTTTTGGGGCCACGCCAGCCAACGGCTGACGTCGCGTGCAATAACGCGCAAGTCCAACCTAAGGCTCCACCGCCGGAAAATTGTGCACAGAACCTTGCTGAAAGTCCGATTCGGAACAAAGATCGGCCTTTTTCGGGCTGTCAGTTTGGCTTGCCGCGCCAGTTGTTCCTTGGCATACTTTCAACCTCGTCGGGTTCGGCCCGGTCAATCTCCAGGCGTGCCATTCGAAGTATCAAGGTAGCTGTCGTCAGGCCAAGACGTTCTGCCTCTTTAGCGGCCGTATCGACCTTTTGGGCTAAGCCCTCACGTTTGCCTGGAAATGCCATTACTGTTCCTCATTGAAGGTGCGAGATGAAGAATCCCACATTTGTTGCAGAGCTGCAGAAGAGACTCGGAGCTCCATCGAGCGAAACGGTCGAAAGCCTGCGACTGTTGAAGGCCTTCCTCAAACTTGAACCCGGTCAACGCTTCGAAATCATCGAACTGGTAGAACGTCTCTCGACCGACCCTGCACCGGGGTCTGGCGACAGAGACCCCGCATTATCCTGACGAGCGCCCACCCGTGTTTCAGTTACTGACCGGACCGGCGGCGGGGGGACGCGTCGCAATCGCATAGATCGCGTCGTCCAGCGCCTCCGATTGGTGAAGCGTGCCGGCGGGCAACAGGATGGTGTCGCCGGCACCGCAGATCCGTTCGCCGCCCTCCCACATGAAGTTCAGCCTGCCGCTGATGATCACCAGGATCTCATCCACCGGGTGGGTGTGGAAATGATGCACCTTGCCCGCGGCATCGCGCTGCAATTCGATGCTGCCTTGCGTCGGAAGCAATTGCATGATGGCGGGGTCGATCGAGAATTCTGTCTTCGTGCCAGCGATGATCTGGGTCATGCCGCTTGCTCCCTGTCTTCGATTTGAGCGACCTTGGTCTGCGCGAGTTTGGCAAACGGGCATCCAGCTTCCGCATTATTATCATCGGGGAGGAAGTATTGCTGATACTCGCGTCCATCATTGTTGCCGTAGCGTCCGAGCAGCGGCGAGGGACTGGTGCTGTCGTAAGGAATAAGCCGTTTGCGTACTTCGGCGAACGCGGCCGATGCGGCTTTCTCCGTTCCGAGGATCTTTTCAAACACCCATCGCGGCTGAAAGGTGAGCATGAATGCGCTTGAGCGACGGCTCTGCCGCATCACATGGGCGGGCGTGCTGCACACCACGAATATCGGCTCACCCGCGAACGAAAACTCCCACATCGGATGATCGATTTGTTCGGGGATGGTGTCCGGCCACGCGCTCTTGTCGAGCCGCGCAAGCTGGTCGAGCGTCAACCACATTTTCCGGTAGTAGGTGTCCAATGTCTGCACCGGCCGGGGCCGGGTGAATACGACCAGCGACGTGTTAGGCCCGAGCGAACGGGATTCGGTTACATAATGCGCGAGCTGGTTGCCGAGACTCTCGACATCGAACGGATCGAGAAACAGATACCGCAATTGATCGGCACGATAGCCGGTAACTCCGAAGATGCAGGGAAACGGCCTTGATTCGCTGCTCATCTGTGCTTCGAATTCGGAGAACATGACGCTTTGCCACGAACTCACGGCATAGTTTGAGCCCACTTCACCTTTTCGCAAATACAAACGCGACATACTGTCCCCCTCAATCTACTGTTACTTACCGACTATCAATTTGCTCCTCATCAGCAACGGGCCGGCGATGCCTGGCAGCGACATGAGCAGCAGAATCCCGATAAGAGCGCCGTAGCCGGCATCGCCGACCGAGCCCGGGCCGTGCCCGACATCGGTCCCTGCGAACTGGCTGACGCCGACCATCGCGAGCCCTATAATGGGCTGCGAGACCCCTGCGAAAATTCCTGCAGCCGTCGTGTTGACGGATGCTCCGACACCAATCAGATCTGATGTGTAAAGCCGCTTGGTGCACTTCAGGACCAGCGGCACGGTCCCGCCGGCGACGAGTCCCAGCACTGCGAAGACCACGGTGACGTAAAGGAAGCCCAGCACGTGGGCGAAGGGCGGTAACAGCATTGCGATCAGGATCATGCGCAGCAGGCAAATGCGAACCAGCGCGGTATCGAGCGCCGCCGTCCGGTCCGCCGCATGGCCAAGAAAGATCGAGCCGATCGCGTTGCCGACCATGAAGGCAAGCAGCGGAGTGCTCGCCGCCGACGGCGAGATGTTGAAGAAATGCGCCACCATCGGAATTCCCCACACGCCCGACAGCGTCGTCACAACGGCGAAGTGCGATGCGAAGGTCATGGCGCATCCCCAGTTCGCCACCTGCGACAGCGATTGCCGGCTGGCGGCGAGAACGCTGCCCAGCGTCTTGGTGCTGCGTGACACCGGATCCGGTTTGAGCGCCAACGAGGCAAAGGCGAGGTTGGCCACGCCAACGCATGCGATAAAAACAAAACATGCACGCCAGCCGAAACCCGTCACCGCAGCCGCCAGCGGCGTCGTCGCCATCACGCCGCCGACATAGCCCGACACCTGCGAGATGCCCGACATCACGCCGAACCGTTCGTCGCTGAAACTGAGGGCAACGAGCTTCAACAGCGCCGTGAATACCAGGGCATCGCCACAGGCAACGATCAGCCGTGCCGCAAAAACGTCCATCAGGTTTGGCGCCAGCGCAAATGCCGCGCTTCCCAGCGAAGACGCCGCCATGCTGAAAAGCACCACGCGCTTGACGCCGTAGCGGTCGACCAGCAGGCCCGCCGGAATCTGCATCAGCGTATAGCCCCAGAAATAGCTCGAGGCGAGCATCGCAACACCGGCGGCATCGGTGCTGAAGTCCTGCATGAAGCTCAGACTGACCGATTGCGGCGACACCCGCTGCAGGAACGCGATCGCGTAAGCCGTCGCCACCGTCGCCCATGCCAGATAGGTGCGATCCCGTAAGCGGTCGGTGGGTGCGAATACGGCGGTGGGTGCAAACATGGCGTTCTGTTCCGATATCGCCATCACACCCTCGCGATGCCGACAGAGAACAGGGCGTCCGCCGAATCCGGGATCATGCGCTGCATCGCGGCATCAACCAGCGAAGCTGCGCCGTGATAGGCCTGCCGGTGGTGTTTGATATGGCCATACGCGCCGCGCATGATCATGCTGGGAATTTCGAGGCTCTTGCCGGGATATAGCAATGAACACATCTCGACACCGGCCGCCTGCAACGCGGCGTCCTGGGCGTCGTCGAGCAGGGCGGGCGTAACTCCTTCGCAGATCCGGGCGTTCGCCGCCCACACGATGGGATTGCGCGTCCGCCATCCGTAGAGGATGCCGGCATCGCTATTGTCGGGAGCGCCTGCAGACTTCAAGACTTCGGTGGTGAAAAACCCGTACAGGCCGCGACCCTGATGGGCTGGAAGCACTTCGGTACCGCTCCGGTAGATGGCGGGCCTGCCGGCGACCCGCAGCGTGCGGTACACTGAAAACGCCACCAGTCCGGAACGGGCGTAAACGAGAATGAGGCTGAATTTGCTGTCGAACGGGGAGGAGTCCGCCGTCCAATGCGGCTCCGCCGCCTTCCAGTTGATGGCGATGATGTTGTTCATCGCGTCCATCAGGGACTGCCGCTCGCCCTGGCTGACAAGCGAGGCGTCCGGAAAACTGTAGGTGGCGTATTCGGCCCAAGGCGATCTGACGGTCCCGTATTCGCGGCGCAGGTCTCGCAACATGTTCATCACCCCGCTGGTTAAGGAACCTATACAGGTCGGGCTTGAATCGCTTAAAGGACAATATGCCCTCGAAAACTGCCAAATCCCGGCGAGCGGGTCTACGCGAAAAACCATCCGCAAGGCGTGTCGCGATTGTCGCCTTTCCCGGGGTGACCCTGCTCGATATCTCCGGTCCGGCGCAGGTGTTCGCCGAATTGCAGGAGATCGAACTGCCGAGCGCGACCTATTCGCTGTCGTATCTCTCGACCGCGGGAGGACTGGTGCCAACCGACGTCGGGATGATGATCGACACCGTGCCGATCTCCAGCGTTCGGCCGAATCAGATCGACACCCTCGTGATTCCGGGCGGCCCGGGCATATGGGAGCTGCGGCAAGACGGCATCCTGATGGACTGGATTTCGCAAGTGCTGCCGAAGGCCCGACGCGTGGCGTCGGTGTGCCTTGGAGCATTCGTGCTGGCCTGGACCGGCGTGCTGGACGGAAAGCGCGCCGTGACCCATTGGCGCTACTGCCCGAGACTGGCGGACGGCTTTTCCAGGATCAGCGTCGAGCCGAATGCGATTTTCGTCAAGGACGGACGGGTCTGGACATCAGCTGGCGTGAGCGCCGGCATTGACCTCGCACTGGCCATGATCGAGGAGGATTTCGGCCATATCACTGCGCTGGACGTCGCGCGCAGGCTGGTGGTGTTTCTCAAGCGGCCCGGCGGCCAGAGCCAGTTCTCTACCGTGCTCGCGGCGCAGGCCTCGGATGTGGAGGGGCGTTTTAGTGCGCTGCATGCATGGATCATCGAAAACATTGCTGGTGATCTCAAAGTCGAGGCTCTCGCCCAGAAAGCTGGAATGAGTCCCAGAACCTTTGCGCGAGCCTATGTCAGCCGCACCGGAATGACACCCGCCAGCGGGGTCGAGGCGTTACGGGTGGAAACCGCGCGGCTGTTGCTCGAAAGCAAGGAAATCCGCGGCGTGGTCGAGGTGGCGCAGCGGGCAGGGTTCGGCGATGACGAACGCATGCGGCGGGCTTTCATGCGGCACCTCGGGGTATCTCCTTCGGAATACAGAAGCCGTTTTTCGGGTTGAACGGCAATCTGGTTGGATGGCGGCCGGACCGCGGTCACCCGCGGCCTTTGAATCCAGCTTCAAAGGCCGCGATCTCAGGCAGCGTCAGCAATATTGGCTTCATCGGCCCTCAACCGGCCGCTTCGCAGCCTGCGCCGGGCATTTTGAATGCGGGGGCTTTGCTTGATAGGCGTAAGCGCTGCTGGTGGTGGCCAGAAACGGATCGCGGTCGCAGCTGCCGCCGCGGCCGGAGGACATGTTCTGACATTGCTCCAGGGTGTCAAAGCCGCTGGTTGACCGCCGACAACGTGCTAGTCTCCGGCTCTGGCGCCAAGTGCGCGCGCGGCCGTCGCGGCTGACCGAAGACACCGCTGACCGAAGAAGTCCGGCGCGACAAATGATGAGGGCACCATGGACTGGATCTTCTTTCTTGTCATAGCGGTAGCTCTCTATGTCATCGTTTCGCTTCGGGTGCTGAAACAGTATGAGCGCGGGGTGGTGTTTCTGCTCGGCAAATTTGCCGGCGTGCGCGGGCCGGGACTGACGCTGATCTTCGTTCCGATCCAGCAGATGGTGC
>Ga0193729_1001085_pt1 | contig 14004 bp, 12 predicted proteins | sample U1c2metaG_FD_143036 | JGI IMG/M metagenome (GOLD analysis project Ga0193729, IMG submission 143036) | Soil microbial communities from a riparian zone of the East river system, Colorado, United States - U1c2 | ecosystem: Environmental > Terrestrial > Soil > Riparian zone | place: USA: East River... | reverse complement strand
ACTATCTGTACTACGGCGACACCTTCAGGATCGAATGCCCGACGGGCTCGGGTGTGCAGATGAACCTCTTCGAGGTCGCCCGCGAGATCGCCAATCGGCTGATCAGCATCTTTCTGAGCGACGAGCAGGGTCGGCGGCCGGTGTATGGGGGAACCGAGAAATTCCAGAGCGACCCGCACTGGCGGGATTGCCTGCTCTTCTACGAATATTTCCATGGCGACAACGGCGCGGGCCTCGGCGCCAGCCATCAGACGGGATGGACCGGCGGCGTCGGCCGGATGATCGAGCTCTTCGGTCAGCTCGAGGCGCAGAGTTTCCTGGCCGACGGCAAGGCGGGGGCCTTCCTTCGCAGCGTGCAAGCCGCGTCCACGCCGTCCAGCCCATCGAAAGACTGAAGACACATGACCGCGGCGCCACGCTATCCTTCGCTCTGCCAGATCAACACCCGCGTCTGGCTGCGGCGCCTTACCCAGGAGCGTGGCCGGCCGGTCACCCTGGCGGATATCGACCAGGCAACGATCGACGGCTTCGCGCACCAGGGCTTCGACTGGATCTGGCTGCTCAGCGTCTGGCAGACCGGGCCCGCCGGGCGGGCCGTCTCGCGCGGCAACCCGGCCTGGCGCGCCGAGTTCCAGGCAGCACTTCCCGACCTCACCGAGGACGATATCTGCGGTTCGGGATTTGCCATCACCGGCTATTCGGTGAGCGAAGAGCTCGGCGGCGATCAGGCCCTGTCGGCTTTTCGCGCGAAGCTGACCCAGCGCGGCATCCGGCTGATGCTGGACTTCGTGCCCAACCACACCGCGATCGACCACCCGTGGGTGTCGATCCATCCGGAATATTATGTCCAGGGCAGCGAGGCCTTGCTGGCCGGCGCGCCGCAAAACTACATCCGGGTCGAGACCGCGCAAGGCCCGCGCATCCTGGCGCACGGCCGGGATCCCAACTTTCCGGGATGGCCCGATACGCTGCAGCTCGACTATGCGAAACCCGACCTGCAGCGCGCCAAGCTCGACGAGCTTTTGGCGGTGGCCGGCAAATGCGACGGCGTTCGCTGCGACATGGCGATGCTGCTGCTGCCCGATGTCTTCCAGCGCACCTGGGGCGTCACGCCCGCGCCGTTCTGGCCGGCCGCGACGGCGGCCGTGCGCCAGGCACATCCCGGCTTCACCTTCATGGCCGAGGTCTACTGGGATCTCGAATGGACGCTGCAGCAGCAGGGCTTCGATTATTGCTACGACAAGCGGCTGTATGACCGGCTGCAGGCCGGGAACGCCGCCGCCGTGCGCGACCACTTGAATGCCTGCCTCGACTACCAGGACAGGCTCGCGCGCTTCCTCGAGAACCACGACGAACCCCGCGCGGCATCCGCCTTCCCCTGGCCCCAGCACCGAGCTGCCGCCGCGATCACCTTCCTCTCGCCGGGCCTGCGTTTCTTCCAGCAAGGCGAGGTCGAGGGAGCAAGGGTGCACGTGCCGACTCACCTTTGCCGAGGGCCCATCGAGCCCGTCGACGGCGATATTTCCAGTTTCTACAACAGACTGCTGCTTCTGCTGCGGGAGACCGTGGCGTTTCGTGGCGGCGACTGGATGCAAATCCATCCCACTTCCGCCTGGCCCGGCAACGGCAGCTCGGATGGCTTCGTGGCCTATGCTTGGGCCGGCAAGCAAGGTGTTTCCCACATCGTCGTCGTGAACTACGCCCCGACCCGCGGCCAGTGCAACCTGGTGCTGCCGTTTGCGGAGCTGCGCGGCCGGCGCCTTCGCCTCACGGACCTGATGGGCGACGAAATCTATGACCGCGACGGCGACGACCTGGTCGGTCGCGGCCTTTATATCGATCAGCCTGCCTGGGGCCTCAATGTGTTCGAGGTCGAGACCGCGGGCGCGCAAGCGCCGGCGGCCGGTGCTGCGGTTGGCTGAGGCTTTGCCGCCCGCCCCTACTCGTCGATCCGTTGACCGGGCATCTCCGGCTGCAAGCTCCGCAACAAGTCGCGGAGCATCACGGTTGCGACCGGGTCGTTTGGAAACAGCTGCAATATCTCACCATAGTGCCGAGCAGCCTCGGCGACGTCGCCCCGCTCGAAACAGTCCGATGCAACCCACGTCATGTCGCTCAATCTTCGGTCCTCTGCCGCATCGGCACGCCGCGCTGGCCCTTGTCGCGGTTGGGCGGCAGGCCGAGCTTGGCGAGCGCCTCGTCGCGGCCGCTTCGGCGTGATTCCGACGGCTGGCGCGGCAGACTTGGTTGTGCAAGGCGGCGGCCTGAGAGGTATCTTGGAGCCGATCTGAAGTCGTCGGCGGCCAAGCTGCCGATCGTACAATGGGCAAACAAATGACCGCGCTACGGCTCGTCGCGTTGGCAATGATCCTGCTTGCTGGAAGTATTGTCGCCGTCGAGGGGCAGACGCCTTCGCCCCTGCCGCCTGGCATGACGCAGGATCAGTTCGACGCCATGGTCGATGCCATCGGCAAGGCTTTGGTCGTCAAGCTGAAGAACGAGGGAGTCCTTCCGGCACCGGCACCGGCCCCGCCTCAGCCCGCGGCCGCGAGCAATGTGGTCGCCGACGAACTGGCGGCCTTTCTCGAAAAGGCCGAGCACGTCCTGCGAGCGGTGCCGACCCTCGGCACATATCTCGCTTCCATCCCCCGTCTCCTCGATAACGACAGGCAGGGTGGACGAGGCCCCATTGGATTTCTGCTCGTGCTGGCGCTCGTGGCTGGGCTTTCCTTGGCGGCGGAGAGGGTCCTGCGGAAATCGCTCGGTCATTTCCGTCATCGGCTCGCGGCAGGCACCGTACCCGAGCGAGGGCTGGCGTCACTGATCAATCTTGGGCTCATCGCCATGCTCGATGGCCTTGGCGTGCTTGCCGTCTGGCTCATCATCACCGGCTCACTGGCCGTGCTGTTCTCCGGCAGTACCCTGCAGGACAGGTTCGCGGCCGAGGTGCTGACAGGTCTCTTCCTTTGGCGGCTCTTCGTCCTCGTATTCCGCATCCTGCTCCAGCCCGACTTGCCGGTCGCGCGCCTCTGCCATGTCGCCGACAGCGAAGCGCGGATGACGTACCGTTGGATATCGACCGCGATTCTCGTGGTCATGCTGGGTACTGTCCTGACAAGCATGCTTGTCGCCATCCAGACGCCGCTCGACGCGCTCGCGGCGGGCCGGGTGCTCGCGACGCCAATTTACGTTGCGGTTTTTCTGTGGATCGTGATTCGATCCGCTGGTGCCATGCGCCAATGGTTTGGCGACCACAACGGCGCTCCACGGCTCTGGCGATGGATTGGCAACCATTGGATCGCCGTGGCATCGCCATTTTTCATCCTGCTGGGTGCGGCCCTGATCTATGGTGCCGTCTCGGGGCTGGCCAACGTCTCAATAGCCATGCGCCTCACGCTCGGTCTCACGGCTGGCCTTCTGATTTTTGAAACCTTGCTGGGTGCGTTCCTGCAGCGGGTGGACTCGGCGTTGCCTGGACGAACACCCGCCAGCGATATGCCCAAGCTGCCCGACGTCCTGGCTCGATGTCTGCGTGTCTTCGTTCTGATTGTTGTTGGCGTTGCCTTGTCGAAGGCCTGGGTCGTCCACGTGCTGGGTCTGGTCGATGCAAGCGAGTGGAACACCCTGACCCTCGAGTTGCGCACCGCTGGAGCCACGCTATTTGTCGCTTTCGTCATATGGGAGCTGCTCAAATTCGTCACTGATCCCTATGTTGCCCCAAAACCCCGGAAGGCGTCGGATGGGGGAGGTAGTGGCCCGGCGGCATCCCCGAGTGCGTCGCGTCTCTCCACACTCGTGCCGCTCCTGCGCGTCGCCCTGGGAATCGTGATCGGTCTGGTGGCCGTGCTGATCGTGCTCGCGGATTTCGGTGTCAACATAACACCGCTGCTGGCCGGCGCCTCGATTCTGGGTCTCGCCGTCTCCTTCGGCAGCCAGGCGCTTGTGAAAGACATCGTGTCGGGCATTTTCTACCTGACCGACGATGCGTTCCGCGCCGGCGAATACATCGAATGCGGCCAGACCAAAGGCATCGTCGAAGGCTTCACCTTGCGCTCGATCAGGCTTCGCCACCCCAGCGGCCAGCTTCATACGATCCCGTTCGGCGACCTCGGCAAGATAGCGAACTTCAGTCGGGACTGGGCCATCGTGAAATACGATGTCAGCTTTCCCCGCAACACTGACATCGAGAAAGTGCGCCACGCCGTGGACGGCATCGACAACGAACTACAAGGCGATCCGGACTACCGGCTCAAAATCCTGGAACCGCTCAAGATGCAGGGTGTCGTGGGAGTCACCGACAATACGCTGGTCGTTCAATTCAGGTTTGCTGCTCAACCCGGCAATCCGGAAGCCATCCAGCGCAACGTCATGATTCGCATGATGCGCGCGTTTCAGGATCAAGGCATCGAGTTCGGCAGCGCGACGACGTCGTCATAGGGTTGGGCTGGTCGGAAAAGAGCCTTGCGGACGCGTGCAGGCGGCCCTTTAACCCCTGCGCTCCGCGAAGGCCTTGCAACGAATGCCAGCCATTCTCAACTCTCGATGTACCAGTTAAGCTCGCGTGATGGCTGGCGGCTTCCACGTGCCGTTGATGATCGAAGGGTTGTTTTCCTTTGGCCAGTACATGCGCAGCATGGCGATGAAATCGCCCTTCGGCGCGGGCAGCCAGTTCGTCTCGAGATTCTTGCCCGGTGATTCGTTCTGGAAGTACAGCGTCAGCGAACCGTCCGAATTGTACTTCGGGTTGTCGCGCAGGCTGACCGTGAACTTGTTCAGGACGTTGGGAACGAACCACCAGCCCTGGTCGATTTGATACATCGTGATCGACCAGAAGCCGCTGACTGGCGGCGTTTGACCCTTCGCGAAGGTGAGCGTGTAGCGGTTCGCTCCCGAGAGTTTCTGCCCGCTGCCGTCGACTTCGGTGTACGGGTAGGCGGCATCCTGCGGCAGGTTGGCCGGCCAGCCGAACGCCGCTACGACGGCCCGCTTCATGTAATCGGTCCCGTAAACGCCGAGGCCCTTGGTCACGATCCAGCCGTTCACCACTGCGCCCAGGCTGTTCTGGCTGGCCTCGATGCGATGGAGTGCGGCCTTGCCGAGGTCCTTGAGCGCGGTCTGCACGGCCGGCGGTAGTTTTGACATGTCGAAGGGCTGCCCGGGAACGATGCCGATCTTGGCCATTCGGGCCAGCATCGGCGCATCTTCGCGCGCCGGAGGTGCGGCACCGCCCATCAGGCGCGCCATCATGTTGAAATAGGTGGACGTATCCATGTCGAGGATCACCGACTGCGGCTTGTCGGTCATGCTGAAGCCGGGATTCGGATTAACCGGGGGTGCCTGGTAGGCGTAGGATTTTCCGTAAGCGCTGAGCGGCACGATCTTGTACTGGGCTTGCAAGGCATTGACGGCGGCATAGTCCTGATCGGTGCCGTCGGCGTAGGTGCGCCCCAGAATCACCATGTAGCGCGTGGCGCACTTGATCTGCTTCATCCCGGCCGGGACGTTGCCAGCCCAGCCTGGCCCGGTGATCAGGTAGTTAGCGGCCTGGCCGCCGGCGGTGCGGGTGCCGGGCGAATTGAAATCAGTCATCCAGAGATCGGTCATCTCGAACAGGTAGAAGCGCTTGCCCATGTCCGGGTGACTGAAAACCTGCGGCTCGGTCAGATCGACCCAGGCCACGGAATAAAGCGTGTCGGCGTTCGGTGCCGAAACCCCACGGAAGGCGGCCGGTGGATAGCGCTTGATATTGGCGAACTGCCCCGATGGCGCATGCATGCCTTCGGTCTTGTCGACATTGGACATCTGGACCCGCGTGACCTCGGTGGTGATCAGCGAGTAGCCATAGACGTAGGCATCGATGGCTATCTGTTCGGCTTCCGACCGTGGCGTTTGCAGCACCTCGGATACCTGGGCCGACGCTGAGCTCCCTCGCAGGAACAGAATCGTCTGGTAGTCATGGTACCTCCTGTTGGGTCGATCAGAATCTCACGCTGAAATCGATTATCGGGCCGTGCAGCACGATGTTCGCCCCATTGGTATCGAGGCCGGATCCATTGCTGGCGTTGACGCCCAGGGCGCGGTAGCCGATCACGCCGGCCAGAGCATAGCCGGTGAACTGCCACTGGTAGCTGTAGGCGGCGAGCGCCTGCCATTCGAACCGGCTCTGCAGGTCGAAGCCGCCGACATCGCCGCGCACCAGCACTTCCTGGCTGGGCGTGAACTGGTGGCGCAGGCGAAAGCCGATCACCGGATCGACCCAATTGAGACTGCCGGAATGGGCGATCGCGAAGCTGCGGCCGCGCTCGATGCCGAGATGGGAGAAGTCGACCGAGCCGATCACGTCGAGGTTCACGTCGGTGGAGCTGTTCCAGTAGCGGACGCCCACCAGCGCATCGACCGCCGTGAACGATCCCGGTGACTCCGGCCAGTGCGCAACCTCGTAGAGGCCTCCGGCCTCGACGATGGTCATGGTGTAGGTAAGAGCGGTGTTCGTCGTGGCGCTGAGCTTCAGGCCGGCGATCGGGTTGCGGTAACTCACCGTCGAGTCCGTGAAGCCGAGCGTGGTCCACACGAAGTCGGTGTAGAAGCCGACCGGCCCCTTGTCGGCCTCGAAGTAAGCCATGACGCCGGCCAGCGAATCGCTCTTCTGGACGAGCTGGATGAAGCTCGCGTCGACGTCGACCGTCTGGCCGTGCGCCGTGACGTTGCCGGAAACGCTCATCAGCCAGCCATAGGCTGTCGCACGGAAACGCCACGCATCGGGATCCGCCGCAGTCTCCTGCGGCTTTTCATCGGCCAGGGCGTTGCGCGTGCCCGGGCCGAGCATGGCTACGGCTGCGAGCGCCGCCAGTCCTGATATGCGCAGTGGAGACACGTCAGGCTCTCCTCCTTCGTGTCGTGTTCAGTATAGCGCGCCGAGGCAGCGACGCGGTGTGCAAACCGTGACTACAAGCGGCGGCGGAACTCCTGTAGCGGCAAGCCTCGGAAATCCTGCATCGGCCGAGCGCAACCTAGAAGAGCGAAGGGTCGTTGGCTTGACATCTCACGACAAAGTGTGCGGATCGCGAAATGGACCGCAGCAGTCGCTGCGTGGGCCAAGCGTGCTGCAGTGTGGCGGTCGACCGGCCCGCCGCGAAATGTCAACGAACCTTAACATATTGCGACAAATCGTAAGGTTCGCGACCCCGTCACCTTCCCCGCAACTGTGACGTGGTCTAGAGCTTCGCCGATGAACCACGACCTGACAGGCATGGCCCGCGTGAAGGAGGGTATGGTTCGGGTCGCGCCTTTGCGGCATATCCCGGAGGTTCTGTCGGGCTTCGGACTGCCGATCGAGCCGCTGCTCGACGAAGTCGGATTGCCGCGCAACGCATTCGCGCGGGCGGAAAGCACCGTTGCCGTCGAAGCCGCCGCGCGGCTGGCCGCACTCTGTGCCGAGCGCGCCAACTGTCCGCATTTTGGCCTCCTGTGGGACAGAAGGCGACGGTGGCGTCGCTCGGCCTGATCGGCCTCTCGATGCTCCATTCGGCCGATGTCGGCACGGCGCTTCGCGGCCTGATCCTCACCTTGCACCTCCACGGCCGCGCTGTCGTGCCGACGCTGGTCGTTCGCGACGACGTGGTCGTCTTCAGCTTGTCGCCGTACGGTGACTACACGGTGGGAATGCAACACGTTGCCGACTTCTCGATCGCGATGGCCTGCAACCTGATGCGGGCGATGTGCGGCCCCAAATGGGTGCCCGGCGAAGTGCTGTTCTCCCATCGCGCACCTGCCGACCGGCGGCCCTACAGCTGCTTCTTCAAGGCGCCCTTGCGATTCGGCGCAGATCATACGGCGCTGGTCTTTCCGTCGGGCTGGCTGGCGCACCGCGTTCCGGGAGCCAATCGCGACATGCGCCGGGCCCTGCAGCATGCCGTCGCCGCCCTGCTCAGCCAGCAGGATTTCGATCTCCTCACCAAGGTGCGCTGTCGGAGACCGACTTGCCTTTCGTCGAGATCGCCGCGACGTTGAACTACACCGATGCCAGCACCTTTACCCGGGCATTCCGCGCATGGTCGGGCACCACACCAACCTTGTGGCGCGCCGGCAAGATCATTCGCTAGGGTGTCGGCGGCGTCGGCATGCGTCAGCACAGTCTGGAGGAGTCGAACAATGTCGATTAAACCTCTACCGACTGCCCATGCCGGCGTCGGTGCGTCCAGCACGCCCATGGACGACAGGGCGAGAAATACCAAGCGCCGAGATGTCATGGTCGTCCATTGCCTCCAGCCCAGCGGACGCAAGCGACCATTTGCTTCCGAGACTGGAACGCCCGCCTGGTGTGGGCGGGCGTCCATTTGTTCAGGAGCTCAAAGGCTCACCGGATACAGATGCGAGAGCCGTCGTAAGCGGCCCGCGGGCTCTAGTTCCGCGACGGCAACGTGGCCTTGCCATCCTTGAGCGCCTTTTCGAGCACGGGAATGCCGGCAGCCGTATTGCCGGCCTTGCACTGCGCCATGGCATCGGCTTCAGGACCCGAAGTCGCCTGGGTGTTGAGCTTTCGGTACTCCACGCTCAACGCCTCACAGTACTGGGCGTCGGTCAACGCGGCCATGGCGGCAAACGGCAACGCAAGCGACGCGCATACGACAAGACAAGTCAGGGTCGTCTTCATGTTCCTCTCCTTTGATGAAGTAGTTAGTCCTACTTCTCCTGCACCACCGTGTTCGGCGTCATGGACTCGGGCAACTCCGGTGGCTTGAGGCCCGCCATTTGACGGTATCGGCGGGCACCCGACGCGTCTAGCCCCCGCCTGCTCCGACGGTCTTCGACTGCTTCACCGGATCGTAGGGCAATGGGTTCTTCGGGCTTTGAAGATTCGGGATCATGTCGTTCGAGGCACCGCCCGGGAAGCGGGTCGACCCTCCCGCCTGTTTGCAGAAACCCGTTCATGCGCGTCAGCTGATGGACGCGATTCGCAAGGCCTCGCCATAGCAGAGCTCTTCCCGTCTAGTGACAGCATTCTGCTGTCATCGCGAGCGAGCGTGGGCCCAGCCATGGTATATGACCGACGCTTCGCGCTCTCGCGCGCTCTCTATGCCGGTACGCAAGTATTATTCTGCTCGGCAATGACGCTTGGCTCTTGACAGAACTGAGCAATGTTGTGGCGTATACCTGCCGACACTCACCGATAGAGGATTGGCATCATGGCCAACCGCGCACTTCCCATTGGCAGGCGCGCCCCGGCGACCAATGTTTCGGCAACCAACGTTTTCGCGACTGCTGCCGAGGGCCGCGCCAGGAACCGCAAAGGGGTAGCGGAAACTGCGCTAACTCCCCCGATGTCAGCGCAGCGCGACAGCCAAAGCGGCACCGATCGGCGACGCCAGCCTCCGTCCCCAGTCGCGCGCACTGGTCGGCGTGTCGATCAAGTCCTGGCGCACTTCCAGCGAGCAATGCGGCAGCGCCCGCGGCTGGGCGTGAGCGGTGAGCGTGTATTCGTACGGATCACGCGCCGAATAGGGCTCGTTGTCGCCGACGACGAGCGAAGGATCGCGCCGCAGTTCGGCGAGCAGTGGCTCGGGCAGGCGCGGATCGTCGGTCCACAGCACGCCGACATGCCAGGGCCGCTTGAACCCGTTCATCTCCGGCGTGAAGCTGTGCACCACCAGCAGCGCGATCTGCCGGCCGCCTGCCGTCATTTGATCGAGCTGGCGGTCGACGGCGCGATGATAGGGCCAGAAGCAGGCCTCCGCGCGCGCGTCGACCTGCTCCTTGGTGAGGCCGCGATTCGCGGGAACCGGCGTGCCGTCGCTGACCTCGGGCGTCGAGCCCTCGCCGCCCGGCCAGCGGTTGCAGTCGATCACCAGCCGCGAGTAGCCCGAGGCGAGCAGCGGCGCGTCGAGCGCCTGGGCGAGTTCGATCGCGGCATCGAGGCCACCGATGTCCCAACCGATGTGGCGCGACAGCTCTTCGTCGGAGATCCCGAGGTCACCCAACGCCTTCGGAACGGCCTTGCTGGCGTGGTCGCAGAGCAACAGCAGCGGTGCCTTACCCTGGGCGTTGTGGACGGAAAAAGGCGGCGGATCGCCAAGCCCGAGCAGTTGTTGCATCGGCCCCCTATAGTGCGAAGATCGCGCAAATGAAAGACGCCGACGCCCGTGTTCTGCTGCGCGACCTGTTCGGTGCAGCGCTTGCCGCTGCCCGACCCGCGACCTGCCTCGCGCCGTATATCGCCAGGCTGCAGCTTCCCAAAGGCCGCACCATTGTGATCGGCGCCGGCAAGGCGAGCGCCGCGATGGCGCGTGCCGTCGAGGACCAGTGGCCGCATTCGCTCGAGGGCCTGGTGGTGACGCGCTACGGCTATGGCGAGGCGTGCAAGAAGATCGAGATCGTCGAGGCGGCGCATCCCGTGCCCGACGAGAAAGGCCGCGCCGCCGCGGGCCGCATCCTCGAAAAGGTGAAGGGACTGACCGCGGACGACCTCGTCTTGTGCCTGATCTCGGGCGGCGCCTCGGCGCTGCTGGCGCTCCCCGCACCCGGCCTCACCTTGGCTGACAAGCAGGACGTCAATCGCGCGCTGCTGAAGTCGGGCGCCAACATCGTCGAGATGAACACGGTGCGGAAGCATCTCTCGGCCATCAAGGGGGGTCGCCTCGCCATCGCCGCCCAGCCCGCCCGCGTGCTGTCGTGGCTGATCTCCGACGTGCCCAACGACGATCCCGGCGTGATCGGCTCGGGACCGACCGTGCCCGACCGCACGACCTTCGCCGACGCGCTGGCGGTGCTGGCCAAGTACCGCATCGAGGCGCCAACCGCCGTGCGCGCGCATCTGAAGAAAGGTGCCGCGGGCGAGATCGAGGAGACGCCCAAGCCCGGCGATCCCCGGCTGGCGCGGGTGGAGACGATCATGGTCGCCACGCCCAAGCGCTCGCTCGAGGCCGCCGCCGCTGTCGCGAAGGATCGTGGTCTCGAGGTCGTGATACTGGGCGACAATCTCGAGGGCGAGGCGCGCGAGCTCGGCGCCGCGCACGCACGCCGGGCACTCGATCTCGCCAAACGGGCCGACAAGCCCACCGTGATCCTGTCTGGCGGCGAAACCACGGTGACGGTGCGCGGCAAGGGACGCGGCGGCCGCAATGTCGAATACCTTTTAGCCGAGGCGATCACCGCCGGCGGCACCGCCGGCATCTGGGGCCTGGCGGCCGATACCGACGGTGTCGACGGCGCCGAGGATATCGCCGGCGCGATCTTCACGCCCGACACGCTCGCTCGTGCGCGTGCAAAAGGCCGCGACGCGAAGGCCATGCTCGACGACAATGACGGTCACAGCTTCTTCGAAATGTTGGGCGACAGCCTTGTCACCGGGCCGACGCGCACCAACGTCAACGACTTCAGGGCAACCTTGATCGCGCCATGACGATTCTTTCTTCTTTGCTGGGAGCGCGCCACTCCGTGGCGCTCATGCAATGTCGAGTCGCAGAAGGTGGCGCCACTGGAGTGGCGCGCTCCCAGCAATGAGCCCATGAGGCAACGATGACCACCTATCCCGGTTCCTGCCATTGCGGCGCCGTGAATATCCAATTCACTTCGGACAAGAAGCCCGAGGAGATGCGCGTCGGCCGCTGTGCCTGCAGCTTCTGCCGCCGGCACGGCGCACGCACCCTGGGCGATCCCGCGGGATCGGTCGAATTCCGCGCTGCACCAGACGACCTCTCACGCTACCGCTTCGGCCTCGGCATCACCGACTACCTGCTCTGCGCCAAGTGCGGGACCTACCTCGGCGCGGTGATGCCGGATGACGGCCGGCAGATCGGCATCGTCAATGTCAATGCGCTGGATATTCGCGATATCTTCGATCCGGCGCCGCCGCTGCACCATTATGACGGCGAGGACGCGGCGCGACGGCGCGCCCGGCGCCGAAAGTTCTGGATGCCGGCATCCGTGATCGCCTAACGTCGCGCCATGGCAATTCTTGGAGTGATCGCCGACGACTTCACCGGCGCGACCGACATCGCGGGCATGCTGGTCAAGGGCGGCATGCGCACGATCCAGACCATTGGCGTGCCGGCCGCCAAGGGCATGATTCCCGACGATGTCGACGCGGTCGTGGTGGCGCTTAAGACGCGCTCGATCGCCGCCAAGGATGCCGTCGCCCAGTCGCTCGGTGCGCTCAAGGCGCTGCAGGCCGCGGGCTGCGTGCGCTTCTTCTTCAAGTATTGCTCGACCTTCGATTCGACCGACGCCGGCAATATCGGCCCGGTGGGCGATGCGCTGCTCGAGGCGCTGGGCGCAAAACAGGCGATCTACTGCCCGGCCTTCCCGGAGAACGGCCGCACGATCTTCTTCGGCCATCTGTTCGTGGGCGACGTCCTGCTCTCGGACTCCAGCATGCGCCATCATCCCCTGAACCCGATGACCGATGCCAGCCTGGTGCGCGTCCTGGCGCGCCAGACCAGGCACAAGGTCGGGCTGGTCGCGCTGAAGCAGGTGCAGGCGGGCTCGGCGAGCCTGCGCGCCGCGCTCGACAAGCTCGCCGCTGAAGACGTGCGGCATGTCGTGGTCGATGCCGTGGCCGACACCGATCTCGGCATCATCGGCGAGGCGATCGGCGACGACCTGCTGGTCACCGGCGGCTCGGGCGTGGCGCTGGGACTGCCGGCCGCCTATCGCCGCCGCGGCCTTCTCGCCCACAAGGCCAATGCCGACACGCTGCCCAAGGTCACGGGCGCCGCCGCCGTGCTGGCGGGCTCGTGCTCGGCGGCGACGCTCGGCCAGATCGCGGCATTCAGGGGCCCGCATCTTCATCTCGACACCGACGCCATCGCCCGCGGCGAGGCGGTTGTCGACACGGCGCTGGCCTGGGCCAAGGACAAGCTCGGCAACGGCCCTATCCTGCTCTCGGCCAGCGACACGCCGGACGCGGTGAAGGCGCTGCAGGCGAAATACGGCGTCGAGAAATCCAGCCAGGCGATCGAGAAGACGATGGCGGCGCTGGCCAAGGGCCTGGTGGCCGCCGGCGTCGGCCGCATGGTCGTGGCGGGCGGCGAAACCTCGGGCGCCGTGGTCGGCGCGCTCGACGTGACGGCGCTGCGCATCGGCCCGGAGATCGATCCCGGCGTGCCGTGGACGGCATCGGTCGGCACCAAGCCGCTGCTGCTGGCGCTGAAGTCCGGCAATTTCGGCGCGCCCGACTTCTTCACCAAGGCGTTCCAGCTCCTATGAGCAGCACCGAATCAAAGACGCGCGACGCGATCTGCGCCCTGGGCGCCAAGCTTGCCGCGCGCGGCCTCTGCCCCGGCACCTCCGGCAACATCAGCGCGCGCGTGGCCGACGGCTGGCTGATGACGCCGACCAATTCCTCGCTGGGCGAGCTTCTGCCCGGCCAGCTCTCCAAGATCGATCTTTCAGGCAAGCACGTGGCGGGCGATCCGCCGACCAAGGAAGCGCTGCTGCATCGTTCGGTCTACGATGTGCGGCCCAAGGACGGCGCCATCGTGCACCTCCATTGCACGCATGCCGTGGCGATCTCCTGCCTCGACCCGTCGTGCCACCACAACAAGGAGACCACCCTGCCGCCGATCACGCCCTACTTCGTGATGCGCGTCGGCAAGCTGCCGCTGGTGCCTTATTTCAAGCCGGGCGATCCTGCGCTCGCCGACGCCATCCGCGACTACGCCAAGGGCCATCGCGCCGTGCTTCTGGCCAATCACGGACCGGTGGTGGCGGGCACGTCGCTGTCGGCGGCGTCGGCCTCGATCGAGGAGCTGGAGGAGACCGCCAAGCTCCACCTGCTGCTTCAGGGTTTCAAGGTGCGCCTGCTCTCGGACGTTCAGGTCCGCGAAGTCGAAGAAGCGTTTCCGTCGTGAGTCGAAACGCCGCCACACACCCGCTGTCATCCCGAGCGAAGCGAGGGACCTTTCCTGCTGCCCTAAAGGCCCCTCGCTTCGCTCGGGGTGACAGCCATACCTGGAAGTAAGCCATGCCCAAGCTCGCCGCCAACCTCTCCTGGATCTACCAGGAGGA